>OATU01001870.1_pt1 | contig 11569 bp, 9 predicted proteins | sample 1516711 | NCBI WGS metagenome assembly OATU01 (sample SAMEA2579971, study PRJEB22360) | human gut metagenome | biome: human gut; feature: human-associated habitat; material: faeces | place: Denmark | collected 2008/2010 | reverse complement strand
TCCGACGATATTCTGTTTGAGATTGCCCAACTTGCTGCTCAGGGCGTGCGTGAAGTTAACCTGCTCGGCCAGAACGTGAACGCCTGGCGCGGTGAGAACTACGACGGCACCACCGGATCGTTTGCCGATCTACTGCGTCTGGTTGCTGCGATCGACGGGATCGATCGTATTCGCTTTACCACCAGCCATCCGATCGAATTCACCGACGATATCATCGAAGTGTACCGCGACACGCCGGAGCTGGTGAGCTTCCTGCATCTGCCGGTACAGAGCGGTTCCGATCGCATTCTGAACCTGATGGGACGTACCCATACAGCGCTGGAGTACAAAGCGATCATCCGTAAACTGCGTGCGGCGCGTCCGGATATTCAGATCAGTTCTGACTTCATCGTTGGCTTCCCTGGTGAAACCACCGAAGACTTCGAGAAAACGATGAAGCTGATTGCCGACGTCAATTTCGACATGAGCTACAGCTTTATCTTCTCTGCACGTCCGGGTACGCCAGCCGCCGATATGGTTGATGATGTTCCGGAAGAAGAGAAGAAGCAGCGTCTGTATATTCTACAAGAACGTATTAATCAGCAAGCGATGGCATGGAGCCGCCGGATGCTCGGCACCACCCAGCGTATTCTGGTAGAAGGTACATCGCGTAAGAGCATCATGGAGCTTTCCGGTCGCACTGAAAATAACCGCGTGGTCAACTTCGAGGGCACACCGGATATGATCGGTAAATTCGTCGATGTAGAAATTACCGACGTCTACCCGAACTCTCTGCGCGGTAAAGTGGTGCGAACTGAAGATGAAATGGGTCTGCGCGTGGCAGAAACACCGGAATCGGTGATTGCCCGTACCCGCAAAGAAAACGACCTTGGCGTGGGTTATTATCAGCCGTAATTCTCAGGCCCGCCGTTCCGGTGGGCCTTGTTTTTTCTCTCTTTATCCCCATCTTTATCGCAATGCTTGCGCCTTTTTCCTGTGGCGTGAATAATTTCCTTATAGGCCGGTGAATGTTCAGCTTCCGGCGGCATACAGATAAGAGGAACGGTTTGAACATAGACACTCGCGAAATCACCCTGGAGCCAGCAGACAACGCGCGTCTGTTGAGCCTGTGCGGCCCGTTTGATGACAACATCAAACAACTCGAACGCCGTCTCGGCATCGAGATCAATCGCCGCGATAACCACTTTAAACTGACCGGCCGTCCGATTTGCGTCACCGCTGCGGCAGACATTCTGCGTAGCCTGTATGTCGATACCGCCCCGATGCGCGGTCAGATTCAGGATATTGAACCGGAACAGATCCACCTTGCGATTAAAGAAGCGCGGGTACTGGAGCAAAGCGCGGAGAGCGTGCCGGAGTACGGCAAAGCGGTCAATATCAAGACCAAACGCGGCGTAATCAAACCGCGCACGCCAAACCAGGCGCAGTACATTGCCAATATTCTCGACCATGACATCACCTTCGGCGTTGGCCCGGCGGGTACGGGTAAAACCTACCTGGCAGTGGCTGCGGCAGTTGATGCCCTGGGGGGGCCGGGAAACTGGCTCTCAAGGTGGATCGGGGAGCGTCAGGAAATTCGCCGTATTCTGCTGACTCGTCCGGCGGTAGAAGCCGGTGAGAAACTGGGCTTCCTGCCTGGCGATTTAAGCCAGAAAGTAGACCCGTATTTGCGCCCGCTGTACGACGCGCTGTTTGAAATGCTGGGCTTTGAGAAAGTCGAGAAACTGATTGAGCGCAACGTTATTGAAGTCGCGCCGCTGGCCTATATGCGTGGCCGTACGCTGAACGACGCGTTTATCATTCTCGATGAGAGCCAGAACACTACCATCGAACAGATGAAGATGTTCCTGACCCGTATCGGTTTTAACTCAAAAGCGGTTATCACCGGCGACGTCACGCAGATCGACCTGCCGCGTAATACCAAGTCAGGCTTACGTCATGCCATCGAAGTGCTGGCTGACGTCGAAGAGATCAGCTTTAACTTCTTCCACAGCGAAGACGTGGTTCGTCACCCGGTGGTGGCGCGTATCGTTAACGCTTATGAAGCCTGGGAAGAAGCAGAACAAAAACGTAAAGCGGCGCTGGCAGCAGAACGCAAGCGCGAAGAACAGGAACAAAAATGAGTCAGGTGATCCTCGATTTACAACTGGCATGTGAAGATAATTCCGGGTTACCGGAAGAGAGCCAGTTTCAGACATGGCTGAATGCGGTGATCCCGCAGTTTCAGGAAGAGTCGGAAGTGACTATTCGCGTGGTCGATACCGCCGAAAGCCACAGTCTGAATCTGATCTATCGCGGTAAGGATAAGCCGACCAACGTGCTCTCCTTCCCGTTTGAAGTGCCGCCTGGCATGGAAATGTCGCTACTGGGCGATCTGGTTATCTGCCGTCAGGTGGTTGAGAAGGAAGCTCAGGAGCAAGGCAAACCACTGGAGGCGCACTGGGCGCATATGGTGGTGCACGGCAGTCTGCATTTGTTAGGTTACGATCACATCGAAGATGACGAAGCAGAAGAAATGGAAGCCCTCGAAACAGAGATTATGCTTGCTCTGGGCTATGAGGATCCGTACATTGCCGAGAAAGAATAATTTGCCAGGCATTTGACTGGCAGATGTCCCCGCCGTTGGTGATTAACGACGGCGTTTTGATTAACTAACATGAGAACCCATACGACGCCATGAGCGACGACAATTCACATAGTAGTGACACGATAAGCAACAAGAAGGGATTTTTCTCCCTGTTACTCAGCCAACTTTTCCACGGTGAACCGAAAAACCGTGACGAACTGCTGGCGCTGATCCGTGATTCCGGGCAGAACGACCTTATCGACGAAGATACGCGCGATATGCTCGAAGGGGTGATGGACATCGCAGACCAACGCGTCCGCGACATCATGATCCCCCGCTCCCAGATGATTACCCTGAAACGCAACCAGACGCTGGACGAATGCCTTGATGTCATCATCGAGTCCGCCCACTCACGTTTCCCGGTGATTAGCGAAGACAAAGATCACATTGAAGGGATTCTGATGGCGAAAGACTTGCTGCCGTTTATGCGCAGCGATGCTGAAGCCTTCAGCATGGACAAAGTGTTACGTCAGGCAGTTGTCGTTCCTGAAAGTAAGCGCGTAGACCGGATGCTGAAAGAGTTTCGCTCTCAGCGTTACCACATGGCGATCGTCATTGACGAATTCGGTGGGGTTTCCGGTCTGGTGACCATTGAAGACATCCTGGAACTGATTGTTGGTGAGATTGAAGACGAGTATGACGAAGAAGATGATATCGACTTTCGTCAGCTGAGTCGCCATACCTGGACCGTGCGCGCACTGGCTTCCATTGAAGACTTCAACGAAGCGTTCGGCACCCACTTTAGCGATGAAGAGGTCGACACCATCGGTGGTCTGGTGATGCAGGCATTTGGGCATCTTCCGGCGCGTGGCGAAACCATCGACATCGACGGTTACCAGTTCAAAGTGGCGATGGCCGACAGTCGGCGTATTATTCAGGTTCATGTCAAAATCCCGGATGACTCACCCCAGCCGAAGCTGGATGAATAAAACCGAAACTGGATAGATAACTACATGGCTTTTGCCTCATTAATTGAACGCCAGCGCATTCGCCTGCTGCTGGCGTTATTATTCGGTGCCTGCGGAACGCTGGCCTTCTCTCCTTACGACGTCTGGCCTGCGGCGATTATTTCGCTGATGGGGCTTCAGGCGCTGACCTTTAACCGCCGTCCACTCCAGTCTGCCGCTATTGGCTTTTGCTGGGGATTTGGCCTCTTTGGCAGCGGTATTAACTGGGTCTATGTCAGCATCGCGACTTTTGGCGGAATGCCTGGCCCGGTTAACATCTTCCTGGTGGTGCTGCTGGCGGCGTATTTGTCGCTGTATACCGGACTGTTTGCTGGCGTGCTGTCGCGTCTGTGGCCGAAAACCACCTGGCTGCGCGTGGCGATTGCCGCCCCTGCTCTCTGGCAAGTGACCGAGTTTCTGCGCGGTTGGGTGCTGACCGGCTTCCCGTGGTTACAGTTCGGCTATAGCCAGATTGATGGCCCGTTAAAAGGGCTGGCACCGATAATGGGCGTGGAAGCCATTAACTTCCTGCTGATGATGGTTAGTGGCCTGCTGGCACTGGCGTTGGTCAAACGCAACTGGCGTCCGCTGGTAGTGGCCGTCGTGCTGTTTGCCCTTCCCTTCCCGCTGCGTTACATCCAGTGGTTTACCCCGCAACCGGAGAAAACCATTCAGGTTTCGATGGTTCAGGGCGATATTCCGCAATCACTGAAATGGGACGAAGGCCAGCTTCTTAATACGCTGAAGATTTACTACAACGCAACGGCACCGCTGATGGGCAAATCATCGTTGATTATCTGGCCGGAGTCGGCGATAACCGATCTGGAAATTAATCAGCAACCGTTCCTCAAAGCACTGGACGGTGAGTTGCGCGATAAAGGGAGCTCGCTGGTAACCGGGATTGTTGACGCGCGTCTCAATAAGCAGAACCGCTACGATACTTACAACACCATCATCACGCTGGGGAAAGGTGCGCCGTACAGCTACGAATCAGCCGATCGCTATAACAAAAACCATCTGGTGCCGTTTGGCGAGTTTGTCCCGCTGGAGTCGATTCTGCGTCCGTTAGCGCCGTTCTTTGATCTGCCAATGTCGTCGTTCAGCCGTGGGCCATATATCCAGCCACCGCTGTCGGTAAACGGTATTGAGCTTACTGCGGCTATTTGCTACGAGATCATTCTCGGCGAGCAAGTGCGTGATAACTTCCGCCCGGATACTGACTACCTGCTGACTATCTCCAACGATGCATGGTTTGGTAAGTCTATTGGTCCATGGCAGCACTTCCAGATGGCGCGAATGCGTGCGCTGGAGCTGGCGCGCCCATTGCTGCGTAGCACCAACAACGGCATTACGGCGGTGATTGGCCCGCAGGGTGAGATTCAGGCGATGATCCCGCAGTTCACCCGCGAGGTGTTAACCACTAATGTGACACCGACCACCGGACTCACACCGTATGCACGTACCGGCAACTGGCCGCTGTGGGTGCTGACGGCGCTGTTTGGTTTTGCCGCTGTGCTGATGAGCCTGCGTCAACGACGTAAATAATCCCTTCTTATCGTGCCGGAATACATCCCGTATTTCGGCACGCTCACCGGATGCGGCATCAGTGCGTTATCCGGATAACAAAATTCCCCTATCCAACTTTGGCACATCTATTGCTTTGTTATACAAGGCAAAGCTTGAACCAGCATCAGTACAACCCGGTTGCACCACAGCAATCCACGGGTAGCACCAAAAGAGTGCATTTTAAGAATTTTGCTTCGGAATGGTGCGGCGCATCTCGCAAAAACAAACAATAAAACAGCAATATCTTTACATTTAGCCAAACTAAATGTTACCTAACAGGCACAACACTGCACAATAAAGTTGCAGACGATAACAACACAAACACTCACAACGGGTATCCATGCGTTCTTAACGCAGAAGATAAAGGAGTTGGATATGCAATTACGTAAACCTGCCACAGCAATCCTCGCCCTGGCGCTTTCCGCAGGACTGGCACAGGCAGATGACGCCGCCCCGGCAGCGGGCAGTACGCTGGACAAAATCGCCAAAAACGGCGTGATTGTCGTCGGTCACCGTGAATCTTCAGTACCTTTCTCTTATTACGACAATCAGCAAAAAGTGGTGGGTTACTCGCAGGATTACTCCAACGCCATTGTTGAAGCAGTGAAAAAGAAACTCAACAAACCGGACTTGCAGGTGAAACTGATTCCAATCACCTCACAAAACCGTATTCCACTGCTGCAAAACGGCACTTTCGATTTTGAATGTGGTTCCACCACCAACAACGTCGAACGCCAGAAACAGGCGGCTTTCTCTGACACTATTTTCGTGGTCGGTACGCGCCTGTTGACCAAAAAGGGGGGCGATATCAAAGATTTTGCCGACCTGAAAGACAAAGCCGTAGTCGTCACTTCCGGCACTACTTCTGAAGTTTTGCTCAACAAACTGAATGAAGAGCAAAAAATGAATATGCGAATTATCAGCGCCAAAGATCACGGTGACTCTTTCCGTACCCTGGAAAGCGGTCGTGCCGTTGCCTTCATGATGGATGACGCTCTGCTGGCCGGTGAACGAGCGAAAGCGAAGAAACCAGACAACTGGGAAATCGTCGGCAAGCCGCAGTCTCAGGAAGCCTACGGTTGCATGTTGCGTAAAGATGATCCGCAGTTCAAAAAGCTGATGGATGACACCATCGCTCAGGTGCAGACCTCCGGTGAAGCGGAAAAATGGTTTGATAAATGGTTCAAAAATCCAATTCCGCCGAAAAACCTGAACATGAATTTCGAACTGTCAGACGAAATGAAAGCACTGTTCAAAGAACCGAATGACAAGGCACTGAACTAATTACAAGAACCAGGGGCGGAAATTCCAGCCCTCTCGATTGTTACGTAGCACGGACAGACTATACGCCTGATGGTCGTTCCCCATCGGGCCTGAAAACCGCAATACGCTGGGTAACAATCTTCGAGGGTAGCAGTTAACGCTGCTACCCTCTTTTTTCTGGAGTAGATTTATGTCTATAGACTGGAACTGGGGTATTTTTTTACAACAAGCCCCGTTCGGCAACACCACCTATCTTGGTTGGATCTGGAGTGGTTTTCAGGTGACGATCGCTTTGTCGATCTGCGCCTGGATTATCGCTTTCCTCGTCGGTTCATTTTTCGGCATTTTACGTACCGTTCCAAACCGTTTTCTCTCCGGTCTGGGTACGTTGTATGTCGAGCTGTTCCGCAACGTGCCGTTGATTGTGCAATTCTTTACCTGGTATCTGGTGATCCCGGAGCTGTTGCCGGAGAAAATCGGCATGTGGTTTAAGGCCGAGCTGGATCCCAATATTCAGTTTTTCCTTTCATCCATGCTTTGCCTGGGGCTGTTTACCGCCGCCCGTGTTTGCGAACAGGTACGCGCCGCGATTCAGTCGTTGCCGCGTGGGCAAAAGAATGCCGCGCTGGCAATGGGGCTGACGCTACCGCAGGCTTACCGCTACGTACTGCTGCCTAATGCTTATCGCGTTATCGTCCCGCCGATGACTTCGGAGATGATGAACCTGGTGAAAACCTCCGCCATCGCCTCGACTATCGGTCTGGTAGATATGGCGGCGCAGGCGGGTAAATTACTCGATTACTCCGCTCACGCCTGGGAGTCGTTTACCGCCATTACGCTTGCGTATGTGTTGATTAACGCTTTTATCATGCTGGTGATGACGCTGGTTGAACGTAAAGTTCGCCTGCCCGGCAACATGGGGGGCAAATAATGTACGAGTTTGACTGGAGTTCCATTGTTCCTTCCCTGCCATATCTGCTCGACGGGCTGGTGATCACCCTGAAAATCACCATCACGGCGGTGGTCATTGGGATTTTGTGGGGCACGATGTTGGCGGTAATGCGTTTATCCAGCTTTGCGCCTGTGGCGTGGTTTGCTAAAGCCTACGTTAACGTGTTCCGTTCGATCCCACTGGTGATGGTACTGTTGTGGTTTTACCTGATTGTGCCGGGTTTTCTGCAAAATGTGCTGGGATTATCGCCGAAAACCGATATCCGTTTAATTTCTGCAATGGTGGCGTTTTCGATGTTTGAAGCAGCCTACTATTCAGAGATTATCCGCGCTGGTATTCAAAGTATTTCTCGTGGTCAGTCGAGCGCCGCGCTGGCGTTGGGGATGACTCACTGGCAGTCGATGAAACTGATTATTCTGCCGCAGGCTTTCCGCGCGATGGTGCCGCTGCTGCTCACTCAGGGCATCGTACTGTTCCAGGATACCTCACTGGTGTATGTGTTATCTCTGGCCGATTTCTTCCGTACCGCCTCAACCATTGGTGAGCGTGATGGTACGCAGGTTGAGATGATCCTGTTTGCCGGATTTGTTTATTTCGTTATTAGCCTTAGCGCGTCGTTGTTGGTCAGCTACTTGAAAAGAAGGACAGCATAATGATTACCCTGAAAAATGTTTCAAAATGGTATGGTCACTTTCAGGTGCTGACCGACTGCTCAACCGAAGTGAAAAAAGGCGAAGTGGTGGTGGTTTGCGGCCCGTCTGGTTCCGGCAAATCAACGCTGATTAAAACCGTCAACGGCCTCGAACCGGTGCAGCAAGGTGAAATTACCGTCGATGGCATCGTGGTTAACGATAAGAAAACCGATCTGGCAAAGCTGCGTTCCCGCGTCGGGATGGTGTTCCAGCATTTCGAGTTGTTCCCCCATTTGTCGATTATTGAAAACCTGACCCTGGCGCAGGTGAAAGTGCTTAAACGCGATAAAGCACCCGCTCGTGAAAAAGCATTGAAATTGCTGGAGCGCGTGGGACTTTCCGCACATGCCAATAAATTTCCGGCGCAGCTTTCCGGCGGTCAGCAACAGCGTGTGGCGATCGCTCGCGCATTGTGTATGGATCCTATTGCCATGCTGTTCGACGAACCGACATCGGCGCTGGATCCGGAGATGATCAACGAAGTGCTGGACGTAATGGTCGAACTGGCGAACGAAGGAATGACCATGATGGTGGTGACCCACGAAATGGGCTTTGCCCGTAAAGTGGCGAATCGGGTGATCTTTATGGATGAGGGTAAAATTGTCGAAGACTCGCCGAAAGATGCGTTCTTCGATGATCCGAAATCGGACCGCGCAAAAGACTTCCTCGCGAAAATTCTGCATTAATCACTCTGGCGCGCATACCCAAGTGCGCGCCATCTCACGCTTTATCGTTTCGCTCCTCGTATCTGTTACATCCTGGCGTTACCCTTGTCGCAAAGAAGCACACAACAAGGAGCAACAATGGCACTGCCAATTCTGTTAGATTGCGACCCAGGTCATGATGACGCTATCGCAATAGTTCTCGCCCTCGCCTCACCAGAGCTTGATGTCAAAGCAATTACGTCTTCCGCCGGAAACCAGACACCAGAAAAAACCTTACGCAATGTTCTGCGTATGCTGACCTTGCTTAATCGCACCGATATTCCGGTGGCAGGCGGCGCGGTAAAACCGTTAATGCGTGAGTTGATTATCGCGGACAATGTGCACGGCGAAAGCGGTCTCGACGGCCCGGCATTACCGGAACCGACGTTCGCACCGCAAAACTGTACGGCGGTGGAGCTGATGGCGAAAACGCTGTGTGAAAGTGAGGAACCTGTCACCATTGTTTCTACCGGACCGCAAACTAACGTTGCCTTGCTGCTCAATAGCCATCCGGAACTGCATAGCAAAATTGCCCGTATCGTGATTATGGGCGGCGCAATGGGGCTGGGTACCGGGCCCCCAGCCGCCGAGTTTAATATTTATGTTGACCCGGAAGCGGCAGAAATTGTCTTCCAGTCAGGGATCCCGGTGGTGATGGCCGGTCTGGATGTTACTCACAAAGCACAAATTCACGTTGAGGACACCGAGCGTTTCCGCGCGATTGGCAACCCTGTTTCAACCATTGTTGCCGAACTGCTGGATTTCTTCCTCGAATATCATAAAGACGAAAAATGGGGCTTTGTCGGCGCACCGCTGCATGACCCATGCACCATCGCCTGGCTGTTAAAACCGGAGTTGTTTACCACTGTTGAGCGCTGGGTTGGCGTGGAAACACAAGGGAAATATACCCAGGGTATGACGGTTGTTGATTATTATTATCTGACCGGCAATAAACCGAATGCCTCTGTAATGGTCGATGTTGATCGTCAGGGCTTTGTTGATTTACTGGCTGATCGTCTGAAATTTTACGCTTAACACACGTCATTGATTAAGATCACCACGCGTTACCTGGGTGGTCTTAATCTGTTTATCTCTTTTTCTTTCAAGATATAAATGCAATGGATAATGCAGAACTCGCCATTGGTATCGATCTCGGTACTACCAATAGTTTAATTGCCGTCTGGAAAGACGGTGCCGCGCAATTAATTCCAAATAAGTTCGGTGAATATTTAACACCATCCATAATTAGCATGGATGAAAATAATCATATTTTAGTCGGAAAACCGGCTGTATCACGGCGTACTTCGCATCCGGATAAAACGGCAGCGTTATTTAAACGTGCAATGGGCAGTAATACCAACTGGCGGTTAGGCAGCGACACATTTAACGCGCCAGAACTGTCCTCTTTGGTATTACGCTCATTAAAAGAAGATGCCGAAGAATTTCTGCAACGTCCGATTAAAGATGTGGTGATCTCTGTTCCGGCTTATTTCAGCGATGAACAACGCAAGCATACCCGTTTAGCAGCGGAGTTAGCCGGTTTAAATGCGGTACGCTTAATTAATGAACCCACAGCAGCTGCGATGGCGTATGGCCTGCATACCCAACAAAATACCCGTTCGCTGGTGTTTGATCTCGGTGGCGGCACGTTTGACGTTACGGTGCTTGAGTACGCCACGCCGGTGATTGAAGTTCACGCCTCCGCTGGCGACAACTTTCTTGGCGGCGAAGATTTTACTCATATGCTGGTGGATGAAGTTTTAAAACGCGCCGCAGTGGCTAAAAACATGCTCAACGAAAGTGAGCTGGCAGCCCTGTACACCAGCGTGGAAGCGGCAAAATGCGGCAATCAATTACCGCTGCAAATTAGCTGGCAGTATCAGGAAGAAACGCGTGAGTGCGAATTTTACGAGAACGAACTGGAAGATTTGTGGTTGCCGCTGCTCAATCGCTTGCGAGTACCGATTGAACAGGCGTTGCGCGATGCACGTCTGAAGCCAAGTCAAATCGACAGTCTGGTGCTGGTTGGCGGCGCATCACAAATGCCGCTGGTGCAGCGAATCGCCGTGCGTCTGTTTGGCAAATTACCGTATCAAAGTTACGATCCGAGCACCATTGTCGCGCTGGGCGCAGCAATCCAGGCCGCCTGCCGCTTACGCAGTGAAGATATTGAAGAGGTGATCCTCACTGATATTTGCCCTTACTCGTTGGGTGTTGAAGTTAACCGCCAGGGCGTTTCCGGCATTTTCTCGCCGATTATTGAACGAAACACCACTGTACCGGTGTCGCGTGTAGAAACTTACTCGACCATGCACCCGGAACAGGATTCAATTACGGTTAACGTCTATCAGGGAGAAAACCACAAAGTTAAAAATAACATTCTGGTGGAATCCTTCGATGTGCCGTTGAAGAAAACCGGGGCTTATCAGTCGATTGATATTCGCTTTAGTTATGATATCAACGGCTTGCTTGAAGTTGACGTGCTTCTGGAAGACGGCAGCGTTAAGTCCAGAGTCATTAATCACAGTCCTGTAACATTGAGCGCGCAGCAGATTGAAGAGAGTCGGACGCGGTTATCCGCATTGAAAATTTATCCGCGCGATATGCTCATCAACCGTACCTTTAAAGCCAAACTGGAAGAGTTGTGGGCGCGGGCGCTGGGTGACGAGCGAGAAGAGATCGGCCGGGTGATCACCGATTTTGATGCGGCGTTGCAGTCAAACGATATGGCCCGCGTCGATGAAGTTCGGCGACGGGCGAGCGATTATTTGGCTATTGAGATCCCTTAAACACGGCTGCCGGATGCGGCATAAACGCTG
>OATU01001867.1_pt1 | contig 11594 bp, 20 predicted proteins | sample 1516711 | NCBI WGS metagenome assembly OATU01 (sample SAMEA2579971, study PRJEB22360) | human gut metagenome | biome: human gut; feature: human-associated habitat; material: faeces | place: Denmark | collected 2008/2010 | reverse complement strand
TTACCATACATCATCTCAAAAATATATAGCAGAAATTTAATTTATTCTATACTAGTAGCAAAAGTATGACGAAATACATGTGATGTTATGCGTGGGAAATCATATCCAGCTTCCCTAATGCGCTTTATCGTTCGGTCAATCTCTGCCTGCACTCTTTCCCGGCTGATTGGTCCGCCATTTTCATTGCAGAAAAGGTATTGATCCATCCGTAAAACCTTGAATCCCCAAAATTTCCTCTGCTCTTCTATATGCTTTACTACGGCAGCAGTCAAAGGAATATCCCTCGCTGATGTTCTTGTCTTTGGTGTATCTTCGATATACCCCTGCCCCTCAATATACTTCAATGTTCTTTGTACATGGATCACATTCTTTTTCTTATCTATGTCTGAATACTTCAGCCCCTGCATTTCCCCTTTTCTCATGCCAGTACGTAACATTACTTCAAAGAAATGATATAGATAACTCTCCTTTGCATATTCCATAAATAAGGCCTGCTGCTCCCTTGTCATTGCTTGCCTTGTTTTTCTCTCTGTTTGTCGTGGAAGTTCTGCCAATTTGACTGGATTCCTCTCTATCAATCCATTTCTTAACGCCTGCTGAAAACATCCGTTCAATATTGCTGATGCAGTTCGGATACTTGAGATTGCATAGCCATCCTTTACAAGATCATTATATAATTTTTGAATATGCTCGCCCCGAATCTCGGATATACTTTTCTGTCCAATCCTCTCCTCAACAGCTCCATGATAATACTTACTATAACTTACGTAAGTCCCGATTTTCACTCTATTTTTCTTGTACTCATCCAGCCATATCCTAAACCATTCATTTAGTGTTATTTTTTTCTTTTCTACAAATAATCCATGCTCCAGTTTATATCTTAACTCCCGCATTCTCTTCTTAGTTTCTGTAATGGTATCAGCATAAACTGAATAACTTTTGTATTCATATTTCACACGACCTTCATATTTCCCATTTGACCTTTGCCGTATTCCTGTTGGTAATTTCTTTCCATTCTTATCAACTGCCATATAGTCTCCTTCCTCTGTTGTGAGAACAACAGTTTGCCTATTGCAATAGGACTACATGACCGTTATAATCATGGTAGCCCTATATTTCATGTATTGGGTTATTTTGGTTTTGCCCCGTAGTGTTGCCGCACTGTGGGGCTTTTCTTTTTAAGGTAGCCAAAATGTCTTGATACTTTCAAAAATCAGCTTTTCGACCTTGACATTTCTAAACACCTTCTTTTCCCCTCCTCTCTGAATGTAGGTATTCCATACTCCTTTCAAGTAACTACAATCCCCATTCACTTTTTAACTGATTTAACAGCTGCATTTGCTGTGAAGTATCTCTATCTGGGTTTGCATCTGGATGGAATTTCTTAGATAGTTCCCGGTAAAACTGTTTCAAAACCGCCTTATCTTCTTCCTTGTAGGTATTCGATATTGAACCGCCGTAACTACTACTTGAACCCTGATTGTAGTTATTGTAATATTCTTCGTAATACCTACGGCTTTCCTTTTCATATCGCTGTCTTGCTTCATAATCAGCTTCTATCTTCTTTAGATATTCCGGTTTCTGCAATACACCGAATACATCATAGCACTTGTCGTATTCATTCCCTGACACGTTGTATTTTGCATTGAACTGTGCTTTATTCGCTGCGTACAGAGTAGTTATCCTCTCATGCTCCTCATGTGTCTTATACTCTTCTGTCTGCCTAAACTCCTCTATAATCCGCTCTTGTATTGGCTCTAACTTCTTCTCAATCAGTGTGTAAATCTCTTCCTCTGAACAGTTCAACTCTTTGGCAGCAGCCTCTATTTTGCTGCCTCCCCAGTCATACAAGCAAAACCAATCTGTAGCAAGGTCATAATAATCAACGGTGCAGATTCCGAGCTGCTTTTTCTTTACTTTCCCATTTTCCCGGTAGCTTTCATGAATCGTGATCCGGTATGCTTTCTTGATGCTTCTCTCAAAGCATTCACTACTGTATGTATGCCAGTAATGACTTTCATCCTGCCCTTGAATAGACATCTGCATGTATTTTGATTTCAGTTCCTTCGGGTATCCATTTTGATTCTTTCTTTTCCTCTCAACTTCTTGAATTACACAATACAATCTTTCTCGCCTCCTCTCCTGCTGCCGCTCCGGTTCTGATGTTGGCGCATCTTCCCGGAGAGGGCAGTTATTTTATGTTCTGGTAGTATTGGTAGCACACCAGATCTTCACATCTTCGGTTTTATCTTTTTAAAGGACTTTTTCCACTCCTCAGATTCTTGCTTCTCCCACAATCTCCGCAAGCTCTGGAATATGATCTTCAATGAGTTTTCCCAGACCATCCCAACATGAAAGCATATATAAGCCCTATGTTCCTCTCATCCATTTTCTCTATTTCTTCAAGAATGAACCTTTTTCTGTATTCAGCTGATGGACTCAATTTCTGATTCTTTTCTGTATTCTCCATGATTACTCCCCTCTTAACTCTTTCAAAACAGTGTAAACACTTACTAATGCACTGATTTCGTGTGTTGATTCCAGCAATTCAAGTATAAGCTCCTTATACATTTTCTCTTTATCCTCCATTATGCTACCTCCCTGCCAGCTAATTTCCTTGCAAACCGCTCTACAAGTTCCAACCGCTCCTTGTCCTCTATCTTTTCGATAGCCTGCATAATAGATTCTCTTCGCTGCTCCTGCTCTGTGATGTGTCTTTCTGTCATACCCTTATTCCCATTCGATTCCATTAGCATTTGTGCATATAAAAAACCATTGTTAAATTCAAATGCTGAGCACGCATCAAGATACATATCGAATGCCTCATGTAATTCATTCAAGATTTTTCTAACCTCTTCTGGGGCAGTAAAAGCCGCCTTATCCATATATTCCCCACGAATCTGTTCAAGTTCCTGCTCTGTATATTTTCTCATAGTTCTATTCTCCAATGGTATCAATCCTTTCTCTTGCAAAGGGGCAGCAGGCATGTTATACTCTGCTTGACCCTTTTAAAAATGTATGTTTGCGGGTTACTTCCCATATCAGCGTTGGTAGCACTGACATGGGATTTTTCTTTATACGATTGAAAATCGTCTGCTTTCTGTCTGTTTAATGTACTGCTCATATAATTTCTTGTGATCCTGCTCGAAACGCTTTCCATCAAATCTATTAGTGATAACTCTTGTAAATCTCACAATGAAGTTATCTGTTCTGATCTCTTCCACTCCTTTATGTTCCATATCTGCCTTAATCTCTGCTTTTAAGCTATCCATTTCATTCTCAATGGCTTTCTTCTGCTGTTCTAATTCTTTCAGCTTGTTGATTCTGTTTTCTAATGCTTTACGTCCCATTGCTTCATCTCCTTTTCTTTATTTTCAGAGCAGCCCCGGCAGGTCTTAAAGCTATCTAAGGTTTCTCGACCATCTCATTATCCCCTTACCCTTGTCCGGTGTTATGTAAGTGTCTCCGGTACGCTTTCGCCACATCGTTTTCACTCTTCGCTGTTCTTGCTTTATCTTATGGTTTTATTATAACCCTTTTTAGGTTATATGTCAACCTTTTTGTAATATGTTTTTTATTATTTCTAATTTTATATGATTGATTTATAACCTTTTTCTTGTTATAATCACTTTAGAAAGTGAGGTGTTATAATGCCAGTGAAATATGAAAACAATGAACAAATTGTAATAGAAATCAAAAAGCTCATGTTGGAAACTAAAATGTCGCAACGAGAAATTGCTGATAAAATGAATATCAAACCACAAGGATTGACAAAATTACTAAACAAGAAAAACTTCGGCTTTGAAGATGCCGAAAAAATTCTATCTGTTATGGGGTATAATTTGATTATTGACTTCGAACGCTTTCAAAAATAAAAGCCATTGATGAACGGATGGAACGTGACTCTGAATAATGCCCCCGTAACTGCAAACACTCATTACGAAAGGAGTATTGCCATGCCATTACCGAAACAGCACCAAGATTACACCACTGACTACATCTATTCTCTGCCAGATGGACAACGTGCAGAACTGATTGACGGTCAACTCTATATGATGGCGCCGCCAAGCCGCAAACATCAGCGCATTACTGTAGAACTGTCTACTACAATCAACCATTTTATCAAAAGCAGAAACGGATCTTGTGAAGTTGATATTGCTCCATTTGCCGTATTTCTCAATCAGGATGATAAAAACTATGTAGAGCCGGATATTGCTGTTATTTGCGACCAGAATAAACTCACAGAAAAAGGCTGCAACGGTGCCCCTGACTGGATCATTGAAATTGTCTCACCAAGCAGTCGGAGAATGGACTACTATATCAAATTATTCAAATATCGTACTGCTGGTGTCCGGGAATACTGGATTGTTGACAGTGATAAGAATCGGATCACGGTCTACAACTTTGAATCTGAAGATACTATAGAATATTCATTTTCAGATATTGTAGCGTCTGCTATTTATCCAGAATTATCTATCAATTTCGCTGAATGGTCTTTTTAGGGTATGAAAAATGTCTTGATACTCTTTTAGGGCATTCCAAATATAACCATGCTCTTTTTTAGGCTGCCGAAAGTGCCGGGATATTGTCTTTTTAGGGACTGTAAAATGTAACCTATCACCTTGCAGAATGTGTTGAGATATGCTATATTGAAGATACAAAAAGGGGAAACCGCAAGCGGCTTACCCGACAAAATAAAAGCTGTTATTTTAAACTGCCGTCATTATTGCGAGTAATGGCGGCTATTTTCGTTTATCCTTGAAAATCTCGTAACAAAGACCTACAAGGGCAACAATGAATATTAATAACTGAATCAAATCAGATTATGTAACATACATTAGCATCGCCCTCCTTTCTTTCGTCTGGAGGGTTGCCCCTCCGTAAAAGAGGGTAAGCCGCCCGGCTTTGGTTTCCCTGCCGAGATTATAGCATATTCTTACTCAGGTATCAATTCCCTGCTGCCACTTCATTATCTTCTTGTAAAAATCAATTCACCTCACAATCACCTTTAAATCCGTCGCATTTCTCGACACCTTCTGACTCGGCAAACCACCGGGTCAGCTCAAAACTGAGCTTATCTGAACCTATACTTTTCGATACGACTTGGATTTACTCAACGCAAAATTGCATTCAGTGAATTATACTCAAAAATTCGGATGTCCGTTTAACAGACTTCTGAAAATTAAATACTATTTCCCCACAAATGGAGAAGGTGCATAATTTTGAGCGGCTTTCTGCCCGATATAAGGCAGGTAGCACCGCTAAATTTTCAGCAGTTATTTTCTCAAGTTGTTGGGAAAGCTCAATCTTGAGCCGTCAATTTTCCCCTGCTTGTTGGGGAAAACGGCAGCAGGTCTCCTCAAAATGGAGCATACCCCTATTCGCACACTTATGTGCATAACCAGAGCAATTCTACTGCCGTTAAAATTTATGTCAGCATCTTGATCTCCCCAAAAGCGAGGAAATTACTCAGCTCTAAAGGTTAACACTTCTCTTTCTTCAGTACAGCTGTACTCGATGTACATTTGTTGCGCTATGTACCCACAAGCTCCGTGCACTTCTCTTTGACACTCACGAAAAAGGTTAGCAAAAGTTAGCATTTTTACCCTTGTTTTCCGATTATTTCCGCTGATTGCTATTTCCCATCTATGCCCTGAAAGTAGTTATTCTATGGGTTTTTCCCGTACCTACGCCCATTTTAATTTCTACTACAAACCTAAGGAAAATTTATTTTCACAGATCCGCACTATTGGAAAGAGTCCTCTCTCCCGATTCTCCTATGCTCCTGCTGCCACCTCAAAGGGAGGGGGACTTTACATCCCCTAGTATCTCATATTCTCCTCATATCCGAGTTTTTTCTGTTTCTCCTATGTTCTTTATTCCACTTGTTATAAAACAGCCATATAAGCGAAATACGTGCTTACAGAGGATAATCTTTTCATTTATTACTTGTACAATGCTAATTTCCCTTTTTAGGGTGTCCGAAATGTCCGAATACCTTAGCATTTCTTAGTATTTCTGAGCATTCAACCGAGTATTTCCGAGTGCTACCTTAACATTTCTTAACATTCTCTATTATCCTGCTACCATCCTAACGCTTCTCTTTCAACTTCGCTGGTCCATGTCCTCTTAAAACTTTCTACTCCTACATGATGAATCGGTGCAGCAGAAAGATATTCTTCAAAATATCCCTTAAACTTCCCGCACCTGCGTGGCAGCCTTAACGTCCGCATAGCCTTACTCTCAAGAGATCTCACTGTACTTGCACTGATTCCAATACTTTCCCCGGCTTCCTGCATGGTCTTCCGTTCCTTATACCTCTGCCGGATCACTTCTGATTGTTCTCCTGGCAGCAGGTCTACCGCTGTCCATAGTTCCTTTGACATGGCAGCAGTATCTAATTGCATAGCAATATCTTCCTCAATATTTATGTCTGCTGCTATTGTATCAGCAATAGACAACTCCTCTTCTCCGTCTATTGGCTCGCTGATACTCTTTATTTGAGCCTTTCTGACGTTCTCTTTAATCTGTGCAACTTTTTCCCTGCTGACCCCTAGAAAAGCTCTCATTTCGTGTTCTGACGCTTCTCTGCCATAGTATTTGCGGTATTCACTGGAAATTCTTCTGTACTTCTGAATTTCTGCTCTTGCCCCTACCGGGATACGGACCGCACTGCCGCAGTTATCAATATACCGCTGCATGATCTGCTTAATCCAAAACCCGGCATAATTGACGAATGGCACGCCCTTATCTTCGTCATAATGTTCTACTGCTGCACATAATCCTATATAAGCCTCCTGCTTTAAATCTTCAATTTCTGCAAAGCCCGAGTAACGCACTGCCATTTTATGAATAAAGCCTTGATTCTGCTGCCACAAAGAAAGCATACATTCCGCCTCATTCTCCCCTGCTCTGATCCGGGCAACTAACTGTTCATTTGAATATTTCTCGGTGTTCTCCCGGTGTTCATCGCCCATCTTGCCTGATTCCATTACAACTCTATTTTCGCTTTTTTCCGTTGTTCGCCCGCCGTTCGTCCGTGGTTCATCGCATTTTATCACTACTTTGTTTATCATCGTAAATGCACCCCTCTTCAATCTTCTCCTGGTCTAGTTCTGCCACTGCTTTCATTTCCGCTAAAATCATGTCTAACTTATCAACTGCACTGCGATCCTCAACTTCTCTCTTGTCCCTCCACTTATCCGGTTTCCGGTTCTTCAGCCAGAAGATCTGAGCTGTAGTGTCCGGCGCTACTTGCTTTGTGACTTTTTTCGTAGTTTTCATCTCATCAAGTTCTGGTATGTATTCTCTGGTCGTTTCCGTGTACTCATATCCAAGCGCACGTTTCAGCAAAGCATTCTCAACCTGACGATCAATGACCTCTTTCCCTCTTTTTAGGGTGTCCGAAATGTCCGAATACTTGTCTTTCCAGCTATTTAATGTACTTCTGGAAATACCGACATTATACGCAATCTGCTCATCCGTCAGACCATCCCAACATGAAAGCATATATAAGCCCTATGTTCCTCTCATCCATTTTCTCTATTTCTTCAAGAATGAACCTTTTTCTGTATTCAGCTGATGGACTCAATTTCTGATTCTTTTCTGTATTCTCCATGATTACTCCCCTCTTAACTCTTTCAAAACAGTGTAAACACTTACTAATGCACTGATTTCGTGTGTTGATTCCAGCAATTCAAGTATAAGCTCCTTATACATTTTCTCTTTATCCTCCTTTATGCTACCTCCCTGCCAGCTAATTTCCTTGCAAACCGCTCTATAAGCTCCAGGCATTCTTTGTCCTCTATCTTTTGAATAGCTTGCATAATAGATTCTCTTCGCTGCTCCTGCTCTGTATATTTTCTCATTTTCCTCTTGCCCTTTCTGTTCAATCTCTGTTATTATTTCTATGTTATTATTTTTATGTCAGCCCCTTCAGGAATTGCGTTCCTTATGGGGTCTCCCTGACGGCTTATTTTACCCTGACGTAACATAGGCCGTCAGAGATCATATATTCTCGTTCTATCAAGTCAAACTCTTCCTTTCTCAGTGCCTTGATGATAACATCATCGCCATTTACCTCTACGTCTGTAATGAAAGCACCCTTTAAGCTCTCTAATTCGCTGATCTCACAGTTGTTATAATACATTCTCATTTTTAAATCTCCTTTCAAATTCATCTAAAACTTCCAGCAGTAACCTTTTACATAACTTCGTCTGGTATTTTGCATAGATTTTATCAGTATCTTTGATCAAGTCCTGCCAGTACTCATTATCTGCTCTGACTTTCCTATACTTCCGGTAAAGCTTCCATAGATCTGAAAACATCTTGTAATCTTCTTCTAATGTCATGGCACTCCTCTGTTTTATTGATCCATACCTAATGAAATATCAAGCAATCGGCTGGAAATACAGTCAAGGCTCTGATCTATCCCCTCCAGCGCATCTGCAATTCGATCAAGACGTTTGATCTTCATAAATTCTAAATTCTCCTTCATTGTATATCCCGGCGCGTCCATCCATTCACTAGACAAATTATCATAATCTTCTTTTTCTGCAACTTTTACAGATTCACTATCCAAGAATTCTGTGAGCCTTTGAAGCAGCTCCTCAGTGATTTCAACATTCACTTTTAATGTCTTTACGGCTCTTGTATTCGAGTTATATATCAATACACAATCTCCTTTTATCACCTTAAACTCTTCCAAAATAGATAATATCTTCTGTTCTTTTTCTAGGTACTCCTGAGCACCATTAAATCTTAACCACAATTCTCTTTTCATTTTTTCTCTCCTTTCAATGCGTCAACAATGTCGACAACGAAAACGTCAAAAGACTTTATATGTATTTCTCTATGCCCTTTTTCTACTTTTTTCTTTTTTTACTAATATACTTGTTTACATAGTTGACATATATAGAAAAGGTAATAGATATAGGCATTACAACGTCAACGAACTTGTAAACATGATATGTAACAGGCATGTAAACCTAGAAAGGAAATTCTTCTTGCAAACAAGTGTCATCGATATTTTCAAAGTCTTGTTCTTCCTCTGTTTCACTTTTTCGTTTCCAACTTCGTTGTCTGCCATACCCTTTTTTAAAACGATGTACGGTACTCTTTCCCCATCCTTCCACACTATGATTCATAATCTTATTAATGGCGGCTATCTCTTTTCTATCCGGTTCGCCATAAGGATTATCAAAAGCTTCTCTATATATCATAATCGAGCAAACTCTGTCGCCCTTATAATTATCAAGCCATTCCTGGATAACTCCTACTCTCGTATCTTCTGGCATTAAATCCTTCTGTAAGCTTTTCAAATATTCATTCAAACCGCTTGACAAAATGGTCTTAGACTTTCCGCTTTTGTATATTGCCATAGCTTCTGCCCAGGCATTATTTACAAACTGCCTTGTTTCATACTCATTTTCCAGAGGATGCACTTCCGGCTCTTTGCTAGATACAAGGGGAAGAAAACGCCGGTTTCCCGTTTTATCATCTGGCATAAAATCATAGTTGTTGCTTGTCCCACAAAAGACGCATTGACGCTTTGCTGTAATAGAAAATTTTGAGTAAGGAACCCTATAAGTATCGGACTGTCTGCTTATAAAAGACTTCAAATCCTCTACGCTTTTCGCTGATTTCACTGCCAACATTTCCGACATCTCAATAATCCAGTGCCCCAGCATTTTCTCAAAACACTTTTCATCATTGACCTTTTTCAGATCATCAGTGAACCATTCATCCTTTATTGATAAAAAACGAAATAAAGTAGATTTTCCTATCCCTTGTCCTCCTACAATGCATATCATGGTGTCAAATTTGCATCCGGGCTGAAAGACTCTTTCAATAGCCCCTAACATAAAAATCTTTGTGACTTCTGTGCAATACTCACTCTTCTCTACGCCTAGGTATCTCGGAAAAAGATTTTCAATATATCCATCTCCCTGATACTGCAAACTTGAAAGCAAGTCCTGAATCGGATGATATTCATGCTGATGAGCAACAACATCTAAAGCCTTGTAGATCTTATCTTCATTTGTAAGACCGTAATTTTGTTCTAAATAAAGCAGAATATTGTTAAAATCATTATCGCTGATTGAGATCCCGGATCGCTTCCAGTAAGCACCTCCCACAATGTCAATCTGTCCCGTAAAAAGATTGTATTTTATATTTCCTTTAAACCTCGGGTCATAAACAAGTGCAGCAACAGCATTTCCCATAGTCTGCTTTACTCCGTTTTTTCCAACTGAAAGCCCAGCGCTTTCGATATTAGAAAGAAGTTGCTGTTCTGACTGCTCTTGTAATTGTTTTTTTTCGTCTTCTTGCACTCGCCCACCGCCTTTCTCTCATAATTTTGCTTACTGTACCCTTCAGCAACATTTTTCATCATTTCATCATGCTCCTGCTGCCATTCTGCAACAATGTTGTCATAATGCTCTCTTGCCTTTGTACAGCCTATCTCTTCTAACTTTGCAATAACATCATCTGCAAATCCCGGAGTTGTCATATCGTAGGCAAATGCTTTCTTAAATGTTGATTTATATAGCTTCATACCTTTTTTGATCGAACTGAGGAGTACCTCCTTACTTTGATAAACCGGGGTGTCATGGCACTCCCCTTGAAACATTTGATCCAACTGTCCGCTCTGCTCTGCCTTTTCCATGTCAGCGCAGATCTGCTGAAACACATCATCCGGCACCGGAGGCGGAAACCAGTCCTTATAATACATTTGGCTTGTCTCCTAACATTTTAGTCCGCAGTCTCACTATTTCACTATCAATGCGTGCGAGCTCCCCGGTATATTCCGGTTTCCAGCTCCTGCCAGAGCATAGAACTAATTCTGATCTACGTCTGACAAGCGCTGTGTAATCTCTGATCTGTTTTATTGTCATGTCACTGCTTCCTTTCTTCTGTCTGATCAGATTTCAACCGATCATAATCAATAATATTTTCTGGATTCAGTCCGAGAACTTTACAAACGCACCCAAACCGGTCCATCTTTACCATATACCCTCTGCGCATCCGATAAACGATATTTACGCTGACACCTGCTTTCTTCGCAATTTCCTGCGGTGTCATGCAGGATGCTGTCATTGCCGCTATAAGTGGCTCAATCTTTGCACAAACCATTGTGCCTCCTTTCTGTGCAGTATTGCACCTTCTACCCATTCACACGTTGCCCGGTGTGTTTTAGTTTTCTAGTAACTTTTCAATCGGTACTTGTAAAGCTGCTGCAATCTTATTGCCAACTACATCAGAACAACTCTTACCCGATTTGATGTAGTTCACAGACGCCCTCGATACTCCCGCAAGTTCTGCAAGCCTTTTTTGTGTCATATCTTGTCTTGTAAGTTCTGACACAAGTTTTACTCTGTCGATTCTCATTTTCTCACCTCATTTCGTTTTACTTGATAAATCAATTATATTATAATTTATTTCATCGTCAACACTTTTTTATAATTTATATCAAATTAGTTTATATATACTTATTTTTATTGATTTGAACAAATATAAATGTTAAACTATTGTTAATATTTAGAGATGAGCAAAACACATTGATTCAAAAGTAGAATTTGGCAGTCAGCTTCTAT
>OATU01001865.1_pt1 | contig 11611 bp, 10 predicted proteins | sample 1516711 | NCBI WGS metagenome assembly OATU01 (sample SAMEA2579971, study PRJEB22360) | human gut metagenome | biome: human gut; feature: human-associated habitat; material: faeces | place: Denmark | collected 2008/2010 | reverse complement strand
CAGTTCGCTTCCTACCGCATCCTGGATAATACACATTCCAACCGATAATGCCAGGAATATGAATACCTGAATGCCGCCCTTTTTCAAAAGCCGGAAACAAGCGGTAAATCCTACACTACAGAAGAATACGGTCATCAGGATCGTCTGAATCGTTGTGTCAAATGAGAACTCCAGGACTCCCGCCCCGTAAAGCGCCAAATGTAACAGTGCAAATACAATTCCTCCCGCTACCGGTGCCGGTATACAGTACTTGCTGAGAAACCCCAGCTTCTTTACCATAAACCTTCCCAGACAATAGACAAGTGCCCCCAACGCACAGGCCTGATACATGTCAAGCTGAATAGTCATCATACTAACTCCTCCTTCTCACTTACGTTTGATGTAATCATTTTTCTCCCGCCACTACAAAAAGCTACAGAATATTACACCACTTATCCGTTAAGGATATGATAAAGGAAAAGCCCGTATATCAAACATTTGTTTATCGTTTTCTTAACTACACTTAACAAATCCACATTCAGAAGGCATTTCAGCGTAACAGTTCAGCAGCATTTACCGTCACGTCCTCCTCCTTCTCAAATATGAATTTATACAGTGTCTGGTACAGGCGGTCCGGGTCGATAGGTTTTGCAAGATGTGCATTCATTCCCGCCACTTTACTCTTTTCTATATCTTCATCAAAGGCATTTGCCGTCATTGCGATAATCGGAATATACGCCGCATCGGAATTGCTGAGATGGCGGATGCTCACCGCCGCAGTCAGTCCGTCCATCAGCGGCATCCTGATATCCATAAGGATTGCATCATAATAGCCCTCCGGGGATTTGCTGTAAAGCTCCATTGCGCGAAGCCCGTTCTCTGCCGTTTCCACAAAAAAGCCCTTGTTTTCCAGCAGCATGACCGCTACCTCTGTGTTGATGGCGTTATCCTCTGCCAGCAGCACGCGTTTCCCGGAAAAATTATATTCCGTCTTTTCTTCCTCCCGGCAGACCTGCTCCTCCTTCTCTCCCAGGGCCTTGGTAAAGGCAGAGACCAGGGATGACTTGAACATGGGCTTGCTCATCAGCAGATTCACTCCCGCCATCTTAGCTTCCTGTTCGATTGCGCTCCAGTCATAGGCCGTTATGATAATGATGGTAACATCGGGGCCGACAATTCCCCGGATCCGGCGGGCCGTCTCGATGCCGTCCATCCCCGGCATTTTCCAGTCGATTAAAATCATGTCATAATACTTCTTATTTTCGAGGAGGGTTTTCACCCTCTCCACAGCCTTTTGTCCGCTGTCCACCCACTCGGCGGTCACTCCGATTTCCTTAAGCGTCACGATAGCGCTCTCACAGACAGCCACATCATCATCCACGACCAGCGCCTTCAGGCTGGAGAAATGGCATTCATGTTTTTTCTGGCGGTGCCGGAGCTTTTCATCCTCGGTAATTCCCAGCTTGACATCCACGGTAAACTCTGTTCCGAGTCCCTTGATGGAGCGCACGGTGATTTTTCCATCCATGAGATCCACAATGCTTTTTGAAATGGCAAGTCCGAGCCCGGTTCCGCCGTACAGCGACGTTGTACCCGTGGATTCCTGGGAAAACGGATCGAATATGTGAGGTAAATAATCTTCATCCATTCCAATCCCCGTATCATTGATCACAAAGCGGATCACCGCATCATTTTTCATTTTCCTTTTAACGGCTGCGGAAAATGTGACTTTTCCGCCCTCTCTGGTAAACTTGATTGCATTTCCCAGAATGTTGATAAGCACCTGCTGGAGTTTCATTGCGTCGCCGATATAATAATCGTCCAGCACCGGATCCACAATGCATTCATATTCCACATCTTTTACCGCAGCCTGGGAATAACAGATGGAATTTATTCCGTTCAAAAATTCCTCCGTCGGAATCTTGTCATTCTTCAGGAGCATTTTCCCGCTTTCAATCCGGCTCATGTCCAGGATATCGTTGATCAGGGAAAGAAGGAATCTGGATGAAATCCCGATTTTAGAAATACAGTCCGCCACCTGCTCGTCATTTCCCAGCGCCTGGGCCGCAATGGCAGTCATGCCGATGATGGCGTTCATCGGCGTCCTGATTTCATGGCTCATGCGGGAAAGAAAGTCCGACTTTGCCGCATTGGCCTGTTCAGCGGCAATCAGCGCGGAAGCAAGCTCCTCCTTCTGCCTCTGTTCCCGGCGCGCGACGTCCGTCACATCGGTACGCGTGATACATACTCTTCCCAGCTCTTTGCTGATATAAAACGCCTGATATCGTTTAACCCGCACCGATCCGTCGTCCTCTTTCAATTCGAGTACAAAGCTGTAGGAATCCTGATTTTCAAGCTGTTCTTTCATGTAAGTAAAATTCATCTTGGCCAGATACTCTTCCCGCGCCGCTTCATCCATGCACCGGTCCGCTACATTCCGGAGCGCCTCCAGGTATTCGCCCTTTTCGGAGACCGTATTGGTCAGCCCATGTTTGAAGTTGATAATCCGCCGGCTGCCTTTAACCATATCAACCTCTGCAATGGCATCATAATCCAGGGAAGCGATTGTACCTAAAAGCTGCTCCTGGAGTTTTGCCTCCGTGATATCCTTAGTATAAAAAAATGCAATGACATCCCCTGTTTCGGGATGCAGGCAGGAGCTGAATCCGGTACTCCCCCAGAACAATTCCCCTGCCTCGTTCCTGCGGAGGAACTCAAAGCTGTAATTAACCTTTCCCGCCGCATAATCCGCCAATACCTTCTTCCGGTTCAGCGCGCAAAGAATCTTCCTTCCATATTCCGCGTCCACCGCTGATGCCGCCAGATTTTCTATAATCTCATCGTAGGTTTCACCAATCCCTGCGATAGGCACCGCAGTGCTTGAAAGATAATTCTCCACCCGGTTTTTGCTGACATTCAGGCGGCCCTGAAGACAGCCTCCCACTGAAGAAATCTCTGCAAAATAAGACAGCTCCTTTTCGTAAAGCTCTCTCACATGCTTCTGAAGCTGTTTTTCCTCGGTAATATCGAGGCAGACGCAATAGAAATGCCTCTCACCCTGCAGTTCGGAGAACAGCTGGGCCTTGACCGACACCCATTTCACGCTTCCGTCCTTGCAGACAAGCCGGTTTTCATTATGTATCGTATTTCCGTGCAGCAGCTGGCTGCTCAGTTTGTCAGCCATCACGGCCAGATCCTCCGGATGAATGACTGCCGACATCCGGTTCCCCATGGCGGCAAACTCTTCCCGGGTATAACCTATATATTCAAACAGGCCGTCATTCGCGTCAATGACTGAGTAATCTGGGTCAAAGCGGCAGCGGAAGACAGCGCCGGGTATATTGTTATAAAGGTTCATTACCTCCTGCTGTGCGTGTTTCTGTACCGTTATATCAAGGCAAACCGAGGAGATGGCAAGACGGCCGTCCTCCGCAGTCACCACTCTTCCCAGATCGTGAACCCAGATATAAGAACCGTCCTTTTTCTTCATCCGGTATTCCACCACATACCGGTCATTCTCTCTGATCTGGGACTCGACCTCTTCATCGACTCTCCGCCTGTCTCCCGGATGCATACAGTGGGACACCAGTCCGCCGATATCTTCGACAAACTCCTCCTCACTTTCGTAGCCGAGATAGTTTAACATCTGCTTATTGATAAAATAAAAGGGGAATCCCTCGCCGATATATCCCCCCATCATTCCGCCGGGTACGGACTCGTTCAGCAGTTCCTGCCTTTGTCTGGCAATGCTTTCCACCACAAGCGTCAGAGGATAATGCTCTCCCTCCCTCTGGCTGCTGCCCGGCTGGGCAAAATGAAGGCTCTTGATCCGCCAGCCGGATTCTTCCCTGACCATTGTGAAAAAGCCCCGCAGAAACCAGCCGTAAGTCGAATTCTTCAAACTCATGTTTACCGACAGATTATACACATTCTCTGTAACCGCCTGCTCATAAATGGCGGACCATTCACAGACAAACGGTTCCGGTATCTCTCTGATATCCTGATGAAGATATTCCCTCATCTCATCAATTCCCCTGGCAAACTCATTGTTACCGGTTCCCACAAAGTCAATATCTTCCGTCAAAAAACGGGCTGCTCCCTCCGGGTCCCGCAATTCAAACCATCTGTGGCAAAACTCCTGTATTGTTTCTCTGATTATATTTCCGTTATCCATCTGCCGGCATTCTCCCTTTTATATACTTTCCGTTCCGCTCCCCTTTTTCAGGAATTATGTCGAAATAAGTATATCATTGATACCGGTATAAATCAACGGTGCCCTTCACAAAGCCTTCCCCGGCCAGTGCACACTGCCGTTTCCGTTTATTCCTGATGAAGAATCACCCTCTTTGCCTCCATGCTTTTCTTTACGCGGATTACGCGCTGATTTGAACTTCCTTTCCATTTCAGTGAGCTGTCCGCCAGCTCTTCCTCAAACCGGCCGTCTACCAGAACGTCTATAAGGCCGATATATGGAAGATCGTTTATCTCTTCCCAGGTATATCCCGTATAGAGCCATATGGTTTTGTCCGGAAACTCCTGCTTCACTTTCCTGATAAGCCTTCCCGTCTCTTCACGGTTTCCGGGATAGAGCGGGTCCCCTCCGCTGAATGTGATCCCTGAAACATAGCCTTTCTCAAGCTCCTTTGCAATCTCCTGCCACGCTGCTTCATCAAAAGGTATTCCCCCGTCCGCATCCCAGGTACCCGGGTTATGGCAGCCCTTGCAGCCGTGTTTGCAGCCTGCGGTCCAGAGGACAACCCGAAGGCCGTCCCCATTGAGCATATCGTCTTTTGTAATATTATGATAATGCATTTCTCTGCTCCAATCTGTCAGTTCCGTTATCCCGCCCGTCGGCTACATGGATTTCCGTTCCGCTATCTCCGCCATTTTCGCCTCATTTAAGCGTGTATCCCCTTTTACACGGGAATAACTGAGGTACCCGTTCATCCTGTCTATTTTCGTCAGATTGCTGCTGCCGCAGGCCGGGCAGACATCCATATCCAGCTCGGAATGGCCGCAGTCATCACAGTAGGAAAGAGAAAGATTGACTCCCTCATAAAATCCCATCTCCATCGCACGGCGCACCAGTGTCCTCACCGCTTCCAGGTTATAGTCGATCGGATATTTTACATACTGGATTTTTCCTCCGTTTGACAGCTCCCAGAAACGATATTCCAGATTCTGCTTCTGAATCGGGGAGATATCCTCCGTCACGTGGCAGTGGAAACCATTGCTGACATACTCCCTGTCGGAAACATTTTCAATGATACCGTATTTTTTACGGAATTGCTTGACCTGAAGCCCGCAGAGGTTCTCGGCCGGCGTCGCATAAATTGCATACAGGTTGCCGTCGGCCTTCTTAAATTCCTCCACCTTCTCATTAATATGTTCCAAAACCTCCAGTGCAAAGCTGCCGTCCTCCACCAGAGACTTCCCGTTATAGAGCTGCTGCAGCTCGTTAAATGCGGTAATTCCAAAGGAAGCCGTTGCCGTCTTAAGGAGCGGTTTTATCTTGTCATGCAGACCCAGACGGCCTCCGTAAAATCCGCCTTCGCAGTAGGCCAGCGGGTTGGTGGAGGCCCTCATCTCGCCCAGATAAGCATAAGTCCGGATATGAATTTTCCGGATCAGCTCCAGATAATAATCAAGCACCTCATAAAAGCTGCGGCTCTCCTGCCTTGCCTTTGCAAGAATCATTGGAAGATGCAGGCTGACCACGCCGATATTAAAACGGCCCACAAACACCGGCTCATCCTTATCATCGGCCGGGGTCATGCCGCCCCTCTCAAACCAGGGGGATAAAAATGCCCGGCAGCCCATTGGTGAAATAATTTTTCCGTATTTTTTATACATGCCGGCAATATATCCCTCCCCGGTCAGAGAGAGCCAGTCCGGATACATGGTTTTTGCAGAACAGCTCAGACCGGCTTCAAATACATCCTCCAGCTCCCCTCCCGGCCCATGCAGGTTTTCATCATACAGAAATACCAGTTTCGGGAACAGGACCGGTTTTTTGCAGCCGGCCCTGCCCTCACCCTTTTTACGTACCTCCAGCATCGTGATTGTCGCCATTTTTGCAAAACGGCTTCTGCCCGTCCCTGCGGTCATTGTGATAAAAGGATAATCGCCGCGGCTGGAGGAAACAGAATTAAATTTATATTCCCATCCCTGGAAGCCCTGTTCCATATCGCGTTTGATATCGGCCATGGCCACATCCTCCGCCTTCCGGCAATCAAGTCCCAGGCCCCTGTATTTTTCCACGTATTTCCCATAAGACTTTTCCGCATAGGGAGCCAGGATTTCCTCCACGTTTGGCACCGTAAAACCGCCGTACTGCTGGCTGGCGGCGCTCAGGACGATATCGCCGATTACATCGAACGCCACATCGAGAGTCTTCGGTTCATTATACCAGAGGTTTCCCATCTCAAAGCCGCCGCTCAGCACGCTTCTGACATCGAAAAGACAGCAGTTCATCGTATCGCGCCGCGCCGACATGTCATGGATGTAAAGATATCCGTCGCGGCAGGCCTGCAGTTCCTCCACCGTCATAAAGAACTTCTGGTAAAGCGATTTATTCAGTTCATTGAAAATCAGGCTCCGTTTCGTTGAGACCAGGGCGCTGTCGGTATTGCTGTTCTCCTTATCTCCGATATACATGATAGACTGGCTTTTCTTATATACATCATCCAGCATCTGTACAAAATCCTGTTTGTAATTGCGGTAATCCCGGTAGCTCTTGGCAACCGCCGGATTCACCCGTTCAAGCGCTCCCTCCACCAGATTATGCATCTGGAAGATCGGGATCCGGTTATCCTCAAGCTTCTCCACCTTTTCCTCCACAAACCGGCAGATAAATGTGATCTCGTCCTGAGAAAACCGGATCATTGCCCTCTCCGCCGACTTATGAACCGCCACTACCACTTTCTGGATATTAAAATCTTCCCTTGTCCCGTCTTTTTTGATTACCTTGATCTCTGAACCCGTCATCCTGCTCTCCTTTTATCTGTTGTCCTGCTCCTGTCCCGCTGCCGGGCCTTTTATTCCGCTGAAATTACGGTTTATAACTATATGTAGATATTTCATCCCGTATCCATCTATATACGGTGTCGTTTCAAAAAACTCACGGTACTTATCCTATCATTCCCCGCGGCCCCAGTCAAGCAAAAAAAGAATGGGCGGCCTGCCGGGCATACCGGCGGGAGCGCTCATCCTTTTAATCCATATTTTCACAGGCGGGCGCCCGCCCCCTAAATTCCTCCCCCCGATCATGCGAGCAGGATGTTAACCCATATTTCCCCGGGGGGCCGCAGCCTCCATAATTCCATCCTCCTGCCCGGAAGAATCTTCCTGCAGTACGCCTTCGATCTTAAGCTCCTCCTCCACCTCCAGGCGGAACTCATCCACCCGTCCAGGGTTTATCTCCGGCAGCTGCTCCGTGGAGCCCACGCCAAAACGGCGGAGAAATTCTTCCGTCGTGGCAAAAAGCGCCGGACGGCCGGGAGCATCGAGACGTCCCACCTCGTAGACGAGATTATATTCAATCAGCCGGTTGACCGCATGATCGGATTTCACGCCGCGGATCTTCTCGATCTCCAGCTTTGTAATCGGCTGCTTATAGGCGATTATGGAAAGCGTCTCCAATACTACGTCCGTCAGTACCTTTTTTTGGGGGCGGAAGCCACCTGTATCAGATTTTCATAGTACTTCGCCCTCGTGCACATCTGGAAGCTGTCCTCCAGCTCTATAATCTGCATGCCTCTCTGTTCTCTTTCATACCGTTCTTTCAGGCGGGCGGCCGCATCCTTCGCAGACTCCACATCGCGGCCCAGCGCCGCTGCAAGCTGCCGGACATCTACTGACTTACCCATTGTAAACAGCACTGCCTCCACGATTGCTTCGTCCTCTGAAAATACCATGTTTTCCTGTTCCATCTTTTATCTCATTCCTGTTCTTCAAAATCCTCCAGGCCATCCAGCTTCAGTTCGCCTTCTTCTCCTTCGGGTTCCAGAGTCTCTATGTACATGTCGTCAAATAACGCTTCCTGGGTGAGCGCGATCTTTCCCATTTTCATCAGCTCAAGCACCGCCAGAAAGGTTACCACAACCTCCAGGCGGCCTGTCTGTTTTTCCAAAATCTGCCGGAAGCTGAACGTCCTGTGCGCTCTTGCATACATCATGACAGAACCAATTTTCTGTTCCAGGCTCACCGGTTCTTTCTTAATCGTTCCAAAGCTGCTTCTCACGGGATCGATCTTCTCTTCTTTCCGTTTCATGACGGAATCAAAGATTTTCTGCAGCTTTGCGAGCGTCAGTCCGTCGAGAAGGCTGTCTAAATCCACCGGAGGCTCATATTTCGCCACCTCTCTGGGGATCGTGGGTTCCTTAAACAGGTGCCTCATTGCATCCTGCTCCCTCTCCTCCAGCTCCATAGCCATATACTTGTATGTCTTATATTCCAGCAGGCGGCGTACCAGTTCCGCCCTCGGATCCTCCTCGTCCTCTTCCTCTGATTCCTCCACCGGCAACAGCATTCTGGATTTTATATCAATCAGGGTGGCGGCCATCACCAGGAATTCACTGACAATGTCCAGGTTCTCTTCCTCCATCCGGCTGACATAGTCCAGGTACTGCTGCGTAATCAGCACAATCGGAATATCATAGATACTGACTTTATTCTTTTCTATTAAATGCAGAAGAAGATCAAGGGGACCCTCAAAATTCTCCAGCTTGTAGGAAATTCCCATTTAGATTCCTTCCATCCTGTCTCCATATTAAATGCGGCATAAAATTACCTCGAGGGATACAGGCCGTGAATAATAACTAAAATTAATCCCCGGCCTCCTGATAGTATATCAAAGATGGATTTTCACCGCAACCTGATCTTCACCGCGGGTTGTCCGGATATCTGCTGCCGTAAGAGTCCACACGGCCAGCGCAGTAAATGCGCAGACCTGTCTGAACTGTTACTTTGGTTCCAGCGTGATATGGATTAGCTGGGGCCTGTCGTTCAGTCTGATATTGACGGAATGTGTTCCAAGCCCGCGGCTGACAATCATTGTTTTTCCTTCTTTGTCAAACCTGCCTGCACACCAGGGAAGAAAAAACTGGTACTGCGGGGTCATTACCCCGCCCAGCAGAGGGAGGCGGATGGTCCCTCCGTGAAAGTGCCCCGACAACGTCAAATCGGCTCCCCAGTGGCGTATCACGCTGAAAAACAGCGGCGAATGCAGCAGCAGGATTTGAAACCTCGACTGATCCGCCCTGCCGCAATGGCGCTCCAGCTCATTCTCCGGCAGAACCGGAAGCGTGAAACGGTGTCGGTAATAGATTTCTTCCATATTACAGCCGGTAATCCGGATATCCGTACCAAAATCGGCGCTCTTGTCCGACAGATAGAAAGCCCCCGCCTTTTTAAGCTCCCCGGTGAATTTCCGGTAGAGACCGCCGTAGACCGTCCTCTCCCTTCTCATTCTCTCCTCATGGTTTCCATTGGCATAATAGACCGGATAACGTGATGCCAGTTCCCTTACGAGTGACAGCGTAACACGCAAATCTGCCTCTCCCCTTGAAACCATCATATCGCCTCCGATCAGGACGGCATCCGGATGAATTCTGTCTATTTCTTCTATCAGCAGTCTGTTATTTACTCCAAACTCATTATTATGTAGATCGGAAAGAAACACGAAATCCCGCTTCTGTCCCTTAATTTTCTTTGAAGAAATGCGGTAGTGATCTGTCACGAAATGTTTCTTTTCGTATTCCGAGCGAAGGATCAGACCTCCGGCCGCAGCCGCCAGGGCGGCAATACATGCATAAAGCATAACTTCCTCCTATATTTAACAGGCTCCGGCCAGCCGCCTGTAAGACGGTGTGGCCGGAAGCATGCCTGCCGCTGTACGGCAGGATATTTACAGTAATTTCATAATTCAAACTGTTACGTTTCAGCAGCTTTCACGCAGGTTTGCATAAGGCGCCTGTTCCAGGCGGATGAAGTATCCCTGTTCATGTTCACATACAGGGCAGTATTTGGGAGCAATCTTTCCCTCATAAATATAGCCGCAGTTCAGACATATCCATTCCGTATCTTCTTCCGCCGCAAAAAGCCTGCTGCTTTCCAGCAGATTGGCAAATATTCCGAAGCGGTCTCCATGCGTCTTCTCCACATCCGCGATCATATGGAAAACATGGCCGATGCGGTCAAAGCCCTCTTCCAGGGCAACGTCGCCGAACTCTTTGTACACCACATCGAATTCTTCGAACTCATTATGCTCTGCCGCCCTCAGAAGATCAATCGTCTTTTCATACATATCAACCGGATAGCCTCCGTCAATATGAATTGTCTCTCCCGTCATTTCTTTTAAAAACTTATAGAATACTTCCGCATGCTCCTTCTCCTGTTCGGCCGTGTATAAAAAGACCTTTTCAATTACCGGAAGTCCTTCCTTCTTTGCAACGGAAGCGGAAAATGTGTAGCGGTTTCGCGCCTGGCTCTCGCCGGCAAAAGCACGCATCAGATTTTTAGCTGTAGCGCTTGTTTTCAGAACACTGTCCATCAAATTATTCCTCCTGATTCATTTGTTGGTAATAGTTTCTCCGAAAACAGGCAATGTATACCAATCATCATACACTTAACTGCAAAAAATCGTCAAGCTGTCTTTTCCCCAAGACGATAAGTCGCCGTCGCCTGCACGGAAAAACGCATAATATTGACATATCCCAATTATGGATAATATGCAACTAAAGCCGTTCAGTATTTAATGATATGGGAGGTGCAGATACCTTGATTACTTATGATAAATTGTGGGAAACCATGAAGGAAAAGCAGATTACACAGTACCGTTTAATTAAATACTATGGCTTTAGTGCCGGACAGATTGGGCGTTTAAAAAAGAATATGTATGTCTCCACCCATACAATCGAAACGCTGTGCAGCATTCTTGACTGCAAGGTGGAAGACATTTTTGAATATAAAGCAGATGAGACGTTCTGCAAACAGTCTCCCGAGCCGTCCTGTGATGAATCCTTTAAAGCGGTTATGGACAGTGAGCATTAAATCATCCTTACGGCTCAGCTTTCTTTGGCAGGCTGTTTTCTCCATACACACAAATTCCGGCTTTTTTCAACAGGCGCACTGTTATGCCGTCTCCGGGTATCAGCTTTTTTGAAAAAGTTCCGTCATATATGAAACCACTGCCGCAGGAAGGGCTTCTCTCTTTAAGCACCGCTCTCCGGCAGTTTTTTTCGCGTGCAATCTGCAGGGTTTCTTCCGCTCCCCTTACGTATTCCTCCGTCACGTCGCGGCCGTCCTTTGTGACGACTCTTTCATCCCTGATTTCAGCGGGTGTCCGCGGCGTCCGGAGTCCTCCCAGCACTTCCGGACAGACGGGGATGATCTCCGCCCCCATGATTTTCAGATAGTCAACAACACTCTGGCAGTAATTGGATTCACCGCTGTATTTACATTTCTCACCCAGAAGGCAGGCGCTGACAAGAATCGTTTCCCCGCGCTCTTCCCTCTGCTCTCTCCCCATATCCCTGCACATATTGGCATCTCCTTTTTAATTATGGAACTGCAAACTGGCTGTTATAAAGTTCACTGTAAGAGCCCTTTTGGGCCAGAAGCTCCTCGTGGC
>OATU01001864.1_pt1 | contig 11614 bp, 10 predicted proteins | sample 1516711 | NCBI WGS metagenome assembly OATU01 (sample SAMEA2579971, study PRJEB22360) | human gut metagenome | biome: human gut; feature: human-associated habitat; material: faeces | place: Denmark | collected 2008/2010 | reverse complement strand
GAACTGTAAAGACCTGGAACAAGTTTAAAAAACCAAGTTGCCATTGCATGAAACAGCCCGAAGCCCAGACACACATCAAAAAAAGTTTTGTGCCACCTACTGTCTTTCAGGGTAAGAATATAAAAAAGCCACGCCAATATGTAGGCTAAAGTATTATATACCAAGATTGTTCCAAATCGTTTATTGTCCTGGTTATTAGACAGCATAATTGCCACCAACAAGAAGGCCCACAGCGACATCTTATTTTTTAGGAAAACCTTTTTACGGTTCCATACAAGAAAAATGCCAAACAGCAACACAAGAATTGCGTTATTCAGTCCTCCAAATAACGCAGGATGCAGCCCCGTTGTGAAAGCAAATAAGCAGATCAGGAACATTCCAAGATAAACTCTCAGAGTCTGCTTTCCAATTTTCATTTGCTTGTCTCCTTAAAATAATGATACAGGTTCGTCAAAAAGCTGATCAAGTTGGTATTTGTATTGATCTCTTTTACTTTTTCCCTGTAGAAGTAGTAGATTGGTTTATCCAGAAAGCCCTCATCCGGTCTTGCGGCACCAACAATAAAAGTTAGGAACTCATCCTTAAAGAGAGCATCGATATAATCTGTATTATAGTTCATTCTTCTTCCTCAACTCAATTACAACAGCTCTTATCCCTCAAGTGCTGCAAATAAGCTTTCTCCACTAGTATTCTCTTAATCCCAAACCTTCTGAAGTTCATGGGATTTATTTTTACCCCATCGCATATTGACAGCTCAATGATTTCATCGTTTTCCACAAGTTCCATGGGACCGCATCTTCCCGAAGACTTATAGTTTTCCACCAATTTCCTTAGCTTCTGCGGATCAGTCAAAATGCAGGTCAGCTCCTCTCTTCCCTCTATAACAAGGCCATTTCCATTTTTCAAAACCTGTTTTGCAATGTTTCCGCTTAAGCTGTTCGCAAGAATAAATGTATTTGCAGCAAAGCATTCAAAATATACATAACTGTATGTTTCAGGACAATTAGACCACAGAATGACGCAGTCTATTTCCAGTTCCCGCAGCGTTTCTGTCATCGTTTTGCTTCCATTTTGGAAGCCTACGGGATAGTTAATGATATGATCGCATTCTTTGTCTTCTTTGCCCAAATGATAGAATTGTATATCCGTGCCCTTGTGCGCTGCAATTTGTGAGGCGTAAAGGAAATCCGCCCATCCCTTGGTGCTGATGGGAAGTCCACAAAATGCAATTCTCAGTTTCTCTTGGACAGGCTTCCGGTTTCCCCTATACTGGCCCAGTGCTTTCTGATGATAAATGATGCGAATCTTGTTCTTTATCCGCGGAATGGAATCCCCGATGATTTCAGTTGGACATTCCGAAGGAGCAATAAATGTCATTCTATCAAGGTATTTTATCAAGAAGTCTCTTCTTTCCTCTGCATGCCTGTGGAATTCCCAAACTGTACAGTTTTTACATTTATTCTGTGATGGTATGCCAATGCCGCAATATGTACCCGAAGAATCCTTCAGCGTATAAGCATCACAAACCAGATAATAATCATGCAAATAAAAGAATATCTCTGCCGCACGGATATAATCCAGAATTTCAGAAAGCTCTGATAGTTTTATACTTCTTAGATGATGAATATGTATCTTCAGCAACAGATTATCAGTGCCTTTAGGACTACTCAGAAAAGAAAGGAGCTGCTTTGTCTCAAAGAGGCCCTCCATCTCTCCGTCTATCACAACACCCCAATAATCGTACAACTCTAATCCTGCAATTTTTTTCGACACAGGATAGATATAAACGTAAGAAATGCCGACTGCGTTAAACATTTTCTGGTGAGAAAGAATGACCTTCTCCGTTCCGCCCAACGAAGTGAGGATATTTCCTCCGGAAATAGATAGGATATACTTTCTATTGCTTAATTGCATACACAGCACCTCCACTTTTACTTTTTATAGATTCGATAGAAAAGCTTTACCTGTCTGGGCATAGTCCTCAATTTTGCTTTCTAATACGAAACTCAGGTCATATTCATTGACACCTTCGCACAAATCCAGCCCCAGAGAACCAAACAAAGAAGCCACTCTGCTGCCAAGGCCCTTCGCCGCATCATATACCAATGTCTTACTGTACAGTACGGATACCGCCGTGGCATGGAAAGAATTGGAATATACTTTCGCTGCATTGCGAATCAGCCACACAAACTCTCTCGGCCCTGCATCGTACATCAAAGTTCCTTTGCTTATCAGCTTTTGCGCAGTGGGATGAATCACGTACAAGGGAATCCCCTCAGATTCGGCATAATGGGCGGCCGCTCTTTCCAAATTCTCATTTCTGGATAATCCATACAGCAAGACAAACCGACAGGCTTCTGCCACAGATTCCGGCTTTCTCGCAAATACATCCCACGCTTCTCTGCCAAGCAAAAACACAGGGTCACAGACCAGTTCTGCCCCGATCCCTTCTTCTTCAAGTATCTTTTTCGCTTGCGATTCTCTTACAGAGATTTTCGAATAAAGCGGAAGGCATTCATTTACCGCATTCTTTTGATATGTGCAAATACTGTCAGTGCCAAAACTGGCTGCATAAGAAATTTTATGAGCCTGTACTTCTTTTTCTAAAAAATAGCTCTTTATATCGCCTGTAATATTGGTGTTCCAAACTTGATCGCTGCCCACGGATACAACATCATAGGTATTCATAGCAGTAATCAGTTCCTCACTTGTTAGAATCCGTTGCCTCAGCCCAAGCTCGTTATTCTGGAACTGGGTAAAGAGTCTATTCTGCTTCCGTCTACGATAGTTACGCAGAGATAGACTTAACAACACTTTAAGATTCTTTGAATAGGCAAATGGGTTCATTGAGTATTCTTTTCTCAATTTCTCCGGCGTGTAATTGATGATGGAAACGTCGTATCCCAGTTGATTTAAGTAGCACTTCAGCGCATATGCCTGAAGCAAAGCACCATAGTTATGGGCAAATTGAAAGGTTAAAATTCCGATTTTCATCATTTATTATCATCCCAAGTGGGGAACTCTCCATTTTCCAGCAGCACTTCCCGAATGGCCTCAAGATACCCAGCACCATATCGTTCTGTCGGCTCAAGGATTCCGCCTTCTGCCCATTCATTCCATGCAAACATGACAAGCCAATCAATTTTATATTCTTTCTTTGCATGTTTTACCTGTAAGTCAAAATAAAATTTAAATTTCTCCGGAGAAGCACCGATATAAACATCTCCGCGTTCTCCTTTGCGCGGCGTATTATCCCAATCCACAAAGGCACCGGGAATGCAGGTATCATCCTGGGGATGGATTGCCAGAACCTGTTTCCATTTATCATCGTAGCTACTTCTGTGAACTTCTTTTTTCGGAAGCTTGATATAAATGTGCAATTTATTCTGAAGAAAGAGAGACAACTTCACCTTAAGTCTAATCCACATGGCACCTTTTTTTCCTCTTTCAAGGTGGTTAATCATGGAAGGCTGAAATTCAATTGCGTAATCAAATCTGCTCTTATCTACACTGTTGTCCAGATGCCAGAAGGGGCTCTGGGAAATAAACTTAATTCCTGGAAGACCATTCTGCTTGGCCAGTTCCTGCCATCTGTCGAGCATCTCCTTGAGCGAGCCGATGATGTTGGGAAGATAGATGACATACAGAGGCTTTCCATCTTCTTTGATGTATCGTTTATCCTGAAAAAAAGGCAGCATATAATAGAAATGATTATCCCAATCTTCCCTGTCTTCAAAATTCTGAGCCATCAGAATCTTGTTTTCACCGGAAACCCAAGCATTGCTCCAATGCTCATTGGCCCAGCAGAAGCAGAACGGGAAATCTAAAGATTTGTCCGCCAAGTACTGCTCCATGGGCTTCTCCAGCAACGTCTTACCACAAAACCAGTAATGATAGACACAAAAACCGTAGATTCCGTGCTCTTTTGCCAGATCAATCTGCCATCTCTTCACAGAGTTATCCAATAAATTATAGTAGTTCTCGTTCAAAGGTATCCGTGGCTGGTAGTGTCCCTCAAACAGTGGCTTTGCCTTTTTTACGTTTATCCACTCGGTAAAGCCTTTACCCCACCATTCATCATTTTCCGGAATGGCATGGAACTGGGGCAAATATAATGCTAATATCTTCATCATTAACTCCTTAATTCGTCTTTTCTTTTTCTAACAATTCTGGCTGGACTACCAGTTGAGAATAGTCACCGATTTCTATGTTTTTCCCCGTACCAAAGTTCTAAAAAACAAATAATACAGCATTAAGACGATTTTCTGACATATTTTTTCACACTCATTATCCTCTCATAATCTTTTCATATTGTTCTAACAACCATTGGCACTTATTTCTGTATAAGTATGCTTCATTCATGCGCTCATAAGCAATCTTTCCCATCTCAATTCGCTTTTCCTTATTTTCAATCAGAAAAGCGATACCTTCAGCCATTTCTTCCACCAAAGCAGCGTAAGGTTTCGGCTCAACCTTAACAGCATAGGCTTCATCTGTCATGCATTTGACGCCTCCGGTATTTAAGCATACAATTGGTAAACCGATACTCATTGCCTCCATAGCAACCAAGCAACCAGAGTCTCGCAGTGCAGTATTAATGAGAAAATCGTGTTCCTTGTAAAATTCGGTTATTTTCTCATGTGGCACTTTATCAACGAAACGGATTTTTTTACCTATGTATTTGATGCAACTATTCTTGTATTCACTTTCATATGGTCCATTTCCCAGAATTGTAAATTGAACATTGTCATAATGATTCACAAGTTTCAGAATTGCATCAACACCAATCCTAACACCTTTTAAGTACACAAACTTTCCGCTTAGGAGAACATTCACTGTATCCGCATTGGTTTGCCGTTTCATTGGTCTGACTTTATCAATTCCAATGGCAGATGTAACTACAACCTTATCGTGGTATTCGTCCGGGATCAAAGCTACTGTTTCTCCTGTTGTCGCCATGATAAGTGATGCCTTTTTTACCGCAGCTCTAATTCTGGGCGAATGCTTTGCTTTATACTGTCCCAGAGACCTTATAAGCTCATACATTTTTTCCTTAAAGGCCATTTGATATCCTATAACCGGGTTGATGTTTTCTCCACCAGCAACGGTCCACACAAAAGGTGCGTCCAGCTTATATAAGAAACACGGCTGTGTTAAAGAAACAAATGTTACACTATGTACAATATCAAATTTTACTGCCTTATGAAGCTCCTTTGCAATTTTATACGCTTTTTTTGCCCATAAATAATAGTATAGCCGCATGCCGCGATTGCCTTTTTTCCAAAACACCATCCATTTGGGCAAATGCAAATATAGGAAGTTCATATTATCCCAAGGAATATCCTCTGAAGCGACAGCTCTGTTTTCGTCTATCGTATGTCTGTTATTTTCTTTCGTCAGAATCCATACTTCGTGTTTTCTGGCAATATTAACTGCCCATTGCCATCCCACTTCTGGTTCAGAGCCTTTATTCGGCTCACATGCATATGCAGACAATAATATTTTAGACAACGCTACTCCTCCTCAAGCCTCAACCCTTCATGATCTTCCTTGTATTTTTTTCCTGTTTCTTCAGAATATGCCCTGTTACCTCTGCAATAACATCTTCTTTCTGTTTGGAGGTATCAATCACAATCATATTCACGTACTTGTCTTTCAGCTTTTTGAACTCTGCACGCTGTCTTTCTATCTCTTCAATCGTCAGTTCTTGCTTTCTGGCATAAATAATGTCACTTGGCGCATCCAAAACAAAGACCAAGTCAGGTCTTGGAATGATGTATCGGAAGCACCAGGCCCATTTGGAACTGATAGAATATCTATACCGCTTCATATCGACAAAATAGTCATAGTAATAGCGGTCAAATATAACCAGCTTCTTTTTCATCTTATCCACATCAACTTTTAATATAGTTCCTAAGATAAAGTCCAAATTGTAGAAGAGAAATCTGAGAAGTGATTTGCATTTCCCGTGAACTACCACATCATGCGGATTTTCGTTTGATGTTGCTTCCTCAGAAGGATTCAGTTTATTATAGTGCCCCAGATTTTTGAACAGGTGTGGCCGGAAATAGTAATTCTCAATGCCATAAAAGCTACCCGAACACGTTACTTGGATTCCACTTATTACAGTAGACTTACCAGCCCCATCCGGTGACAAAAATGCAACAGACAGTCCACATTTATGGAGAACTCTTTTAGATGGATAGTTTGATAATATAAACGCATTTCTCTTAATTTTGTCCAGCAAGCGGAAATTCTTTCTGCTCAATGCTTTTACAGAATTAAGGATTGTATTGTAATTATCATCAAAGAGGGCTGCATTCTCTGTCCGAATCATATCAGCAATAATTTCTGAAGTCTTCTGCCCAAAATCCTCGGATAGTACACGTAAATCCGCCTCGACATAGAGACTCATCATTTTTCTCAGATGTTCTTCTGAGAAATCGTTTTTTAATGCTCTACGAAGAATAATATATCTAAGTTCTTCATACCTGCCAGGGATGAACATACCTTTATACAGTCTTTTATTCGAAAGCAAATGCTCCGCCAATAGTGCATTGTGTATCTTCCCTTTTGAGATCACCCTATAAAAATCCAATTGGAGTTGAAAAAACTTTGTTGGAGCTGGATATGACAGTATGTAAGTATATTCTCCATAGTCTTGAACAATCTTTTGTGTGATCAGCAACCTCGTCTCTTTTGCTACATCCAGAACGATCTTGTCCAGATCTTTCTCGTTGGCATTCCTATACATCATATCGATGTCAGAGGGTATCTCTTCCGGCATCATCTCATACTTATTCTGAATGCAGTAATCCAAACCGCTTTCATTAATTACCTTAAAAACTTTTTCCAGAAGCAGCATTTTATGTCTCCTTCGTTACAACATTATAAATTCTTTCAAGCTGCCGATAATTATCCTCTGGCAGATACTTTGCTTCATAGTCCATTCTTGCATTTTTCCCGATGACGGCAATCTGATCCGGATCGGCCCACAGCTTTCGAATAGTCTGCTCAAAGCTATCTACGCTTCCCAGAGGCACTTTGAATCCATTCACACCATTGTAGATAGCTTCCTCAGAAAAACCCAGATCCGTGGCAATAAGACCTTTTCCAAGACTTTCCGCCTCAATCTCCACCATAGAGCAACCTTCATACCAAATACTCGGGAACACAACAAACTCTGCCTTCTTCACAATGCTGAGGCATTTGTCGTGCTGCGTATAGCCCAAGAATAATACATTGTCCTTCGTTTCTGCCCAAGCCCGGAATTCCTCTTCCAGTGGACCACCGCCCATAACCACCAGCGGAATGTCCTGGATTCTGTCCCATATCTGCATCAGGATACGTATTCCCTTTTCTTCTCCAATTCTGCCGTAAAAGACAACATAACGTTCGGGCAAATCCGTTGCCAACATCACATTCACACCGGCGTCAGCATCCGGGACAAAATTATACTTCTTTATTATTTTGTTTTTATCAAATCCAATATTCTTCAGCAATTGAATCTGATTTTCATTCAGGCAGATATATCGATCAATCTGCTTGTAAAAGCTCTTTCGTATTCTGTGATATGTAAATATACACGCTACGATAAAACTCTGCAACCGACTCCCCTTGAAACAGCCATATTTGCACATGCGAAAATAGTTTCCGTCACCGCATTGATTACAAAGTTCGGTGCCTCTTAAAGAGGTAGCACAGGGGCAGATAAATCTGGTATCATGCAATGTTGCAACAACCTTTGCACCGCTTCTTTTTGCAGCATACAAAATCGATGGTGAAAGTAACGGGAAAAAGGTATGAATATGTACAATATCCGGTTTCTTTGTTTCAACCAGCTCTTTGACTTTTTTGTAATTCTTAAAACTCCACAACATTCCAAAGGCTGCAGAAAGCTTTCCGATGACTCCGGTATTATCGAATTCATCGTTCGACACCGTATATCGAACAACTTCATGACCATGTTTTTCCAACAATGCCATCTCGCTTTTGAAAACTTGATCATCGCCACTTGCTGAACCTTTTCGATGAAAATTATGTATTGCCAGTATTTTCATTATCTCATTTTCCCCGTCTTAAAAAGGCCTCTTCGTACATCCCACATATTCTTTCCCACGTGTACTGCTCAGCAACACGTTTCTTGGCTTTCCTGCCCATCTCTGCAATTTCATCAGCACCCATCATATCTGCCCTATCAATCAGCTTTGCCAGTTCACCATCGTCCCGGCTCCAGTACAAAGCACAATCTTCTGCAACTTCTTTGTTGAAACCAACATGAACCAATAGATTCAGATCTGTGCTGCCGAGAGCTTCGATAAGAGAAGGATTCGTACCACCTACTGTGTGACCATGGAAGTATGCATAAGCATTCTCTCGAATCTTTTTCAACAGTTCCTGATCATACACCGTTCCAACGAACTTGATTCTCTTGTCACTCTTAAAATGAAGTTTTTCTTCGAGTTCATTTAGAAACTTGTCATTGACATTTGTGATAATAGCAAAGTCTTTCTTGCTGCTACTCCGCATAAACTCACGAATCATGATTTCAAATGAGTTTTCTGGCACAAAGCGACCAACGACAAGGTAATACCCTTTTTTCGTCAGTCCCTTTTCCTTATACCATCTCACCAACTTCTCGTCATCGTCTGCTAGTTTACTGAGAGTCAAATCAGCACCATAGGCAATAAATGTGGTCTTGGTATTTCTTCCTTTGATTCCCTTTCCGTCATAGCACTCATGGATGTACTTCTCGATATTTACAGAATCGCAGATGGCAAGATCAGACCACTTGACCATCATCTGCTCTGAAATCTTCCAGTATTTCCGAATCAGAACAGACCACTTGGCTCTCATCCATTCATGTCCATCTGGATTTAGATAAACCATGCCGCCGAGCTTATGTATTTCCTTATAAAAGTGCTTCATGAACGGTCCAATCCGACAAGCCATGATATAGACGATTGCATGAGAAATTTTCTGCTCTCTGATAATTTTGCAACATTTCTTTAAAGCCGCCACGTCATAGTAAATCGCCTGTGCAGAACCTAATTTTTGAGGAATTCTAATCTGAAAACAGTGTGCATTATGGTATGTAAATTCATGCTCGTTAATGATTTCTGCTCCCGCTGTTGCATATGAGTCCATGCAGCCGTCACCATTTGCTTTACATGCCACATGATATTTTATTCTTTCATTATTCTGGTGGTATTCTGTCAGCTTATTGATAAATGTTTCGTATCCACCGTAAGCTCCAAGGCTTTTAGCTCCCACCAGAAATACATGTTGTACTTCACTATTCTGCATGGATTCTTTCCCTCAAAACTTAAATGTATCTTTTAATCCAAGCCATTTCTGATCTTTATCGCTTAGATTCAATCTCACGCCATCTACGCTATAACCTTGAGCACTTGCTGTGCCTCTATACTCTCCTTCTACTTTCGACCACTCAATGCCAATCTCCGGGTCATTCCAAGCCATGCCGCTCTCATCATTAGGATGATAGAAGTCATCGCACTTATAACAAAACTCTGCGGTATCGCTTAACACTAGAAATCCGTGTGCAAATCCCCTCGGAATCAGAAATTGATTTTTATTTTCCTCAGTCAGTTCAATGCCGTACCATTTTCCGTAGGTTTCACTTCCGCTTCTCAAATCCACAGCCACATCAAACACAGAACCTTTGATAACTCTGACCAGTTTCGTCTGAGGAAAATGCTTTTGGAAATGTAGACCGCGAAGCACACCTTTCGTGCTCATAGATTGATTGTCCTGAACGAAATTTATATTGATTCCGTTCTCTTCCATATCTCTCTGGCTATAGGTCTCCATGAAATAACCACGCAAATCATCATGCACAGCAGGAGTGATTACGCAAAGTCCCTTGATACCGCCTACGTTCTTTTCAACTCTTATCTGTCCCATCTTTATCCCTCGAATCTGTTTTTCTTTCCAAACCTCTATCACTTACAGCTGTGCTTCCTTCAGATATCGGCTTACTGCATCCTGCATTTTCATCTGGGATTTCTGCATTGGTCGCATGATAATAACCGTATTTCTCCGTCTCGCACATATCCACTAAAAGTCGAGCCAAATCGTATGTATAGGTCGGATTTCCGATTTGGTCATTGACCACTCGCACCTCATCATGTGTCTTTCCCACGTTAATCATGGTCTTGATAAAATTCTTACCATTCAGACCAAACACCCATGCAATACGGACAATAAAGTATTTTTCCAATGTCTGGCTAACCGCCAACTCACCTTCCAACTTTGTCTGCCCGTATACATTCAGAGACTTGTAGTCCTCGCAATCCGGCTGCCATGGCTCTGTACCCTGACCATCGAACACATAGTCTGTAGACAGGTAGAGCATCTTACTTTCAATCTCTTTACAGGCATCTGCAATATTCTGAGTTCCACCTGCATTGACAGCACGAACTTTTTCAACCTTGTCATCATCCTCTGCCATATCCACCGCTGTCCATGCGGCACAGTGAAGCACAGCGTCCGGTCTGATTTGCTCTATAATCCTCTGCACAGTTTCTTTATCAGTAATATCCAATCCAACATAGGGCATCGCTGTCACCGCAGAACCATCCGCAACACCGCTGTATTTTGATTGAATATCGGACCCAACTCCCTCATGCCCTCTTTTATGTAATTCATTCATGACATCGTGGCCAAGTTGACCATTTACACCTGTTACAAAAAACTTCATCTTTCCACAACCACTCTGCTATCCGTTATACCTCGGCCTTCGCCCTATACTTTTCCTCATAATATCTCTGGTAATTTCCGCTGGTCACATTGTTCATCCAATCTTCGTGCTCCAGATACCAGTCAATAGTCAAAACAATGCCCTTCTCAAACGGTGTCTCTGGATACCAGCCAAGGTCATTTTTGATTTTGGTAGGGTCGATACCATAGCGGCGGTCGTGGCCAAGCCGGTCTTCCACATGCTTAATCAACGCCTCGGAAATCCCTTTGTCCTTCAGCCGGTCATGCAGCTGCTCAATGATAGTCTTAACAATGAAGATGTTAGGGCACTCGTTATGGCCGCCTATGTTATAGATTTCTCCAATCTTTCCGCCGTTCGCAACCATGTCAATGGCTTTGCAATGATCTTCTACATAAAGCCAATCTCGAATCTGCATTCCATCGCCGTACACTGGAAGCTGCTTATGATGTTTCACATTGTTAATCATCAACGGGATCAGTTTCTCTGGGAACTGATTCGGGCCATAGTTGTTGGAACAGCAGGTGATGTTAATCGGCATGCCATAGGTATCGTGGAATGCCTTCACGAAATGGTCTGCGCTTGCCTTTGAGGAAGAATATGGGCTATGAGGATTAATCGGAGTGGTCTCCATGAAATACCCGTCTGCTCCCAGTGCGCCATATACCTCATCAGTAGAAACCTGCAGATACTTCTTGCCTTCTTTCCATATCTTATTGGCAGAGTCATACCATGCTTCTTTTGCTCTTTGGAGCAAATTAACTGTGCCCATTACATTGGTCTCGACAAAGATTTCAGGATTTGCAATAGAACGATCCACATGGGACTCTGCTGCAAAGTTGATTACATAATCAAAGTCATATTTCTCAAACAGAG
>OATU01001863.1_pt1 | contig 11616 bp, 9 predicted proteins | sample 1516711 | NCBI WGS metagenome assembly OATU01 (sample SAMEA2579971, study PRJEB22360) | human gut metagenome | biome: human gut; feature: human-associated habitat; material: faeces | place: Denmark | collected 2008/2010 | reverse complement strand
ATCGTCAGGCGTAAAGAAGCCTCTTCCCCCACCTTTACTTTCATCGCTTTTATCGTCGAATCATAACTGCCCGGCGTCAGTACCAGCTTCGGTTCAACATCGGGCGCTTCTTTATCGACACAGCTCACAATAAACGTCGTATCGTCCGGTTTTTGCGCTTCGCTGCGGTTCGAAACATCCGCCGCATGGTGCTGGCCGCTCATCCCCGCCAGTGATGACCAGTAGAAATTACCCTGCATCGGCCAACCAGCCACATCCTGCACTGACGTTGGCACCACCGTCGCCAGCGCACCGAAATGACGCATTCCGGGCAAAATGTCGCAATGTTTATCCGCGCCGCTCCAGGTAAAGGTGGACCAGGTTTCATTGTGATCGTTAACCGTACCGTCTTCATTATCGACTTCCGCCGCCAGTTTTGGTCGACTAAAAGTGTAATCACGGGCCTTCAGCGTATCGGGCATATGACCCCACATTGTAGCCTGCGGGACATCCGGGCTGGTGAGGACAGTAAAGATCACTGCCGTTTCACTGGCCTGAGCAATACCCGCGAGGCTCGCGACCAACGGCGTTTTTACACCAGGGCCGTTGGCCTGGGTGACCGTAACCGTGGCAACACCATTCGCATCGGTAGTACCACGATATTCCGTCGCGGTGGTGGTTAATTCGGTCGTGCCCAGTTTTACCGGCGCAGTATTGTTCACCACACCCTGGCGGTTTTCAGCATCTTTGCGTTTGATAACAAAAGGAATATTCCCCACAACATTACCGACGCAATCTTTGGTGGTGACCGTTAACGTGATACTGCCGCCAACCGTCGTTTTCGCCGCACCGGAGGATTCGTCATAGCCCGCGGCGCTGACGGAAATAAGGTCACCCTGCGCGGGCGCAATCTTCAGCGTCACTTTCTGATCGGCGAGCGTCAGAACACTTTCATAGGGATAGCCCGTCGAGGTGAGTAAATATAACAGCGGCATGGTCTGTTGGGGATCAGGCTGCGCCCAGGCGACCAGCGAACGCCCGGCAAGTCCCTGAGCGCAAAACGAGCGATCTGCGACTGGCTGTGGGTCCAGTAAGGTGTCCGGCGTCGCGGCATCCGCCCAAACTAAAGATACTGTCGGTGGCGTTTGGTTTTCCCAACGTGGGGTGGAAATGATATCGCCTTCTCTGTCTTGCGGATTGGTGACGAGCAATTTAGAGACGCTAATATCCGCGCTGAATTCACTCGGTTTAGCGGTAAACGCTACCTCATGCGTCTTTGCAGGATCCAGAAAGACACTGCCCTGGTAGACGGGTATGCTGGCACTGTCGGCGGTGGGCACGGTACCGTTAAATTCGCCGACCGTATCTGAAGAGTCTTGCCATGCAGATTCTGCCCATGACCACCCAGGCAGCATTGCGCTTATCAGCAATGCGCATAACACAAGGATTTTATTCAGGGTCAGGGACATGACAGAAACTCCACCGGTTGTTAAACGGACGCTTGTCGCATCAACATATTTTGCTTAATCCGGGATTAAGCAAAATATGCGGAAACAGCATTCCCTTGCGGGAATGCTGCTGAGTACGCGTTATTTGTGTTTGTAAATAATGTGAAGTTTGTACCCCTGTACCCCGTCGCCGTTGGTCGGGATGGTAAGAGCTTCTTTACCATCGCGCGCAGGGCCGTTAAGGTTGGTTCTGGCGTCTTCGTTGGTCGCAGGGATGACCAGATTGTTATTATCGAAGCTTGAGTTAACGATACCACCCGAGGTGCCGAGCTGTTGGCTGCTGCCAGAAAGTACCCAACGGAAGTCATAATTGGCGTTAACGTCAGCATCGGTACCCGCATCAAACTTGCCGTTTTTGTTCTCATCCGAGTACAGTTTGGCCACGTAGGTTTTGCCAAGTTCGATTGGCGTGCTGCCGTTGATAAGGTTGATACTGGTACCATCAACAAAGATGGCGACTTTCAGGTTCTGGTTAACCACCGGCCCTGGCGCAACGTTATCGCTGTCGCTTCCGCCGCCGCTGGCAGTGGAAATGTCATAAAGATGCAGCGCAGTCCCGACGTTTGGCGTACCGGTCTGCGTGGTCGGCGTAATTTCAATACCGATATAACGACCACGGTCGTCATCGGTAAGAGTGTAACTGGTCACCTTCGTTGCCAGCTCTTTCGGATCGCCCCCCTGAGCGTCCTTGTAGCTCATCCAGCGGATAGTATCGATAGTCTTTGCGTTATCGCCCAATCCCCCAAGATCCACGTCGCCTTCGGTATCACCAATTTCCCAACTTACGGTTAATTTATCACCCGAGTAAAGACGCTTGTCCGTTTCACTGCCTGTCGGGCGAGCGCCTTTTAGATCAGAAGTCAACGTTACATGGTCGGCATCTGTCGTAGCGCTTCCCCCTTCCGAATAGAGCCACGGAATGGTTCCCTGGAAAATATTGGTTTCGCCGCTGTCGACCCAGGCGCTTTCTTCCGCCAGCGCCACAGGTGCCACACAATAACCTGCCAGTGCCAGCGCCAATGCGATCCGGGTCAGACCGCGTCTTTTATCCTGCTTCATTGATGCTCTCCTTAATGAACCTTCAGCGACTGGCCGACTGGCCTTACGCCAATCTTATTTTTTGGTATACAGCACGCGTAAACCGTATCCCTGCAAGCCATCTCCCGCTTGTGCGCCATAGGTTTGCGCTGCTTCGCGGTTAGTGGCCGGAATCACAATGTCCTCATTGGAAGTGTTCGCCTGTGCACCCACTTCACCATTGATGCTCTTGCCGGTAAATTCCCACTTGTAGTCGTACTGCGCCATCTCTTCGTCAGTCAGTTTTTCGACCTGCTGGAAGACACCGTCTTTATTGCTGTCACGCCACAAAACAAATCGATAAGTGTTGTTGAGCGGCAGCGGTTCTTTATCTTTACCTATCAGGTTGCTGGGTTTAGCTGCCCCCACACGATAGATAAATGCATTTAGCCCACCAATTTCTGCCCCGAGGAAAGTGACATCCACATAGTTACTGTCGTCGTAGGGCGCAGCTTTTGCTTTCCAGCGATAGGTGCCGGGTAAGGTACTGGAGAGGGTGACAGTGCCCTTTTCTTTATCTTGTTTAGCGATAAAAACGCAGGGGTTGTCGGTCGAGCAAGGCTTGTTGGTTAACGTCACTCGTTTGTCCTGCGCGTCGTAAAGCTGCGGCGTGAGGTTATCTTCCGGCAGCGCATCGCCATTGCGGTCGGTGTTATCGCCAAAGCTGTCGGTTACATCGAGATCCATCACCACACCATCAACGCCATCTGCCTGAGCGCTGGCTTCGTGGCTGTGGTTGTTCTCTTCCGGCACGTTCGCGATGTTATTAACAATCAACTCTATTTTACGGTCCTGCTGAACGGTGATTTCCACCACGCCAGAGTTCTGTCGGTTGCCCTTTTCATCTTCCAGTGCCAGACGTACTCGCCAGGTATTGAGTTTTTCTTGTTCGGCTTTGTCAGAGCTGTACTGCCAGGCGGGCAGCACCAGGTTCCAGTGGTTATTGTTCCCCTCTGTCAGGGTATTCTCTTTGATAACCGGCATAACCAACGTGCGGGCAGCATTGTTTTTCGCCTGCCATGACGCAGCGACAATTTTGTAGTGGTGGTTGATAAGCGCGTTAATGGTCCATTTACATTTTTCCAGCCCGACGGCCGCTTCGGGAGTGTCCTTAATGACGCACTCAGGGTGCTCGTTGGTGGCATCCGCTTTTAACCACAGGGTGACATCAAGCGGATCTTTTTCTTTGTATTCCAGAACAATAAAGTTATTACGCTCAACAAAATCATGACGACTGCCCATCAACGAGTGAGCCGCTTTCACTTTATCGCTATCCAATTGATCTTTTAGCGGAACGCCGAACTGATAATTAAGAGTGGCATTAATGCTGACATCGCTGTTATCTCCGGTCCCCGCTTTATAGTCCGCCCCAACGGTTAGTAATGGCACCGGTTGATAATTCAGTCCAAGTGTTACCGCGTAGGGATCTTTCTCCAAATTATCCGTACCAAAAAGGGCGACTTCATCGCCGTAATATTGCTCGAAGACAACTTTGCCCCCCAGTTGCGGATAAGAAGGTAACCAGGCTTCGGCACGAATATCCCAGCCGCGCGCAGGGCGTTCTTCATAAAAGTCGAAATCTTCAGAGTCTTTCCAGTCAGAAAGCGGATGATAATAGTTGCCAGAGAATTTTAAATAATCAGTCCACGCTTCGCCGCCTAAACCTAAACGGCGATGTCCTCGGGTAAAATCATAATCATAAAATATATTTCCGCCCAATAACCATTCATCAAAATTATATCTTACCCCAAGACCAATATTCCCGATTGTACGATCTTCTTTTCGCTGCGCAGAAAATTGACTGAAATAAACAGTGGTTTGATTATCGTACCAGGGAACAAAATAATCGATGGAGCTGCCATCCAGATCGCCGTCCTTGCCAATGGAGAGGTTCGAACGGACCTTACCGTAGGGAGAAAGTGTGTCTTCAATATAAGATTGTGCGGTTGAGGTGATTTGACTTTGCAGATAGCTTCTGGCCTGAGATTCCAGCGCCTCAGGGGTCAAGTTTTCAAACCCTTGCGTGGCGGAGTTGATGACGTAATCGGCTCCGCGCTCTTTCAGCGATTTACCCTTGTTGGTTTGTTCATCCTGCTGTGCTGTCTGGCTACCTAAATCAGGTAACGATTCGTTTTGCTTAACATTTATCTCTGGTGCCGCGAAAGCAGCACCAGAGATAAATGTTAGAATAATACAGCGTTTCCATCGCAGCATGCACTTTCCCTGTGACAATGATAAAGTCAAAAATGATTTTTGATATTATATTCCTGATTATTCAGAAAGGCATATCATAAAGAATAAATATATTCTTAATTATTTAAATTAGTGATTTCACTCAATTACATTAGTTATTCCACTAATAACAGATTGTTTTACCATTCACATATTAAATATAAATGATAAAACAATATATTCACATGATATTAAGCAATAACAAATTCAACGCGTTTTTTAGATATTAAACCGTGCCCATGTTGGCAGAAATAATCCACAGCACCACAAGCTTTTAACACTTGTAACGGCTGATGACACTCAGGGCAAAGTGCCTGGACGGTAAAGTCTTTGTCGCAAGTTGCACAGTGGGCAGTCTCGCCATTGCGTTCGAGAGGGGTTTTGCAGGTTGGACAGTTGAGTGCCATAAATACTCCTCGCGTGTTATTCGGTTTCCCTCTCCGTGTGGAAAGGGAAACCAGATAAGTGATTACTTACTTTTCTTGATATGCTTCATCAGGCGCTTACGTTTACGCATCTGGGTTGGCGTCAGGGTGTTACGCTTGTTCGCATACGGGTTTTCCCCTTCTTTGAACTGAATACGAATCGGCGATCCCATTACGTCCAGCGATTTGCGGAAGTAGTTCATCAAATAACGCTTGTAGGAATCAGGCAGGTCTTTCACCTGGTTACCGTGAATCACCACAATCGGCGGGTTATAACCACCGGCGTGGGCATATTTCAGCTTCACACGACGACCGCGTACCAGCGGCGGTTGGTGATCTTCAACAGCCATCGTCATGATGCGCGTCAGCATAGAGGTCCCCACACGACGGGTGGAGCTGTCATACGCTTCACGCACTGATTCAAACAAGTTACCAACACCACTGCCGTGCAAGGCAGAGATAAAGTGCACACGAGCAAAATCGATAAAGCCCAGACGGAAGTCCAGCGTTTCTTTCACCTGCTCTTTCACTTCCTGGCTCAGGCCATCCCACTTATTCACCACAATGACAAGTGAGCGCCCACTATTGAGAATAAAGCCCAGCAGCGAGAGATCCTGATCGGAAATACCTTCGCGGGCGTCAATCACCAACATCACCACGTTGGCATCTTCAATGGCCTGCAACGTTTTGATTACCGAGAATTTCTCTACAGCATCGGTGATTTTGCCGCGTTTACGTACGCCAGCGGTGTCAATGAGCACATACTCACGTCCGTCGCGTTCCATTGGAATGTAGATACTGTCACGCGTCGTGCCAGGCATGTCGTAAACAACAACGCGCTCTTCACCAAGAATACGGTTAGTGAGTGTAGACTTACCTACGTTCGGACGACCCACAATCGCCAGTTTGATCGGCAGACTTTGCGGGTCGAAGTCATCTTCCTCTTCTTCTTCGCCGTTTTCTTCTGCTTCAAATTGCGCCCAGTATTCAGCGTCTTCGTCGACTTCTTCTTGCGGTGCGAGATCTTCCATCCACGGCAGCAGCACGTGCTCCAGCAGACTTAATACGCCACGACCGTGAGACGCGGCGATCGGGTAGATTTCCCCTAAACCAAGCGAGTAGAAATCAACCACTGCCTGATCGGGATCCAGACCGTCAGTTTTGTTTGCCACCAGGAAGGTCGGTTTTTCACGGGAGCGCAGATGTTTAGCAATCGCTTCATCCGCCGGCATCAGGCCCGCGCGCGCATCCACCATAAACAGTACGACGTCCGCTTCTTCAATCGCCAGCAGCGACTGTTCCGCCATGCGGGTTTCTACACCGTCTTCTGTGCCATCAATCCCGCCGGTATCAATGCAGATAAACTCACGGCCTTCAATTTCTGCACGACCGTACTTACGGTCACGAGTCAGACCCGGGAAATCCGCAACCAGCGCATCTCGGGTGCGAGTTAGACGGTTAAATAACGTGGATTTTCCTACGTTAGGGCGCCCGACAAGCGCGACCACAGGTACCATGTTTAAAGCCTCATTTTTATAAATCATCAGACAACGCACGCTATATTCGTGTCGTTGTTAAAAACAGGAAAACGGCCCCTGTCCAGGAGCCGTTTTCAAAGTGAACGACAGAGACGATTAACGTGTAATAGAGTACACGGTTCCGTCTTTTGCCTGGATCAGCAGTTTGCCGTCAGCGGCAACCGGTTCAGTCTGGAAACCGGAACTATCAACTTTTTGCTGGGCAACGAAACGACCATCTTCGACGTTAATCCAGTGCAGATAACCTTCGCTGTCACCTACCACCAGGTTGCCATTATACAGCACCGGAGAAGTCAGCAGGCGATGCAGCAGATCGCTTTGTGTCCACAGCGTAACGCCGCCATCAATGGTCAACGCCATCACCCGGTCATTTTGATCGACCAGATAGATGCGATTGCCGTCGACGATGAAATCATTCACCGAACCCAGTTCGCGTTTCCACATAATCTGACCACTGCGCAGATCAAGCGCCGTCAGGTTACCATTATAGGCCAGCGCGAAAACAACGCCGTTAACAACGACGGGAGTCGTGTCAACATCGCTCAGACGGTCAATTTCGGTAGAACCGGTCGCCTGGGAAATTCGCTGCTGCCAAATCATCTGGCCCTGTTCCATCAGCACTGCGCTGACGCGACCATTATCACCACCCACGACGGCCGCACCAAAAGCCGTTGCCGGCGCAGACTCGCCACGCAAAGAGAGCGAAGGCATATCGAGGTTAACTGTCCATTTGACAGCGCCGTCAGCTTCGTTCAGCGCTTGTAACTGACCGTTACTGGTGTGGATTAACACCAGACCGTCGCTGACCACCGGACGCGAAAGTGCTTCACCCGCGACTTTAGTTTGCCATGCCACAGTACCATCGCTGGTATTCAGCGCGTAAACCTGCGCCTTTTCGCTGCCAATGTAGACATGCCCACCAGACACGGTCACACCGCCAGAAAGTAATGCAGGCTCTTTAGAGAACCAGCCATCTTTCTCGGCCAGGCTGACAGACCAGATTTCTTTGCCATCATCCGCATTCAGCGCTTTTACTAAACCAGCGCGGTCCGCTGCATAGACAACGTTGTCCGCCAGTGCCGGATGAAGATTGGAATAGAAGTTGCCAATGCCGCTACCAACGGAAGTGCTCCACGCCGTGGTCGGCGTAAACTGGTTTTCAACGGTTGGCAATGGGGACATCTTTACCACATCTTCTTCGCTGTTAAACAGCGAACAGCCGCTTAAAAGGGTAACGGAAAGCAGTCCTGGCAGCAGTAATTTACGCAATTGCATCGGGTCCCTCTCAGATGGACAAATTATTAATTTTCATCTGCATCATTTCGCTCAGTGCCGGAGTAACATCGCTTTTCACGCCTGCTTCCCATGCACTACGCGCACCTTGCTTATCACCTTTGCTCAGCAATGCTTCACCACGCAGGTCGGCAACAATGGCAGCCCACCCTTCACCTTTGATGGTATCAAGGGTTTTCAGCGCGGCATCAGCCTGCTTGAGCTGTACCTGAACGCGAGCAAGACGCAGATTTATCACGGCTTTGAGATTTTCATCGCTCGTGTCTGCCAGCCCCTGTTGTAACTGGGCCGCAGCTTTCTCTAGTTCATTTTTGTCAACAAATTGCTGCGCAAGTTCCAAAGAAGCCAGCGCACCATAAGTATTTTTATTTTCAGCAGCAAATTTTTCCGCCGCCGGGATGCTATCCGGTTTGCCTTCGCTCACTGCGGTAACCGCATTTTGATAGGCAAGAGAAGCGGAGCGTGCAGAATCAACCTGATGGCTGTTCCAGTAGCGCCAGCCAATTAGCGCGCCAACGCCCAAAATCACCCCAACAGCCAGTGCTTTGCCATTTTCAGCAAAAAAGCGTTTAACCGCTTCTACCTGGTCGTTTTCGTTCTCGTAAATTTCCACGCTGTCCTTCTCCTTCCTTAACCCAGTAACGTGCGCAAATGCGCGGCTACGCTATCCTGCGCAACTGCCGTTTGCTCACCAGAGCGCAAATCCTTCACTACTGCTGTGCCGTTAGCCACTTCAGACTCACCCAGCACCACAGCAACGCGGGCACCCCATTTATCAGCACGGGCAAACTGTTTCTTAAAGTTGCCGCCGCCGTGGTTGGTCATCAATTTCACGCCCGGTAATTCATCACGCAGACGCTCAGCTAATGCCATAGCCGCAGATTGTGTATCAGCACCTGAAGCCACCAGGTATATATCGACAACAGGATCGGCTTTAAATTCCGGATTAACGGCCTGTACTAACAATACAAGACGTTCGAGGCCCATCGCAAAACCGACAGCCGGTGTTGCACGACCGCCCAGTTGTTCCACCAGACCGTCATAACGACCGCCTGCACACACGGTGCCCTGGGAGCCGAGGCTGTTAGTCACCCACTCGAAAACGGTACGGTTATAGTAATCCAGACCACGCACCAGACGCTGGTTTACGGTATAAGCGATCCCCGCGCTCTCAAGCAGTTTGCACAGACCGGCAAAATGCTCACGAGATTCCTCGTCCAGATAATCGCCTAATACCGGAGCATCGTTGAGAAGCGCCTGCACTTCCGGATTTTTTGAATCCAGCACGCGCAGCGGGTTAGTGTACATGCGGCGTTTGCAGTCTTCGTCCAGCTTTTCTTTATGCTGCTCAAGGAATGCCACCAGCGCATCGCGGTAATTGGCGCGTGCTTCCAGCGAACCGATAGAGTTCAGCTCAAGAGTTACGTGCTCGGAGATACCCAGCGCGCGCCACCAGCGGGCGGTGAGCATAATCAATTCAGCGTCGATATCCGGACCTTGCAGACCGAAAACTTCGCAGCCCAACTGATGGAACTGACGATAACGCCCTTTCTGCGGACGCTCGTGACGGAACATCGGCCCGATATACCACAGACGCTGTTCCTGATTGTACAGAAGACCATGCTCGATGCCGGCGCGTACACAGCCCGCCGTCCCTTCAGGGCGCAGAGTCAGGCTGTCGCCATTGCGATCCTCAAAGGTGTACATCTCTTTTTCAACCACGTCGGTGACTTCACCAATCGCACGTTTGAATAGCGGGGTCTGCTCTACAATCGGCAAGCGGATTTCACTGTAACCGTAGCTGCCGAGCACGTTTTTCAGTGTGCCTTCAATGCGCTGCCAGATGGCCGTTTCGCCAGGCAGGTAATCGTTCATGCCGCGAATGGCTTGAATGTTTTTTGCCACGTTTATTCTCTTTCTGAATATAAAAATGAACCCTCAACGCTTCCCTCAATGTTTCGGGAGCCATGCGGGTTCAATCATACACGGGAAGCGAGGCGCTTCCCATCACGTTATTATTTTTCAACCTGCTGAACGTCAATTCGACGCGCTTCGTCCAGCTGACTGGCTTTCGCACGAATGCGCGCTTCCAGCTGGTCGATCATATCGTTGTTGTCCAGACGGTCTTTGCGTACGCCATCTTCATAGAGGCCGCTTTTCTTGTTACCGCCGGTGACGCCTGGGCCATTCACCACGCAGCCGATAATCGAAACGTCCATTGGAGTGATGATATCTTCCAGGCGTTGCTCCAACGCGTTAACCGTACCGATAACATCAAACTCCTGACGCGAACAGGTCGGGCAGGCAATGAAGTTGATCCCGCGCGAACGGATACGTAGCGATTTCAAAATATCGAAACCGACTTTGATCTCTTCAACCGGATCGGCCGCCAGCGATACGCGCAGCGTGTCGCCAATGCCTGAAAAGTATGTGAGGCGCTGCCTTCAGACAGCAGCAGACCTAAACCAATGGCGGATTTAACCGCCCCGCTGCGCGCACCACCGGCTTCTGTGATACCCAGATGCAGCGGCTGATCGATCTGTTTTGCCAGCAAACGATAAGACTCAACAGCGAGGAAGACGTCTGACGCTTTCACGCTGACTTTGAACTGATCGAAGTTCAGGCGATCGAGATGATCAACATGACGCATGGCGGATTCCAGCAACGCCTGCGGCGTCGGTTCGCCATACTTTTCTTGCAGATCTTTTTCCAGCGATCCGGCGTTAACGCCAATACGGATCGGAATGTTTTTATCGCGCGCACAGTCAACCACCATGCGAATACGCTCTTCATTACCGATATTGCCAGGGTTAATACGCAGACAATCGACGCCGTATTCCGCTACTTTCAGCGCAATGCGATAGTCGAAGTGGATGTCAGCCACCAGCGGCACGTTAACCCGCTGTTTGATGAGTTTGAACGCTTCTGCCGCGTCCATCGTCGGTACGGAGACACGGACGATATCAGCGCCAACGCGTTCCAGCGCCTTGATTTGATTGACCGTTGCTTCGACGTCTGTCGTACGCGTATTGGTCATGGACTGTACGGCGATGGGAGCACCATCGCCAATCGGCACATTCCCAACGTAAATACGTGTTGATTTTCTACGTTGAATTGGAGCCTGGTTATGCATGAAAAATCTCCCGCGTTACCCGTCTGTTACTGCGCCGGTGATTGTTCGGCATTGAGGGTCAGACGCGCAACCTGGTTAGTTCTGATAAAACGACTCAGATCGACAGGTTTCCCTTGATACTGGATCTGTACTGCGGCTGGCGCACCAATTTTCAGTTTATACGGTGCCTGGCCGGTTAAATTCAAATTCCCGTCTTTACGCTGCATCCCGCTAAACAGTTTTTTACCGGTAGCATCAGTGACCTCCAGCCAGCAATCGGCAGTAAAGTTCATCACCAGCGCATTCGGATCAGCCGCCGGCGTAGTCACGCCTGCCTGATCGGTTGGCAACGGCGCAGCACCATCTGGCGTTATTGTTGCCGTTGGTGCCGGGGTCGCAGCAGTATCAACATTTGCCTGTGAAGGCGAAACAACCGCACTCTGTTGCGGATC
>OATU01001859.1_pt1 | contig 11620 bp, 9 predicted proteins | sample 1516711 | NCBI WGS metagenome assembly OATU01 (sample SAMEA2579971, study PRJEB22360) | human gut metagenome | biome: human gut; feature: human-associated habitat; material: faeces | place: Denmark | collected 2008/2010 | reverse complement strand
TTAGAAAAGCTGTGCATCAGCGGTGGGTTGACACCTAAAATCTGATACGTTTTCTGAACGAAGATGTCGGAGGTTGGCAGGCAACGGAAAAACTTGTTATTTTCCAGACACAGGGGCTGGAGGTTGGCAGACAACGGAAAAATCAACCATGAAAAGGGAGTGTTTAGTGCCGCGGCATGAACATTCCTTTTCTAAACTTCACAAGATAAGGAAAAAGTTATGGATAAAAGACGTGCAATACAGATTATGACAAAAGCGGCACAACTTTATAAAGAAAATTTGGAAGATCAAAAAGTTTTGTTTCTGTACGGATTACTGAAAGTCTTTTACATAGTGCAGTTCCATCAGATTATGAATATAAATTAAAAGAAAGCAAGTAGAATTATAAACGTAGTGAGGTCATTACATTTAGCAGTCAGTTTATAGAGAACAAAGGACTTCATATAGATGGCGATTTGTTCAAAGATAATGCACAACATGTGAGAACTGCTTTAGTTGCTGCAAGTGCAATATTTTCAGATGGGGGATAAGAGAAAATCTGAATATTTAGAGAAAATAGTTTTGGATGCTTTGAACTGTGGAGGATATATTTATATGTATTATAAAGAAAATCGTTTATGCTATGAGGAATATGCTAAACTTCGTGAAAGTGTTGGTTGGATAAACTTTTCAAGAGAACAAACGGAAAGGTCTCTTAAAAATAGCTTATATACCGTATCAGTAGAAGAAGATAATCAGGTAGTTGCTATGGGAAGGCTGATCGGTGATGGAACGTACTACATGATAGTTGATGTTGTAGTGCATCCGGTTTATCAACGAAGGGGGATTGGCAGTAACATACTTGACAGAATAATGGAATATGTCGATAACGAAACACCGGACGGAGGGCGATCCAGTATACAATTAATTTCGGAAAAAGGGAAAGAATCGTTCTATGAGTCAAAAGGATTTAAGCGAATCCCGCATAAATTTTGTGGTTCAGGTATGAGGAAAGTTATTTGGAAAGTACCTGGAAAATAACCGTTGGCACAGATTGTAGTTATTTACGGAAAAGAGAAAGTGAAACTTATGAATTGTGCAGTTTTATGAATTGACAAACGGAAGAAAAAAAGAATCTCTCGCAGAATATCAGGTATGGAACTTGATTTCTGAGGGAGATTTTTTATTTAGAATTAAAAACAAGCATTGACTGGTAATTCCGTTTTTGTGTGCTGGAGGAGACACTGATGTGGGTATCTGTTATATAGGATTCGGATGGAGAGATGATATTCGAAAGATAAAAATAAAAAATATTAGTGAAATTATTGTACTGATATAATTGCAAACTATTTTTTGAAACTGTTTTTAACAGATATATTGTGGAAAATACACAAAAAATAAAATTAAAAATAAATAAAATGCACAAAATGGATTATTTACTTAGTAAAAATATTGACTTTTTACTAAGTAAATATTATAATGCAACTATACTAAAAGCGAGGAGGAAACGATATGAAAAAGAAACTGGTGGGAATGCTTATTTTAGCAATGACAGCGACAACAATTTTAGGCGGCTGTGGCAGCAAGGAAGAAAAAGAAGAGGCAAGTGACGGAAAAGTGAAGATTCGTTTTGCTTCCTGGGACACAGCAGAGGATGTAGACCGTCAGCAGAAACTGGTAGATCAGTTTAATGCAGAGCATGATGATATTGAAGTGACACTGGAGGCATACGGAAGCGATTTTGATACGAAGATCAGTGCGGGTATGGGTTCAGGTGATACACCAGATGTGATGTATATGTGGAATTATCCTGCATATGCAGACGGACTGGAACCGTTAGACTCTTATATCGAAAAAGAGGGGGAAGATTATAAGTCTAATTTCTATGATACATTGTGGAACTACAACTCACTGGATGATACAACTTATGGGATCCCAGTAGGATTTACAACACACGCATTGTTTTATAATAAAGATTTGTTTGCAGAGGCTGGAGTTGCAGAACCGACAAACGACTGGACATGGGATGACCTTCAGAAAGCAGCAAAGACTATTTATGAGAAATGCGGGGTCAAAGGGTTCTCCTTCCAGATGAAGCCGGATCCATATGATTTTGAGATGTATTTATGGAGCAACGGGGCAGCTTACACAGATGAAGATGGCAATCTTGAGAAAAATCTGAACTCCAAGAAATCAGAAGAAGTATTTGAAATGTTCCAGGAGATGGAAAAAGAAGAATACGCAGTTGCCACAGAGAAAACTGGTACAGATGAATTCCGTGCAGGAAATACAGCGATGTATGTATATGGATCCTGGGCGATTGATTCTCTGGAAGAGGACGGTATGAATTATGGTGTAGTAAATATCCCATCATTTGCAGATGCAGATCATCCGTCCGTAAGTATTCTGAGTTCTTCAGGAATTTCTATCTCAAAGGATTCAAAGCATAAAGAAGAGGCATGGGAATTTGTAAAATTCTGGACAAGTGAAGAGATGAATAAAGAAAGAATTGGTCTGGAGCTTCCGGTGTTAAACAGTGTTGTTGAATCTGAAAAGATTATGGAACAGCCACAGTATGCACCGTTCTACACGATGCTGGAGCAGAGTGACGGCTATACACCTGCAAGTTTTATCATTGATGAATGGTCAGAATTATCAGAAAGTCTGTCTTTATCTTTTGAACAAGTGTTTAATCCAAGTGTGCTGGAAAAACCATCTGATGTACTGGATGAAGCCGCACAGCAGTAAGAAAATGATAAAGGAACCCGAATGGGAGGAAAGAGAGAATGAAACAAAAGAAATTTCTGAAAACGGCAACTCCGTATCTGTTTATTATGCCGTGGATCATTGGATTTGTAGTCTTTACAGTAGGACCTCTGATCTTATCTCTGATCATGAGCTTTTTTGACTGGCCGCTGACAGCCACACCGGAATTCAGGGGGCTTGGCAATTATATTGAAATGTTCACAAGTGATAAGCAGTTCTGGAAATCACTGACAATCAGTTTGAAATATGCAGCAATCTTTGTGCCGCTGAACATGGGAATTGCATTGTTCCTTGCAATGCTGATCACGCAGCCGGTCAAAGGTGTGAAAATTTATCGTACGATTTTCTATATTCCGGCAGTTATCTCCGGTGTTGCAACATCGATTATCTGGGGATGGATCTTAAACGGAGAGTATGGAGTGTTAAACTATCTGTTATCTCTTCTTGGGATTGAAGGGCCGAAATGGCTTGTAGATCCGGCATGGGCATTATTTGCAGTTGTGCTTGCCAGTGCGTTTGGTGTCGGTACGATGATGTTGATTTTTTATACGGATATAAAAAATATTCCGATTGATGTGTATGAGGCAGCTTCTATCGATGGGGCAAGTCCGGCAAGACAGTTTTTCAGTATCACACTGCCGATCATCACACCGACAATTTTATTTAACCTGATCACTTCGATCATCAGTTCTTTCCAGCAGGTAACACTCGTTATGCTGCTCACGGGAGGAGGACCGTTGAAATCAACTTATTTCTATGGGCTATATACATACAACAATGCATTCAAGCATCATAAACTTGGATATGCCAGTGCAAATGCATGGGTTATGTTCATCATCATCCTGCTTTTGACGGCTCTTGTATTTAAATCTTCTTCCGCATGGGTATTTTATGAGACAGAGGCAGGCGGAAGTAAGAAACAGAAGAAACACAAAAGAGGGGGTAGAAAATAATGAAAATGTCAAAAAAATCAAAAGTCATTATTTATACATTGCTGACACTTGTTGCCATTTACTTCCTGGCACCTTTTGTGTACATGTTGTTTACGACCTTTAAAACAGAGGCAGAGGCAATCGCCTACCCACCGAAACTTTTCCCGGAAGAATGGCTTTTTGGAAATTTTAAAGAAGCCTGGGAGGCACAGCCTTTCGGAACTTATTTATTTAACTCAATTCTGGTAACAGTTGGCACAACAGCCGGACAGGTACTTTCCTGCTCTCTTGTTGCGTATGGATTTGCCAGATACAATTTTAAAGGAAAAAATATTCTGTTTATGATCCTTCTCTCTACAATGATGATTCCGTGGGATGTTACAATGATCCCACAGTATATGGAATTTAAGGCGTTTGGATGGATCAATACGTTAAAACCGCTGATCATTCCGGCATGGTTTGGATCTGCGTATTACATATTTTTGATGAGACAGTTTTTGATGGGAGTACCGAGGGACTTCGAGGAAGCGGCACGAATTGACGGTGCGAATGCATTTCAGATTTACTGGAAGATCTTTATGCCGATTCTGAAGCCGTCCCTGATCCTGGTCGGTGTATTGAATATGATCAGTGTATGGAACGATTATCTTGGTCCGTTGATTTTCTTACAAGACAGAAGCAAATATACACTGGCGCTTGGACTTGCTTCCTTTAAGGGTGTGCATGAGACACAGATTATTCCGATGCTCTGTATCACTGTCATCATGATTATTCCGCCAATTCTGATTTTTATTTTTGCTCAGAAGTATATTGTGGAAGGTACAAGCGGTTCAATTAAATAAGAAGAACGTGCAGGGAATCTGTTTCACTGATGGACTGGCAGGTAAGGCCGTTTAGAGGAAATGGATTCCTGCAGAACTAGAAAAAGAAGACAAGGAGATTTATATATGGTAAGGCGAGAGAGAAAACGATGGGAAGATATCGCAGTGGAACAGATTGGAAGACGAGAAGCGAGGACTGCTTTCTACCGGGATTCCGCTCCAAAAATGATGTTAAATGGAACGTGGGATTTTTTGTATCTGGAGGCGCCGGAATTATCTCCTGAAGGGTTTATGAATAAAGGAATAAGCAAAGAGGGATGGGATCAGATTGATGTCCCATCCGTTTGGCAGTTACGAGGATACGATCATATGCACTATACAGATGTGCTTTATCTGTTTCCGGTCAACCCTCCGTTTGTTCCGACAGAGAACCCGACAGGAATTTATAAGAAAACAATAGTTCTGGATGAAGACTGGATAAAAAATGATACAATTTTAAAATTCCACGGAGTAGACAGTGCGTTTGATGTGTGGGTAAACGGTGTTCATGCCGGATACAGCAAGGTCAGCAGACTTCCAAGTGAATTTGATATTACAGAGCTTGTGGAAGAAGGAGAAAATGACATCACAGTCCGGGTTTATAAATGGTCGGACGGAACCTATCTGGAAGATCAGGATATGTGGTGGATGTCTGGGATTTTCCGGGATGTGGAACTGATCAACGAACCGAAAAACAGTATTCTGGACTGCGTTGTCGAAGGAACGCTGGATGACAGCTACAAAAACGGAATTTTAAATGTTTCTGTAAAAACAAAGCAGGATGTGCTGCTGGCCTGGAAACTGGAAAAAGACAGACAGATGATCGCAGAGGGTACATGCCAGACAGTGGAAAATAGAGCAGACTGGTCAGAAAATGTTGGAGAGGTCAGACCGTGGACAGCAGAGACGCCGGAACTTTATGTACTGACGGTCTCTCTGGGAGATCACGAAGTGCAGGTCAGAACCGGATTTAGAAGAATTGAGATTATAGACAATAATTTCCGCGTCAACAACACTGTCATTCTGTTAAACGGAGTGAACCATCATGATTACAATCCGAAGGAAGGTAGATGTGTCACCTATGAACAGACAAAGGCAGATATCGTTCTGATGAAGCAGCACAATATCAATGCCGTGCGCTGCTCTCACTATCCGGCCAATGAATATCTTTACGATTTGTGCGATGAATATGGACTGTATGTGATTGATGAGGCGGATCTGGAATGTCATGGATTTGAGTGGACCGGGAATTACAAGTGGATCACAGATGATCCGGAGTGGAAAAAATCCTATGTGGACCGAAGTGTGAGAATGGTGAAACGTGATCGCAATCATCCATGTATCATTATGTGGTCGATGGGAAATGAGTCCAGCTTTGGATGCAATTTCCGCAGTGCGGCAGAGGCAATCCGTGAACTGGATCATACAAGACTGATACACTATGAGGGAGATTTTGAGGCAGAAGTGACCGACGTTTACTCTACGATGTACACAAGATTAAAACCGCTCAAAGAGATTGCAGAATATCAGATAAAAGGCAACAAACCGCATGTGATGTGTGAATACGGACATGCGATGGGGAATGGGCCGGGAGGTCTCAAAGAACACCAGGAACTGTTCCGGAAATACAAAAGACTTCAGGGCGGATTTATCTGGGAATGGTATGATCACGGAATCTATACAGAAGAAGACGGACATGAATATTATCGTTATGGAGGTAATTATGGAGATTTTCCGACAAATGGAAACTTCTGTATTGACGGACTTCTGATGCCGGACCGCACGCCGTCTCCGGCACTGGCAGAATATAAGCAGGTGATCGCACCGGTGGAAGTGACAAAGGTACCGGGAAAATATAGAGAAATCCAGCTGAAAAATTATTATGATTTCCGAAATCTGTCCCATCTGGATCTGAGATGGTGGATTCAGGCAGAGGATCAGACCGTGCAGGAAGGAAGAATTACAGAACTTGCGGCAGAACCTCAGGAGACACAGAAGATTCAGATTCCATATGCACTGTTTGAGGCGGAGAAAAATGTGGATTACTATTTAAATATTTCTATCTGCGAGAAAGCGGAAACACTTTATGCGCCGGCAGGTCATGAACTTGTAAGAGCACAGTTCCCGATGGAAATCCACGCAGAGGTACTGGAGGAACGTCCGCAGGGAGAAACACTTCAGGTCACAGAAGAAAAAGGAATCCTGACGGTACAAAATGAGAAGATTACAGTACAGTTCCACTCCGTATTTGGAAAGTTACTTTCTGTTTCTGCTGATGGAAGAAAATTTTTAACTGCAGGACCGGAGATGAGTGTCTACCGCGCAACAATTGACAACGATATGTACAAGAAAGAAGACTGGATGAATAAATATTTTATTCAGAAGCCGTGTGAGCAGACAGAATACTTCCGCTATCACGAAGAAGAAGGCTGCGTGACAGTAGCGATCGGAAAATACTTCGGATGCTACAATCAGTCATGGGGATTTGTATGTGATTATGAGTACAATGTATACTCCTGCGGACAGGTGAAAGTGACATTGAATGCAAAAACCGTACAGAACGGAAAAGAAGAACCGGCATTCCTTCCGCGCATTGGTGTTCTGATGAAAGGAAATAAAGAACTTCAGAATGCGATGTGGTACGGAAGAGGATTCGGAGAAAACTATGTGGACAGCAAAGAAGCTACCTTTATGGGAATCTATGAGAGCAGCGTGGATGGCATGATGACAAACTATGTATATCCACAGGAGAACGGACATCGGGAAGATGTCAAATGGTTCTCGATCGGAGATGGCAAAAAGGCAATGCTCTGCACGATGGAAGCACCGCTTGGATTGAATCTGTCCAATTATACAGACGAAAGTCTGGAAAAAGCCGGCCATGCATGGCAGATGGAGAAGGCAGATGATGTGATTATCCATCTGGATTACAAACATTCCGGACTCGGAAGCAACAGCTGTGGGGAAGAACAGGTGGAACGTGCCAAAGTAAAACGTCAGGATTTCTCGATGGCATTTACACTGCAGATGATAGAGACGGGAACGGAAAAAGAGACTGCAAGAAAAAAATATCTTGACTAAAGGAGTAAAGGAAGATGATAAGAGATAGATTTTCAGAGAAATTACAGACATTGCTGGGCAGTGACGAATGGCTGATCCTCCAGGATGAATATGACGCGGCGGAGAATCTGAACTATGAGAGTCTGTTCTGTCTGACAAATGGGTATCTGGGGACAAGAGGAAGCTACGAGGAAGGAACCGTCAAGAGTCTTCCTTGTACATTTGTAAACGGTGTGTTTGACAAATCCGAGACATTTATGCGGGAGCTGGCAAATCTCCCGAACTGGCTCGGAATCAGACTGTATGTGGAGAAAGAACTGATCGGGGTCGAGAATTGCAGCATTCTGGAATTTAGCCGGGTGCTGGACATGCAACATGCAATGCTTGTGAAGCGGTTTCTTCTGGAAGATAAAAAAGGAAGACAAACGCTGGTAGAAGGAATCCGTTTTGTGAGCCGGGCAAATGTACACCGGATGGCAGTGAAACTGTATGTAACTCCGGTCAATTATGACGGTATCATTGAAGTGGAAAATATTGTGGATGGTTCCGTGATCAATTTTGCAGATGCGCCGCGCTTTAAAGTGAAACATACGTATCTTGTGGCAAATGAGAGACTGGCGGAAAACGGAGTATATATTGAGTGTGCGACAAGAGATAACTACCTTCACGTAGGAACCGGTGCGTTCCTGGATGCTGTGAGAGATGGAAAGAGTGTGATCAAGACAAGACAGTTTTATGCGTTCGGAGAACAGGCCATAGAATTCCAGGATTTTGATGCAGAGCAGGGAGTGACAACAGAGATCACAAAATATGCAAGCATTTACACAGAGCGGGATCTTCCGAAATACGAGCTGCACAGCGCTGTGAAAAACGAGATCGATGCATTTGTGCAGCGAGGATTTGAGCAGGAACTGGCAGAGCATTTCAAAGTGTACGAGGAGATGTGGAAAGAGGCCGACATCCAGATTCAGGGAGATTTTGATCTGGACCGTGCAGTGCGGTTTAATATCTTCCATCTGATGAGTACAGGAAATGAGCATGATGACCGTGTAAACGTGGGGGCAAAGCTGCTTCACGGTGAGGAGTACGGCGGACATGCTTTTTGGGATACCGAATTGTTTATGCTTCCGTTCTTTGCTTATGTGTTCCCGAAAACGGCAAAGAATCTGGAATCTTACCGCTATCGACTTCTTGATGCTGCGCGCGCAAATGCGGCAAAGAACGGATACAAGGGCGCACAGTATCCGTGGGAATCTGCGGATGACGGAACGGAGCAGTGTCCGGATTGGACAATCGAACCGGATGGAACCTGCTATCGCTGTTATGTAGCGGATTATGAACATCATGTGACGGCTGCTGTTGCCTATGGAATTTACGATTATGTGAAGATTACAAAGGACACTTCCTTCTTATTAAAAAAGGGAGCAGAAATTCTTATGGAGACAGCAAGATTCTGGGCAAGCAGATGCGAATACATTGCAGAGAAAGACCGTTACGAGATCCGTAAAGTGACGGGACCGGACGAGTGGCACGAACCGGTAGATAATAATGTGTATACAAATTACCTTGCAAAGTGGAATTTAAGATATGTAATCGCTCTGATCAGGGATTTAAAAGAGCATTACAGAGAAGACTATGACAGAATCGTGACAAAAATTTCACTGACAGAGAAGGAAATTGAAGAGTGGAATCTGGTGCAGAGTAAGATTTATCTGCCGAGAAAAGACGGAACACAGCTGTTAGAACAGTTTGAAGGTTATTTTGACTTGCATGAAGTGACGATCCAGGAGTATGATAAGAACGATTGGCCAATCAGACCAGCCGAATTAAAGACAATGAAGACGAGGGAAACTCAGATTATCAAACAGGCGGATGTTGTCATGCTTTTACACTTGATGGGTGAAGAATTTGATGAGGAGACGACAAAGCTAAATTACAGCTACTATGAGAAGCGTACTCTTCACGGATCTTCTTTAAGCCCGAGCATCTATTCAATCATGGGGCTGAAAGTCGGGGACGACACGAAGGCATACCGCTATTTAAGAAGAGCGGCATTCATCGACCTGATCAATCTTCAGAAGAATACAAGGGAAGGAATCCATGCGGCAAATGCAGGAGGCGTATGGCAGACAGTCGTATTTGGGTTCGCAGGGCTTTCCATCGATGCGGACGGAATTTTAAATATTTCACCTAAGATGCCAAAAGAGTGGGAAGGAGTGACTTTCCGGATTCATTATTTAGATTCCTGGCTGGAAATCAGTATTGATGCCAAGAACGAAGCAGCTGTCAAAGTGCTGGAAGGAGCACGGACAGATGTGAAAGTGAATGGAAAACTTATGAGAGTCTAGGAGGAAACAACATGAATCATTATCTTGCGATTGCCGGGCTGGTAGTTGTGACTATTATCTGGGGCGGAGGTTTTGTGGCGAGCGATATGGCGCTTGAGAGTCTGCTTCCGTTTCAGATTATGGCGATCCGCTTTTTCCTTGGAACGGTGCTGATGGGAGCGATCAGTTTCAAAGGATTAAAAGGAATTAAAAAGGAGGAAGTAAAGGCGGGGGCGCTGATGGGTGCGGCCCTCTTTACCGCCTTCGCGTTACAGATTATCGGATTGCAGTATACGACACCGTCCAAAAATGCATTTCTGACAGCGCTCAATGTAGTGATGGTTCCGTTTATTGCTTTTATTATCTGCAAAAAGAAAATCGGGGTAAAAGGAATCATCGGGGCGGTGATGGCAGTAGTCGGAGTCGGTATTTTATCTCTGGAGAAAAATCTGACATTGGGATTGGGGGATGCGCTCACGTTAATCTGTGCAGTTGGATTTGCATTCCAGATTTTCTTCACAAGTATTTATGTGAAGAAATACCGCGCCACTGTTCTGAATTTTATTCAGATGCTGACAGCATTTGTGTTGTCTGTGATCAGTATGTTCTGCTTTGGAGAAGTAGAGTTTGCAGTGACGACGAAGGGATGGCTCAGTGTACTCTATCTCGGTGTTGTCAGCACGACAGTCTGCTATTTGCTTCAGACGGCTTGCCAGAAGCATGTGGATGAGACAAAGGCAGCAATTATTTTGTCGATGGAATCTGTGTTTGGAACGCTGTTTTCCATCATTATTCTCCATGAGCAGATTACGCTCCGGATGGTCATCGGATGTGTGATCATTCTTGCGGCGGTGATCATATCAAACCTGGCAGAAGTGCAGGAGGAGCAGGAAGGATAACAAAAGAGCTGTCAGAAAGAAAAACGGCTGTCAAAAGGAAAGCAGAGACATAAGAGAAAAAAGAAGTAAGAGAAAACACAGTAGAAAGAGCAGAGGGAAATGGTATGAAGTATCAGGCAGTTATTTTTGATCTGGATGGCGTGATCTGTCATACAGACAAGTATCACTATCAGGCATGGAAACAGATTGCAGACGAACTTGGGATTGAGTTTGATGAGAAGATCAACAACCGTCTGCGCGGAGTAAGCCGCATGGAGAGTTTTGAGATTATTTTAGAAAAATACAGTGGAGAAATGTCTGAAGAAGAGAAGGTTCACTATACAACTAAGAAAAATGAGGTCTATAAAAAACTTCTGGAAAATATGTCGGAGAAAGACCTGACTTCGGAAGTGAAAAGTACGCTGGAAGGATTGCGGGAGTATGGGTTGAAACTGGCGATTGGATCTTCCAGCAAAAATGCCGGGTTCATATTAGAAAGGCTTGGACTTGGAAAATTCTTCGATGCCGTATCGGATGGAAATAATATTGTAAATTCCAAACCGGATCCGGAGGTGTTCTTAAAGGCAGCAGAGTTTGTTGGAGAGAAGCCGGAAAACTGCCTTGTGGTGGAAGATGCAAAGGCAGGGCTTGAAGCGGCAATTGCAGGAAAGATGGACTGTGCGGCGATCGGAGATGCCGTTGCATGTGGAATGGGGACATATAATCTGAAAACATTTTCAGACCTTCTTGATATAATCTCTTAGAGGATATCTTTCTATTTCAGAAATTATCAGGAAAAGGCGCCGGATCTGGATCAG
>OATU01001857.1_pt1 | contig 11626 bp, 9 predicted proteins | sample 1516711 | NCBI WGS metagenome assembly OATU01 (sample SAMEA2579971, study PRJEB22360) | human gut metagenome | biome: human gut; feature: human-associated habitat; material: faeces | place: Denmark | collected 2008/2010 | reverse complement strand
GGCCCCGGCAGAGACAGCAGCGCCGGAGACACAGGCGCCTGAAACCGCGGCCCCGGAGACAGCCGGACCGCAGCCGGGTGAGAACTACGGCCCGGGAATGAGTGCCCAGGCGGGAGAGAACGCGGCTTAGGCCGCATAGAAAAGAGACCGGAATCATGAGAAAAATTGAGCGCGAACCCAACGGAGCTGGGATCTTTAAGCCGGGACAGGATCTGGTAGTTGCAGGAACTGTCGGAAAAAACGGTGTGAAGGCGGCTCTGTCGGCAAAAGAAAAAGAGATATCAGCCCGATTCCCGGAGTGGTTTGTCAAACGGATCCGGGAGCAGGCAGATAAAAAATCAGAGCTGACTCCGGAGATGCTGAACGCCTGCGGTGCAGGAGAATGGGAAGAGATTTCGGAGGGCGGCATACTGGCCGCCCTTTGGGCCATATCGGGAGCTTACGAGCAGGGGATTTCCTTTGAACTGAGGAAGATCCCGGTGGCTCAGGAGACGATCGAGATCTGTGAACTCTTTGACCTGAATCCGTACAGACTTTCATCGGGGGAATGTCTCCTGATGGCAGTGGAAAACGGCGGGGATGCCGTGAAGCTCCTGAGTGAAGCCGGAATCCCGTCTGCAGTGATCGGTAAAGTCGAAAAAGGGATCGCCAGAAAAATGGTCGGGATCGGAACGACCGGATTTCTGGAACGACCGGCACCAGATGAGATCCGGAAGCTTACGGATGCAGCTTCTGGAAAAGAATGATAGATGCAATGAGGAGGAACAATTATGCGTGAAAAAATTTTGGCGATCATTGAAAAGAACAGCCGAATTGATTTAAAGGATCTGGCCGCCCTTCTGGGTGAGAGTGAAGCAGCCGTCGCGAATGAGATCGCGGAGATGGAAAAGGAGAACATTATCTGCGGTTATCACACGATGATCAACTGGGATAACACAGGTGATGAGAAAGTGATCGCTCTGATCGAGGTGAAGGTAACCCCGCAGAGAGGAATGGGCTTTGATAAGATCGCGGAGCGCATCTACCAGTACAGTGAGGTGACTTCTGTATATCTGATGTCCGGCACCTTTGATTTTACCGTGATCATTGAGGGCAAAACGATGAGAGAGGTCGCGCAGTTCGTATCGGAGAAGCTGTCACCGATGGATTCGGTCCTCAGCACAGCGACACACTTTGTCCTCAAGAAATATAAAGATCATGGAACAGTTATGTGCGGTAAGGCAGAAGATGAAAGGATGATGATTACACCGTGAGAAACCCATTATCAGATAAAATCGTATCGATCCAGCCATCCGGAATCCGTAAATTTTTCGACATTGTGAGCGAGATGAAGGACGCGATCTCCCTTGGTGTCGGTGAGCCGGATTTTGATACTCCGTGGCACATCCGTGACGAGGGAATCTACTCTCTGGAAAAGGGCCGGACTTTTTATACCTCAAATGCAGGTTTAAAGGAATTAAAGATCGAGATCTGTAATTATTTAAAGAGACGTTTTGATGTAGAGTATGATTATAATAAGGAAGTTATGGTCACGGTCGGCGGCAGTGAAGCCATTGATATTGCTCTCCGTGCCATGTTAAATCCGGGGGATGAGGTTCTGATCCCTCAGCCGAGCTATGTTTCCTACACTCCGTGTACGGTTCTGGCTGACGGTGTGCCGGTTACGATCCAGCTCGAAGAAAAAGATAAATTCCGTCTTACAAAGGAAAAACTACTCGAGAAGATCACACCGAAAACGAAGGTTCTGATCCTTCCGTTCCCCAATAACCCAACCGGATCCATCATGGAGCCGGAGGATCTGGCGGAGATCGCGAAGATCTGTATCGAAAAAGACCTGTTTGTTATCTCCGACGAGATCTATTCAGAGCTTACTTATAAGGGACAGCACTGTACGATCGCCGCATTCCCGGGAATGAAGGAGCGCACCGTTCTGATCAACGGCTTTTCAAAATCCTACGCGATGACCGGATGGCGTCTTGGATATGCGTGTGCGCCGGAGCTGATCCTGAAGCAGATGTTAAAGATCCACCAGTTTGCGATCATGTGTGCACCGACGACAAGCCAGTATGCTGCGGTCGAGGCATTAAAAAACGGAGACAAAGATGTAGCTGAGATGCGGAGCGCATACGACCAGAGAAGACGTTATCTCGTGAAGGCACTTCGTGATATGGGCTTTGACTGTTATGAACCGCAGGGCGCATTCTATGTGTTCCCGAGCATCAAGAAGTTCGGAATGACCTCTGATGAGTTTGCGTTAAAGCTTCTGGAGGAGGAGAAGGTTGCCGTTGTTCCGGGTACCGCATTCGGTGACTGCGGCGAGGGATATTTAAGAATTTCCTACGCGTATTCCCTGAATGATCTGAAACGTGCCCTCGAGAGGATGGAGCGGTTCGTGAAGAGACATCTGAATGATGCGAAATAAATGGATGCTGTGATTGTGCGCTGAGCGGACGGTCATGTAAAATACAGTTCCCCGGCTTGATCATGAAGGTGGTCGGGCCGGGGTTTTATATGTCTGCACCTCATATTTCGTGAGAAAATCCGGATTGCCGACATTAGTTCTGAGTGATTGTGGAAAGCGGAAAGCGGCAGACATGACAGGAGAAGATCAACAATGAATATCGTATTATACGAGCCGGAAATGCCGGCCAATACAGGAAATATCGGGCGCACCTGTGTGGCGACGAACACGAAGCTGCACCTGATCGAGCCGCTGGGATTTAAGCTCAGCGAGAAGCATTTAGTCCGGGCAGGGCTGGATTACTGGGATAAGCTGGACGTAACAGTGTACAGCGATTATCAGGATTTTTTAAAGAGAAATCCGGGGGCGAAGATCTATATGGCGACCACGAAGGGCGAGCATGTATACACGGACGTTCCTTATGACCCGGATGTCTACATCATGTTCGGGCCGGAGAGCCGTGGGATTCCGGAGGAGATCCTGATTGAAAACCGTGAAAACTGCATCCGGATCCCGATGTGGGGAGATATCCGGTCGCTGAATCTCTCGAATTCAGTCGCGATCGTGCTCTATGAGGCGTTACGGCAGAATGGATTTGAGAAGATGACGACGGAAGGACATCTGCATCATTTACACTGGAAAGAATAATTGAAAAATGATAGAGCGCTTATTGTATACAAGATACGAAGCAGTTCCGCTGTGGATTTCCGGCATGTTTTGGAGACAGCTGGGGAAGAGATAAGCGTTTTATAAAAAGGGGAAAGCGAGAATACAATTATGATGAATGAAAAATGGGAAGAACAGTTCCGTGAACAGATCCATGGATTTGTCGAAACGATCGAGAAGTTCGATAAGGGAGAGATCGACCGTAAGGCGTACAAGGGAATCTCCGGCGGATTCGGAAGCTACGCGCAGCGTGATCCGTCAAAACATATGCTGCGTCTCAGAATGGCAGGCGGAAACCTGACAGAAAAGCGCCTGGAATTCCTCGCTGAGGCAGTAAAAGACTATGGCGTGGAGTTCATGAAGCTCACCACCTGCGAGACTGTACAGCTCCATAACCTGAAAGCAGAGCAGGTTCCGGTTCTCATGGAGAAAGCCATCGCAAGTGAAATTTACAGCAGAGGCGGCGGTGGAGACAATCCGAGAAATATCATGATGAGTCCTCTCTCCGGCGTGCAGAAAGGTGAGGCATTCGATGTAAAACCGTATGCGGAGGCAGCGGCAGAGTATCTGCTTTCCATCGCTGGTGAGATCCACATGCCGAGAAAGCTGAAGGTCGCATTCTGCAACGGTGCGGATGATTCCGTACACAGCGCCTTCCGCGATATGGGATTTATGGCAAATCCGGACGGAACCTTTACACTCCGCATCGCGGGTGGTCTTGGCGGCGGTTATAAGATGGGCGTCCTCGTGGACGAACATGTTCCGGCGACGGAGATCCTTTACTACATCCGTGCCATGATCGAGACATTCTGCCAGCACGGAAACTATGAGAACCGCGCGAAAGCCCGCACCCGCTTTATGCAGGAGACTCTGGGCGTTGACGGTTTAAAGGCAGCGTTCCTTGAGAATGTGGCAAAGGTAAAAGAAAAAGGCGGTCTTGACCTTCATGTGGAAGCAAAGCCGGTAACAAAGAAAGGCAGCGGCGAGATTTCCGGAAAGCGTGTAGTCGCGCAGAAGCAGCCGGGGCTCTATGCGGTAGCTTACCATCCGATCGGCGGATGTCTTCCGGCAGGAAAACCTGCGGAGCTTCTTACTCTTGTAAGAGAGATTCCGGACGCGGAGTGCCGGATCGCTCCGCACGAGACGATCTACATCATCAACCTCACTGCTGACGAGGCGAAGAAAGTCCTTGAAGCGACAAACGACGGCGCCCAGAGCACTTTTGAGAACAGTGTAGCCTGTATCGGTGCTGCAATCTGCCAGCAGGGTGTAAGAGACAGTCAGAAGGCGCTCAGAGCGGCTGTGGAGGCAGTCCGTGAGGCGAAGAGCCCGGACGGTGCACTCCCGAAGATCTGTATTTCCGGATGCCCGTCCAGCTGTTCCGGACACCAGGCGGCCGCCCTTGGTTTCCAGGGTGCGGCAAAGACCGTTGACGGAAAGCCGGAGTCCGCGTTTAAGATGTTTGTGGGCGGAAGCGATAAGCTGGGTGCCGCAAAGTTCGGGGAGGCCGGAGCCGTGATCTTAGAGTGCGATCTGCCGAAATTTTTCGTGGACCTCGGAAAAGCCGTTGCCAGCCGGAACATGAACTGGGAGACATGGATCGTGGGACATGAGGATGAATTTAAGGCGATTGTGGAAAAGTACGCTTAAGAGGAAATCATACGTGGAAAAGTGGGAAAATCCGAGAATGAAAGTAAGCAGCAGAGGCAGCGAAAGCTTTCGTTCAGAGCCCGAATCCATATAAGTAAAAGAGGGCTTTTTTAAGAAAGTACGTAACTATTCAGTACCTTCATAGTTACGTGCAAAAATCCATTCCAGATCAGCTTCGCTGATGGGATTTTTGCCTTCCAGCCTATGTTTTCTTACGGTCAGCGCAGCAAGTGCGCAGACCTACTGAACAGTTACGAAAGTACTTCATATTTGAATAAGAACATAAAAACGGTCGACAGCGAAAAAACTGTCGGCCGTTTTTTTACATCTCAATCAACTGAAACTCCACCTGTCTGGCCCGCAGCATCTGTGCTTCCCGGCGATGGCATGTGAAAATAATGATCTGGCCGCCATAGGCGGAGGCGAGCCATTCCAGTGCCGTCTTCAGGCGCTCATCATCATACTGTGTAAAGCTGTCGTCGAAGATCAGCGGAAAGCCGGAGCCGGATCCCTGGAGAAGCTTTGCGGCGGCGAGACGCAGGGCTAGGTAGACCTGGTCCATGGTTCCGCTGCTGACATTCTCGAGGGGAACCAGCTTTGTCTTCGTGTTTAAGAAGACATTCAGATTCTCGTCGATGCTCATGCTGTCATAGATCCCGCCGGTGATTCCGGTAATGTACTGGGACGCTTCTTTATTCAGGTAGAGTCCGAAGGAATCACGGATCGAGGAGGAGAGATCTGTCATAGTCTCCTGGGCAAGATCGATGGCGACGATCTCATCGTGGATCCTGTCGTTTTCCGCCAGTGTCCGCTTCAATGCCTTCGCCTTATTTTTACAGTTGCTCAAATGCTCTAATTTCTTCTCAAGTTCCCACTGGGTCCGCTGCTGTTTCTCGATCATCTCGCTGCAGCCGGCCTGTTTCGTCTGGAGATTGCTTAAATCTTCTAAGAACTTCCTGATCTCTGCCTCAGACTGGGCAACCATATCGCAGAGCTTTGAAAATTCTCCCATTCTCGCCCGGAACGCGTTCATGGCATCCTCAGACACTGCGGAATCGCCGAGATGTCTCGCGAGAAGCGCGCCAAGTTCAGAGGAAGTATTGTCGAACAATCTGTGGTATTCTTTATCTTTCTGGAGGATGAACAGGGAGATGATAAAGAAGATCACAGCCGCCGTGGCTGCCGCGCCACAGACCGGAAGATAGGCGGTGAGGTTGAAATATCCAAGTGTCGCTGCAGCCCCCAGTCCTGCGACTCCGAGAACCGCTGTGAGACCGGAAAGAACCTTCCTGGACTTCTTGTTACACTCCCCATTCAGAGTATTATATTCGCTGTAAAGCCTCTCCGCGTCGGAAGACATGGCATCCACGGATGCCCGGTCTGTAAAGCCGTTGTCAGACAGCACCTTTTTCCCATTTGCCAGTTTCTCGTCCAGATCCTTTTTCTGTGTCTGGGTGTTGTCGATCAGGCCCTTGACCTGGGTCCGCATATTCTGGTAGGCGGCGAGCTGGTTCTCGTACTCCGGACCGGCGATCTCCGCCTCCACATTCCGGATCTCCGCGAGAAGAGAGGTAAACTCCCGGCTCGCCTCTGGGATCAGACCCGCCTCGAGGGAACGTTTCTGGTTTCTCAAAAACGCAGTCGCTTTTGTGATATTTAAGGAAATATTGCCGGTGGTGTTCATGTTGGCAATATAATTCTTTAATTCCGTCACCATCCCGTCCTCGGTGGCACTCTTTAACTGACCAATACTGATGGTGTTGTTGTACATGGTCTCGGTGAGACCGTCAAGCAGGCTGGAGACAAATGCAGGTGTCGCCTCTTCCTCCAGTCCTTTCGTCTCATTGATGATCTTTAAAGACTTATTTTCCTTCCGGAACCGGCGCTCGATGCGGTAGATGGTTCCGTCCTTTTCCAGTCTCAGCCATCCCTCGTAGGTTCCGCTGTTCTCCCAGGGTTCGTACTTTGTATACAGATCATTCTTTGCCGCCCGTCCGCGCCCGCGCTCGATGCCGAAGAGCATGCCGCGGATGAAGGTGTGAAGCGTGGATTTTCCGGCTTCGTTCTTTCCGTAGATAATGTTGATCCCGTCGTTGAAGGAGATGGTCCGGTCATGAAATTTTCCGAAACCGTCGATATGTAATTCGAGTAATCTCATGGCTGGCTCCTTTCATCTTTTGTCATAAGCAGGGCATGAATTCCATAGTACAGGGCTTTCTTCTCCACCGGGCTCATATCATCCTTCATGAGTGCCTGGATATAAAAGCCGATCATGTCGCTTGGATGTTCCGCGAACAGTGCGTGGAAATCATACTGTGGCTCCGACTCGTCCAGGATCTCGATAATATTCCACTGACCGGAGAGAAAATCCAGGTCAAAGCTGATATCCGGGTCCCGCATACCGCGGATCCGGAAGCGGTAGATATTGTTGGCACCGCGCTTGCGGATCTCGTCGGCGATGATCTGGGAAAGTTCGGTATTCGTAGTCTGGGGTGTCACATTGACCACGAGCGGGATGTACTGGGCCTGGCAGACTTCCTTAAATTGAAGGGAGGTCACATGTCCGCTGGTGGTGTCGATCTCACCGATAAAATATCCGTGTGGTCCGGTCTCCGTCATGTCTAACGGTTCCGGGGAACCGGCGTAGGCCATGCGGTTTTCAAGAAGGATTTCCGGCTTGTGGATATGTCCGAGAGCGATGTAGGAGAACGGGGATGCGGCCAGTGCATTCCGGTCAAAAGGAACATGTTTCGCGTCACCGCCGTGGAGCATGAGGATTCTGGTGCGTCTGGACGCCGGCAGAGAGATATTGTCAGCCTTCGCCTCGATGATCTCGGCTGTGTGGTAGCTGAAACCGTAAACTTCCGTGTTCAGTTCCTCGAAATAGACGGAAGAGAGCTCCTTGCCCATCAGAAATGTGACGTTCGGGGCCCAGGTGAAGCTGAGAAGTGCAGAACTTTTCCGAATCCGGTCATGATTTCCGGCGATGATGACAACGCGGGTTCCCGGAATCGTGGAGAACAGGTAGTTGACCTCTTTGAGATCCCTCGCTAAGGGCTGGCGGTGGAATAAGTCACCGGAGATCAGAAGAAGGTCCGCACGGGAATCCCTGGCGTCTTCGATAATGCCCTGAAAGGTCAGACGGATCGCCTGTTCCCGTTTTTTCCCCCAGGGCTTATCGCTGTCCGGGATCATGCCCCAGTGGATATCGGCGGTGTGAATAAATTTCATACATTCCTCCATGGTGTATGGATTGCAGATACACTGCGCTCCAGTATCAAGGTAGTGGACTGTGAAAGTCCGCAAAAACGTGTTTCTCAGGTTACCGCGGCAGTTCGGTCACCAGGGGATCGCCGCCGCGTAAAAGTGAAAAGGAGCGCAACAGATCTCTGTGCGCTCCCTTGCGGCTGCCTTGCATCGAAAGGACGCGGCGGGCTGCTGTTTTCATTATAATTCGCAGTTATTAACGGTACGCGGGAATGGAACTACGTCGCGGATATTGCCCATTCCTGTAAGGTACATTACGCAGCGCTCGAAGCCGAGACCGAAACCGGAGTGGCGGACACTGCCGTATTTTCTCAGATCGAGGTAGAAATCGTAGTCTTCCGGCTTTAATCCGAGCTCGTTCATGCGGGCAAGGAGCTTCTCGTAATCGTCCTCACGCTGGCTTCCGCCGATGATCTCGCCGATACCCGGAACGAGACAGTCCACAGCGGCAACGGTCTTTCCGTCCGGATTTAATTTCATGTAGAACGCCTTGATCTCCTTCGGGTAGTCGGTAACAAATACCGGTCTCTTGAAGATCTTTTCTGTCAGATAGCGCTCATGTTCTGTCTGGAGATCGCAGCCCCAGAATACCTTGTAATCGAACTCATCGTTGTGCTCTTCAAGGAGCTTTACAGCCTCTGTGTAGGTAACGTGGCCGAATTCGGAATTTAATACGTTGTTTAAGCGGTCGAGAAGTCCCTTGTCGACGAACTGGTTGAAGAAGTTCATCTCGGATGGAGCGTTCTCGAGAACGTAACGGATGACATACTTTAACATGCCTTCAGCGACAGCCATATTGTCATCGAGATCTGCGAATGCCATTTCCGGCTCGATCATCCAGAACTCGGCAGCATGACGGGTCGTGTTGGAATTCTCAGCACGGAAGGTCGGTCCGAAGGTGTAAACATTGCGGAATGCCATTGCGTAGGTCTCAGCGTTTAACTGTCCGCTTACGGTAAGGCTTGTATGCTTTCCGAAGAAGTCCTTGCTGTAATCAACTGCGCCGTCCTCAGTCTTCGGAACGTTATCAAGATCGAGAGTCGTTACCTGGAACATCTCACCGGCACCCTCACAGTCACTGGAGGTGATTAACGGAGTGTGGACATAGACGAAGCCCTGCTCCTGGAAGTACTGATGGATCGCGTAAGCAATCAGGGAACGCACACGGAATACAGCCTGGAATGTATTGGTACGCGCGCGAAGGTGCGGGATCGTACGAAGATATTCGAAGGTGTGGCGTTTTTTCTGGAGCGGGTAGTCTGCGCTGGAAGCCCCCTCAACGGTAACTTCTGTTGCCTGGATCTCAAACGGCTGCTTTGCCTCCGGTGTTGCCACGAGAGTACCTTTAACGATGATGGAAGCGCCGACGTTTAATTTGGAGACCTCAGCGAAGTTTGCCATTGTGTCATGGTAAACGATCTGTAAGGTGTCGAAGCTTGTACCGTCGTTTAATACGATAAAGCCGAATGCCTTGGAGTCACGGATGCTGCGGATCCATCCGCCGACAGTGATCTCCTTATCTAAATATTTCTCACGCTCTTTAAAGAGCTCTTTGACTGTTGTCAACTGCATGATTCTTCCTTCTCCTTATATCTCTCTTCTTAGCTTAGATAAATGTGCAATCTGGTATTAGTATAGCGTATTTTTTATGGGGATTCAAGGTGAAATGGGCATAACACGGGGGTTTTCGGGAGTTTTTTAAAGGCCTCCCGGGCAGAAATTACAGAGTCCATCAAGATTTGTAAGTAAAATAGAAATAGAAAAATAAGTTTTTATAGAAAAATCCCGAAATATCGACTATAATAATAATAAAATAGCACACGGGAGGGCAAACGAATGAATATTTACGATCGGATCAAGACCATGAGCGATGAGATGGCAGGTGACCTTACAGCGCAGAGACGTGACTTTCATAAGTACGCGGAGCCGGGCTGGTTTGAGATGAGGACATCGTCCATTATTGCGCGGAAACTGACAGAGCTCGGATATGAAGTGCTTGTCGGAGATCAGGTCTGCAAAAAGGATTCCAGAATGGGCGTTCCGTCTGAGGAAAAGTTAGAGGAACAGTATGAGCGTGCTGTTGCCCAGGGAGCGGATCCGGAGTTTGTTAAGTACACAAAGGGAGGAATGACCGGTGTGATCGGAATCCTGCGCTGCGGCGAGGGCCCGACGGTTGCCATGCGGTTTGATATCGATGCCCTCGGCGTATTCGAGGAGCATGATCCGAGCCACAGACCGGCGAAAGAGGGATTTAACTCCGTAAATGAAGGCTTTATGCATGCCTGCGGACATGACGGACATGCCACCATCGGACTCGGTGTGGCGAAAGTCCTGATGTCCATTAAGGACCAGCTCCACGGAACGGTAAAGCTGATCTTCCAGCCGGCAGAAGAGGGTGTCCGCGGTGCGAAATCCATCGTTGATAACGGGCATCTTGACGGTGTGGATTACCTGATCGGCTCTCATGTGACGAATAAGAAAGAGGACGATCCGGCAGTGGTAATTCCGGGAAGCTATGGCTCTCTCGCGACAACAAAATATGATGTGATCTTCCACGGAAAATCTGCCCATGCGGGCGGATCACCGGAGGTTGGACGGAATGTCATGCTGGCAGTCGGAACGGCGATCTTAAACCTTTATGCGATCCCGCGTCACTCCGGCGGCGTGTCCAGAGTAAATGTGGGAACCGTTGTCGCCGGAAGCGGACGGAATGTTATCGCGGACGAGGCGAAGATGGAGATCGAGGTTCGCGGTGAGACCACCGAGATCAACGAGTACATGAAAAATTACGCAGTGAACATTATCGAGAGCGCGGCAAAAATGCACGGATGCACCTGTGAGATGAAGCTTATGGGCGCGGCAAACTCCCTGGCGAGCAGTGAGGCGCTGATGGTGCGGGTGAAGAGAGTCTGCGAGGAAGATCTCCATCTGCCGGTTGCGAAGGAAATGAGCAGCAAAAACGGCGGCAGCGAGGATGTCTCCTATATGATGAACCGCGTCCAGGAACAGGGCGGACAGGCGACCTTCATGCGCGTCCTCACCCACGAAGCTGGTCCGGGTCACAGCCGTATCTTCGATATCGACGAGCAGGTTCTTCCGAATGCAGTAAAGATCTTCTGCGGTGTGGTTTATGACATTATGCACTAATGGGTGAGAAGTGCATGCGATAAAAAGCGACAGATAAAAAGAGCTCCGGCATATTGGCCGGAGCTCTTTTCATAAAGTGCGCCCGGCGGCGCACGTTTCTAGCGGGTGCAAGTCCCGAATCCGCCCGGTAGTGGGAAGGATATAGCCGAAGGTAAGGGTGTCCATCGCGAGGTGGAATCTGAAGGAAGCCGGATGTGGGAACAGACTAACCACGGGCAAATCTCCGGTCTGACGAACAGAAATTACATAGAAGGCCATGCATGAGGGTAAGACTGCTTTACAAGCCGAAGCCCGATAACTACACGGAATCATGTATGGTAAATGTAACGGATGGATGGAGAGAAAGAAACGTGTGGTACCCGGGGAGGTCTGTGCGGAATGCCTTGAAAGAGGTAACCATTGCATAAAGCAATGCTGAACGCACAGAAGTCAGCA
>OATU01001854.1_pt1 | contig 11636 bp, 10 predicted proteins | sample 1516711 | NCBI WGS metagenome assembly OATU01 (sample SAMEA2579971, study PRJEB22360) | human gut metagenome | biome: human gut; feature: human-associated habitat; material: faeces | place: Denmark | collected 2008/2010 | reverse complement strand
CTGATCAAGCTTGCACAGCCACTGCTAAAAACAGCATATGGAAAATACCTGATGGAAGTGGCAGAAGGATTATAAAAAGCAGTAAGTCGGAAATAGAGAAAGAAGGAAATGGCAATGGGAAAAATTACAGTAGAAACATGTGAAATCGAAGGGCTCAAAGTGATCACACCAACGGTGTTTGGAGATGAACGTGGATATTTTATGGAAACATATAATTATAATGATTATAAAGAAGCGGGAATTGATATGGAATTTGTTCAGGATAATCAGTCAAGCTCCAAGAAAGGTGTATTAAGAGGATTACATTTTCAGATTAATTTCCCGCAGGATAAGCTCGTGCGTGTAGTGAGTGGGGAAGTGTTTGATGTGGCAGTTGATCTGCGGGAAGGCTCTAAGACATACGGACAATGGTATGGTGTACTGCTTTCAGCAGAAAATAAGAAGCAGTTTTTTATTCCGAAAGATTTTGCACATGGATTTTTAGTTCTCTCGGATACAGCAGAATTTGCTTATAAATGTACTGATTTCTATCATCCAAACGATGAAGGCGGCCTTGCATGGAATGATCCGGATATCGGAATTGAGTGGCCGATCCCGGAGGGAATGGAACTGACGATTTCTGAGAAAGACCAGAAGTGGACAGGGATCAGAGAATTAAAGAAAGACAAGTAATTGGAGGAAAAACTGTGTCAGTATATATACAGAATTTTTTGAAATTCCGACCACTTCTGATGGAGCTGGTCACAAGAGATATTAAGACGAAGTACAGACGGTCTATTTTGGGAGTGCTGTGGACACTTTTGAATCCATTGCTCATGATGCTTGTGTTATCAGTAGTTTTTTCACATATTTTTAAATTTCAGGTAGAAAATTACCCACTCTATATTTTAAGTGGTCAGGTTGTGTTTAATTTTTTCTCAGAGTCAACGTCCAGCGCGATGTCATCGATCATCAATAACGCGCCGCTGATCAAGAAGGTATATATTCCGAAATATCTGTTTACACTTTCAAGAGTGGCATCAAGTGTAGTCAATGTGATGGCATCTTTCTGTGCACTGATCATTGTGATGGTATTTTCAGATATCGAGTTGAATTTTACAGTGCTGCTTCTTGTTGTACCAATGATCATTCTGGTCATTTTCTCGACGGGGATCGGTCTGCTTCTGGCGACAGTTGCCGTAAAGTTCAGGGATATTATCCACTTATATGGTGTGTTGATCACAGCATTAACTTATTTGACACCGGTCATTTATCCGATTTCTATCTTACCTGCAAAAATACGATTCTTCGTAGAATTAAATCCGCTGACAGGAATTTTAAATATGTTTAGAAATTTAATGTTCTATAATACACTTCCGACAGTTGGACAGCTTTTGACAAGTGTTGTGATAGCAATCTGTACATTTTTACTTGGATTGTTTGTATTTTACAAGAATCAGGATAAATTTATTCTTAATATTTAGGAGAGAAAATATGTCGGAGATTATGGTAGAAGTTTCAAATGTTTCTGTAAAATTTCATCTATCGCGGGAACGGATTGACAGTATCAAAGAGTATATTATTAAAAAAATTAAAAATCAGATTGAATATGATGAATTTATGGCACTGCAGGATGTAAGTCTTACGGTTGAAAAAGGGGAATCAGTTGCCTTAATCGGTCTGAATGGATGCGGAAAGAGCACGTTATTAAAGACAGTTGCGGGTGTTTTAAAGCCGTATAAGGGAAGTGTAAAAGTTTATGGAAGTGTGGCGCCGCTGATAGAACTTGGAGCAGGATTTGATCATGATCTTACTGCGCGGGAAAATGTATTCTTAAATGGTGCGATTCTCGGATATGACAGAAAGTCTATGGAAAAACATTATGAGGATATCGTGGAATTTTCAGAACTCAGAGATTTTATGGATGTGCCGATCAAAAATTTTTCTTCCGGAATGCTCGCGAGGCTGGCATTTGCAATCGCGACGATCGGTACACCGGATATTTTGATCGTAGATGAGGTGCTCTCTGTTGGAGACTTCCGGTTTCAGCAGAAATGTGAGAAGCGCATTCAACAGATGATCAAGAAGGATACCTCCATTTTATTTGTATCCCACAGTATTGAACAGGTGAAGAAGCTGTGTACAAAAACAGTATGGATTGAAAAAGGAAAGGTCAGGATGACCGGACCGACAGAAGAAGTCTGTGCGCTTTATGAACAGGCGTATTAAACGAAGGGCAGAAGTGAGGATTATATATGAAGAAAACAATAAAAACAATCATTGTGATACTTCTGATGGCAGCTGTCGGTGCAGTTCATGCATATGGGCAGTGGAAGCAGCCGGTATATGATACAACAGTAGACGCAGCCGAATATCAGAATGTCGGTGAGATCAGCGGAGAATCAAAGATTGAGCAGGAATTTACCGCGGAATATGATGGAATGAATGCACTTCTTGTCAGAACGTCTACATGGGGACGGGTCAACGACAGCGAAATGAAGTATACGCTCACAAAAGTGTCAGATGATTCCGTAGTGACGGAAGGTGTATTCAAAGTTTCGGAAGTGACAGATAATGAGTATAAAGAAATCTATTTTCCGGAGATAGAAGAAAGTAAAGGAGAAAGATATCGTTTTAGGATAGAGGCAGACGGGATTAAGACGGGGGAAGGAATCAGCATTTTTACAACGAAGAAAGCCAAAAGTGCAGAGATGCTTACCGTGAATGGGGCAGAGCAGGAGCAGGCTCTTGTAATGAAAATCCAGGCAAAAGAGTTTAACTGGGAAGATTTTATTGTTCTGATCGGCTTACAGCTTTACGTCGTTGGATTTGTAAAATTATTGTATAGATTTTTAAAGTAGGACAGACAGAGTGGAGGAAACATGCAGTATAAAAGTTGTATTGATGTAATGAAATACCGTATAAAGCCGGATGAAGCTTATATAAGAATCAACGGATGGGCATTTGAGAAGACTGGACAACCGGTGGAACTGATCACTGAGATCAATGGAAAAGAAGTCCCAAAACGACTGAAAAAGGTCAGTCGCCCGGATGTGGCAGAAAAATTCAAAAAAGCGAAGGTAGATAAAACATGTGGGTTTCATATAAAGGTTTATGTAGATCCGAAAAAAAATATGGATGACTTTCGGTTTTATATAAAGTCAGGTCAGGAAAAGAAGCTTATCAAAAAGCTTAACCGACAAGAGCTGGAAGCGATCATTGACCGTAGTACCATTTCTCATAATATTGAGCAATATTATATCGACCGTGAGAAGATCGTTGTAGCTGGATGGGCGTTTTCAAATGCAAAAGAGGCAAAATTAAAAATCCAGGTATTTGACGATGCAGACATTGAGAAGAAGGCGGTTATGCAGATCTTAAACCGTGCAGATCTTGTGGAAGCCGGATTTGTCTCAAAAGAAAATTCACGCTGCGGATTTCATCTGGAATTTCCATACAGGAAAGAGAACGTATATAGATTACGTCTGGCGGATGGGATAAATGCGATCAATGTTCATCTCGATCCACAGAAATTGTTACAAAGACGGGGAATCAAATCGACAGTAGGATTTGTGAAGCAGGGAATTAAAAAGACAAATCCAAGGACAGTCAAGAAAGTCTTGAAATATATTCGTGTAAATGGTATCAGAGGACTTCGGTCATACATTGTAGAAGGAGTCAACCGGAAAGAGAAACCGTATGCAGAATGGTATGCAGAGCAGCTTCCATCCAGGGAAGAACTGGAAGAGCAGAGACAGAAAAGATTTGAGAAGGAGCCAAAGATCAGCGTGATCGTGCCGACCTACCGGACACCGGAAGTGTTTTTGCGGGAAATGATCGATTCAGTTGTGAATCAGACGTACAGCAACTGGGAACTCTGTATTGCAGATGGAAGTGAAGGCGATAAAGTTGTAGAGGGGATCCTTGAAAGCTACGCCAAAAAGGATTCCAGAATAAAATACAGACTGTTAGAGAAGAACCTGGGGATTGCTGATAATACCAATGCGGCATTCGAACTGGCAACGGGAGAGTATATTGGACTGTTTGACCATGATGACCTTTTAGCAGAAAATGCGCTGTATGAGGTTGTTAATGCACTGCAGGAAGATGATTATGATATTTTATACACGGATGAAGACAAGATCAGCGGCGATGGAAAAGAGCACAATGATCCGAACTTTAAGCCGGATTTCAGTATGGATCTTTTCCGGTCACACAATTATATTACACACTTTTTTGTAGTAAAACATTCGATCATGGATAAGATTGGCGGATTTCGTTCAGCGTATGACGGATCCCAGGATTACGATCTGATGTTCAGATGTATAGAAAATTCTGAGAAAATCAAGCATATACCGATGATCCTTTATCATTGGAGGATCCACCAAAATTCAGTGGCAGGAGATCCTGCAAGCAAGATGTATGCATATGACGCAGGAAAAAGAGCGATTGAGGATCATTTAAAAAGAATGAACATTGCTGCGACTGTGGAGCATCAGGGGCTGTGGGGAATGTACCATGTCAAGTATGAGACGCCGGGAAATCCACTTATTTCCATCGTGATCCCGAACAAAGACCATACGAAAGATCTTGATGTCTGCATTCGCTCCATCTACAAAAACAGCAGCTATAGGAATTTTGAAATTATTGTCGTAGAAAATAACAGTACAGAGAAGGAAACATTTTCTTATTATGACAGCATTCAGAGCGAATTTGAGAATGTAAAGGTTGTCGTGTGGGACGGAATCTTCAATTATTCTGCCATCAACAATTTTGGCGTGCAGTACACAAATGGAGAATATCTGTTATTTTTAAACAATGACACAGAGATGATCTCAGAGGATGCGTTGAAAGAAATGTTAGGGTGCTGTATGAGAGAAGAAGTGGGAGCAGTTGGTGCAAAACTTCTTTATGATGATGATACTGTGCAGCATGCAGGGGTTGTTGTCGGCTTTGGCGGTTATGCCGGACATGTAAATACGGGAATCGGAAGAGACGATTATGGATACATGGTGCGGGCGATGATCAACTGCAATTACAGTGCAGTGACGGCAGCATGCATGATGACAAAGAAAGATCTGTTTTTGCAGGTGGGCGGATTTGATGAGCAATTTGTAGTTGCATGTAACGATGTGGATTATTGTCTGAAACTTCGGGCAATGGACAAATTGATCGTTTATAATGCATTTTCCGAATGGTATCATTATGAGTCGAAATCCAGAGGGTATGAAGATACACCTGAAAAACTTACACGATTTGAAAATGAAGTGAAGAAATTCCAGAAGAAGTGGCCGGAAATACTGGAGCAGGGAGATCCGTTCTATAATCCGAATTTTCCAGTTACGCAGGCGCCATTTACTTTAGGATAGATCGATGAAAATGGAGGACGCAGATGAAAGTATTAGTAACAGGCACAAAGGGCCAGCTTGGATATGATGTTGTAAAGGAACTGGAAAAAAGAGGATATACAGCAGTTGCGGTTGATATTGAAGAGATGGATATCACAGATGCAGGTTCAGTGGATCAGGTGATTACAGAAGCTGGTGTGGAAGCAGTCATCCACTGTGCAGCTTATACGGCGGTAGATGCAGCGGAAGAAAACGAAGAACTTTGCAGGAAAGTCAATGCAGAAGGAACTGAGAACATCGCAAAGGTATGTAAAAAGCTGGATCTGAAAATGATCTATATCAGTACAGACTATGTGTTTGATGGAAAAGGGGAAAGACCGTGGGAGCCAGATGATGAGAGACATCCTTTAAACATGTACGGACAGACAAAATATGAGGGTGAACTTGCAGTAGAAAAATATCTGGAGAAATATTTTATCGTCCGGATTGCATGGGTATTCGGCGTAAATGGAAAGAATTTTATTAAGACGATGCTGAAGTTAAGCGAAACACACAGTGAGCTGAATGTGGTGGATGACCAGGTAGGATCGCCGACATATACTTATGACCTTGCAGTGCTCCTTGTGGATATGGTGGAAACTGAGAAATATGGAAGATATCACGCGACAAACGAGGGGCTTTGCACATGGTATGAATTTGCAAAAGAGATCTTCAGACAGGCAGATGTGGATATAAAGGTAAATCCAGTTAGCAGTGAAATGTTCCCTGCAAAAGCAACCAGACCAAAGAACAGCAGAATGAGTAAAGAGAAACTGGAAGAGAATGGATTCCACCGGCTTCCGACATGGCAGAATGCACTGGAGAGATATCTCGGCGAAATCCGTTAAAGTGAAGGAAGGTATTTTCATGAAAAGCAGATGGAAAAGAGCGTGTGTATTTCTCGTACTGCTTCTCGGTGTAACCGGGTGCGGGAAAAAAGAAACGGAACTTCAGAAAGAGGAAGTTCAGACAGAAGGAGTAAAAGAGGAAGAAAACAGTCAGGATGTTCAGAAGCAGGAGGAGAATGAGAAAACAGAGCAGGAAAATCAGCAGCAGAAAGAGATAAAGGTTTATTTTGTGAATGAGGATGCATCTGGATTTGAGACGGAAGAAATGAAACTGGAGGAAGTGTCGGCAGAAAGTGTATGGAACCTGCTTGTGACAAAAGGAGTAGTGCCGGCAGATACAGAGGTGCTTGACTGCAAAGAGCAGACAATAGATGGCGGGAAAGCACTGCAGCTGGACGTTTCAGAAAAGTTTTCAATATATTTGAATGGGCAGGGATCATCGGGAGAATATTTGACTGTAGGATGTATTTGTAATACATTTTTAGATGCTTTTGACGGGGAAACGATTCGGATCACCGTAGATGGAAAGAAACTGGAGACAGGACATGCGGAATACCCGGGATATATGTCAAAATATGAATCTGAGTAGAAGGTTTTAGAAAATATGAGTGAAAAAGAGACAAAGACATTTAAAATTAAATGGTCAAAAGTCTTGAAAAAAGTATCCCCTTATAATATTAAAAAGGGGATACTTTATTTAAGACATTATGGAGTAAAGGAATTCTGGGTAAAGTTGACAGAGCGTTTTCAGGCAGATGATGTAGATTATGAACAGTGGTATGAAAATCACAGAGCTTTGCCGGAGGAACTGGAGAAACAAAAGAATCAGAGGTGGAAAAAGAAGCCACTGATCAGTATCGTTGTTCCGGTCTATAATACGCCGCAGACATTTTTGCGGCAGATGATCGAGTCGGTTCAGGATCAGTCGTATCCGGAATGGGAACTGTGCATCGGGAATGCGAGCTCGGATAATAAAGAACTGAAAAAAATAATAGAGGAATATAAAAAAGATCCCCGGATCAAAGAGGTGGAAATCCCGGAAAACAAAGGAATCTCCCAGAATACAAACCGGGCGATGGAAATCGCATCGGGAGAACTGATAGGTCTTTTGGATCATGATGATTTTCTTGCTCCAAATGCACTGTATGAGATTGCGAAAGCTGTCTGTGAATGTCCGGATGCAGAAGTGATCTACACCGATGAGGATAAGGTGACGACAGATCTGAAAGAGCATTTCCAGCCACACTTAAAACCAGATTTCAACTTAGACCTTCTCCGTTCCAACAATTACATCTGTCATTTCTTTGTGGCAAGCCGTGATCTGATCGGAAGAGTCGGCGGGTTCCGTCCGGAGTTTAACGGAGCCCAGGATTATGATCTGATCTTGCGATGTACAGAACAGGCAAAACAGATCGTCCATATTCCGAAGATCTTATATCACTGGCGGGTGCATAAAGCGTCTACGGCAGACAATCCGGCGAGTAAGATGTATGCGTTTGATGCCGGAAAGCGCGCGATCGAAGAGCATCTCCGGCGCTGTAGCACGAAAGGGACTGTTGAGCATACAAAGGATCTCGGTTTTTACCGGGTGAAATATGAAGTGTGCGGGGAGCCGCTTGTATCGATCATTATCCCGAATAAAGATCAGACGGAGTCATTGAAGAAGTGTCTCGATTCGATCCGGGAGAAGACAAGCTACAAGAATTATGAGATCATTATTGTAGAAAATAACAGTGAGGAGCCGGAAACATTTGCATTCTATAAGAAGATTTCCGGCGGCAACATCAAGATCGTGACCTGGGAAGGCGAATTTAATTATTCTGCGATCAACAATTTTGGTGTCAGACATGCAAGGGGAGACTATCTGCTGCTTCTCAATAATGATGTGGAGATCATCAGTGCAGACTGGATGAAAGAGATGCTCTCACATTGTCAGAGAAAAGAAGTGGGGATTGTCGGAGCGAAGCTTTATTATCCGGACAACACGATCCAGCATGCGGGGATCATTATCGGGATTGGCGGAGTTGCGGGAAGCATTTTTACAGGACTTCCGAGGGCATTTTCCGGCTATCTGCACAAGGCGTCGATCCAGCTGGATCTGAGTGCGGTCACAGCGGCATGTATGCTCGTGAAGCGCTCGGCGTTTGAGCAGGTCGGAGGACTTGAGGAGAAACTAAAGGTGGCTTTTAACGATGTGGATTTCTGTCTGCGTGTAAGGGAAAAAGGATATCTTGTTGTCTATGATCCGTATGCAGAGTTGTATCATTATGAATCAAAGACAAGAGGTGCAGAGGATACAAAAGAGAAAGTCAGAAGATTCCAGACGGAGATCGAGTATATGAGAAGTCATTGGATCGATCTTCTGAAAAAGGGAGATCCATATTATAATTGCAATCTGTCGCTGACCAAATGGGACTACTCGCTGAAAAATAACCAGAGGAGCTAAAAAATGTACGATGTATCGGTCGTTATACCAAATTACAATGGAATAAAGTATCTGGAGCATTGTCTGGAAGCGCTGGGGAAGCAGAGAGGAGTTGCATTTGAGACGATCATCGTTGATAATTGTTCGCAGGATGGAAGCGCCAGAGAAGCAGCAGAAAAATTTCCGCAGTACGCTTATCTGTATCTGGATCAGAATTATGGATTCTGCCGTGCAGTGAATGAAGGAATCAGACGGGCAGAGGCCCCGTTTGTCGTTCTTCTGAACAATGATACGGAAGTGGAGCCGGACTTCCTGCAAAATCTGCTGGAGCGGATCCGGCAGGATGAGAAGATCTTCTCTGTGGAAGCGCGGATGATGCAGTATCATGACAGAGAGCGGATCGACAGTGCGGGGACATCGTATTCTGCACTTGGCTGGGCGTCGGCAAATGGAAAGGATCAGAAGGCAGAGCGATTTCTGACTTCCAGATCAGTGTTTGCAGCGTGTGCCGGGGCTGCAATCTACCGCAAAGCACTTTTTGACGAGATTGGATATTTTGATGAAGCACATTTTGCTTATCTGGAAGATATTGATGTTGGGTATCGTGCAAAACTATATGGATACCGCAATGTATATGAACCATCGGCAGTTGTCTATCATGTGGGAAGTGGGACGAGCGGGTCCAGGCACAATGAGTTTAAAGTGAAATATTCATCGAGAAATAATGTGTATCTGATCTATAAGAATATGCCGCTGTTTCAGATCGTGTTGAACAGTCCGTTTCTTTTGGCAGGATTTCTTGCAAAAACAGTTTTCTTCACGTTGAAAGGATTCGGGAAGACTTATGTGAGAGGACTTGCAGAAGGAGTGAAGCTTTCCAAAAAGAACCGGGAGAAAAAAGTAGTTTTTCAAAAGGAAAATCTGAAAAACTACTGGCAGATCCAGAGGGAACTGTGGAAGAATTTTTTTGATATTTAATATAGGGAAAAGTAAAAATGAAAAAAAGGGTATTTATACACGCATATGCAGCAGGAAACCTTGGAGATGATCTTTTAATCAGAATACTATGTGAACGGTATCCAAAAGTAAAATTCCGAATGTTTGTAGATGCAGAATATCAGCATTATTATTCAGAAATAGGAAATTTGAAATTGTACAGTCCAACAGAGCGGATTGCTGTAATCATAGATAAACTATTGAAGAGAATAAAAAATGTTGACAGGGGCTTCTGGAAAATTCTTGTGAAGACAGCGGATGTGACCGTACACATAGGAGGATCTGTGTTTGTACAGCATCTGGAAGATTATAGTCCGGCATTTCAGTTGGATGAAACATTACAGAGACTCAGTAAAAAAATAATTGTGATGGGTGCAAATTTCGGCCCGTATACCGATGAGTCATATTATCGGAAATATCATGATCTGTTAAAAAAATATGAATCAGTTAGTTTTAGGGACAAATATTCAGCAGAACTTTTTGCTGATTTACCAAACGTAATTTATGCGCCGGATATCGCATTTAATTTTAAAATAAAGGGAAAATTTATTACACAAAAAAGGGTACTGTTTTCTGTGATTGATTTAAAAAGCAGAGATGGAAAATTTGCAATTCATGGACATGCATCTGAATATAAAAGTTTTTTAGTAAAAATGATAAAAAGATATATCCAGAATGGATATGAGATAGAACTTCTTGGGTTTTGTACTATGCAGGGAGATGAGGATGCGGTCAGGGAAATTGCGGAGCAACTGAATATAGAAGAAAGGAATAAGGTAAGTAAAAGTAGTTACAGAGGAAACCTGGATGAGTGTATACAGAAATTTGCTGAGTCTGAGATTATTATTGCAACAAGATTTCATGCAGTTATTCTTGGCTGGCTTATGGGAAAACAAGTATTTCCAATTATATATGATCAGAAAACAGAGAAAGTACTGGATGATATGAATGTCACATGCTGTGTGAGCCTGGATGCGCTGCAGGAAGATATGGATATCGATGAAGTCATTTGTCAGATTGAAAAATCTGAAGCGCCTCCTTTGAATGAAATTATAAAAATAGCTGAGAAACATTTTACTGTGTTGGATAAAATTTTACAATAAACGATAGGAAGGAGAAAATACAGATGCAGATGAAAGCAAAAAGAATTTGTGCGATAATTTTAATTTTTCTGGGAGTTTTAGTAAGTTCTAACCTGGTAAGGGCAGAGGAGACGGAATGGCAGGGAGAGAATCCTTCCAGCAATGAAAATATCACACAGATGGATGAAGATGGAAATGTTACACAGGCGCAGACAGAGAATGGAAAAATTCTGGAAGATACAGCAGAGTCACGGGCAAATAGTGGACAGATTGTAAATTTTAATATTGGAAATATAGGAATTACTAATTTTGTGAATGCAGAGACTGGAGAAGCTGGGTATACAAATGGAGCTTATGGTGCAGATGCTGCATATCTGGGAATGAGCGGAGGAAAAATAAAGTTTATGCTGTCCGGGGTCGTGGGGCTCGTTGACCCGTCTGCTGTGCAGATTGTTCACAAGACTTCTGCAAAATCGGTCAGTCATTATATTGTTCAGAATGGAAAGCTGATTCATAATATTACTATAAATATGAACGCAGAATCTTATGCGAGCCGTCTGAATAATGGAAATGCACCTTCCTATTTAAAAGAAGGCATAAAATATTACAGCTATGACGGGCATTACTTTTATGAGGAAAACAGATTTTCTGAAATGCTGGAAGATTATGTAAACGGGAACAGGAGCAGAGCAGTAAATGCAGATTCACCATATTATAATTATTATCAATTTCTTCCACTTAGAAGTCAGACCAGCTTAGAAGGTGTATTAACAGAACTGGTCAATGCGAAAAGTGGAACATCTTCTAAAATGTATAATTCAGGTTCTATATTTGTTAATATGCAGAATACATATGGGGTCAATGCATTGTTAATGGCGGGGGGGGGGGGCGCCACCGAAAGCTCGGGGGTCCCCCCAAT
>OATU01001852.1_pt1 | contig 11645 bp, 7 predicted proteins | sample 1516711 | NCBI WGS metagenome assembly OATU01 (sample SAMEA2579971, study PRJEB22360) | human gut metagenome | biome: human gut; feature: human-associated habitat; material: faeces | place: Denmark | collected 2008/2010 | reverse complement strand
CCGCCCATTCGGGCCATGCGGACACGTTCACAAGGGCGCGGCCTTTTCCTGCCTATTTTATGGAAAGGAGGCGCGGCAATATGGCTGTGAAAAAGCAAACCACACCACCCGTTGAAAAATTTCCACTTCTGAAAACCGTGGAACAAATGAGCAGGATTAGCGGTATCGGTGAAAATAAGCTGCGGGAGCTGATAGAGGACGGCGAAATTGAGTACGTCCAGAACGGCAACCGGCGCTTGCTGACCGAGGCCGCTATATGGGACTGGTACAACCGTAACACGGTTCCCGTCCGCGCTTGTATGGAGGCTTAGCCTATGGCTGTATCTCAAAGACAAGTGAAAAACAAGCGGGATTCCGACGGCATACTGACCGGCAAGCCCGGCGTGGTCTATGATGTAAATATCAAGTACACGACGCCGGAGGGCGTAAAGCTGACCTATGCGAAAAAGGGCTTTGCCACCAAAAAGGAAGCCTTACAGCATGAGGCAGAAATGAAAACCAAGCTGCAAACGCCCACCTTTGCCGCCACCGTCAAAATCCAGCGCAAGCAGACCGTCAAGGACTATCTGGACGAGTGGGTGGAAAGCTATGCGCGTGTCAACCTGCGGCCCAGCACCTACGACGGCTACAAGCGCACCATCAAGAACTATATCGTCCCCTACATCGGGCATGTGCCGCTGAACCAGCTGGCCCCGTCGATGGTGGACAAGATGTTCCAGCAGATTATCGACAAGGGGCTAAAGCCCAGCACGGCGGCAGGTGCGAAGCGCGTATTAAGCGTGGCGCTGGGACACGCCCGCAAATACCGGTACATCGAAACCAACGCCGCCCGCGACACGCTCACCAAGTTTGGCAAGGGCGACAAGACCCCTGACCCCTACACGCCGGAACAGGTGCGTACTCTTTTAGAGCGCGTGACCGGGACGGAATGGGAAATGCCCGTCATATTGGGCGGCCTGTATGGTATGCGGCGCTCCGAAGTGCTGGGGCTGCCCTGGCAGAACGTCGATTTGCAGAACAACACCTTTGACGTGGTGGAACAGCTGCCTTTCCATGTGCCGCCGAAAACCACCATCATTGAGGAAATGGCCCCGCCAAAATCCAACGGGCGGCGGCTCCCCATCACGGACGTTGCCCGGCCCTACTTTGAAAAGCAGCTGGCCCTTGTGGAATCTCAAAAGGCTGCCGCTGAAAAAGCAGGCAAGCCGTTCTATGACAATAACCTTGTTGTGGCAAAGGAGAACGGAGCGCCGCAAGCCGCTAATTGGATTTCAAGCGGCTTTGGCAAACTGCTGGCCGAGCTGGATATGCCGCATATACGGTATCACGATTTAAGACATAGCGCGGCTACAAATATGCACCAGCTCACCGGCGACTTTTACACCGTGGGCGAAGTGCTGGGCCACACCCTCGCCGGTATCGGCGCGTCGCTGGGCATGTCTATGAACTTTGAGGCTGTCACGGCCCGGTATGTCGATGTGCGGCTTGAACGCAAACAGGAAGTGCTTGACGCCTACCATGCCGCCATTCACCCCAAGCCCAAGCAGCCCCGGCAGGACACGCCGGGCAAAGAAAAGAGCAGACCGGAACCCAAGAGAAAAAGCAGCGGTTTAGAGCTGTAAACGGCATAAGCCTTTACTACTCCCCGCTGCTTTTTATAGGGCCTCGTGGAATGTGGGCACCATTTAGGGCACCATTTCACCGATTTACAAAGAAATTTCCGCTCAAATTGGGAGGCCGGAAATGCCAACAAATCCAGCAACCAAGCGGTTTTCCGGCATTTCAGCGATTGCATAAGACACGTTAGGAATGACACGAAAATTTACTATTTTTTAAACAGCTTTTTAGTGGAAATCGGCTTTAATTCACCGTTGTAGCTGTACAGCAGACTGCCGCCCGACATCTTATCCAGACCCAAAATAGTCCGCACGGTTTCCGTACGCCCGGATCCAAGGAGCCCCCACAGTCCCAGCACCTCTCCCCTGTGAAGATCAAAACTGATTCCCTTTGGAGAGCGTTCCCCTGACAGTTCCCTGACACGGAGTACAACCTCCTCTTTCATATTGCTTTCCACCTCGCTGAATACAACCTTCACCGGAACCATATAATTCACAATTTCTTCCTTCTTCAGCTCCTGTACGGTTCCCTTGCAGACAACCTGGCCGTCACGCATCACAATCACCCGGTCACAGATAATCTCCACCTCGTCCAGATAATGGGTTATGTAGATGATTGTCTTTCCGTCCCGTTTCAAATTCCGTATGACCTGAAACAGGTTCTCCTTTTCCTTCATTGACAGGGAAGACGTGGGTTCATCAAACAGAAGGATTTCCCCGCCCAGGGAAAGTGCCCTTGCAATCTGTACAATCTGCTGCTCCCCTACCGACAGGTCGCTTACCTTTTTCATAGGGTCCACGCTGCAGCCCAATGGGCCCAGTAATGCTGATGCCTTTTGGCACAGCTCCTTTTTGTTAAGAATCGGCAGATACTTGAATTTCCGGTGTTCCTTTAACTCTACCAGGAAAATATTCTCATAAACCGTCAGGTTATCAAATAATTGGACCTCCTGCTGGATAAATGCAATGCCATGGTTTCTGGATTCATTGGGAGAGTGAATCTGCACCGTTTTATCATGTATCAGGATTTCCCCTTCGTCTGCTTTGAGGACACCGCCCAGCACATTCATCAAAGTGGATTTACCCGCCCCGTTTACCCCCAAAAGAGCCACCACTTCACCGCCATAAGCTTCTATGGACACGTCCTTTAGGGCATATACGCCCGGAAAACGCTTATGGCAATTCCTTATTTTTAACGTTGCTTCCAAAGTACCTTCCATCCTTCCTTATTTTATCTTCACCTTTGCAGTGGTGGTGTTCAGACGGTAATCCAGTATGGTCGCAAGAATTATGATACATCCCTTGATTACCTGGGCCGGATACGACTGAACCCCCAGCAGGTTCAGGGTAATGGAGGTGGTTGATATGACAATGGCACCTACTGCCACCCCGATTGCCGTTCCGCGCCCGCCCCGGTCAGAAGCCCCTCCGATGACCGCGGCTGCAAGGACCTCCGTGAGCATGGAAGGCGATACCATCCTGGCCGTGGCGCAGCCGCTCTGCACGGAAAGCATGATTCCGGCAATCCCCGCCATAAGGGCACCTATGAGGTAAGCACATATGGTAACCATCTTTACCGGAACCCCGGAAACCTGAGCCGTATGTTTATTAGTACCTATAAAATACAGCCACCGTCCAAATACTGTTTTTACCAGAATAAAATGCAGGATACCTACAAGTATCAGAAATACCACCACATACATTGGAATGATTCCTGCAATCTTTGATTTGAAGAAATCCGTCAGTGCATCCGGCACACCCCGAACCGACTCATAGTTTGTATACCATTTTGCAAACCCATCGGCAACATTCATCATGGCCAGCGTCACAATCATGGGGGACATCCTAAAGACTGCCACAGATATGCCGCTTACCAGACCGCCAAGCATACAGACCGCTATTATAATCAGACATCCTGTCATCCAATTGCCTGAATGGGACATATAGGTAACCCCTACCACTGATCCCATTGCCAATACACAGGGGAGGGAAATGTCAATGCCGCCTGTAATCAGTACAAATGCCAGCCCCAGAGACATGGTTCCATAGATGGCTGCCTGGGTTATGATATTAAACTGGTTATATGCAGATGAAAAGTTAGGTACAAATATAATCAAAAGTACATATACGGCTGCTCCTGCCGCCAACAGGGCAATCCGTTCCTTTGTCCGGAATGAAAGCTGCATCATCCCTGTCGTTTTACCGCCATTCTTATCTTGTATATTATCCATCCCCTATTGCCCCTAATCTTAAGTGTATTTCTTAACTTAGAAAGTTTTTGAAAATCCACTAGTACAGCCCGGAAAGGCACTGCCACTCCGGGCTGTCAGCTTCTTCTTTCTATTTCAGATACTGGCTCAAATCTGAATCGGAATACTCCAGACACCACAGATAGTCAATCTTGTTATAGTTATCCTGATCCACGGTGTCGCCCTGAATCTTGAATATTTCTCCGTTCAGATCCTTACCTTCCATATAATCAATTACACATTCAGCTGCCTTCACCGCATTCAGCCATACAGGATTCTCTGTGCTGGATTCCTGATAGCCTGTTGCTATGGCTACAAAACCATCTGCAAATACATCGGTCCCCGCAATGTACACATGGCCTTCCTCGCCCCGCTTATGCCATTTGCCTGCACGCTGAAGGGCTGTGGAATATCCTGAATACTGTGAATCAGACGGTACATAAAGACAGTTTGAATCCGGGTAGGTCTGCAGGGCGGAGGTCAGATTGGTCAGGCATGTTGCCGGATCCCACTGTCCGCAGGACACGGTTGTGGCAATCTCCACATTCCATTCCTTACAGGCATCCTCGGTACCCTTCTGCCTGTTGATGGCATTTACGTCATTTTCATATCCCATGACAACAATCATATCCTTAGGCTCAATGCCGTCATCCTTCATATACTCAAACATCCTGATGGTGGACGCATATCCCTGGTCATAGCTGTCCATATTGACCGTGGCATCCGGAATTTCATCCTCCGAAGCGCTGCTGTCTGCCTCACGGCAGAAAAAGATGCTGCCCACATCATTGGCATGGCATTCCTTTACAGCTGCCAGGCTTGCTACATTGTCAATTGCGTTGAGGATAATCACATCGCATCCTGACCCAATCATATCCTGGACATTGGAATACTCCCTGTTCACATCTCCGTCTGAGGATACCGATACATACTCCAGCTTATATCCGGCTTTGGCCGCCTGCTCTTCCATTGCCTTTTTCACGTAATCATTGTAAGCGTTCATAATCGGTTCGTTCAGCGCGCTGATGACAAATCCTACCTTCACCTTCTTATCCCCGGATGCTACCTGGGCCGAAGTTTCTGCCTGGTCCGATGTCTCTGCCTGGGCTGTTTCTGTCTTGTCAGGTGCTTCTTTCGCCGGTGCTTCTGTGACTGCCGTCGTGGCGGATGCAGTTTCCTGCGGCTTGCCCGCACACCCTGCAAGACACCCTGCAACCATCGCCAGTGTAAGAATACTACTAATAAGTTTCTTCATTTCATTTCCTCCTTAGTGTTTTATTAAAATTCATATTTGAATTTTATTTTTGAAATTATCCCCTCCCGTGCTGTATGTATTGTAACATAGACATTGTTTCTCACCAAAGGGCATTTTATATTATTTCCATTGTTCATTACCACTCGATTGTTAGAATAATGTCATTTTATACCGTTTTTTTCTACATTATACCCTTTTTTTCATCAAATATCACAATTACAATTTACCATAGTCATATTCGTATGTCAAGTAAAATCCTTTCATTTTTTCTTTTTTAATTTTTAAATTTGAAATTATAAAGTAAAAATATTTATTTTACACAGATTTTTGTCACACCACCTATTTTAAATAATATTTGTCTAATCTGCTTGTAAAAACATAGGTTTTAATATAGAATAGAGATAAAAATAAAAGGTGGTGGACCAACTTTGAAAAAAACCTGGGCTGAGTATTCTGAAAATATCTCCCATTCCTGCTTAATAAAATTTCAATCTGTTTATGATGATTTGAAAAGTGCTGAACGAAAAGCAGCAGACTTTTGTTTATCAATGCCGGAATATGTCAATACAGCCACCATTGGGGAGGTGGCCGGATGTGCGAACTGCAGCGAAGCAACCTTTGTAAGACTCGCAAAGCGTCTTGGATACAGCGGATATCCTGAACTGCGGGAAAACCTTCTGCGGGAAGACTCAGAAGAGATTGCCCACAGTGTGGGGATAAAGAACTCGGATGATATCAGAACCATAACGACAGCAGTTTTTAACACCAATATACTGGCGCTGAATGACACCCTCAGTTCCCTTGACTTCGAGTTCCTCGAGGATGCTGTTAACCTCATATTGAAGGCAAACCATATTCTGATTGCCGCATCCGGCGATGCCAATATCGTGGCGCTGTCCGGTGTGGGCAAATTCATGCGTCTTGGCCTGCCTGTACATTACAATACGGATTTTGACACCCAGCTTGTATATCTGTCCCAGATGGGCGAATCTGATATCCTCATATGCATCTCCCATTCCGGACGTACAAAGAATATATGTGAGCTGGCCAAGGCGGCAAATAAAAAAAAGGTCAAAGTACTGTCACTGACCAACTTCCCCCAGTCCCCCCTGGTCAAAACCTCTGATATTGTATTGATGACAGCCGCATTTTCCCATGATATCATGGGCGAAACCCTTGCCAAAAGGATTCCCGCCCTGTGCCTGCTGGATACCATATACGTATCCATCCTATTCCGACTGTCAGACAAGGAATTGACCAAACTGGACGCGGCCAATAAAATCCTTAGGCTAAATAAGTTATAGTCCCTGTCGGAAAATAAAAGCCATGGAAGACCCCGGACTACCCAATGCAATGGATTAGGGAAAACCATATACGGAAAGGCCCATAAAGGAATTGATTGAAATATGGAAAAACAAAGAAAGCCCGGGTTCAAAGCCTGGGCTTTCTTTCATAATGGAATTACATATTCTGATGTATATCATGCCTCATCCCTGCGTTTTCTGCCTACCGCGGTCATTACAGGGAAGATACCGGATAACACCAGTGCCAGTTCTGTCCTGGCAGTATCCTGCCCGGTCTTGGGAAGCCTTCCTGTTAAGACAAAAGGAAGGCAGCGCCTTCCAGCCGTATTCCAGCTATCAGGCGCTGCCTTTTGGATTGATTCCTTTTAGATTGGTTCTTTTAGTTATGGCTGATTCAGTTATGCCTGATTCAGGCATCCTCATCTTTCCGCTTTTTGCTCATAGCGGTCAGCATCAGCAATATACCGGACATCACCATGGTTAAGGTTGACTTGACTGAACCCTGGCCAGTTTTTGGCAGTGGCGCCAAAGGTATTTCATCATCATTAATCAGGGTAGTGTCAAACGGTGTCTCGGGCAGTGGCGCTAACGGCACATCCTGGGGCGCAATGTTCACTACTCCCGGACCGCTATCATCGGACTGCGAAAAACGTCCCGGACCGCCGGAGCTGCTTCCGCCTCCACCGCCTCCATTGCCGCCGCTTCCGCCAGCGGTTCTGAAGTTTGCTATAAATGTGGTGTCATGAACAAATGCATCTGCCTGGATTGCATCTGTGTTATTGTACGTTTTACCTGCATTTCCGTCTATGCTCCAGTTGCTGAATGCATACCCGCTGTTGGCTGCTGCTGTGACGTTAGCCCTTGGATGGGCCGGTGTCACGCTGCCGACCTTGATAATCTCATTGGTTTCCGGGTCCCTGGTTATCTGCTGGATGGTGTGTACCTCACTTGTGGTCCCGCTTACAGTTCCATTATTGCCAGTTACAAAGGTGAAGGTTATCTGATATTTATCAGGTATCCCATCCGGGTTCTGAGGAATCTCCACACCAATTTCATCTAATACATAATATACCTTTACGAGATTGGCATTAGGACCATTGGCGCTTTCAAAGATATAATTCCTGCCATTAAAATCTCTTGGTACGGTGGTAAATGGAATATCTGTTCCAAATGCAACATTATCTTTGGAATCAACTTCCCCTAACACTCCGTCATAGTAGTATTCAACCTTATAACTCAGGTCGCCTCTTATGGCAAAATGCGCTGTATAGGTATCTGCTTCAAATACCTGGGTTTCAGGATTCTTTTTCGGAATAAAGTCTGCATCTACTCCTACCTTTGTACCAGCCGTATCTGTCCAATGGGTAAATACATATCCATCTTTAGCAATTGCTTTGGATCCTTCCGGTTTTCCGGTTGCCGGGGCAAGGGTCTCACTTGATAAATCGACATTTCCACCCTTAGCTGCCACATAGTTGATGGTTATATCTGCATCCTCTTCAAAATTAGCTTTAAACTCGGTGGCTTTATAAACGCCGCTGGCTTTTGCCACTGCATCTATTTCCTGTCTCTCTAAGGAGACATTGGTTCCCACTACTTTGTCAGCCACTGTCCAGTTCACAAAGTGATATCCTGGTGATGCCTTTGCTGCGGAACCTTTTGCAATGCCGGTGGCAGGAGCCACTGTCTCACTTGCAGGATTCACGCTGCCGCCAAGGCCTGCTACGTAAGTCAGGGTTACATCCTCATTTTCCTCTAATAAGATACAGATTCTTTGAGCCGCCCTGGTATCCTTTACGCGGAAACTCTTCCCTAAGTCATCCTCTTCCCCTGATGGCACATCAGTTCCTGTCTTAAAGACGACTTTACCAGTACTGTAGCCCCGCAGTGAGGCCGGAACCGCTTTTATAATATCCTGGCTGGATGTGCTGCTCTCTGAAATACTGATATAATCATAAGCATATACGAAATCCGGACCAATTCCATATCCTTCAGAAGGCACCAGTTCATAACCTGTACCTATATTCTTCCAATATTCAACCTGGACAGTTCTAGGAAGTTTGTAAGTGATATGCAGGCGTGACTCTTTGCCTTCATGGAATACTTCATCATCTAACCCATCAAATGCAATAGCTTTACTGTCTTTTAATGTCGCATAAATCGCTTTGGACCATCCTGCATTTGTCTCATACTGAAGATATACGGAACTGATTTTAGCTCCCATATGATCCGCTTCCGTCTGGGCCTTGCTGTATGCCAGAATTTCATTTATACCTTCAAGGGTCAGGTTCTCCCCGCTCTGTGTTCCATTCTTTTTGTAAGTCAGAGGTGCATTATCCGGGCCATAATCTTCATAAATGTTAATATAATCCCCGTAACTAAGGTCTGGATTTGTATCAGGATAGTATGCCCAAACCTTAAAGGTCCCTACTTCCTTCCATACTGCAAACAGAATATCATCACCTGCTGTCAGTGTATAGTTTTCACCTGGCATGTATGTGGTGCCGGTTCCATCTGCTTTTGTGTTCCAGCCCGCAAAGTAATATCCCTGTCTGGTGAACTGGTTTTCCTTTACCGCTACTTCACTTCCCACATTTCCAGTACTTGCAGACATTTCTCCGGTGCCTTTGTTGGCATCATAGGTAAGGGCGTCGCTATTCCCCTCCCATACCGCGTAGAAGGTCATTCCGTCTGTCCAGCCGCCTGCCGGCTTGCTGGGTGTGAATTTGAGATTGGTAGAAATGGGGGTTCCAAGTCCCATATCATTGTTAAACCAGCCCTTGAATTCATATCCCAGAGGCGTTGTGCCTGTTGAGCCTGCCGGCCCTTCTGTATATGCCATAAACTGATTTGTGCTTGGGGATACGCTGCCTCCGCCTACGGCCTCATAATAAATCGTTATATATGGATTCGGAATATATTTGGCATAGAAATTAACCATCTTGTCAACCTGGTACGGGAATCCCACCGCCTGGCTGCGCTCCGCATCTGCGTACCATCCGCTGAACCGATATTCCACTCCGTCCACTGTCTTTACATCATCATATACTTTTTTCGGAGATGTTTTGTCTCCGATACTTACATCATGACTCTCAACAGGCTGATAGCCTTGTTCGCCTGCATCCCATAACCAATAGGTTGCCGTAGCCTTTTCCCTGGTAGTGACGCTGGCTGTCATATCCACATGGTAAACTGCCTTTCCTTGATCATGTGGATTATTATCTGCATCCACCCATCCCATTGGATAGGTTATCTTATATGGTGAATATGATATTTCCACATCAATATCATTAACATTGACCCCATAAAGATCTGCTATGATTTTCTTGATGTTGGTATCAGACGGATAATTAATGACTCTGCCGGCCGGATTATCAAGGCTGTAATGCCCCTCTCCCCCTACCATATCCGTTCCATGCTGGTTCTTAATACCGCTTACATCAATGTTTCCATATCCTACATATTTCCAGTCTTTATTTTCCAAAGAATCAGGATCCATTCCAGGTCTTTGAACATAGAAATATGCTTTAACCTCATGCTTCTTTACCGTAATCTCAAATTTCTGCTTGTAACGGCCATTCCATCCATATGAATAGGTGAGTGTTACAGTTTTACCGCTTGTATCTTTGGCATGTACAAACGCATATGGATACCAGACAGTTCCGCTCTCCTCCACGCTTACTACACTTGGGTCAGATGAAGTCCACGTCCCTCCAATCAGGGCATTGCGTGCTTCCAGCCTTATGGTCTGCCCTGCATACATGGTATAGGAATTCTTGTATTGTTCAGTTCCTACGATAGCATAGATGGAGAAATGTTTTGCTTCAAAGGATACGCTTGCTTCGTCAACAGAGGCGCCAACCGCTTCAACATTTACAATATCTGCCGCCTGAACGTCAATCTCCTGTGTAGCTACCTTTTCTTTTTCTTCCTTATCATTGTCCTGGACAGTCTCAACATACATGACCTCAACTTTGTCGGACTGGGCATTCTGCTCTTCCACAGGAGCGCCTGCAAATGTTACCCTTACCCGCTTGCTTCCGCCCCAGATATCTGAATCCAGCAGCTTATCGCCTAACCAGAGGTTAATGTCATAAGCCATGACAGATGAAACAATTTTGCCTTCCGCGTCTGCCTGTGCAGTTTCTTTTACTGCATTTTCAACATCTTCACTTACCCTTGCAGCAGATGCTGTTACTCCAACAGGAAGAACGCCTTCATCAGCGCTGATATAAATGATTACACCGTCGTCCATCACAATAGGTTCCAGTTCAACCGCGGGATGGGCCATGGTCTCATTCATATAAACTTCTACATCCTGCTCTTCATAGATATCCGGAACCGAATACCATGCGGTCTGGGAACCATTTTCATTATCAACAACTGCATCCGCCTCGATAATCTCATCATTTACAGAAACATAATCAATGGCAGAACCAAGCTGGTTCTTTACGCCAAATGTTAATGTTCCTCCCTCTTCCACGCCCCTGAGGCCTTCCACGATACGTGCGCTTGCCTCTGGATATACGGCATAGGATACCTTGTATCCGTCAAAATCATCTAAAGCCTTCAGCTGGTTGAGTGTAGCTGCATATACCTTTGCAGTGGAGCAATACCCCATTCCAACCAAATCCGTGGTGCCAGCCTTGGAAACATGCTTCTCTTCCGAAGGGCTTTCTTCTGTCTGCTGGGCTGTGGATGATGTAGCTGTTCCAACTGTTCCTTCCGGTTTTGAAGATACATCCGCCTTGCTTTCACTGTTATCCGTGAAACCGCTCTCTTCTGAAGCCGCGGTTGTCTCTTCTGTATCCGGTACAGTGGTTTCTTTGTCTGCTTCTGCATCAGTACCTTCTGCTGACTCTTCGGAAGCCTGTGGGGATTCGGCTGAACCAGCTGCTTCGGTTGTCTCTGTGGTTCCCTCTATTGCTTCCGTTGTCTCGTCCTTGCCAACGGCTGCCTCTTCTTTTACCGGCGCCTCTGTTGCATTGGGTTCTTCCTCTTTCTCCGGCTCCTGAGTTTCTGTGTCTTCCTTTGCCTCTGGGGCATCTGTCTCTTCCTTCGGCTCCGGCGCTGCATCTCCGTTCTCATTATCTGCAACTACCGGTGCGTAATGACGCATAATAGATGCCACTGGTCCGGTTGATTCAGGCTTGGATGTTTCTGTTTCAGGAGACTCTGCTTTTGGCGCCTCTGTTTCCGGGGCTTCTGTTTCATCCGGCTG
>OATU01001851.1_pt1 | contig 11647 bp, 10 predicted proteins | sample 1516711 | NCBI WGS metagenome assembly OATU01 (sample SAMEA2579971, study PRJEB22360) | human gut metagenome | biome: human gut; feature: human-associated habitat; material: faeces | place: Denmark | collected 2008/2010 | reverse complement strand
GCCGCAGTTTAGTGGCCCTGATGGATCCCCGTTCCACCGCTGCCACTGCAGCAAACGGCGGGAGGCTGACCTCTGCCTGGGAGATGGAAGGCTGGGATCAGGTACCGGAATATGAATTTAATGATACCTCTTATAAAAACCGCGTATATATGGGGTATGAAAAGGGCGATACGGCCAGCGATCTGATCTACGGACCAAATATCAAGGACTGGCCTGAGATGAGCCCTCTGACAGAGAATGTTCTCCTTAAGGTGTGTTCTAAGATCATGGATCCGGTGACTACCACGGATGAGCTGATCCCCTCAGGAGAAACCTCTTCCTACCGCTCCAATCCTCTGGGACTGGCAGAATTTACCTTATCCAGAAGGGATCCGGGCTATGTAGGCCGGGCTAAGGAGATGGGACGTCTGGAAATCATACGCAGAACTGAAGGGGCAGAGGCAGAGATTAAGGCCGAACCGGATCTTGAGACTCTCTTTGCAGCCATCCGAACTATTTCTGGAAATGAAACGGTTACAGCAGAGGAAACGGAGATTGGCAGCATGGTTTATGCCGTAAAACCGGGAGACGGATCAGCCAGGGAGCAGGCGGCCAGCTGCCAGAGGGTATTAGGCGGACTTGCCAATATCTGTAAGGAATACGCAACCAAGCGTTACCGTTCTAATGTGATCAACTGGGGGATGCTGCCTTTCCAGATGAAGGAGGAACCGGATTTTGAGGTAGGGGATTATATTTATGTGCCGGGGATCCGCGCCGCTTTAGACGGTGATTTAAAGGAGATTCGGGCTTACGTTCTGGGAACAGCCGGTATAGAGCCGGTACGGGAACTTATGCTTTATATGGCGGATATGACAGCTGAGGAACGAGAGATCGTAAAGGCCGGCTGTCTGATCAACTACAACAGAAATCGTTGACAGAACCGGTCAGGAAAGGAGAGCGGCCATGACAAAGGAAAGCTATCTTGCGCAGTTTTATGGGAAATCCCAGAATTACACAGATATTCCCAATAAGTGGTATAAGGAATACAACGTAAAAAAGGGCCTGAGAAATGAGGACGGCACCGGTGTCCGGGTGGGGCTGACCAGAGTGGCCGACGTTGTGGGCTATGCGGAGGCTTTGGAAGGCGGGATCCAGGCTATTCCGGGAGAACTTTATTACAGAGGTTACAATGTGACGGATCTGGTAAAGGGAAAGATGGGAAGTCATTTCGGATATGAGGAGGTTTGCTTTTTGCTCCTGTTCGGCTACCTGCCAAAGAAAAAGGAACTGGAGCATTTCTGCGGTATTTTAAGAGACTGCTACGAGATCCCGGATGAATTTGTGGAAATGAACCTGCTGCGGATGCCGGGGAAGAACCTGATGAATAAGCTTCAGGATGCCGTGCTGACGCTGTATAATTATGACGATGACCCGGATAATACGGATGTTTATGAAACTCTGGTAAAAGGCATCAATCTGGTGGCAAAGCTGCCGTCCATCGCCTGCTACGCTTATCAGAGCAAGGTGCATTATTATGACCGTGACAGCCTGTTTATCCACTATGCAAACCCCGAGTATTCCATTGCGGAAAATTTCCTGAGCCTTCTGAGAAAGGATCAGAAGTTTACAGATCAGGAAGCAAGGCTTTTGGACACTATTCTTATGCTCCACGCGGATCACGGCGGCGGCAACAATTCCACCTTTACCAACGTTGTCATCTCTTCTACGGGAACAGATATTTATTCTACGGTATCAGCCAGCATCGGCTCTCTGAAAGGGCCGAGACACGGCGGAGCCAATATCAAGGTGGCAGAAATGATGGATGCGGTACTGGAGGATGTTGGAGGCTATACGGCCGACGATAAGAAACTGCGGGCTGCAGTCAACCGTTTAATGGACGGAAAGCTGTACGACCGTTCGGGCCTGGTATACGGTTTCGGCCATGCAGTCTATACGATTTCTGATCCCAGGGCAGAGATGTTAAGGGCCTGCTGTGCGGAGGTGGCAAAGGAGAAGAAGCAGCAGACGGAATTTGATTTCCGCCAGCGGTTTGAGCGTGCGGCTCTGGATGTGATGAAGGAGAGAAAGGGAACGGCGCTGCCTACCAACGTAGACTATTACAGCGGTTTTGCTTATGGAATGTTAAATATCCCCAGAGACCTGTATACACCTCTGTTTATGTGCAGCCGCATGGTGGGCTGGGTGGCTCACAACATCGAGAATAAGCTGTATGACGGAAGGATCATGCGTCCGGCAACGAAATATGTAGGGGAAAATAAGGATTATATGATGATGGAGGAGAGATAGCCATGGAGAAGAATACGATCACAGTGTTTAAGGGAGACGGCATCGGGCCGGAGATTACAGATGCGGTGCTTAAGATCCTGGATGCGGCAGGAGCTGGTCTGGAGTATGAGATTTTCCGGGTCGGAGCGGCAGAGTATGAAGAAAACGGGGCGCTGATCCCGGAGGCGGGATTTGCATCCTTTGAAAAGAACCGTGTGCTCTTAAAATCTCCGATTACCACGCCTCTTGGGACGGGATTCCGCTCTTTGAACGTAATGCTTCGTAAAAAGTATGACCTGTACGCCAATATGCGTCCTGCAAGATCCAATTCTGCGGTAAAGACACCGTTTGAAAATGTGGATATCGTGATGTTTCGGGAGAATACGGAGGATCTGTATGCAGGAGTGGAGACGCAGGTGGATCAGGATACGGCTCATTCCATCAAGATAATCACAAGAAAATGCAGTGAGCGCATTATCCGGGCAGCCTTTGGTTATGCGCAAAAGAATGGAAGAAAGAAAGTGACCTGCGTTCATAAGGCCAATATAATGAAGATTTCTGACGGCCTGTTCAGGGATATTTTCTATGAGGTCAGCAAAGAGTACCCCCAGGTTCAGGCAGAGGATAAAATTGTTGATAATGTGGCCATGCAGTTAGTGATGCAGCCTCAGAAATTCGATGTCATTGTGACAGAGAATCTGTACGGGGATATCCTGTCGGATCTTACAAGCGGCTTAATCGGCGGCCTGGGCCTTCTGCCTTCCAGCAATATGGGAGAAGATTTTGCCATGTTTGAGGCCGTTCATGGAAGCGCGCCGGATATTGCGGGAAAGGGAATCGCCAATCCTACGGCCTTTTTATGGTCTGCCTGTATGATGTTAGAGCATCTGGGAAAACAGGAGACAGCCGTAAAGATCCGCAGGGCGGTGGATGAGGTTTTAAGGCAGGGAACGGCGCTGACGCCGGATCTTGGGGGTACGGCAGGAACGAAGGAGTATACAGAGGAGATTATCAGGCAGCTGTAGAAAACAGCAGGGAACGGGTGTGATTATCCGCAAGTGCGGCTTCGTATTTTTTGCTTCTTGCCAAGGTTTGTTTTAAATTATAAGATAGATAAGTACAGTAAGGAATAAACAGCAAATCGCAAAGAAGTGAGGGATACCAATGGATAAAAAATTACCTGCCTGCCCGGTAGAAACTACGCTAATGCTGATCAGCGACCGCTGGAAAGTGCTCATCCTCCGGGATCTGATGGACGGAACAAAGCGGTTTGGAGAATTAAAACGGTCGGTTGGAAGTGTTTCCCAGAAGGTTCTGACTTCCAACTTGCGCTCCATGGAGGAAACAGGGCTTTTGACGCGGAAAGTCTATGCAGAGGTTCCGCCCCGGGTGGAATATACGCTGACAGAGACAGGATACAGTCTAAAGCCCATCCTGGACGCCATGGTAGCATGGGGAACGGAATATAAGCAGAAGGTGGAGGCTGAAGGGGGGACCGGACAGCCGAACCTGTCTAAGATATAGGGGAGGAACAGTACAAGAAAAATCAGTTATATGGAGAGAAAAATTCTCATCTGCGTTTCTTGCCAAAGGGAGATTTTTGTGGTATAGTTAGCAACTGCTAACTCTTTGTTTGGAACATAAGAAAGGCAGGTGAAGTATGTCTGGCAGAAATAGGCGATCCGGCGTCTTTGGGGCGGGTATGACGGCGGGTCTGTGTTTCGTTCTTCTTGGGGGCGCGCTGGCGCTGTCTCTGTGCGTGGGAGCAAAAAAGATCACGTTTTCAGAGCTGGCCGGAGCGCTCTTTGCGTTTGATCCGGGAAATAAAAACCATGTGATTCTGCGCACGCTGCGCATTCCCAGGACATTTGCGGCAGCTGCGGTGGGAAGCAGCCTGGCGGTATCGGGAAGCCTGATGCAGGCGGCCACCAGAAATCCCATGGCAAGTCCTTCGGTATTAGGCATCAACGCAGGCGCAGGACTGGGACTGGCTCTGGCCATGATCGTATGTCCGGCAGCCTCCTTTAATGTGACGGTACTGTTTTCCTTTGGAGGAGCGGGAGCAGCGGCAGGGATTATATTTCTGATCGCAGCTTTCAGCCGGGCAGGGAGCACGCCGGTGGGGCTGGCCCTGGCAGGAACAGCCATTACGGCGCTGTTTCATGCAGTCAGTCAGGCTCTTGCCATGTTTTTTAATATTTCTCAGGAACTTACCTTCTGGAATGCGGGAGGGATCTCCGGGGTACGGCCTCAGCAGGCGGCCATGCTCCTTCCCTGGACGGCGGCAGGACTGCTTCTGGCTCTTTTGATGGCCGGGCAGGTATCGCTTTTAAGTCTGGGAGAGGAGACGGCGGTAGGGTTAGGAGGAAAAATACGCCGCATCCGGTTTATGTCCATGGCGGCGGTGCTGATCCTGACGGGCTCTTCAGTGGCGATTGCAGGCCCTATTAGCTTTGTAGGTCTGGTTGTTCCGCATGGGGTGCGGTTTCTGGCCGGGGCCGATTACAGGAAGGTGATTCCCTGCTCCGTGCTTGGGGGTGCGCTTTTGGTGGTTGCCGCCGATATCATATCCCGTCTGATCCATCCGCCCTTTGAAACGCCGGCAGGTGCGGTTACAGCTCTGATCGGAGTGCCGTTTTTTATCTGGCTGGCATCTGGGAAAGGAGGACGCAAATGAGACAGGAGCAAAGAATCAGAAGGCGTTTTTTTCTGATGTGCCTGCTTTTGGCTGTTATGGTACTTGGAAGCCTTCGGGCAGGCTTTACCAGCCTGACCATGGGAGATGTATTTCGTGTTCTTACAGGGGGCGGAACCAGAGAGGAAAATCTGATTCTGTTTGATTTTCGTATGGTGCGGATCGTTTTGGCGGTTCTGGTGGGGGCGGGGCTTTCCGTATCAGGAACTGTATTTCAGACGATTTCCAAAAATCCCCTGGCAAGCCCGGATCTTTTGGGCGTCAGCGCAGGAGCGGGAATGGCGGTGATGCTGTATACGCTTCTGGAGCCGGAGGGACAGGGAGGAAATGTGTTTTTGCTGCCGGTTGTGTCCTTAGGCGGCGCTCTGCTTACCTCTGTGCTGATCTATGGCATTGCCCATCGGAAGGGAGAGGCGGTTTCGCCCATCCGCATGGTGCTGATCGGAGTATCCGTTACTGCGGGGATCAATGCGGCGGATATCCTGATTGCGGTACGGCTTTCTCCTGAAAAATTCCATCTGGTCAATACCTGGATGATCGGCAGTGTGTATGGAAACAGCTGGAAACACGTGCTGGCGCTTCTGCCGTGGATCCTCATTCTGGTTCCGGCGCTGTTGGTTCAGTCCAGGGAATTAGATCTTCTGCATCTGAAGGACGAGGTGGCAATTGGTCTGGGGGCTGCGCTAAAGAGAAGCCGCCTGATTTATCTTATGATGGCGGCGGCTCTGGCGGCGGCCTGTGTCAGCGTGGGCGGAGCCATTGGCTTTGTGGGCTTAATCTGCCCTCATTTGGCGGCAAAGCTGACCGGGGCAGGACACCGGCACAGGATTCCGGCTGCAGCTCTTTTAGGCGCGATCCTTCTTTTGGGAGCAGATTGGATCGCCCGGACGGTGATCGCCCCGGATGAAATGCTCCTTGGCATTGTGGTGTCGCTTGTGGGAGCGCCGTATTTTCTCTATATCCTGCTGGGAGCGGGGAAAAAGGAAGGAGGAGCGCTGTGAGATTTTATGCGGAGCACACAGATATTTCTTATGGAAGAAACCGAATCGTAGAGGATCTTTCCATGGAAATACCAGAGGGAAAGATAACCGCCCTGATCGGGGCCAATGGTTCGGGAAAATCCACGATTTTAAAGACGCTGTGCCGGATTATGAAGCCGGATAGAGGCCAGGTAATATTGGATGGGCGATCCATTCACAGGATGGGCAGCAGAGAGCTTGCCAGACGTCTGTCCATCCTGCCGCAGGGGCCGGAAGCGCCGGAAGGACTTACGGTGGAGGAACTGGCCGCCTATGGCCGTTCTCCTCACCGCGCCGGCTACGGCCGCCTGAGCGGAGAGGACAGAGAAAAGATCCGATGGGCGCTGTCGGTAACTCAGATGGAAGAATTTTCCAGACGTTCTCTGGAACAGCTGTCCGGGGGACAGCGTCAGAGGGCGTGGATCGCCATGTGTCTGGCACAGGATACGGAGATTCTGTTTCTGGACGAGCCGACCACTTATCTGGACATCTCCTATCAGCTTGATATCATGAAGCTGTTAAAAAGGCTTAATGAGGCGTATCAGAAAACGATTATCATGGTGGTTCACGATCTGAATCACGCGTCCCTGTTTGCAGATCATATCGTGGCGGTAAAGAAGGGAAAGATCGTAAAAATGGGAAGGCCCGAAAGCGTGATTACGCCCCTGACCTGCAGGGAGGTATTTGGGGTGATGGCAGATGTATTTACGGATCCGAGGACGAACCGTCCTCTTTGTATTCCGTATGACCATGTAATGGCGGGAGGGGAAAATGAGATATAAAAGAGAGGATATCACGGATGAAAATGAAAAAATATGTTCTGAGACTTGTAACCGGAGCGGCAGGCGCGGGGCCCGCTTTTAAGGGGGGGGGCCAGATCTTACCGCCACGCGCCGGCCGCGGCTCTGCTTTTAAGCGGCTGCGCGGCTGGGGAAAAAAGCGCCTCTGAGCCTTCTTCGGCCAGCGCAGGCCAGACGGATGCCGTAACGTCCGCTACAGTAAGGGATTCAGGCACGGCGAGGGCTCAGATCGAGGCAGAGGCGGCTGCTCTGGTCCATCAGAATGAGAATGGACAGATTGTGCTTTCACACAAATATGGCGAGACGGTGATGCCGGAGCATCCGCAGCGGATTGTATGCATCAAGCTGGAAGATCTGGCGCTGGCCCTGGGAGTGGATCTGACGGCCTGCCAGCAGCTGGAGGGGTATTATCTGGAGGATCAGATTCAGAGCCTTGGAATCGGGAGCATTGCAGTGGATGAAGAGAGCAACACGGTGAATCTGGAGCAGGTTCTCTCCTATGAGCCGGATCTGATCCTTTTAAGGGATTCCTTTGAGCCGTCCGTTTATGAGGAACTGAGCAAGATTGCCCCGGTGGCCGCCTTTGATTTAAAGGATACGGAGGTTTCTCTCCTTGCCATGGGTAAGGCTCTGGGAATGGAACAAGAGGCTCTTTCACGTCTGGAGCAGTACCATCAGAAGCTGGACAATGCAAAAGAGGCATTATCCGCGGTTTCTGACAATGAGACGGCCATGCTTCGCGTACTAAAAAAGGAAGTCCGCCTTTATCCGGCCTCTACGAACGATATGAGCCGCTTTTTATACCAGGATCTGGGACTGACGCCCGATCCCATGGCAGAGGAATATGATAATAAGGACAGCCTTGCCATTTCCATGGAAATGCTTCCGGAACTGACGGCGGAGCATATCTTTTTAGTGGCCGGATACGGTACGGCGGGAGGCAGTTCCGATGAGGAGGCGAAGAAACGGTTTGAGGAAATGCAGCAGGATCCTCTCTGGCAGGAGGTCCCTGCGGTAAAGAAGGGAAATGTATATGAGGTGGATTCCCGCCTGTGGCTGGCTCACGGCATCCTTGCAGTGGAGCAGAAGGTGGATGACGTGCTGGAGCATATGACCCCGGAGTCTGCACAGTAACAGGATGGCGCCTGTACCCTTCTGACAGGGCATGGACGAATCGTTGCATTTTTGGTGATTTTTCCCGCGTCCGCTATTGACAGCCAACATCAAATATGCTAAATTATGATTCAGTGCAAATGCATTGACAGGAAATAGTAAGTATTCGTTCTGCCCCACAGAGAGCCGGTGGAAGATGAGATCCGGTGACAGAGGAGTGCTGAACTGGTCCTGGAGCAGCTTTTCTGAAGGAGGAGTTTTTTAACGCCTCTGGGTAGGAAAAGACGGAGGCTCACCGTTACAGGAGTACATGAGTGTATGCAGTTTATCTGCATGAATCAGAGTGGTACCGCGTGGAATGTTTGACCGCGTCTCTTGAGGATAAGAGACGCGGTTTTTTGTTATGCGGGGCAGCAGACCAACTATTTACGGAGGAATGAAGATTATGGCATCACAGTACAATCACAGCGCCATTGAAAAGAAATGGCGTGAGAACTGGGAAAAGAATCCGATCAATGTAAACGACGGAAAGAAAGAAAAATACTACTGCCTGGATATGTTCCCGTATCCGTCCGGAAGCGGCCTTCATGTAGGCCATTGGAGAGGCTATGTAATTTCCGATGTATGGAGCAGATACCAGCTGTTAAGAGGCAAATATGTGATCCATCCCATGGGCTGGGACGCCTTCGGCCTTCCCGCTGAGAACTATGCCATTAAGATGGGCGTGCATCCTGCAAAGTCAACGGAGGCAAACATTTCCAATATCAAGCGCCAGATCAAGCAGATCGCAGCTATATATGACTGGGACATGGAAGTAAATACCACAGATCCCGCATTCTATAAGTGGACCCAGTGGATTTTTGTCCAGATGTTTAAAAAGGGCCTTGCGTATGAGAAGGAATTTCCGATTAACTGGTGTCCTTCCTGTAAGACCGGCCTTGCAAACGAAGAGGTAGTAAACGGCTGCTGCGAACGCTGCGGCACCGCTGTTACAAAGAAAAACCTTCGCCAGTGGATGTTAAAGATCACTGCCTACGCAGAGCGGCTGTTAAATGATCTTGATAAGTTAGACTGGCCTGAGAAGGTTAAAAAGATGCAGGCAGACTGGATCGGAAAGTCCTATGGTGCTGAGGTGGAATTTTCCATTGACGGAAGAGATGAGAAGATCACAGTTTACACTACAAGGCCCGATACCCTCCATGGAGCTACCTTTATGGTGCTGGCGCCGGAGCATAAGCTGGCAAAGAGCCTGGCTACCGATGAAACAAGAGAGGCGGTTGAGAAATACATTTTCGACGCTTCCATGCGTTCCAATGTAGACCGTATGCAGGCAAAGGAGAAGACCGGCGTATTTACCGGAAGCTATGCCATCAACCCCTTAAACGGGGCAAAGACGCCGATCTGGCTGTCCGATTATGTACTGGCAGACTATGGCACCGGTGCGATCATGTGCGTACCGGCCCATGATGACAGAGACTTTGAGTTTGCGAAGAAATTCGGCCTTCCCATCGTTCAGGTGATCGCAAAGGACGGCAAGGAGATTGAAAATATGACCGAGGCCTATACAGAGGCAAGCGGCACCATGATCAATTCCGGCGAGTGGAACGGCATGGAATCCTCTGTCCTTAAGAAGGAAGCTCCTCATATGATCGAGGAAAAGGGCTTTGGACGCAAGACGGTAAATTATAAGCTGCGCGACTGGGTATTCTCCCGCCAGAGATACTGGGGTGAGCCGATCCCCATCGTTCACTGCCCCAAGTGCGGCTGTGTGCCTGTGCCAGAAGATCAGCTGCCTCTGCGCCTGCCTGAGGTGGAAAGCTATCAGCCTACCGGCACCGGAGAGTCTCCGTTAGCGGGTATTGAGGAGTGGGTCAATACCACCTGTCCGGTCTGCGGTGCTCCTGCTAAGAGAGAGACAAATACCATGCCTCAGTGGGCCGGTTCCTCCTGGTACTTCCTGCGCTATGTGGACAGCCATAACAGCGAGGCTCTTGTATCCAGGGAAAAGGCGGATCAGTACCTTCCCGTAGATATGTATATCGGGGGCGTAGAACACGCGGTGCTCCATCTGCTGTACTCCCGTTTCTACACCAAGTTCCTCTGCGATATTGGCGCAATCGACTTTGACGAGCCGTTTAAGAAACTGTTCAATCAGGGAATGATCACAGGAAAGAACGGGATTAAGATGAGCAAGTCTAAGGGAAATGTGGTTTCTCCGGATGATCTGGTAAGAGACTATGGCTGTGACTCCCTGCGTCTTTACGAGCTTTTCGTAGGACCGCCGGAACTGGATGCAGAGTGGGACGACAGAGGCATTGAGGGTGTTTCCCGTTTCTTAAACCGTTTCTGGAACCTGGTCATGGACAGCAGAGACAAGGACATTCAGCCCACGAAGGAGATGATCAAGCTTCGCCACAAGCTGGTATTTGACATTGAGCAGAGATTTAACCAGTTCAGCTTAAACACAGTGATCTCCGGTTTTATGGAGTACAATAACAAGCTGATGGAGCTGGCAAAGAAGGAAGGCGGCATTGACAAGGAGACATTAAAGACCTTTGTTACCCTGCTTGCGCCCTTCGCGCCTCATATCGGCGAGGAACTCTGGAGCCAGCTTGGAGGAACGGACAGTGTATTCCATTCCCAGTGGCCGGAGTGCGATGAGGAAGCCATGAAGGATGACGAGATTGAGATCGCAGTCCAGGTAAATGGAAAGACCCGCGCAGTGATCAGCGTGCCTGCCGACATTACTAAGGATGATGTAATTGCTCAGGGCAGAGAGGCAGTGAAGGATAAGCTTACAGGGACTATCGTGAAGGAAATCTATGTTCCCGGACGGATTGTAAATATTGTGCAGAAATAATTTGAGAAGAAAATCTCACAACAGAATAAAGTGCTTGGAAATATTGAAAAGTTCGCTGAAAATCAAGGTTTGCAGACATTTTTCTTCAAAGAAAAGGTATCGTAGAATACCGCAAAATATCGTAACAGATTTTTAAAATGGAGTAAATTTGGAGTAAAAGTTGAAAGAAAATGGAGTAAATATTTCAAGAAGATATGAAAGGAATGACGCAGATAGTAGAGATATTGTCTGCGTTATTTTTTTGATTATAATGGTGTAAATAATTACAAAGTATGATATTATGAGAAATAAACAAATTTTAAGTTGTAGGAGAGAATATAAGATGAACTTAACATATAAAAGAGCGACGCTTGAAGATATAGATATATTGGTAAAAACAAGAATAGAGGTATTAAAAGCCGCTAATAAACTTTGCGTTGATACTGATATGGGTGAAGTAGAAAGGCAATCTTATAGCTATTATCAAAAAGCTCTTTGCGATGGCTCTCATATTGCGTATTTGGTCTTTAATGGAAGTTGTTGTATTGGAACTGGTGGTGTTAGTTTTTTTCAAGTGATGCCGACCTATCATAATCCGAGCGGAAAAAAGGCGTACATAATGAATATGTATACTAATCCTAAGTACAGAAGAAAAGGGATTGCCTATAAAACATTAGATATGCTGATTAAAGACAGTAAGAGCAAAGGCATCTTTTCTATTTCATTAGAAGCGACAGATATGGGGCGACCATTATATGAAAAATACGGATTTATAAAAATGAATAATGAAATGGAATTACCAGAGTGACAACTTTCAGCTTGTAGCAGACAGTTTTTTGATAGGACTGTCTGCTTTTCCTCTTCAATCATAATTGATAGTAGTGGTATAAAATGGTTCATATCCATTGTGAAAAGA
>OATU01001847.1_pt1 | contig 11679 bp, 9 predicted proteins | sample 1516711 | NCBI WGS metagenome assembly OATU01 (sample SAMEA2579971, study PRJEB22360) | human gut metagenome | biome: human gut; feature: human-associated habitat; material: faeces | place: Denmark | collected 2008/2010 | reverse complement strand
GGTTGCCGCCGCTCAGCCTCACGCCTGCTCCACGCAGCAACGCGCGCATCTCGCAGGTCGCTTCGCCGAACCCCACGCCATCGCCGCCCGCACGGTGCATCGTCTCCCAAGGCGGGGCAGCAGGAGACGGGGGGCCGATGAAGAGCTTGGTGTATTCGACCGTGCACGCCAGAACGGGATCCAAACCGCCTGCATCGCTCCCGGCATCCCAGGCGAACTCCTCTAACGCGAGGACGGCATCCTCCTCGTCCTTGCTTCCCATGGTCGGAAACGTCCGCCAAAACGCAGGCTCCAGGCCATCGGACGAAGTGCGCGTCATCGGAGCGAGCAACGAGTTCCCGATAAACGCATAACCGCGCGCCAACTCCATGTAAAAGCATTCAGCCATGTCCTCTCCTTTATCGAAAAGGGCTTCCCGCCGCCCACTGCCGCGAGAAGCCCTTGAAATGCCTTTTCCTCAAAGAAGTCGACGCTATTTGCCGCGCTTCAGAAACGCGCGGGACAACAGCGCGAGCGCCAGCGCTCCCACCGATACGACTCCAATGGAAACGGCAACCTCGACGACGGTCGGCGCATACGAACCGGCTGTCGCCCACATCGCGATCGGGTCGATCTGGGCAACGACGGTTCCCGTCGTGACGCCAGAACCCAGATTGAAGTGGGAGAACGAGGTGAGGAGCAACCATACCCTTTTCGCAAAGACACCGAGTACGACGAGAGCGCACGCCCCCATGACAAGACCCGTCCTTTCCCGGTTCTTTCTGAACACGAGGATGCAGAACGGGACGGCGAGCCCGAGAACCATCTCGAACCAGAAGAACGGCGACGTCGCCCCACTGAGCATGATCGACAACGTATCGGCCCCACCCGCTTCCGGGTAGGCCATGGTCAAAACCTCGCACCCGATGAAGTACGCGTCCACGGCGATGCAGGTCGCAAGCAACCCGGCCAAGCGTCCGAGCAGATCCTTTCCGAGCTCGACCACTCCCGCTTTGCGCAGCGCCACGAGGAAGACGAGCAGGAGGGCGAGGCCCGAGTCCATCGCCGAAGCGACGAAGATAGGCGCCAGAATGGCGGAGTGCCAGCCCTCATGGGCGATCTGAAGGCCGAATATCCAAGCCGTCACGCTGTGGACCAGGATGGCCACGGGAAGCGCCACTCGGGAGACGCGCGCCACGGATATGCTGTCCGCTCCGTCGCGACGCATGAAGAAAAGGTAGGCGACGTTGATCGCAAGGTACAGCGTGATGACGCACATATCCCACAGCAACGGCGAAGCGAGGTTGGGGCTCAAGAGCATATGCCACACACGCTGGACGCCGCCAAGGTCGATGAGCACGAACATGCCCGCGCAGCAGATGCACACCGTGGAGAGGATGATGGCAGGCAGAGCGACTTTCTTGAAGCTCTTGATGTTGAACACGCTTGCAGAAGAGGCGACGATCAATCCGCCCGCCGACAACCCGACGAAGAACATGAACATGATGATGTAGAGGCCCCACGACGTTCCGTTGTTCATGCCGGTGACTCCCAAGCCGTTCATGAGCTGGAACGCATAGGCCGCAACTCCGACGAGGGCAAGGGCCGCGCATGCTGCCAGGGCGGCTTTCGTCTTCATGGTGACTTTCATGTGCATACCTTCCTAATCGAAGTAGCGAACTTGGGGGCGCGTGCCCTTGTCTTCCAGCAGAACGTAAGCATCCTGCTGCCGCACAAGCATCGACACTTCGCTGTTCGGATCGTCAAGATCACCGAAGACGCGCGCATCGGTCGGGCAGCACGCCACGCACATCGGCTCTTGCCCGCGGTCGGTGCGCTCCTTGCACAGCGTGCACTTCTCGGCCACGCCCCGAGGGCGGACGGGGACGTCCTTGTCGCCGTAGTTGAAATCAGGATCTCGAACCGGCTCGTTCCAGTTGAATACGCGGGCGTTGTAGGGGCATGCGGCCATGCACATACGGCACCCGATGCACTTTTCGTAATCGATCTCGACGCGCCCCAACTCGTCTTTGCAGGTGGCGCCCGTTGGGCACACCTTCAAGCAAGGCGGATTCTCGCAATGCTGGCACGCCACTGGCAGATAGTTGCCGGTAAGGTCGGGGTACACGCCTGCGGCATCATCGACATTGACGGCACCTTCGACGACCACCCTGTTCCAGAGCATGCCCATAGGCACGTTGTTCTGCATCTTGCATGCATTGGTGCAGGTTTGCCAGCCGATGCAACGCCCGCGGTTGATGATGATTCCCAGTTTCGTCATTCGAGCCACCTACGCTTTCTCGACTTGGATCAACGCATCGGAATGAAGGACCGACGGGCCGCTGCGCAAGATACGCCCGCGCTCGTGCGTTTTATCGTTCAGGACGTCGGCGAAACTGCCGAAATCCATATAACGCGAATGCTCGGCCTGCCACGCCCGCACGACGCCGGGGCGCACGGCGTTGTTTGAGCGCACGAGGCAACCGAATTCGCCGCGGTCGTTGTATGCGCGGATATGATCATTATTGACAAGGCCCCGAGCCTCCATGTCGGCCGGATTCATCTCCACGAGCGCATGGCTGAACTGCCATATCCAGGTCGCGGTGTGGAACGCGTCGTGGATGAAGTAGCGCGACGTGTTCTCGTTGAAGGCGAGAGGGTACTTCTCGCGCAGCGGGTTGTCCTCGTACACTTCAAGAGGATTGTCCCAGTTGGGAAGCTGCTGGTTATGAGAGATCTGATTCTCGTAGTACACCTCGCATCGCCCGGTGGGGGTTTGCAGGATCTCCTCGACCGTCCTCTGCTTGGGCGTGTCGGTGTTCAGGATCTCCATGAAGCCGTTATGGGCGACGAGATCCTCGACCGTCACTTTGGCCACGTCGGGATTGGCGGAATGGGAAAGCTCGTAGCGAGCGAGCTCCTCGCATGATTGGGGCATCTTGTCCAACAGGCCGAACTTCTCCGCTATCCCGTTCAGGATCTCGTAGTTGGTTCGCGAATCGAACAGCGGCTCGATGACTTTTTGTCGCAACCGGAGGCCATTGTACTTGGCGACGAGACGTCCAACCTCCTCGCGGCTCTCGAACGGGGAGCAAGAGGGTAAGATGATGTCCGCATACGGCGTGGAGTCGCTGAAGTAGATGTCGTTGACCACGAGGTAGTCGAGCGTTTTGGCCCATTCGCATGCGACGGGATAGTTCTTGGTGCCTTGGGCGAGGCCGCCGCCGACGAAGAAAACCGCGTGGATGTTGCTCTCCTCCACGCCCAGATCGGGAAGGTCGAAGAATTTGAGCTTCGTCTTGGCGATGGCCATCTCCTCGGGAAAGGGCCAAGCGCCGAGCGAGCACTTGTCATCATGCTCCCGCCCTCCCTGATAACATCCGAACGCCACGCCGGGAGCGCCCATGTTGCCCAGAAGCGCGACGAGGATAACCAGGGCGTGTCCGGCGATATCGCAGCCGGCGATCTTGTCGTTGCCTCCATGCCCGATGGCGATGGCGGTCTTCTTGGCGACGATCTTCTCGGTTATCTCGGCAAGCTTGCTCGCGGGAATCTTGCATTTGCCGCTCGCCCATTCGAGCGTGTACGGCCGCTGGTTCTCCCGAAGGAGGGTGAACACCGTCTTGTACGTCTTGCCCTGATACTCGAATTCGCCATCAAGCGCAGGGTTCGCGCTTTCCGCGCAGCTGACGACAGAGTCGCTGTCCTCGTCCCACACCTTGTAGTCGATGACGGGCTTGTCGTCCTTGGTAAGCTCGCCGGTGTCTTCCCCGAGCAGCTCGCCAGTCTGCACATCGACCAGGTAGGGGAACGAGGTGTGGTCGCGCATGAAATCCTCGTCGTAGAGCTTGTTGTCGATGACGTGGCTCACCATGCCGAGCCACATGGCCATGTCGGTGCCGGGCTCGATGGGCACCCACTCGCTTGAGCTCCTCGCGGTCGTGCTGAAATGCGGATCGACCGTGACGATCTCGGTGCCAGTCTCTTTCGCTTCGAAGAAGGGGAGCGACAGCGTGAGGCTCGTCTCAAGATAGTTGGTGCCCACTATGAGTAGGTATTCGGAGTTCTTCCAGTCACGCGAACCGTTCGTGGCCCATGCGTAGGTGCTCTTGAGGAAGTTGGTGGCGGGATCGATGCCGCTGCCATATCCGATGTCGCTGCCATCGGTGCCAGTCGTCTTGATGCAACCGAAGATGTTCGCGAGGTAGTTCATCTCGCTGCATTCCGAGGCGACGTGGGCCCAAACGCTGTCCTTGCCGTATTTCGCCTGGATGGCTGAGATGTTTTGATAGATGTCTTCGAACGCCTCATCCCAAGTAATTGGCTCGAACTGGTTTGATCCACGCTCGCCCACACGCCTCAGCGGCGTCTGGATGCGCTCGCTCGAGTACACCTGCTGGATCTCCGCAATGCCCTTGAGACATATCTTCTTGTAACGTTTGTTCTCAATCGTGCCGTTTGGTTCGACGGCCGCCAACCTGCCATCCCTGACCGTGCAGGCAAGCGAGCAGCAGCCTTGGCAATGGGTTTTATGCCAACAGTATCGAACCTCCTCATGAATGGAATCTTGCGCCGCGTCAGCCTGTTCGAACCACGCGGACGTGCCGACCATGCCCATCGCGGCTGCGGTGGCGGCACCCTTCATGAACCCCCTACGGGTGATGCCCAGTCCGAAACCTTCGTTCTCGGCCATGCTTCTCCTCCCTCGTCTCCTCGTTATCTCTGGATATCCCAGCCTGGTGAAATCTTAGGTTGGACGAGGAAGGAAAGCATCGTCAGCGTCGACAGGAAACGCCGTCTGGTTTGTGCAAAATCAACAGCGCGGCCAGATGGGGAAACACGAACGAGCGAATCCGCTACCCACGGGCGCGCAGAATGCCGGGTCTCGCCTGCGCATTTCCGCAAGTTTGCAGTATTCGCGACCCGGCCTAAAAAACGAGCTCGCCAGGATCGAAGCTTATCCCAGCGAGCTTTTTCAACCTGATTCGTTCTGCGCAATCAGCAAGTATTAGCCAAGCAAAGCCATGGTGTCCTCGTAGATCGCGTTAGCGCGGTCGCAGAATTCGAAGGCAGTATCGGGGTTGTGCGAGATTTTCTCGCCGGGAACCTCGCCCGCGCCGTTAGCGAACATCAGGTACGCTTTCGCCATCGCGTAATTCGAACGGGCTTCGTCCAATGCGGCGTCGTCCTTCTCGCCGCTAGCGATAGCGCTCTTCAAAAGCTCCAAGCATGCATCGCCCGTTGCGTTGACCTCTTGATAGCGAGCCTTAAAGCGCTCTTGGGCATTCTTCACATACACGACCATGCCTTCGACGGATTCTACCCCTTGAGCCTTGTGGCAATCAAGGCACGTGCTCAGCGCGTTGAAGGAGTCGAGCGGCGATCCTGACGCGTCATGCGACGTGTACGTCGTACCCGAATCCACGCTGTACGTAGAATCATGCTCGCCTGTTTCGTAATCCTCTTTAGTGAGACCTCCACCCATATTAGTTCTGACGGTCGGCATATGGCAGTCGGCGCATTCCAGGCCAAGGCTTTCGTGGTTGCTGCCGAGGAACATTTCTATGTCGGGATGCGTGATGCTGTATGTGTAGATGCCCAGATCCTTGTCGACCCAAACCTTGCCGCCAGGCTGTTCTCCGGTGTCGGATGCCTGCTCGACGAAAGCCTTGACGAAACTTTCTGGATCGGTTCCGTACTTATATGCGTCGATCTTCTCGTTCTCTAAGTCCTTCCCGTCCAAAATGCGAAGATTGCTATAGGCGCCAAGGCCGTTGTGGCATTGAGCGCATACCGCCGAACCGGCGTCGAGACCGTCAGCCAGCGATGCGCCGAACAGGCTGAACGTGGATATCTGTGCACCCACGGTGCCGGCAGGATCGGCAATGTCAGCATGGCAAGTGTTACAGCTCCACACGTCTTGCTCCACCGTCGCATTCGGGTACTTCTCGTTGTACCGGTCGTAGTACGCGTCAAAGCCGTCTTCTTCGAACCACTCATTGAACTTTGCACCCTTGCAGGTAATGCACGTCGATTTCTCGAAAAGGCCGGAGCCAATGCTCTTCCAATCCGGGGTGAAGCGAATCATGAAGTTCTGGTACAGGTTAGCGTGGCTGTGCGGGCCTCCCGTCTTGTCGATGAATCCGCCCATGTCGTCCATGTCGTCGGCACCGCTCATGAACGAATAGTACTCGGCCGGCCAGAGCTCGATCCAGTCGTCCATGCTGCTGGTGGATGCATTCGCGAGCTCGGGCTCGGCGGAGCCTTGGTTTTCGTCGGAGCCCTGGGCCGCAACGTTGCTGCTGCAGCCAACGACCAAGGCCAAAGACGCCGTGGCCGCGCACACCGTCAAAAACGTTCCGGCCCTCTTCTTCCTTTCCACGATATCCCCTTTCCTCTCCTGTCGAAGAACCTTCCTTGAACTGGATTCTAGAAGATGAAGGGCCAAGAAAGCCATATATACGATCTAGCCTTTCTATAGCGAAATCGTTAGAAACGCGAAAGCGCAGAGCGGTCCTCGCCCGATTCCCCAGAGGGCCGCGAAAAAATCAGGCTTTGAAGGCGTAGCCCACCCCCCATACGGTGACCAAATGCGCGGCCTTCGTCGGATCGTCCTCTATCTTCTCACGTATCCTTCTTATGTAGACGGCGATATTGATCGAGTCGCCCAAGTATTCGGAACCCCATACCGCCTCGATGAGCTCCTCTCTGCTCATCACCGCGCTTTGGTGCGAAGCGAGAGTGAACAAGAGCTGGAACTCCTTGGGCGTGAGGGCTATGGGGTGGCCGTCTTTGAGCACTTGATGACGGACGGCGTCCAGCACAAAAGAACCGACGGCGAGCACTTGGGGGGCAGCCTGCTTCTGAGAGACGTCTTTCCTACGTCGGCGCATAAGCGCTTCGACGCGCATGAGCAGCTCTTCCGAATTGAAGGGCTTCACGAGATAATCGTCGGCTCCGGTAGAGAAGCCGATGCGTTTGTCAACTATGTCGCCCTTGGCGGACAGGAAGAGCACCGGCACATCGTCGTCCGCCTTGCGAATGCGGCGACATACCTCGAAGCCGTCAAGCAGCGGCATCATGACGTCGAGGATCACCATGTCGAAGCGATCGATCTCGAAGAGGGCCAAAGCGTCTCTGCCGCTTTCGGTGCATACGACCTCGTAACCAACATCTTCCAGAGCCTTTCGAACCAGCAGGCGAATGGCGGCGTCGTCGTCAGCTATCAATATCTTCATCAGTCGTCTCCTGCACTGGCTCGAAAGGCAGCATGATAGTAAATGTGCTCCCCTTGCCCACCTTGCTTTCCACTCGCAGCGTTCCCCTCATGAGCTCGGTCATTTCCCGAGCCAAGAACAGACCGAGCCCGCTTCCGCCGTACTTGCGCGAGATTGACGAATCCGCTTGACGGAAGCGCTCGAACACGATGCGTAGATCGTCTTCGGGAATGCCAACGCCCGTATCGGACACCGAGAATACCAGCTGGCTCGCTTCTTCATCAATGGCAACGCGCAGCAAGACGGATCCTTCTTCGGTGAATTTCACCGCATTGCCCAGGAGGTTGATCAGCACTTTATGCGTAACCTGCTGATCGAGCAGAACGAGCGGGATGTTCTTTTCCGCGATCGATTCGAAGCGCAGTCGCTTTTCTCTTGCCAGGGGCTCCACAACGGCCGTCACCGCGTTCACCACGTCGTAGACGTCCGTGGTCGCTTTGTCGGTCAGCAGCTTGCTCGCCTCGAGGCTGGCAGCGTCCAAGGTGTTGTTGATGGTGCCGAGGAGCTGCTGGCTGCTGCGGCGTATGCTGCGCATAAGCTCCACGTCGTCGGGATCGCGTTTGGCAGGCTCCTCCAGCCAAACATCCGTGAAGGCGACGATGGAAATCAGCGGCGTGCGCAACTCATGGGTCATAGTGGCCAGGAAGACGGATTTGTACTCGTTCTCTTCCGCCAAGAGACGGTTTGCCTCGCTGAGTTTCGCCGTCCTGTCCGCTACACGGTTCTCCAAATCGCTGTAGGTGAACTCGAGCTGGTTGCTCATGCGGGCAAGCTCCTCGGCAAGGGTGGCTATTTCCGCAGAGGCGGAGGGGATTCGGATTTCATTGACGAAATGGCCTTCGCCTATGCTTCGGGCCACCGATGAAAGATCCGTCAAAGGCCTCATGACCCAGCGGTGCAACCCCCAGCCCACGCAAGCGGCGATAGCCACAACGAGAAAGCCGAAGAGGGCGACGCTGGACACTATGCGGCCCAACGCCTCTTCTTGATATTGGGCCATAGGGATGATGAGGCTGGTCGCGCCAGCCAAATCGCCCAACGCCATCCCCTCGCGCGGGTAACCGGTCTCGTCGATCTCTCTGGCCGGCTCTCCGTGGCAGGTGAGGCATCCGGACGCTATCTCGATGGCGGCAGCGTAGCGGAACACGCTTTGGCCTTCGTAGCGATCCACCGCATAGTACTCGTCGGCGCCTTCGGCAAATGCTTGAAGGGCCCGGCGCTCGAACGAGTCGGGAGCATCCGAGCCCGTGCGGGGATTCTCCCGCGTGTACCGGATGATGCAGTCGGTTCGGGACGTGAAGCGCGAGGCTATGCTCTTGCCGGCGATCGAGCAGTACACGCCTTTGAAGTCGTATCGCCCGGTCGCGTCGTAGTTGATGATGGGTTGTACCGAGTCAACGTATTCCCAAGAAGCGTTCATCTGCTCGACCAGCAGGCGGGCTTCTTGAAGCACCTTTCGCTCGCTTGCATCTTGCTGCTCCACGATGCTCCAGGAGCAATAGATGCCCAACGTGACGAAAAGCACGGCCGAGAGCAACAGGGTGAACCTTACAACAAGCCGATTTTTCGCAGCGACTCTTTCCTTCATCAGACGGCCTCGATCCCCTCATTTGCCCGGCCATTGATTGCAATTAAGATGATTTTAACTTTCACAGACTCTCTGGCTTTCTTGCATTTTCTCAATAATTTAAGCTAACTAAAGAGGCGCTAATGACTAGGGATCCAGCTTCACCTTGTCCAGCGTCCCTTCTCATAGCTAAAGGGGCAATCTTGGCACCCTAAAACCTCCGTGCGGGCGGTTGTTTACATTTTGGATAAGCAAATATTTGGCAAACTCTCGAATGTGGCTCGCACTCCCCAAACGGGGGTAAATCAAAGCTACCGCTTAACGCAGACTGTGAGAAACTGCGAGTAGCATTTAAGATAGCCCTACCGAAACCAGCGCAAATTGGGCCTCTCAATTGCGGTCACACCATCGCGCCTTCTTAGTCAGAGCAGCCTTACGCCAATCGTCAGTTTTTCTTTTTCGAATACAGCTCTCTAATTCTGGCAATCTTGTACCATTCAAAATGGGTTTTTTTGAACACCTCAACCAACTCTTCGGGCGTGTAGTTCAAATACATCAATACAGTGCCATACGAGAGAAATAGCACGGCCTGCATATGCCAGAACAGTTCGGAATTTTTTAAGAGTTTAGCCGATTCGCATTCATCGCTTCTGTGGGTATAGGCATTCCTCAGCAGCAAATGGTTATGCAAAAAACGATTCTTGTCTTGGACGAGGTATTCAGAGAACGCGCCAAGGTTGATTAGCAGATCCTTCAGCAGCTTCCTTTGACTTACGTAGTTTGAATGCTCGAGTTTTCTCAATACCCAATCTTTAACATTTTCGTCTTCTATCGAGCTTCCAGCAATTCTAAGATATTCGGCAAAAACATCAGCGCTCAACTCCTCGGTGGCATGACTATGCCTTGCTAGAGTCTCCAGCATCTGAGCCGATGCCAGAAATTGAAGGTCGATAGGCATTTTCCATTCAATTGTCAACAGCGACACGAGAAGCGAAGACCCTCTCTTCAGGTCATCCTCGAAGGAAAACCATGCTGAAAATAGCCCTTTCAAATTACCCTTAATCCTGCAATACGGGAGCGGCATGTTGTCGGTTTCGGATATTTCTTTCTCGCTAGTCACGAAACGCGTGTAATAGTCGATATCATCGGTGGCGTCAATTTGACGAAACTTTAACTCTGCAATCGAAGCATGCTTACCAATGCAGAATGACAGAAAACTCCGTACAGGTTGCACAACGTCTTGAAGAACGTCTTCCATGTTACAAGGTGTGTCAAACCTGATGCTAAGGAAGCAGTCATGCGCCATACTTATGCCCTTTGCAGTTAAAGGAGAGGCGGTAATGGTATGCCCTATGGAAATCTCCGGGTTGTTCTCGTGCAGAACAACCGAGGGAGCGCCATCAAGGTCCATTTGCACGTCTAGTTTTTTCTCCTCCATATAATGAATCGCAGTGATCGGCGATTCGCCAAGCCATTCTCTTAACCCTTTCAGCTTCAAGGTGACACTCCGCACCTCCGCGTTGGGATCAAATTGCATGCGTGATTTCAAAACGCAATCTGCGCTGATCTTCTGCTTCTTGCCACCGGGAAAAGACTCACTGGTTCCAAGTGACCTAGCACATTTCAAAACGAGGTAATCGCCGTTTCTGCTAAACCCGTAGAGGTAATCGACCTCCTTTGTCTTCCCAAACATGTCGCTGGGCAACACTTCGCCGAACGGGATCTCAAGACTAATGCCATCGTTTTCGGAAAAACTAGCGATACCCTGCTCAGAACCCTCTGCAAGTGCCTCGTCCCAAGATGTCCCCCAAAGGGCGTATTCGAATTGCCTGTCTTCCATCTTTGGCCTTTCGCCTTCCTTCCCAGTTCGCCCGCAGAGATGCTCGATGCTCGGCATGCGTCGATTCTTGAGCGTTCAGACTTCGATCAGAGGTGCTACGATAACCGGTAGACGCTCATCTGACAATCCGTCTAAAGGTCGCACAGGCGCAGCGCATTCCCGCATGCTGAAATCCGACACAAATAGCGCCTCCGCACGAAACCTGGGGGGCCTCCGAAAGGACATACGCTCACCTAGGGGTGACACTGGTAGGTGATACAGGACGGGGATAATGCCATCGCGGAGCGTCCCATCGCGCCCGCAGGGTGACACAGAAAACGCCCCTGCCACGCCCCCGGTCACCTGCTACGCGCGCTCGGCGTAGATGTCGGCGTTCACGTGCCAGGTGCCGTCGTCGCGCACGTTGACGTTCTGCCAATGGAAGCGGTCGTCCTCGATGGAGACGAACACCCACTTATGCCGCTCGTCGGCGAGGTTCGTGAGGACGATCATGTCGCCCTCACGCCGCGAGCCGGAAGATCTTTCCCGCGTACCCGTAGGCGACGTCCCACGCGCGCGTGCCCGGGTTGAAGATGCGCAGCGACGTGCCGTACTCGGTGAGGGGATGCGGCGTCTCCGTCCTCGCGTCGCGCGCAGGCAGGATGATCACGTCCTGGATGCCCATGCCCTCGAGCACCCGCCCGAAGATCCACTCCCCCTCGACCGAAGAGGACAGGTTGCGATCGAAGTAGTCGAGCCTCCAAGTGCCGACGAGACCCCCGAACCAGTCGTGCTCCTCCGGCAGCTCCGGACTCCTGCCTTCGCTCACCAACGCCTCGACGAAGTCGTTCATACGGAATCCCCTTCTTTGACCGGAAACGAAGAAAGCGCCGGAGGTAGGTGAAATACTCACCGTTCCAGCGCTTTTCCAATCAGAACTTTACCACATTCAACTGAGTTCCTACACGTTGAACTTGAAGTGCATGACGTCGCCGTCTTGGACCACGTACTCCTTGCCCTCTTGGCGCAAGCGGCCG
>OATU01001845.1_pt1 | contig 11694 bp, 11 predicted proteins | sample 1516711 | NCBI WGS metagenome assembly OATU01 (sample SAMEA2579971, study PRJEB22360) | human gut metagenome | biome: human gut; feature: human-associated habitat; material: faeces | place: Denmark | collected 2008/2010 | reverse complement strand
TCCGGCCACTCTTGAACTGGCCGTGGCGGCACTCTGCATCTCCACCGTATTAGGGAGTGTTCTCGGTGTTCTCGGCGCAATCTACAAGGGAACCATCGGCGACAACGTTCTGACCGTAGCCGGTATGATCGGCGTATCCATCCCTCAGTTCTTCTTCGGTGTCTGTGCAATCTTAATCTTCGCATTAAATTTAGGATGGCTGCCGGTTGGCGGACGGACGGATCCGACCGTGGTCAATTTTGCAGGGCGAATCAAGTATCTCGTCATGCCGGCTCTCGTTCTGGGAATCTCCATGACGGCAGGTGTCATGCGTTACGCCCGAAGCAGCATGCTGGATACCATGAACAAGGACTACATAAAGACGGCCCGAAGCAAAGGGCTCTCTGAATTCAGAGTGAATTTAGTACACGGCTTCCGTGTATCGCTGACTCCTGTGATCGTACTGGTGGGCTTCCGCCTTCCGACCCTGATCGCAGGTTCCGTAGTTATCGAGACCGTATTCCAGTGGCCTGGAATCGGAAGTGCATTCAATACGGCGGTTCGTTCGCAGAACTACAATCTGGTCATGATGCTGGCGCTGTTATTCGTCTTCATGACACTGTTTGCCAGTACGCTGGTCGACATCCTGACTGCCGCGTTAGACCCGCGTATTAAGCTGGAACGATAGGAGGGACGGAAGATGAGTATAAAATCAAAACAGCTGCATTTAAACCGGAAGTTTGACCAGATCCGACAGATGGAGGAATCCGGAGAACTGAAGAACAAGAAGTCCGGCAACCGGGCGTTACGAAAGCTTTTGAACAACCGTCTTGCCATCGTGGGCGGCGTAATTTTCCTGATCATTCTTCTGGCCTGTATCTTCGCACCGCTTTTAACCGGCTATTCGCCGAAGGCCGTGGATATGAAATCCATTCTGAAGCCGCCGTCAGGTGAGCACTGGTTTGGGACGGATAAGATCGGTCGGGATGTATTTGCGCGAGTCCTGTACGGCGGCCGCATGTCCATCGCGATCGGATTCGGAAGCGCCCTGGGCTGTGCGTTTATTGGCGTACTCTTAGGATGCTACAGCGGATACCGAGGCGGCTGGTTCGACAGCCTTATGGTCCGGATCTCCGAGGTGTTCATGTCCATTCCACAGCTGATTCTCGTTATGATGCTGGTTGCGATCATGGGACAGAGCGCGAAGAACATCGTGATTATCTTCATCATCTGCGGCTGGGGTTCCTGTTTCCGTATGGCCAGATCCCAGGTGCTCTCCATAAGAGAAGAGGAATACGTACAGTCCTTAAAGGTGTTCGGTCTCAATCCGTTTATCATCTGCTATAAGCATATTTTACCGAATGCGTTAAGCCCGATTATTGTCAATGTTACACTGAGTACAGCCATGTTTATCCTGGAGGAGGCTTCCTTAAGCTTCTTAGGCCTGGGCGTTCCGCTGGAGGTCCCGACCTGGGGCAATATTTTAAATGCGGCTCAGGATATGTTCACTCTTCAGAATAACTGGTGGATGTGGCTCCCAACCGGTATTGTGGTTTCCTTATTCGTCATGAGCATCAACTTCATGGGCGACGGCATCAGAGATACCACAGATCCGACACAGCAGGGCTAGGAGGCAGGATATGAGCGATAATGCAGTAATTTCCGTTAAAAATTTAAAGACGTATTTCTATACAAATGAGCGCTGCAACAGGGCGATCAACGGCGTTTCCATGGATATAAAAAGCGGCAAGACACTCTGTATCGTAGGAGAGTCGGGCTGCGGCAAGAGCGTGACGGCTACTTCCATCATGCAGCTGCTTCCCAAGCTTTCCAGGATCGAGGAAGGGGAAATCATCTATCACAGCGGAGACAAGCGCGGTGATATTAAGATCCACGAACTGGAAAGAAACGGAAAAGAGATGAGGGATATCCGCGGCAAGGATATCGCCATGATTTTCCAGGATCCCATGACGGCGCTGAACCCGGTCTACACGATCGGATGGCAGATTGAGGAGATGATCCGCTCCCATAACAAGAACGTATCCAAGAAGGAGGCCAGGGAAACCGCCTTAAAGCTTCTGACCGACATGGGAATCCCCAATCCTCAGAAGAGAATCGACCAGTATCCCCACGAATTCTCCGGCGGTATGAGACAGCGTGCCATGATCGCCATGGCCATGAGCTGTAATCCGAAGGTCCTGATTGCCGATGAACCGACTACGGCTCTCGATGTGACTATACAGGCCCAGATTTTCGAACTGATGGATCATTTAAAGAAGAATTACAACACGGCTATCATGCTGATTACCCACGACATGGGAGTTGTCTGCGAGCTGGCCGACGATGTCGCCGTCATGTACATGGGCAATATCATCGAAAGCGGCTCTGCGGAGGAGGTGCTGGATCACCCCACGCATCCGTACACGAGAGCGCTGTTAAAGTCCATCCCTGTTCTGGGAAGGGGCGCCGAACAGGACATCAACCCGATCAAGGGTTCCACGCCGGATCCGTACAACAGGCCGCCCGGATGCCAGTTCGCGCCGCGGTGCGACTACGCCTGCCCGGAATGCGACAAATGCATGCCTGAAGAGGTACAGCTTGGCGGAACTCACATGGTACGATGTGCACGGTATCAGGAGGTGACAAACGATGGCAGATAAGAATCATGATAAGAATAAAGAAGCGCTGCTTACTATTAAAGGCTTAAAAACGTATTTTCCGGTCAAGGGCGGCTTTATGGGAAAGACTCAGAGCTACGTCCAGGCCGTCAACGATATTGATTTGACCATCTATAAAGGGGAGACCCTGGGGCTGGTAGGAGAGTCCGGATGCGGAAAGACGACGCTGGGCAAAACCATCCTTCAGCTCTATAAGCCGACCGAAGGAGAGATGGTCTACGAATTTGAGAACGGCCCCCGCAATCTGGAGAAGCTGACCAGTAAGGAGATGGATGAGGCCAGAAAGAAGATTCAGATCGTTTTTCAGGATCCTCAGTCTTCCTTAAACCCGTCCTTTACGATCTACCAGTCCCTGTCCGATCCGCTGAAGAAATTCGGCATCAAGACGAAAGAGGAGAGAAGGAAGATCATCGGCGATCTGCTGGAAGCCGTAAATATGCGGCGGGAATACATGGACCGTTATCCCCATGAGTTTTCCGGCGGCCAGAGACAGCGTATCGGCATCGCCAGGGCGCTGTGCATCAACCCTGAGCTTGTGATCTGTGACGAGGCCGTCAGCGCGCTCGACGTATCCATACAGGCTCAGGTATTAAACCTGTTAAAGAAACTGAAGGAAGAGCGCAATCTGACCTATATTTTCATCACCCACGATTTGAGCGTGGTGGAGTATATCAGCGACAGAATCGCAGTCATGTATCTTGGCAGAATTGTGGAGCTGGCTGAGGCGGATGAGCTGTACCGCAATACCGTTCATCCATACACCCAGGCCCTTCTCTCCGCGATTCCGGTTGCGGATATTCATCATAAGAAAAAGAGGATCATTCTGGAGGGTGATGTGCCTTCCCCGATGAATCCGCCCAGCGGCTGCCATTTCCACGGAAGGTGCAGCCAGTGTCAGGAAATCTGTAAGAACCAGAGGCCGGAACTTAAGAAATATGACATTGACGGGCGTGAACACTACGTCGCCTGCCATTTTGCAGAGGAAAATATCAAACATGCGGCTGAAAAACGAAATAAAATGTGATGTGCTTGTCATGGGGGCCGGGATCGCGGGCATTATGGCTGCGATCTCAGCCGCCGAAGCGGGGGCAGATGTCTGTATCGTAAGCGGTACGCGCATCTGCTCCGGCTCCAGTTTTTATCCGGGGACATGGGGCCTGGGGCTCGTGGGACCCGAAAGTGAAGCGGATGAGGAAGACTTAAAGTCCGTGATTTTAAAGGTCGGTGAAGGCATGGCAGACCCGGAACTGGTCTCCATCCTGGTCAGCCATATCCGCAGGGGGACGGACCGGTTAAAGGCATTTGGAATCCAGCTGAAGGAAGCTGAAAACAAAGGGGAGAAGGAGTTCATCCCCTGTTTTGATTATAAGAACAGAGACTGGCACGGGATTGTAAAAGACAGCGCCCGGGAGGTGTTCCTGGACCGGTTAGAGGAACTGGGGGTCAGAAGCTTTCCGTGCACCCATATCCTGCAGTTTATCATGACGGACGGACGGGTAAGCGGCGCGGCGGCCTTGACAGAGAAAGGCGGACTGACCGCTTTCTCCTGCAAAAGTCTGGTGGTGGCTTCCGGAGGACTGGGCGGACTGTTCCAGTACCGTCTGAACACGGATGACGTCACCGGATGCGGCCAGTATCTGGCTCTCCGTGCCGGTGCGAAGCTGGTAAATATTGAGTTCATGCAGATGATGCCAGGGTATCTGTCTCCGGCACCGAAGACGATCTATAACGAAAAGGTGTTCAAATACAGCAATTTCTGCCGTCAGGAGACGGGGCGTTCCATCTTTGAGGACTGGCGGAAGGAGGATTTGGAAGAGCGGATGGAGGTGCGTTCTACCCACGGTCCGTTTACCACCAGGCTTCCGTCCGCGCCGGTAGATATCAGGCTGTTCACGGAATTTTTGAGGAATCCCAGAGGCGTCACGGTGACGTACCGGGAATCCTTAAGGGAAAATCAGCCGGAATTCATCAGGACCTACTTTGAATGGCTGAAAGAAGAGAAGCATTTGACGATCGACGATCCCATCCAGCTGGGGATTTTTGCCCACGCGTCCAACGGGGGAATCAGGATCGGACCGGACGGAAGCACGGGAGTTCCCGGCCTGTATGCCTGCGGGGAGGCGACGGGAGGAATGCATGGAGCGGACCGGCTGGGCGGCTTATCGACGGCCAATGGGCTGGTGTTCGGTGAGATCGCAGGGAAAGCCGCGGCCGGCTGGAGCCGCCGCGCACTAGCGCCGCGGCGGGAGCCGCAGCATCTTTGGACCGGAGGAGGATTGGGCGGAGGTACTGCTCTCTGTCATTCCCAATGCCGCTTCCTATTTAAAACAGATTCAGGAAATGAATTTCGAATGCGCCATGGTGATTCGCAATGGCGCGCGGGCAGAGCTTGCATTAAACCGATTGGAACGGATCAGGGAGCTGTGCAGATGTGAAGCGGGATACCTGGAAACGGGAGACGACACGGCGGGGCTTGCGGTACCCTGCCGTCTTACCGCGGCGCTGCATTTATCCGAGTGTCTGATGAAGGCGATTCTGCTGCGAAAGGAAAGCCGTGGTTCCCATTATCGCTGGGATTACCCGGAGAAAAAAGAAAATTTCTCCAAAAGAATTTTATCGGTGTGGGATGATGGGGTGAAAACCGGCTGGGAATAATTTGTCAGTTAAAAAGAAAATTTTAAATTATATAATAAAAAAACTTTTTTTTATTAATTGACAAACGACTGTTCCCTGGTATATTCTAGTAGCAGAGGCGGCGTAGGCGCGACGGAAACGGCATGATGCGGTGCCGTTTCCGGCGTGCCTTTTCTTATTACGGTGACCCGTGCATCATGCATGGGCTTCGTCGTAGGATTGCCGGTGGAAACATAAAGGGGGATTAAACATGCAAGGAGACTTTTTAACAAAAATCAGAGCAGAGTACAATCAATTTACGAAGGCGGAAAAGAAGGTGGCCGATTATATCCTGCAGAATCCGAGAGAAGTGCTTTTTATGTCAATTACGGATCTGGCAGAGGTATGTGATGTTGGAGATACGAGCGTATTCCGCTTTTGTAAGACCATGAATTTGAAGGGATATCAGGAGTTTAAGATGATGCTGTCCTTAAGCCTTCACGATGGGAAATCGGGGCTTGGTCAGCTGGATGGCGATATCAGCCAGGAGGACAGCTTCTCGGAGATGGCTCAGAAGGTGCTGAACACGAATGTAAACGCGCTGAAGGAGACATTTTCACTGCTGAATGAGGAGAACTTCGATAAGGTGATCAAACACCTTCATGATGCGGACAGGATCTGCTTCTATGGAGTGGGTGCCAGTATGCTTACGGCCATGAAGGCGGCCAACAAGTTTCTGCGCATCGAGCCGAAGGTGTACTGTGTCCAGGATTCTCATATGCAGGCCATGGTAGCGTCCATGATGAGAGCGAATGAGGTGGCGGTGGTCTTTTCCTATTCCGGAGCCACAAAGGACACCATCCATGTGGCGGAACTGGCCAAGCGTGCCGGGGCGACAGTGATCTGCGTGACCAGATTCGTCAAATCGCCGCTGACATCATTTTCCGATGTGACGCTGCTGTGCGGAGCCAATGAAGGACCGCTTCAGGGAGGTTCTACTTCGGCGGAGATCAGCCAGCTGTTCCTGATTGATTTAATGTATACAGAATACTACCGTCGATATTTCGAAAAATGCAGCAAAAATAACGAAAAGACTTCTTCGTCGGTCATTGAAAAACTTTACTGACCAAAGATTATTCCTAAAAAAAAGAAAAAAAGAAAAATTTTTTTATTTCAGATTGACAAAAAGAAAATTCCGATATATAATAAATTCATAAACGAGAAAGGCGCTTAATTGCAAAAAGTATACAGATTGACCAAATGCCTTTGGCGTTAAATTGACTTATTATAAGGAGGAGTAGTAATGAAGAAAATTTTATCTCTTGGTTTGGCAACGGCTATGGTAGTTGGTACGCTGGCAGGATGTGGTGGAAACAAACCGGCAGAGACAACGGCAGCTCCAGAGACGACGACAGCGGCGGCAACAGATGCAAGCAAGGCACCGGAAACAACCGCAGCAGGCGGCACCACGGATATCGTATGGTGGGCATTCCCGACATTCGGCGTAGACACTGGATACGAGCAGGAAGTCGTTGATGCATTTACTGCGAAAAATCCTGACATTAACGTCAAGGTAGAGTACATCGACTTTACGTCCGGCCCGGATAAGCTGACAGCAGCTCTGACTTCCGGTACAGCACCTGACATTCTCTTCGATGCACCAGGCCGTATCATTGAGTTTGGAGAAGCCGGCTATCTGGTTCCTTTAGATGATATGTTAGACGAACTGAAGAGCGATTTAACCAGCCAGTCTCTGATTGAAACCTGCGTAGGCGCAGACGGTACCGCCTGGATGTATCCGATTTCCTCCTCTCCATTCTATATGGGTCTGAACAAAGAGGCTCTGGAAAAGGCAGATGCACTCCAATATGTAAACCTGGAAGGCGACCGTACATGGACGACCGAGAACTTCGTAAAGATGTGTGAAGCGCTTCGTGACGCAGCTCCCACACAGGTTCCTGGCATTGTATACTGCGGAGGACAGGGCGGCGATCAGGGTACCCGTGCTCTTGTAAATAACTTATATGGCGCTTCCATCGTCGGCGATGACGGCAAATGGAATATCAGCGAAAATGGCGTAAAAGCTCTCACTCTGTTAAAGAGCATGTATGACAGCAAGGCAATCGATGCAGGCTTTGACATGGCAGCAGCAGATGAGCTTCAGAAGTTCCAGCAGGAGACTGCAGCGATGACATTCTGCTTTGGTACTTCCAGTGAAATTACATATGCATCAGATGACTTTACACAGCTTTCCGTTCCATTCCCATCAGAGAGCGGCAAACCTTCCTTAGAGTATCTGGTTAATGGCTTCGCTATCTTTGACAACAAAGATGAAGCACGCGCTGAGGCATCGAAAAAGTTTGTGAAATTTATCTGTGATGATGCAGAATGGGGTCCGAAGAGTGTTGTTAAGACCAATGCATTCCCGGTACGTACTTCCTTTGGCGATCTGTATCCTGGAGATGAGCACAAAGCGATGCTGGCTTCCTGGAGCCAGTACTATGGCCCATACTACAATACACGTGCAGGCTTTGCAGCCATGCGTCCGCTGTGGTTCAATATGCTTCAGCAGGTATTCAACGGTACCGACCCACAGGCCGCTGCTGACGAGTTCAACGCGAGTGCAAACAGCAACTAATAAACACTAATTTATGAACAGTAACATTTACATGGCTTCCTTCTTCTGCCGAGTGCAGAGGGAGGAAGCCAATCTTTAGGGAGGGAGTGTAAAACAAATGGCAAATACAACTGTTTCCACACAGAAACCCGGGCGTCCAAAAAACAAAAAAGAAAAAATGCCTGCACGCAGTAAGGTGCTTCAGCGCAGAGAGACATTTGTTTCATATATGTTCCTGCTTCCGGCGCTGATTTTCTTTGTAGGCTTTGTTATTTTCCCTATGGCGTCAGGGGTTATCACCAGCTTTACCAATGCCAGTTTTTCAGATCCGAAGGGAACTGCCGTAGGATTTGCCAATTACATACGGCTTTTTCAGGATAAAATTTTCTTAAAATCGGCGGTGAATACCGTTATTATCGTGGTGGTATCGGTTCCTGTTGTAACCGCATTCTCCCTGTGGGTCGGAACAGCCATCTATAAGATGCGTTCCGGTATCCGTTCCTTTTTCCGCTGTGTATTCTATCTTCCGGTAGTTACCGGTTCCGTCGCAGTTGTTGTAGTATGGAAATGGATGTTCGATAAGTATGACGGCCTTTTTAACTATATCATCAGGAGCTTTGGCGGGCAGCCGCTTCCCTGGACTTCCGGTGAGTCCATGGCCCTGTGGTGTATTATTCTGATCCTGTTTACGACCTCCATCGGTCAGCCGATCGTTCTTTACGTAGCAGCGTTGGGCAATGTGGATGCCTCTATGGAGGAGGCTGCCAAGGTGGATGGAGCCAATAATTTCCAGGTGTTCTGGAATATTAAGTGGCCGTCTATCATGCCGACGACACTGTATGTGGCGGTTATTACCACCATCAACAGCTTCCAGTGTTTTGCACTGATCCAGCTTCTGACCTCCGGCGGTCCGAATTACAGTACCAGTACGGTTATGTACCTGCTGTATGAGATCGCATTTAAGACCACCAAGGAGTTTGGTTATGCCAACGCCATGGGTGTGGTTCTGGCAATTGTAATTGCGCTGTTCAGTGCCTTGCAGTTTAAGGTCATGAATGGTGGAACATCAGAATAGGAGGGGCGAAAGATATGGGAAATAAAAAGAAAGCAATAAGTCCGTATTATGTGATTACACTTATCCTCCTGGCGGCTATGGCCGTGTTCTTTCTCTTTCCTCTGTACTGGATTATCACCGGTTCCGTGAAGGAGAAGAGCGACATTATTATAAAGTCCGGTGAAATGGTAAAGTGGTTTCCTACAACGATTACATGGGATAACTACAGCCGGCTCTTTAAGAGCGGGACGAAGCTTTTCGGCATAGGCATGCCGATGGCAATCCGCTGGCTGTTTAACAGTGTGTTCATCTCCGTAGTGGCGATGGGACTTACCTGTATTACCTCTTCTCTGGCGGGATACGCACTGGCGAAGAAACGTTTCTGGGGCAAGAGCCTGATCTTCGGTCTGTTCGTATGTGCCATGGCACTCCCGAAGCAGGTTATTCTGATTCCTTTGATGAGACAGATGTCAGCTATGGGATTTTTGAAATCCGTATGGGGCTCAATGTTTGCAGTAATCTTCCCGGTTGTCGGATGGCCATTCGGTGTATTTATGATGAAGCAGTTCTCTGAGAATATTCCGACCTCTCTTCTGGAAGCCTGCCGGATTGACGGGGCAGGAGAGCTGACAACCTTTGTGAATGTGGCATTTCCAATCATCAAACCTGGGTTTGGTGCGCTGGCGATCTTCACATTCATTAACTCCTGGAATGAATATCCGCTGCAGTTGGTTATGCTGACTCAGAATGAATCTAAGACCATTGCTTTAGGTATTGCCAGTAAGCTGAGCGAAATGTCCAACGATTTCGGATTAATTATGGCAGGTGCGGCTCTGGCCTCCGTTCCGATTATTATTGTGTTCCTCTGCTTCCAGAGATACTTTACGCAGGGAATTACGATGGGGGCGGTAAAAGGTTAAGTGTGCCGGAAACAAGCCGTACATTTATATCGGGTGCAGCCGTACGCTGTAAAATGATTGGGTGTGGATTGAAATAAAACTTCTTCATATAATAAGGAGAGGCTGACCGGAATGAATTCGGCCGCCTCTTCTTTTTTTGACAGCAGAGTCAAACCAGACGGCAGAGCCCCGGGCTGGGAGGAAACAGTAACGGTCTGGAGGTTTGCTGTGGGGATTATACTAAATATATTGCCTGTTCTTTTCCGGGTGTGATAGAATAAAATAAGTATCAGGACGGAGAGGGAGGTGCGGTTTCCATGACAGAGAAAACATTCAGAAATAAAGTATACTGGTTTACCTTCCTGTTCAGCGTGCTGGTTATCTGGGTCCACTCCTATAACGCCGTACTGTTCCTGGGAAATACCGGGGCGGCGGCCTCTCTGGTGCGGCTGGAGCGCTTCTTCGGCGACAAAATCGCTCAGATCGCGGTTCCCGGCTTCTTTATGATTTCTTCTTATCTCTTTTTCCGCGGATATAAACCGGAGATTTTAATGCGCAAATGGAACTCCCGGATCAGGAGCGTTCTGGTTCCGTATATCGTGTGGAACAGTCTGTACTATTTCGGCTATGTGATCGGAAGCAGGCTTCCCTATATTTCTGATGTGATCGGTAAGGGAAAGATTCCGTTTGGCCTTTTGGAAACGGTTGATGCGATTCTGAATTATACCTATAATTATGTGTTCTGGTATCTCTACCAGTTGATTCTTCTCATTCTCCTGGCTCCCCTCATCTATCTCGCGGTAAAACGGGTCTGGCCCGGAATCGTGTTTCTGGCGATTCTGCTGACAGGGGTCTATCTGGGGATCGATCTGCCGTTTCTGAACCTGGACGCTCTATTTTACTATTCCTTTGCGGCCTTCGCGGCGGTACACAAAAAAGCGGTGGTGGAAGGCGTCTGGTCACGGAAACGTCTGATTGCGGGGCTGGTGCTTCTGGCGGCCGGCTGCATCTCCCTGCGGACGGATCTGCCTGGCAGCAGCCTGGGGGAGACTGCGTCTGTTACGGTGGTCTACCGGCTTTTGGTCCCGGTCGGCCTGTGGCTCATGGTGCCGGAGGAGAGGCTTTTCGAAGCCAGAGATTTCATGAAGAATAACTTCTTTTTATATGCGGTTCACTTTGCACTTGTCCGTCTGATCAACAAAACGGGAGCATTGCTGCTCCCGCCTGTACCAGTTCTTGCTTTTCTTCTGTTCTTTTTTATGCCTCTGTTCGCCGTTGTCATCAGCTGGCTGGCAAGCCGTCTGATCCGGCGCTTTGCGCCTGCCGTATGGAGGCTGTTAAACGGGGGTCGATGACCACCGGCCTGAGGCTCCGCACGGAAGTACAAGGCCTGTCCTGGTAACCGGAAGACCCACCTCCTCCGACTGAACGAAGCCGCCGTGTTTGCTGGCTACCTCGACGGACAGCATGTAGGTTAAGACGGCGGGGGGCAGTCCCGTGGTGTAAGAGTTGATGAGATAGAAGAGCGGTTCATCCGAGAGAAGCTGGGCACAGAGCCTGACCAGCGGATGAATGGATTCCTCAATCTTCCAGATCTCCCCTTTAGGACCGCGGCCATAGGAGGGCGGATCCATAATGATTCCGTCATAGTGACTCCCGCGCCGGATTTCCCGCTCCACGAACTTGACACAGTCGTCCACGATCCAGCGGATGGGCGCCGATTCGAGACCGGAGGACCTGGCATTTTCCTTGGCCCAGCCCACCATGCCCTTGGAGGCGTCCACGTGGGTGACCGAGGCGCCGGCGGCTGCGGCTGGCCGGGTGGGTCCCCCCCCGTGGGGAAACTACCCCAAA
>OATU01001838.1_pt1 | contig 11740 bp, 9 predicted proteins | sample 1516711 | NCBI WGS metagenome assembly OATU01 (sample SAMEA2579971, study PRJEB22360) | human gut metagenome | biome: human gut; feature: human-associated habitat; material: faeces | place: Denmark | collected 2008/2010 | reverse complement strand
GAAGAGGAAGCGGCATCGGTTTAATATAGCAATTATTTATTATTCGCTGTACTAGAGCGATTGAAGCAGGAATGCAGCCACAAGTCCTGAAGACAATACTTGGGCATAGTTCCCTTGCTATGACGATGGATCTATATAGCCATGTATTGCCGGATACTAAGGAAGAGGAAATGGAGAAAATTGCAAATGTATTTTAAGAGTAGGCAGCAGGAGAAGCTGCCTTTTCTTATGTGCAAGAGTACCCACTTTTTTACCCACAATGCAGTAAATGAAGATAAACGGTAATAAAAAGAAAAAGCCTAAAAACAAGTAAGTTTCAAGGCTCTATAATCAAAGATAAACCTATATAAATAGGTAAGAATTGAAGTTTTGTTTAACGAGTGGAAGGTCACGAACACTCGATTTATTTCCGGGAAACTAAAGCCGGGTGGCTTATCCTCTTTTACGGAGGGGCAGCCCTCCATACGAAAGAAAGGAGGGTGATGTATGCATGTTACCTGCAAACATGTCTCTTCTATAAGAGTAGATCTTCCAGTTTTTTAATCATTTCTTCTTCCGGATAGAATAGTTCATCATTCATCGTCTCAAAAAAGTCCTGGAATGCGAAGAGAAGTCCGGGTTCCTCGATGTTTAAGAAGACATTTTCTTCTGATTCGGGATTGACAAACAGCAGGTATCCAGAATTTTGTCCGATAAAAATGTTTGCACCATAAGGAATACTGCCGATAGATTTTTTTAACATCTTATATTGGAACTGGTCTTTGAGAGCCAGCATTTGCTGAATCAGAAAGATACAGTCGTGTTTCTCAAAAGGTCTGTAAATTTCTTTTGGATATTCCACAAAACGTCCGGTGTCTAAAAATCTTCTGACCCCATCTTCGGAAAAAATGAAAACAGATTTTGATTTTTCATAGCGTTTTTTCAGGCTTTGCTGATGTTCCCAAAAGAGCGGGAGCAGGGTGTCTCTGTCTATGAAATCTGAAATCAGATACTTTTCAAGGAATGATGGCGGCAGCAGGTGTGACAGACACGGAGTCATCTGGAAGGAATAGTCTGAGCCTGCAGATTCTGACAAGATTGAGCCGGTGCAGGCAAGCATGGCGAACGGATCACAGACTTTTTTCAGAAGAGGCTTTGCGGAAGCTTTGTATTCCTGGAAAATATTGTGGAAAAAAGTAACCATCTCCGGCTGTTTGAAAACCAGACCTTTCTGGTAATCGCTGGATAATAAGACTGCATGGCTGCTTGTCAGTACCATGTAGGGAAACAAGTGGTATGCATTGGACTGCGACAAAATATTATCATAGTAATAAAAACTTTCATATGGATAATTGCAGCTATACAGTGGAAGAATGGTCTGCAGGCAATGCAGATTGTAATCTTTTCTTGAAGGTGTTATCTGACTGGTGCTGTTCATGCAGAGAATGTGAGTTACTGAGAATGTGGCAGCACTTTGTCTGATATGTGATAAAAAATGGATGACAGTTGTAAAGTCCGGCTGGACCAGCAGATGAATCTGCCCTTTTTGTACTCCCGTCTCTTTTAATAAGATGGAAGTCAGACAATGCTGGATTTCGCTGCTGCCTGATAATGCAGCAACGTCAGGCAGGTTGTCTGCAAAATTGGTAATCGTATAATGCATAGGAATTGAGGAAGTATTTTCTGCAAAATTAGTCAGAAAATGCATGACATATTTCCGGCGGTAGTAGTTATCTGCCCCTGCAAGAGTGATTTGATAGGCTTCCAGTAATTCTTCATGTTCCAGCGGCGTCAAATGGATAAATTCAGAAATCTGCTCCACTGTAAAAATGCTGGACGGCGTCCGCTTACCGCGGAGAATCTTATAAAGAGAAGAGCGGTCGAGACCGCAATACCGGGAGAGTGCATAAACCGGAATATCTTTATCATGAATATAGTCTGATAATAGTTCAGAAAACTTTGACATAGAGTACATCCTCCTTAAGTGTAAAATTGCCATATCATTATACCCTCCCCCGAAAGAGTCAGTCAATAATAAAATACTTTTTCTTATTATCTTTTAAGTGAGAAATATTCTGGAAATTATTTTTGAGTAGAATTTTGGAAAAATAAAAGACAGAAGAAATAAAAATAAGTAATAAAAGGCTGTCCACATTGCGAGCCACACATTGAAAGGGGAGAGGGAAATCAGTAAAATAAAGTAGGAAAAATGGGAAATAGTCTAAAAATAAAAGGAAAAAGAGAAAATGAGGACACTGACGATCATAGATACATCCAGCAGACTGCAGGAAATCCGGCTGGATGATTATGGAAAAAACAGACTGGTCATAGGAAGGAAAGAAGAACTGTGTGATATTGTGATCTCAGATTCTATTATGTCAAAAGTACATGGAACATTTTTCTTTCAGGGAGAGAGGACAGTGTATGCAGACTGCAGAAGCAGTAATGGAACTTACATAGAAGAGCCGGGACAAAAAAGACTTCTCAATGAGCAGAATGACTGTGTTGAAGTGTATGATAAGGCAATTTTTCGGATTGGAAGTCTGAAAAATCCAAATAAAATGGTTTTGATGCTATACCGTAATGCAGAAGAAAATGAAGTTTGGAAAAATCAGATATTAGGAGAGAAAACTGTTCATATTGGGCGGGCAGAAGGAAATGAAATTGTTTTAAAACATCCCGGAATCTCAAAGTTACACTGTCAGATCCGAAAAGAAAACGGAAATTATGTTCTGTATGACAATGACAGTGCAAACGGAGTTATGGTAAATGGGAGGACAGTAAAAAATCAGGCTGTTTTGAAAGATAAGGATATGATACAGATCCTGGATCATCAGCTTTGTTTTTCTAATCAGTGTATTTACTATACATCAAAGGTGCAGGGAATTTCCCTTCGTGCCTGCGGCATCAATAAATTTGTCGGCAGGGGAAGGAAACGCAAGCAGATTTTAAAAGATGTAAATTGCGAGATCCGGGGAAATGAGTTTGTGGCAATCATAGGAGGATCCGGTGCAGGAAAAACAACACTGATGAATGCCGTCAGCGGGTTTGAGCCAGATTTTGAAGGAAAAGTCTTCTGCAATGGAATTGATTTGAAAGAGCAGTTTCACAACTTAAAAAATGTAATCGGATTTGTTCCGCAGCAGGATATTATTTATGAAAATCTGACTTTGAAGCGGATGCTTTATTACACCGCCAGACTGAAAATGCCGAGGGACACGCTGGCATCTGAAATTGAACAGAGAATCCGGGAAGTGCTTCAAATGGTAGATTTGGAGGAACATAAGGAGACTTATATCCGGAAGTTATCAGGAGGACAGAAGAAACGGGCGAGTATCGCAGTAGAACTTCTTGCCGACCCAAAATTATTCTTTTTAGATGAGCCGACTTCCGGGCTGGATCCGGGTACAGAAAAGAACCTGATGCTTACGTTAAGCAGGCTGTCAAAGGAGCAGGACAAAACGATCATTATGGTTACACATACAACTCAGAACCTGCATTTGTGTGACAAGGTAATTTTTATGGGACCGGGAGGAAGGCTTTGCTTTTGTGGAAATGTCGATGAGGCAAAACGATTTTATGGAACAGATGATCTTGTCAACATTTATAATATGATTGCAGAAAATCCGGAGGAGTGGGCAGAACGGTTTGCCGCATACAATCCGGTCGCCAAGATTCAGATCAGTTCCAATACAGCAAAAGGAGAAACATTAAAGCCGAAGAAGGAATCGGCTTTTCGACAGTTTCGGATCCTTCTGTGCAGATATGCAGAATTAATGAAAAATGACTTTTACCGCTTAGCGGTGCTGCTTTTGCAGCCGCTGTTAATTGCAGTGCTGTTGTATGTAGTTGCCGATAAGCAGATTTTTGAAATTTATGAGAGTACGAAGTCGATGTTGTTTGCCCTGAGCTGTTCGGGCATCTGGATTGGATTATTTAATTCGATTCAGGAAATCTGCAAGGAGCGTGTGATTTTAAAACGAGAATATATGGCAAATCTGAAGCTGCCGGGGTATGTATTGTCTAAATTTGTACTTCAGGCAATTCTCGGGTTTGTGCAGGCAGCTCTGCTGTCGTTTGTCTTTTTAAAACTAACTGGGAAGATGAAAAAAGGAATTTTTTTCGCACAGTTTGATATAGAAATCTTTTTAACCGTCTGGCTGACAGTTCTCGCGGCAGTCACAATGGGATTGGTCATTTCTTCGATGGTCAGAACCGGAGATAAAGCGATGGCGGTCGCGCCGTTTGTGCTGATCATTCAGCTTCTTTTTTCGGGAATTCTTTTTACACTGAAGGGTGCCGGGAAAGTAATCTCTTATTGTACCATCAGCAGATGGTCGGTAGAGTCTCTTGGAAGTATCGCAAAGCTCAATAAGCTGGAATTAAAATTACAGAAGGACTATCCGATGCTGGAGCATGAGGCAGAAGCGTTTTTCCGGGCGACAAAAGAGCATGTATTACAGTCCTGGATGATTCTGGCAGGGATGACGGTATTGTTTATAGGAATCAGCATTTTATTATTAAAAAATATAGCAAAGGATCGGAGATAACAATGAATGTATATTTAGGTGGATGGAGAAGAAAAAATGAGGTGTATATCCCGCTGATTCAGAGTGAGGGATTTTCAGAAGATGTGATAATCCGCAGACATATTCCGCCGGCGGTACCACAGCCGGATCTGCGGGCAGCAGTCATGGCGTCAGGGGATGAAACTGTCCTGGTACAAAATGCAGGAGAGGTACGCACTTTTTTAAAGAGAAAGAAAAATGGTGAAGTAATAGAGATTTTTAAGCCGGATTTTGTAATCGGAAAATCAGAAGAGGCAGATTATATGATCAAAGATAATCCGACGATCAGCCGGAAACATGTCAGAATTACCCACAGAAGAGACGGGGACTGGATAGAAGATCTGCAGTCGGCAAATCACAGCTATCTGAATGGAAGAGAGATCACAGAGAAGATTCCACTTTTGGATGGAATGACGTTTCGTCTGTCCAGCGACGAGGAATTTGTATTTATGGTCAGAAGAGGATAAGCACAGAGAGAGGAAAGGGAATGAAGGAGAACTTAAAGAATATAGAAGCGTTGCTTCTGATAGGAACACTGGCATTGATCTTTATGCCATTAATTGATTTAAAGCTTGTTGAAATATCAACTTTGGATATTTTAAAGCTCACATTTGATGAAGGACAGGCAAGTGATGAAATAGGTATGTATGGTCTGGGAATTATGATAATCATTTTAATAATATGCCTTGGGGCAGTATTTACAGCAATGTCTAAAGGAAGAGAGGCACATACCGGAGCAATTTTGAGCAGTGTTATAGATAATGTGCTTGTGTTTGGAATCTGCCTGGCATTTAAAGGAAAAGTAAACGAACTGGGGATTGATATTCCTTTTATAGATATCGGTGATTATGTTAATTTTAGTTCATCGACGATTATGCTATGGCTCTTGATGCATATTGCAGTGATCGGTCTTGCGTGTTATGCATTAAATTCTGAAAAGGCAGAAGCGGAAGCAAAAGCGAGGGAGTCTGTCAGAGAACCGCTGTTTTTGAATGAAATGCCACAGCATAGGGAACCGCAGAGGACAGAAACAGTTCCGTCAGGAAGAAGTCAGCAAACTTTTGACAATTTGAAATTTTATGGAGCAGTGGCAGGAGAATCCGGGATGTTTCAAAATATGGCATATCCTCTTCAGGAGCGTCAGGAACTGTTTTTTCAGTGGACGGAAGGACAGATCACAACAGAGCTTTATAAGAGTCAGGAAAGTCTGGCAGGAATTTATTTTATTCCGGAATATCAGGAATACTGTGTCGAGGTGTTTGCGCGTGTAAGCGTATTTTTAGAGAGTGGACAACCGCTTGGCAAGGACAGACGGTATTATCTTCCGAGAGGAACCGAAATTTATATGAAAGACGATCAGGGTATGTTCAAACTGGCATAGAGATGAGCAAGTGACAAAAGAGATTATACGGTTACAGCAAGCATGGAAAATCGTAACCGTATAGAAAAAACCAGATTTCAGAGAGCGAGGAAAGAAAAAATGGATGCAAACGATAAGACAGTGTTAGTAAATGATGAAAAGTCAGCAGGGCAGGGAACTGAACTGGAACAATTATATCTGCAGCTTGGAAAGACCTATTATGAAGGGAAATTTGAAGATCCGCTTCCGGAGCTTCTTCCGATTTTTGATAAAATTACAAGAATCAGAAAGCAGTATCAGCCTAAGCCCGCACATCCAGTCTGTGCAGGATGCGGTATGCCGGTGGAGGAAGAGGCAGTATTTTGCGGGAACTGTGGATACCGGTTAAAATGATAATCTTTTAAACTTTAGGAAGTTAGAACTATATTACAGAAAGAGGAAAAAAGATGTATTGTGAACACTGTGGAACAGAGAATGCCAGGCAGGCAAAATTCTGTAAGTCATGTGGGGCGTCTCTGAAACAGAGTAACGAAATTACTGTGAAGAAAAAGCGAAAGAAGGGTATTTTTCTGGTATTATTTGCAGTAATCATTCTGGTGGTAGCTGCTGGGTATGTTGTATTGCAATACCTTAAAAAAGAGAAAGAAATCCAGAACAATATACAGGCTGGACAGAAGTATCTGGATGAAAAAGAGTACGAAGAAGCAGAGGAATGCTTTCAGAAAGTGATCAAGAGCGATCCTGGGGAAATGAAGGCTTATCAGGGACTGGCAGAGATTTACGAGGAAATGGAAGAGTACGAGAAAGCGCTGGAGATGTATGAAGATGCATTTGCACAGGCAAAAACTCCGTCAGAAGAGATGAAACGGAAGGAAGAAGAACTGGCTTTGCGGGCTGAGAAGTTCTATGAAGAGCAGGAAAAAAAGCAGATTGTAGTTGATGAATTAGAAGAGGGCTATTATTCTAAGGAAGCTCCAAAGGAAAATATCAGTGTTTCTCTGATTAAGGATTATCAGGAAATAATGTGTGCCACAATCGAATATAGCCGGGGAGATAGTTCGGAACAAGTATATTTTGAGTGGAAAGACGGCAATTTCTGTCAGATTACAAGTACAGAAGATGATGCCTATGAAATCTTTCTGGAGCAGGATGGAACGGATCTTGTATTATCATTGAAAAAAGAGAGTGAAAATATCTTTGAGGAGGTAATCCTGCAAAAACGGAAATATCTGAATTATACCAATGCCATATTAGGGTTAAAAAACTATCTGGAGGAAAAGAAATTTACAATGCTTTCAGATACAGAGACGTATGTTTTGCCGACAAATGAAAATAGAAGTCTTTATAATGAAATGATTCAAATACCAATTAAAAGAGCAGGAGAGAAAGAAACAGCGTATTACGCATTGGTGACGACAAAAGCATTTGAGGAATCAGGATACGTTGCTATCTATTCAGAAGAAGATATGAAAGAGATTACTGCAGAAGACAGTTTTTTGGGAAAGGAACCACTGGAAGAGTTCAGTATCTATGAATATTATGAGTTCGAATAATTGATATCAGATCAACTGATACGAAACAGAAGAAAAATCAGGAGGAAGACAGAACATGGCTTTTTTAGATGACTTTGATAAAAAACTTACAACATTAGGTCAGGGAGCGATCCAGAAAACGAAGGATGTGACAGATTCAGCAAAGTTATCTTCTGCGATCAAGTCACTGGAAGCACAGAAGAAGGATGCTTTTTCTGCACTTGGCTCCATCTATTACAGTGTTCATAAGCAATACGGCGGAAGTGTCGGGAAAGAAGCAGATCAGGTAATCAGAAGGATTGCAGAATTAGAACAGCAGATCATGGAGAAAAAAGATCAGATCCAGAAGATAAAAGGGACAATTTATTGTCCAAATTGTAATGCGGAAGTTCCGGCAAAATCAACATTCTGTAATATCTGTGGAAGCAGGATCGGAGCACAGAATCTGATTAATATGCCGGCGCAGGGGGTGTCAGCTATTCCATTTCAGACAACTGGTGCGGCAAATGCAGGGGGAGCATATGTAGCGCAAAAGTGTACGCAGTGTGGTGCAAATCTGTCAGAGGGGCAGTTCTTTTGTACAAATTGTGGGAAGAAAGTAGAAACGGATACAGTACTATTGCAGACAATGAAAGAAACAGTAATGCCGGAGGAAAAAGAATTCTGTACAAATTGTGGGACGGAAGTTCAAAAGACACAGCGTTTCTGTACAGCATGTGGTATGAAGTTATAAGAGAAGACAGACGATAGATGAAGGTGAAACGATTGAAAAAGAACAAAAAACAGTATTGTACAAATTGTGGGACAGAACTGATGGGGACAGAGAAATTCTGTCCCCATTGTGGAAGTAATATACGGGTACAAGAGCAAAAACAAGATAAGAAAAAGAACTGGAAAAAGCGAACATTTGCCATAACACTCAGTATTCTTCTGATATCCAGCGCAGTTACCGTACATTTTTATCAGAAAGAACAAGAAGTGAAAAATTATCTTGCGGTAGTAGAAAATGAAGAAGGCAAATATGGGGTGATCAATGCAAAAGGGGAGTATGTTATTCCGTGTGACTATAATAAGATTTCTATTGAAAATGATAAAATTGTCGTCAGAGTGGAAGAAGGGAACGATGAATATAAATATGGAATTGTGGATAAAACGGGAAAAGAGATACTGGAATGTAAATATTCCTATATGGAAGTTGGAGAAAACGGTATTATTACGGTAATTGAAAATAACAAAAGTAAATTTATTAATGAAAATGGGAAAAAGGTAATTGAAAAAGAATATTATAGGGCTTCTCCGTTTGGTAAAAATCATCTGGCAGCAGTGCAGAAAGAAGAAAATGGATGGAATTGGGGATTTATTAATGAACAGGGAGAGGAAGTAATACCATGTAAATATGAATTAGTTGGCGAATTTTCGGAAACGGGATTGGTGGCAGCAGCAATTTCAGGAGAGGATGGATTAAAGTGGGGATTTATCAATGAAAAAGGAGAAGAAGTGATTCCGTTTGAATATGTTTATGCAAATATGTTTTCTGAGAATGGACTGGCAGGAGTCGCAAAAGAAGTGGGCGAAGGAGAGGATGGAGAAATCTTTTATAAGTGGGGATTCATCAACTGGAAAAATGAGGAAGTGATTCCTTTTGAATATGATTATGTGTATGAAGAATTCAATGATGATGGGGTAATTCCAGTTGGGAAAGAAGTGAAAGAAGGATCAGAATATGTCTTCGGAGCAATCAATAGTTCGGGAGAAGAGGCTATTCCGATGGAGTATGACTGGTCAATGCTAACACCAAAATGGTCGAAAGAATCTAAATATCTGAGGTTTTATGGATATGAATACATAAGAGAGAAATACGGTGTTATTTATATGGACAAGAATGGAACGGTTTTACCGTTTGTAGATGAGGAGAGTTATGATTACGGTTCAGCTTTTGGAGAAAATGGCTGGGCTGCCGTAGGAACCGAAAGAGAAGACAGCAGTGAGGACGATACTTGGTATACTTGCAGTTATATTAATGAGTCGGGATTTGAAGTATTGAATCTGCCAGAAGAAATCGTATGGGCGGATGCATTTGTAAAGGTGGAGTAGAAAATTGGACGGATAAAGAAATAAAAAAGTATATGAAATAATTAATGGGAGAAAACGTGTATGAAGTGTGAAAAATGCGGCAGAGAAAATCAGGAAGGGGCGCGTTTCTGTGGTGGATGCGGGGCGTCCCTTGAGAAAAAAGAAGATTTCAAAATTCAGAAGCGAAAGAAGTCGGGAAAAAGGAAATGGATCATAGCGGCTTTATCTGTTATAGCGGTTCTGGTGATCGGAATCGGCGGAAGTATACTGTTTCAAAAAAAGAAAGAAAAAGATTTTAACGATTTAGTAGCTTCTGCGGACAGATATTTAAAAAAGATGGAATATCAGAAGGCAATAGAAAGTTATCGTAAGATTTTAGAAATTGATCCAAAAAGAAAGTCAGCCTATCAGGGAATGATTCAGGCATATTATCATCAGGGGAAAGAAGATGAAATAGAGTCAGTAATTGCAGAAGCAGAGAAAAATATTTCAGATGCAGAAACATTTGATGAGATTAGATATTGGGGGAAAGTAGAAGAAAGACTGGAGGGTTATTTAAAGTTTATAACGGAGTTAACAGAAAAAATACCACAAGACGGTTTTAGGGTAGAGATGCGAAGACTTCAGACTTATGGGTTGAGCTTTTTGAAAAATATAGATTTTAATCAAGATGGTATGGATGAGTTGACTCTGGCATATACAGATACAAGATCAGAAGATTATGAAAAGGTTGTAGAGTATAAAGTAGAAGTATGGGCATGGAAAAAAGATCATATGGAAAAAGTATATGAGGGAGAACCTTTTCAATTTAATGGAGATGGACAGGCAGTTAGATTTGTCTATCTGGAGGACGGGACAATCCAGCTTGTGACGGGAGAAAATACAACGAGTTCTATTACAGTCTATTATGGATACACTGGAGAAAAGTTTGAAGAACAAAAAACAGTAGAGGCAGATATAGGGACACTGTCGGTAAAAATTAATGGAGAAGAAGTGACAGAACAAGAGTGGGAGGAATATTCTGCACAATATGATGTTTCAAATATGGAATCATATTTTCTACAAGGTTATGGAGAAGCGAAATGGTATGGAAATTACACCATTGACAGAACTAAACAAGAATTGGAATACCAGCTCCGTGCCGCAAAAGAAAACTATAAGCAGGCCATAGAACAAAAGGCTGAACGCGAAGAGAGAGAAGAACAAATTCAGGATGGTAACTACATCACAATTACAGATAATATTAACATGTATCTGAATGTATATACAGAAGAAAACAATAAAATGCTGGAGATAAAGTATAGTGAGAGAACAGATGATGCTTACATGGAAGTTGAATCGCTTACATGTAAATATGATAAAGAGGAAGGGATATACAAAGAAGTTGCCGAAGATCCGGTACATATGCTGGCGATTGACCAGGAAGGGGATATCGTTTCTGTGCTGATCAAAAACGAGAATACGGGACATCAGGTCAGTGCAGAACTCCAGAGAGAAAAACAGTATGACTCTGTGGAAGTGCATGAGCAGTATCGGAAAGTATTTGTATCTGATTCTGCGGAGAGTCAGGATATGCAGGGGGAAGAAGCTGAACCCGAAGATCTTGAAATATTACAAGAATCGGAAGTGGATATAGACATACCGGAAGAAACGGAAAACAACCTTTCTGATCTGTCAAAAGATGCGGTTGCAGAGATGGTTGCAGAACACTATACATCACTTTTACCAGAGGGAGATGGAGGATATTATACGATTTATCAGCATGAAATGACCGAGACGGAACAAGGATATGACTTTGTGCTTCGTTATTGTATTTCAGAAGAAAAAGCAAAAGAAATTATCAACAGAGGAGGCAGCGTGCAGGCGAACACCCTGGCGGGGACAGCATCTGTCAATCTGGAGACCGGCGAGGTTACAATGGAAAATAGTGATCCGTGGAATTTGAATACTGCAAATTAAAGTGAGAAAAATGAAAGTGAGAAAAACAGTCTCATTCTTTGCGGATGAATTTATGAGCCAATGTGTCATAAAATCCTTTGCTCTGGTTATGGGGAAGGCCAAAAAATCACCGATAAATCCACACTTTTCATTGCTAGAACATAGAAAATGCGTTATACTGTAACAATGAATATCAAATCAGCAATCAGCAGCAGAAGAGAAATCGTGCAGGCACCGGTTGTAGATAAATATAAGAAAAGGAGTAGTGAGAGATGGAATTAGTAACTGTG
>OATU01001828.1_pt1 | contig 11785 bp, 11 predicted proteins | sample 1516711 | NCBI WGS metagenome assembly OATU01 (sample SAMEA2579971, study PRJEB22360) | human gut metagenome | biome: human gut; feature: human-associated habitat; material: faeces | place: Denmark | collected 2008/2010 | reverse complement strand
CGCTTTAGAATAAAAAGGACACCCTTAAAAACGAAATCATTTTAAATGATTCACAAAAAGGGGTGTCCTTTTTTGATTGAGGAATATTAGCAATAAAGAATTGATTGAGAAAAAACGTGTCCACAAGAAGAGACACATATTGAGAGAGGAAAAGAAAATAAGTATACTAAAATATAGGAAGTTAAGAATACTATGCTTATAGTATATGGTTGTGCAGATTATGAAGAACAAATCTACGAAATTTATGAAGAATTGGGTGAGTCAGAAAAGGCATTGCTATTTGAAGCAGATGGTTCATACTAGGATGATGAATTGTTTATTAAGTCCAATGAAAATAAAAATGCAAGTAAAATATTTATAATATTGGAGGAGGAAAATTGGAGAAGAGAATGTGCTGTCAGAATTGTGGAAGAGTATTAAATGGAAAAGAAAAATTCTGTGCAGGTTGTGGGGAAAAGGTTGAGCAGAAAATAGAGAAAGATACTAAAAAAATTACAAAAAAGAACGAGAAAAAAACAAAAAGAAAAGTAAGAGCAGTGATAGTAGCTGTTTTTTGTATTTCTCTATTGTCAGCAACAGTTTTTTATATAGTAGGTGAAAAGAAGGGAATCTTTGGAGAAGACTTACAAAAACTGTCGGAAGAGAAGAAAGATAAAAAGAAGAATGTTAGAAAAGAATATAATCAGGAAAAATATCTGGCATTTGTAGAAAATAAGGAAGGAAAAATAGGTGCGATCAATGGAAAAGGAGAGATTGTGATTCCGTGTGAGTTTGAGAAGCAGACTTCGTTTGATCTGAATTCAGCAGCAAAGAAAATAGAATTTTTAAAAAGTGGGTTGTTTCATATGAAAAAGAATGAAAAATATGGGTACCTTGATATGAAAGGAAGTGAAATAATCCCATTTATTTATGATGATGCAGGTGAATTTGCTGAGAATGGGCTTGCTCTGGTAGAAAAAGATGAAAAATGGGGATATATTGATAAAAAAGGAGATGAGATAATCTCACTCATCTATGATGATGCAGGAGATTTTACTAAGAATGGATTAGCAGTGGTTGAAAAGAATGGGGAAAAAATGTGTATTAATGGAGAAGGAGAAATAATATCTACATTTGGTGAGGAATATGATTTTGTGGATTTGGAGTCAATCAATAATGAGGATTTGGGAAAATCGCTTGCTGTAATCCAAAAAAGAAATTTTGATGAGGATTCAAAAAATGGTGTGATAAATGAAAAAGGGATAGAAATCATTCCTTGTACATTTGATTCGATATTGGGGCTGAAGTCAGATTTTATAATGGTAGAGAAAGATGAAAAATATGGGCTGTTTAATGGAGAAGGAAAGGAAATATTGCCATGTATTTATGATGCAGTCTACTTTGGGTACGGAAAAGAAAGTAAGTTGGTTTGTATAGAAAAAAACGGTAAATATGGATGCTTTAACGTAGATGGGGAAGAAATTCTGTCATGTACTTATGATTACGTGACTACTTATGAAGAGTATATTTTGATTTGTCAGGATGGAAAATGGCAGTGGATTGACAAGAATGGCAGAAAAACAACAGACTTGAAAGAGGATGGGGTTTATGTTGTAGTGGAGCCAAATGGGAGAATGGGGTATGTTGATGGAGAGGGAAAAATTTCTTTTGTGAAATATGATTATATAAATGTACGGGCTGAGTTAGATTCGAAGTTAGTTGCTGCAACGAAAAATGGGAAGTGGGGATATCTCAATAAGAAAGGTGAAGAAGTTATTCCGATAGTTTATGAAGAACTGGAATATATGAATCAGTTTGAACCGGGAGAAAAATACCAGATAATGGAAGCATGGGATTCTAATCCCCCATGCGTTCCAATGTTCCCATCTGAAGGAACTGTTGTCTACTTAGATAAAGAGGGTAAAGAATTAAAACTGGAGCAGAAATATGATTTCGGAAGGGAATTTGGGGAAAATGGACTTGCGGCAGTCGGAATGGAGCGGAAAGACAGTACAGAGGATGAAAGAAAATACAGATGGAGTTACATAGATGATTCAGGAGAAGTGGTGCTGGAGCTTGGGGAAGAGATCGTATATGTGGGGGATTTCTTTAAAATAAATGAGCAAGCAAAAGAGAGTCAGGAGGAAATGAGATGAACTTAAAGAGAATTTTAGCAGTATTAGCAGGAGGTGCACTTATTTTAAGTGGTTGTGCAGCAGAAAAAACAGATTTAGAAAAATTGCAGGGAGAATGGGCAGGAGAAGAAGGTGGAATCATATTTTATGGACCAAATGAGGAGGGAGAGTTTTCAGGAGATGCAGAAGTGATCAGTGAAGACGGGGATGTGGAAGAGGCTGAATATGAGTGGCATGAGTCGAGTCAGAGAATTATTATATCCCATACAGATGGATGGGGAGATACTGTGAAAATAACGTATAAATATGAAATTGTAGATGATACAGAATTGAATTTGACACCGGTAAAAGTTTCAGATTCAGTAAAAACAGTTACTTATGATGATAAAGAGGCAGTCACATTTGAAAAGGTAGAAACGGAAGAATAAGGAATGGCGGGAATTTTACAGTAGAATTACGGAAAAAGGAATATACGAAGATAAAAAATCTCTTTTAGCTGGATAATAAAACAGATCCGTCTGAAAGAGATTTTTCATAGTAAGAAAAGTAATGACGCAAAAATCCAATGATGCTATAATAGCACTGAATCATAGTGTACAAGATAAAAAATAATAAATTTTTTATACAGATAGAATGAAGTGCATATGGGAGGAATCGAGTTGGAAGAGAAAAGATATTGTAAAAATTGTGGCAGGGAACTGGAAGAGAATGCAAAATTTTGTGGAAAATGTGGACAAAAGGTGGAGCCGGTCAGGCAGGAAGAGAAAAAGGTCAGTAATGGGAAACATTGTAGGAGAAAAAAGATCAAAGGGAAAATGGCAGCAGGTGTGGGAATAGCTGTGTTTGTTGTCGCATCTGTGGCTATTGTCACGACAGGTGGAATACAGAAAAGAAAATTTGAAAAAAATTCTGAAGAAATCATGACGGAGAAAGAGGCTGGCAAGAAAGTAGATAAGAAAGAAAAAAAGAATCCGGAACAAGATAAGTATATGGCGCTTGTACAGAATGAAGATGGAAAATGGGGTGCAATAAATTCAGAAGGGAAAATGGTGATTCCCTGCGAATTAGAGGATTCAGATTTTCTGGAAAAGGAAGAAGCTTTAAAGAGTGGACTATGCTGTGCAGAGAAAAATGGAAAATATGGATATATTGACAGAGAAGGAAAAGAAGTGATTCCATTTATTTATGAGAATGCAGACCAGTTTTCAGAAAATGGACTTGCACCGGTGGAGAAAGATGGAAAATGGGGATACATTAACAAAGAAGGAAAGGAAGAAATTCCATTTATCTACGACAATGCGCGATGCTTTTCCTGGAATGGTCTGGCAGTGGTGGAATCTGAAGGAAAGGAAGGATGTATCAATGAAAACGGAGATGTGAAAATATCTTTCCGGTATAGTATGGTGCAGTCTTTTTCGCAGAAAGCGACAGTTACAGCAGTTTTAGAAAAGGATGATACTGGGGAGTGGAAGAATGGAATTGTGAATGAACAAGGGGAAGAAATTCTTCCATGTATATTCGATTTTGTGTATACATACCCGCAAAGTGAGATTATTCTGGTGCAGAGTGATGAAAAGTATGGTTGTTTTGAACAGAGTGGAAGACAAATTTTGCCGTGTGCGTACGACTCACTGTGGATAGGGGCTGGAGAACAAAGCAGAGTGATTATTGCAGAAAAAGATGAAAAGTACGGATGTTTCAGTACAGATGGAAAGGAAATAGTACCATGTGTCTACGACTTCGTAAATGCCAGTGATAATTATATTTTGGTATGTCAGGGAGAAGAAATTTACTGGCTTGATGAAAATGGTAAACAAGTATCGGAAGTTCCCGGGGATGAAGTGATCATTCCGGCAGAGAAGGATGGAAAATGGGGATATGTTAATGGAGAAGGACAAGTGATTGTCCCATTTGAATATGATTCCATGATGGGAGAATTAGGGCAGACAGATGTTGCTGCTGTTGAAAAAGAGGGAAAGTGGGGATATATAAATAAAGAAGGGGAAGAAGTAATCCCGGCTGTTTATGAGGTGCTCGATTATGCAAATATGCAGGAACCGGGAGAACTTATGCAGATAGGAAATGCATGGATTTCCAATCCGCTGTATGTTCCGATGTTCCCGGAAGAGGGAGTAGTTGTGTATCTGAACAAAGAGGGAGAAAAGATGAAGATGGATCAGGAGTATGATTTTGGACGGGAGTTTGGAGAAAATGGATTTGCAGCGGTCGGAATAGAGAGGGAAGACAGCACAGAAGCAGAAAGAAAATATATATGGAATTATATAGATGAGTCAGGAAAGGTAATGTTAGAGTTATCAGAAGATATTGTGTATGTAGGTGATTTTTTTAAAGTAGAGTAGTGACAGTAGATAGTTTGTGCGTGGAACGAAAATGGAATAAGAAAATAAGAGAGTCCCCTTTGGACAGCGGATCTTTTTCGGCTGTCCAAAGGGGACTGACATGTGAATTGCAATGACAAAAATTTTTCTTGACAACAGAAAATGTATTTGATAAAGTTACAGTTGATAATGTAATGAAAAAAGTTACAATTTGTACAGTTGTCCGTCAGTAATTTTTCGTTGACAGAAGCAAAGACGGATTGCTGTCTATAAAATGGAAAAGATGAAATAAGGAAAGAGGTGGTTTTATGGGATTTTCGATGGATATCAGCATCCCGGTTCTGACAGTATTTCTTCAGGGCTTATTTAGTTTCTTTTCTCCGTGCGTTCTGCCGTTGATTCCGCTGTATATGGGCTATCTGTCAGGTGGAACTGGTGAGATCGGGGAGGATGGAAAGGTGCATTATAAGAGACGGAAAGTGATGATCCATACCGTGTGTTTTGTGGTAGGAGTCAGCTTTGCGTTTTTCATTCTGGGGCTTGGAGCATCGGCACTTGGAAGCTTTCTCCAGAAAAATCAGATGTTGTTCGCGAGGATCGGTGGAATTCTGGTGATCGCATTCGGGCTGTATCAGCTCGGGGTATTTGGTACGAGCAGACTGCTCGGGAAGGAACGCAGGCTTCCATTTCATCTGGACGTACTTGCAATGTCACCGCTGACTGCGCTTTTGATGGGATTTACATTCAGTTTTGCATGGACGCCGTGTGTGGGTCCTGCGCTGACCAGCGTACTTTTGATGGCGGCATCTGCCGGGACAAAGTGGATGGGCTTTGCATTGATCGGCGTGTATACGCTTGGATTTGTTCTTCCGTTTCTTGCGGTTGGCTTATTCACGACAAGCCTTTTGGAGCTGTTTAAAAAACATATGAATGTCGTGAAATATACGGTGAAAGTTGGCGGGGTACTGATGGTACTGATGGGACTTCTTATGTTTACCGGAAAGATGAATGCGGTGACCGGATATTTGTCAAAAGTTTCCACGGGAGGAACGGAGGCAGAAAATACAAAAAAAGAAAAAGAGCAGGTGTCTGATCAGCAGAAAAATACAGGGAAGGCTGGCGCTTCCGGAGAGAAAGAAGCAAGTGCCGGGACGGATAACACTTCCGGGAAGCAGGAGCAAAATGCGGGGGAAGAGAAGCGTGAAGAAAAGAACGGCAATGATAAGAGAAAGATAGTCCCTTCCATTGACTTTACGCTGCAGGACCAGTATGGAAATACACATACGCTTTCGGAATATAAAGGAAAGACCGTTTTTTTGAATTTCTGGGCGACCTGGTGCGGACCGTGCCGGAATGAGATGCCGGAGATCCAGAAGCTGTACGAAGAGTACGAGGCGCAGGAGGACAGCGATGTTGTGATACTCGGAATTGCGGCTCCGGATCTCGGAGGAGAAGTATCCGAGGAGGAAATCAAAGCATTTCTGGAGGAGCATGGCTATACATATCCGGTAGTGATGGATAAGACCGGGGAGATCTTCGCAAGTTATGGGATCAGCGCGTTCCCGACGACATTTATGATCGACAGAGACAGCAATGTGTACGGGTATGTCAGTGGACAGTTAAGTGAGGATGTGATGCGAAATATTATTGAGCAGACACAGAACCAGGGGGTGAAGGCAGAATGACAAGTGAATTTGCGATCGCGGTCCATGCGCTTGTGTTTCTGGAACATAAGGGGATCGTGATTTCCAGCGAGGAACTGGCAAAGAATGTGTGCACGAATCCCGCCCGGATCCGAAAGGTGATGGCGAAATTAAAAAGGGCTGACCTGATCCGCACAAAGGAGGGAACCGAGGGGGGATATTTCTTCTTCCGGGATGCCGGGGAGGTGACACTTTCCATGGTGGCAGATGCACTTCAGATTTCCTTCGTATCGACTTCGTGGCGGAGTGGGGATCCGGAGAAAAAGTGCTGTGTGGCCTCGGGGATGGCGGATGTGATGGCAGGGATTTATGCAGACTTAAATATGTGCTGTAAAGAGCTGCTAAAACAGCGGACAATCGCAGATGTGGAGCAGGAACTGTTTCGCTTTGCAAAAGAAAAGGGAACCGTTTTGGAAGAGAAGAATGGAGGAGAAAAAAGATGGGAGAGAAGTTAAAGAAACTGGCGGCATATTATAAACCGTATCAAGGACTGTTTTTCAGTGATATGTTTTTTGCGATTCTGGGAGCTGCGGTCACATTGATCCTGCCGCTGATCGTGCGTTACATTACAAACGAGGTCGTATATTTTCCGGCGGAGGATGTGCTGCATACGATCACATGGATCGGTGTGCTGATGTTTGGCCTTGTGATCCTGGAATTTGGATGTAACTATTTTATCGGATATTATGGACATCTGATGGGCGCAAAGATGGAAGCTGACATGCGCAGGGATATTTTCGGGCATTATCAGAAACTGACCTTTGCGTTCTATGACAATCAGAAGGTCGGAGGACTTTTGTCCCGTATTACGAGCGATCTGTTTGACATCACAGAACTTTTACATCATGGACCGGAAGATATCGTGATCTCTGTCATCAAGCTTGTCGGGTCTTTTGCGATCTTATTTAGCATCAATGCAAAACTGACACTTGTGGCATTTGCATTTATTCCGGTCATGATCGTGTATGCAGGATGTTATAACCGGAAGATGAAGCGGGCATTTAAGAGAAATCGTGAGAAGATCGCGGATATCAACAGCCAGATCGAGGATAGCCTTTCAGGGATCCGCGTTGTAAAATCATTTGCAAATGAAAAAATCGAGATGAAAAAATTTCAGGATGGCAATGACCGTTTTGTCGCTGCGAAGAAGATTAGCTACCGCTACATGGGTGCGTACAATTCCGGGCTTGGGGCGTTGACAACGCTTGTCACAGTTGTTGTGCTGATTGCCGGCGTGCGCTTTATGGCGGCAGGAACCGTGGCAGTGACCGATCTGATCACCTTTCTTCTGTATATCAACAACTTTACAGAGCCGGTGAAGAAATTAGTCAACTTTACAGAACAGTTCCAGAATGGATATTCCGGTTTTGAGAGATTCCTTGAAATCCTGGCAATCGCACCGGATATCAAGGACAAAGAGGATGCTGTCAGTGTGGATCACCTCGAAGGAAAAATTGAGTTTGAAAATGTATCGTTCCATTATGAGGACAGTACGGAGAATGTGCTGGATCACATCAATTTGGATGTGGAGGCAGGAGATTATATGGCGTTAGTCGGACCGTCCGGTGTCGGAAAGACTACAATCTGCAGCCTGATCCCGCGGTTTTATGAGGTATCAGAAGGGGCGATCAGAATTGACGGTATTGATATCCGGGATATGAAGTTAGATGATCTGAGAAATAATATCGGGATCGTGCAGCAGGATGTCTATCTGTTTGCAGGAACGATCATGGAAAATATCCGTTATGGAAAGCCGGATGCGACAGATGAGGAAGTGGTCATGGCAGCGAGAATGAATTTATCATGAGCTTTCCGGAAGGGTATGATACCGATATCGGTCAGCGCGGTGTGAAACTATCAGGAGGACAAAAGCAGCGTCTGTCGATTGCCCGGGTATTCTTAAAGAACCCACCGATCCTGATCTTTGACGAGGCGACATCGGCGCTGGATAATGAGAGCGAGAAAGTGGTGCAGCAGTCACTGGAACGTCTGGCAAAGAACCGTACGACATTTGTGATCGCACACAGACTTTCTACGATCCGAAATGCGAAGAGGATCCTTGTGCTGACGGAGAAAGGAATCGAGGAAGAAGGAACCCACGAGCAGCTGCTTGCGAAAGACGGTGTGTATGCTGACCTTTATCAGATGCAGTTCCGGAGAGGGATCGAGTGCTGATCATACAGAAATTGCATGGAAACGTGCTTCCAAAGAAGCAGGCAGGAAGCAGAAAAACAGAAACAGATGAAAGCAGATTTTGAGAAGAGGTGGAATAAAATGATAACGATAGATTTTCAAAGACCGTCTTTGGAAGACAAAGAACTTTTGACGTCCTATTTTCGGAATTATCCGTCAAGAAGTTGTGAGCGCACATTTGTCAATGTATATTTGTGGGCGAAGTTTTACCAGGTAGGCTATGCGATGGTAGAAAACACGGTAGTTTTCCGGTCAAATGAAAATGGACTGTCTTTCGCCTATCCGGTCGGGGCGCCGGACGATGTGAGACGGGCGATCGAAGTGCTGATGGAATACAGCAAAGAGCAGGGATATCCGTTTACGATGTACTGTGTCACAGAAGAAAATTTTGAACAGCTGGAGGAGTGGTATCCGGGACAGTTTGAGATTGAGTACGACAGAGACAGTGCAGATTATGTCTATGAGTCCGAGAAGCTGGAGACCCTTTCCGGCAAGAAGCTGCATGGCAAGCGGAATCATATCAATAAGTTTAAGCTGGTCAATGAAGACTGGTCTTATGAAAGAATCACAGAAGAAAATATTGAAGAGTGCTTCCAGATGGCGCTTCAGTGGAGATGTGAAAACGGATGTGAGGCAGATGAAGAGAAAAATGCGGAAATGTGTGTGACACTTAATTCTCTGCGCCTTTACAAAGAACTGGAACTGACCGGAGGTCTTCTGCGGGTAGATGGAAAGGTAGTTGCATTTACACTGGGAGAAGAAGTCAGTGCAGATACGTTTGTCGTGCATATTGAGAAAGCATTTGCGGAGATCCAGGGCGCCTACCCGATGATCAACCAGCAGTTTGTAGAGCATGAATGCAGGAATTACAAATATATTAACCGTGAGGAGGATACCGGGGCAGAAGGACTTCGAAAGGCAAAGCTTTCCTACCGCCCGGCATTCCTTGTGGAAAAAGGAACTGTGACAAAGAAGGAGAGGATCGTATGATCGCAGAAAAGATGAAAGGGATGGTGGCAAACAGTTCCGCCATCCGCGCAATGTTTGAGGAGGGAAACCGCCTTGCAAAGCAGTACGGAAGAGAGAATGTGTTTGATTTCAGCCTCGGCAATCCAAATGTGGAGGCGCCGCAGGCGGTGAAAGAGGCGATCATTTCCCTTGTCACAGAGGAGAAGCCTCTGGAACTTCATGGCTACACAAACAGCAATGCAGGATATGAAGAAGTGCGGAAAACGGTGGCAGAGTCTTTAAATGAGAGATTTCAGACGAGATTTTCTGCCAAAAATATCATTATGACAGTGGGGGCGGCAGGGGGACTGAATGTAATCCTGAAAACGCTTGTCAATCCGCAGGAGGAAGTGATTGTTTTCGCACCATATTTTGGAGAGTACCGGAGTTACACGGCAAATGTGGATGGCATTCTCGTGGAAATCTCGCCGGATACAGAAACTTTTCAGCCAAAGCTTGATGAATTTGCGGCAAAGATCACGCCCCGGACAAAGGCAGTCATTGTCAATACGCCGAACAATCCGACTGGAGTGATCTACTCTGAACAGACGATCCGGGAAATGGCACAAATCATGGAGGAGAAGCAGAAGGAGTATGGGACAGATATCTATCTGATCTCCGATGAACCTTACAGAGAGCTTGTCTTTGACGGAGCTGAAGTACCTTATCTGACAAAGTACTATAAAAATACGATCGTGGCATATTCTTACAGTAAGTCGCTGTCTCTTCCGGGAGAGCGGATCGGCTATCTTGTCATTCCCGATGAGGTGGCAGACAGCGAGGAGGTGATCGCGGCGGCAGGTGTGGCAAACCGGATCCTGGGATTTGTCAATGCACCGACCCTGCTTCAGAAAGTTGTGGCAAAATGCATGGATGAGAAGACAGATCTTACTTATTATAATAAGAACCGGGAGATGCTCTATAATGGACTGACAGAGTGTGGTTTTACATGCATCCGGCCGCAGGGAGCCTTTTATCTGTTTATGAAATCTCCGATCGAAGATGAGAAAGCATTCTGCGAGGCAGCAAAAAAATACAATATCCTCCTTGTTCCGGGAAGTTCTTTTGGATGTCCGGGATATGTGCGGATCGCCTATTGTGTGGCATATGAGACGATCGTTGGAGCGCTTCCGAAATTTCAGGAGCTTGCAAGACAGTATTTTTCAGAGCAGGGACAGTAAGAGACAGGCATACGCGAACAAGAAATGAAATTTTCGTAAATCAGAGCGGAAATGTTGAAAAAAAGAAGGATTTATGCTAAATTTTTTAGCAGAGCGCATTGGAAAGGAGAAGGATGGATGCTGAAACAGATATTGCAGGGGATGGTTGTCGGAATTGCCAATATTATTCCGGGAGTCAGCGGCGGTACGATGATGGTTGCCATGGGTCTTTATGACAAGCTGATCCACTCGATCACCCATTTAAAGAGCGAATTTAAACAGAGTATGAAACTTTTGATCCCGATTTTTGCAGGGGCAGGGATCGCAATCGTAGTATTATCGAAACTATTTGAATTTTTACTGGATACTTATCCGATCCCGACGAATTTCGCATTTTGCGGATTGATCGTCGGAAGTCTTCCGTATATTGTAAAGAAGGTGAAAGGACATTCTGTCACGATCGGGAAAATCATTCCGTTTCTTGTCTTTTTTGCAGTCGTGATCGTGATGGCGATGCTCGGAGAGACCGGAGGAAAAGCGGCAGATGTTACGTTTGGTCTGGTCAATGTGATCAAATTATTCTTTGTCGGTGTTGTCGCAGCGGCTACGATGGTCGTGCCGGGGGTCAGTGGTTCGATGATGCTGATGCTGCTTGGATATTATGATGTGATCTTAAAGACGATTAACTTATTTGTAGATTCACTTGTAAAATTTGATATGGCAGGGCTGATGAAGGGTGTCGGCGTACTTGCACCGTTTGGAATTGGTGTTCTGATCGGAATCGGAGTGATCGCGAAGCTGATCGAATTTATTTTCTCGAAGGCGGAGATCCACGCGTACTATGGAATCATTGGTCTGATCGTTGCATCGCCGATCGCGATCCTGATGAAGACGAACTGGTCAGGACTGTCAGTAGTGACGATCGGAATCGGAGTAGTGACATTTGGACTTGGATGGCTGGTAGCCAACAAACTTGGCGGAGAATAAGCAATAGGAAAAAATCCTTTTTGGGGAACTGTTGGAAAATGAAAAGATCATTTTGCAGCAGTTCTTTTTTTGATCGTTATCAGACGGCAGACAGATTTCCGTCAAAAAAGATCAGGAAAATAATGTTAGGAACCTTGCAATTTAAAATTTATAGTGTTATAATAAGAAAGTAAGGTATCTAACAATCTATGTTGAGGTACCTTGTTTTTACGAAAAATTTGAAAATAGGAGGAATGTGAAGTGATAAAAGAACTTTCAAAATGTATCAGAGAGTATAAGGC
>OATU01001814.1_pt1 | contig 11850 bp, 12 predicted proteins | sample 1516711 | NCBI WGS metagenome assembly OATU01 (sample SAMEA2579971, study PRJEB22360) | human gut metagenome | biome: human gut; feature: human-associated habitat; material: faeces | place: Denmark | collected 2008/2010 | reverse complement strand
TGAGAGGCTTGGGCGCCCCCCCCCGCCACTGCGATCCCGCCGCAGACAGCTGCCCAGAACTTTACGCCCAGCCGCTTTTTCTTTCTGCTGCGTGGTTTTTCTCTTTCCATTTAATTCCTACCTCTTTACTAGCAATTAGTTAATGTGTTTATTATAACGCATGGCCATGCATGATGTCCAACCCTTTTCTGATAAGATTTTATGACATTTTTATTACGATCCTCTCTCATATAAAAACAAATTTTATTTTCAATCCCCCGCTTCCAACTTTTACTTTTTTGTTTTTCGTTTTTTCGCTTTTTCGCTTTTTCTAAATTCAAAGCTTCGCGCACAGAAAGGTTCTTCCCCGCCTCCAGGTGCGTCCCGGCACAGGGGGAGTTGATATCCCAGTGTGCCGCCATCTGGATACCAGTGCCTCCCGACATATTTACGCCGGGAGACACTAGTCATAAAAATGAACGTGACTGGCGAACACACGCATTATGTGTCCGTCAGTCACGTTCATTTTTATGGCGAGTAGGAAGCAAGGCGGACACGGGATATCAACTCCCCCTGTGCCGGGACGCACCCGGAGGCGGGGAAGAACCTTTCTGTGCGCGAAGCCACCCTTACTCCTCTTCGGGTTTGATTTTCCCCTTCCTGACCGCCTCCACGAACAGCGGCGCCAGCTGCGGATCAAACTGCCTACCGGCCTGTTTCAAGATCTCCTCCATGGCAAATTCCAGGGAGCAGCGGTCCTTGTAGGACCTTTTTGATATCATAGCGTCAAAGGAATCCGCAATGCAGAGAATTCTTGCGGAGAGCGGTATATCTTCTCCCGCGATTCCCCTTGGGTAGCCCTTGCCGTCATACCGCTCATGGTGGCCGATAACGGCCGGTATTACATAGTCCAGAGACGGCAGGTTCCGGATGATGCCGATGGCCGCTTCCACATGGCCCTTCATGGTCTCATACTCCTCTGGCTCCAGCCTTCCGGGCTTGTTTAAAATATGTTCCGGGATCCCGATCTTTCCGATATCATGGAGAAGCCCGGCCTCCCTCACCAGCTCGATGAAGTCTTCACTCATGCCGTACTCTTCCGCCAGAATCCCCGCGTACTCCGCCACATGCCTGGAATGGCTGAAGGTATAGTGATCCTTGGCGTCGATGGCCGCGGTCAGCGCATAGATGGTGGACTGGTACGAGGTATAGACATCCTCTCTCACCAGCGGTTCACCGCCCTTTGCATTTCCGTCTATATGGGATCCGATGTCATAGACCATGACGCCGTTTTTCCCCTTCCGCTTCACGGAAAATACAGCCATGTCTGCGTTCTCCACCAGCTGCTTGATATTGCTGGCTGAATATGGGATGGTACAGATCCCGCAGCTCACGGTCAGCACCTTTAAGGCGTAATCCGTGGCCCTCTTGTTCATATTTAAAATCTGCATCCGTATGGATTCCGCGATATTCCTGGCCGCCAGCACATCGAAATCAGGCAGCGCCGCCGCGAATTCCTTTCCGCTGTAGCGGGCCACATAACCGCGCTCTCCCACCGTTGCGCTGATAATCTTCGCCACATTCTGAAGGGCAGCGTCCCCCTCCTTCATGCCGTAGAGCTGGTTATACAGCTTAAAATCATCGATGTTGATGATGATCAGGGCCAGCTCTTTGTTCGGCTTCTTCTCATACTGCTGATTCAAAAGTTCATAGAAATACTTCCGGTTTAAAAGTCCGGTCAGCTCATCCGTCCGGGCCTCCATGCAGGCCTTCTCATACAGCCTGGAGTTGCGGACCGCGATAGACGCGATGGAACTGACTGATTCCAGGAAATTCAAATCATCGTAGCCGTAGGATTTCCCCTTCTTTTTCGAAGCCAGAAGCACGATTCCAGCCAGGCTTTCCTCGTCCTGCAGCGGAAGCATGCACTGGATTCCCAGTTCCCGGATCAGCTGCTTCTCCTCCTCCCACATGGACTTAAAAAGCACGGTCCTGCGGAATTCCGATATCTGGATACACCGCCTGTTCTGGCGCATCCACTCCACCATCGGGTTGTCCCCCCGTATGGTAATGTTTACGCCGCTGATGGGACGGGACCGGTGCGCCGTCTCATAATTCTCTCCCGCCTGGTCGGCCAGACAGATATAGATGGTCTCTACCGCCAGCGTCTCCTGGATAACCGTCGAGATCTCCTCCACGATATCAGCCACCTCAAGGCTCTTAGACACTGCTGTGCTGAATTTCTTTAAATTCTCCGTCTGGACCAGTTCCCCCTTAGTAAACAGAATATCGATAAATGTCTTCACCACCGATGACAGTAAGAACGTAACCAGCGCGAAGCTCACCGCCACGATCAGAAGGCTGCTTCCCGCAAATACCGGCATATTCCTCTGAATAAACTCCTGGATCGGATTGATGTAATTGGCAAACAGCAGTGCCACCAGCAACGTGCTGATTCCGTAGACCACTCCCCTGGAAACCAGGAGTGTCAGCCGGAATAAATGCTTTTTATATAATGCATAGAACATGAATCCCGCGTTAATGATGCCTGAAAGGACATCTGTCGGGAATCCGCGGAACACCGGCACCAGAGTTCCGGCATGGCCGATAAACAAAATGACGATTCCTGCAAAGATCGGCTTCAGCTGATTTCGTTCCACCGTGTTCTTCCTGTACGACTTATGCACCAGGTAAAACATATGGATGATCGGAAACGACATGGTGATAAACAGGATAATAATCGGCCAGCCGATATGGTACACGAATCCGGCTGATCCGTTAGCCAGCCTTATCACTTCCGGGCATGGAATATAGAAGCCCCATTTGATGTTGGCTACATTATTGATCACTGCCAGTATGAGCCACGACCACCACAGGATGGTGTCATCCGAATCCACCAGCGCATAGATAAAGTTAAAAAACGTAAAGGGCAGAATAATCAGGCCCACTATGGAAAAATGGAACCAGAATTCCACTTCCGGCCACAGCTCCATACGCATGGCGAGGGAACCGCCTGTCCACAGTAAAAACGCGGCCAGCACTACCAGAAATGAGTGGATGATTTTCGTCTTCTGCGCGGCCATGAACGCCACAAATAAGATCATGTAGCAAAATAGAGCCGTCACAGAGATAAATGAGTAGTTATACACTTCTCTCAGGCCTCCTTCCAAAAGCGGAAACCAGTTCCTGACTCTTTAAAAGCTCTCCGATCTCATACTGGGTGGGGTTGATCCTCCGCATCTTCTCCTTGCCCCCGCGGTAATACGTGTCAAACGTACCGCACCGCAGGATCGTGATCTCCAGAGGGTCGATTCCGAGTATCTTCTTCAAGTCCTTATAGTCCTCGTCGACGTATTTGAAATAGACCCCCATGTGCTCCTTTAATATGTTGACGGTTACGGCAGATGAAAACAGGCACTCCGGCTCCATCTCCACATACATGTGCAGAAATGGCCGCTTATTCTCTGTAATCTCCTTAGCCGCCGCCCAGTCCTTCACCTTCAGTCCTGACAATCCGATGACCCGGCCGATGGAATTCTCCGTAATTCTTGTAAATCCGGCAATATCGATCACCGTTGGAATCCGGTCTATGTATTCGAATCTGGGGAATCGAACCTGATCCCGCTCATTTTCCAGGGCGATGCAGCGATAGACATCCCCCACACGGTAACGCATGAAGACGCCGCCCTTCAGCACCGAGATCACAAGTTCGTACTTCTCGCCCTCCTCCACCTCATTCATGAGGCAGGTGCGCGGTTCATAGGAGGGGTCCGCCAGACTTCGCTCCATCTCCTTTTCCGGGATGAACTCATAAAAGCAGGCATCCGGGAAAAAGTACATACCGTCCCGGCTCCAGATCTCCGTTCCGATACACGTCGGCTCCGTTCCGGCAAATATCTCCATGGGGCGCACGCCCCACAGCTTCTCCAAATCGTCACGGTAGAGGCGGTTGTCCGTTCCGGCGCACATAAAGCCCTTCAGACGGAACAAATCCTTTGGAAGTAAGTCTCTCCCCTCTTTTCTGCATAGATGCTTTGCCTTAAGCAGCCGGACCACCATAGCCGGACTGATGGAAATCTTCTTTTTGCCGTCTCCGCCTCCCGAACCGCTTCCGCTTTTATGTCCGGAACCGAGAGACGCGATGCTGAGACTGACGTAATACGTGACGCTTCCAACGCCAAAAAAGAAGTCAATCCCTTTCTTTAAGCCCATTTTAAAGCCCTTTTTATTCCGTTCACTGAATGACATCTTCTGGGCTTCCTTGACCGGTGGAAGAAATTCGATGCTGATCGCATCGTTGAGAAGCAGAGGGAAGATTCCCGTCGCATAGGGAAGTGGTGCAAGCGCGTAGAGAATGGTATCCTTCGGATTGACATCGAAGTCTCCCCGCCCGCTGCTGGTGGACAGCATCAGACAGCCAAGCATGTTATTCTGGTACGTCTCCAGCATGCTCCGGGTATAGGGAGCCAGCTTGATCGTATGCCTTCCGCCCTCCCACGTCGTCTGAATCCAGACCACAGGATCATCCGGAAGTATGGATTTGTCCTTTAAGGACAGACTGTCCGCATAGTCTTCATAAGAGGTTAATGGCACCATTTTCCGGAACTCTTCGATCGTCTCCGGATTCCTGCCCTTCAAAATCGTCTGACCGATCCCGCTGGCCCTCCATTTACGAATCTGTTCCAGCATAAGCCGGTTCTGAATCGCCATAAACTCATCTATGGTTAAATCCAGAAAACCGCAGTATTCCTTCCAGAGCTCCCAATCCTTACGCTCCTTCAGTTTTTCTTCAAATTTCATCCCCGTCCTCCTCCATTGTCCGGAAGTACCCGGCACATTTGCGGACACTCTTTCCGGTGGGTATCAGAAATGGCGTTTCCCTCTGATACGCCTCATAGCCTGAAAGCGTCCTTTTAAATGTAACCCGGTCCTGAAACCAGACATACAAAACATTGAGCCCACTGTAACAGATACACACAGCCATCATCAGTCTCTGCCCGGTTAAAAGGGCGAGAAAGAGATACAGAAAGAAAAACCACACCACCCCCGGGTGTCTGCAGAGGGAATAAACGCCCTCTGTGTACACTGGCGGGTTTTCTTCCAGCCTGGTATACGTTTTCTCAAACGGCAATGCAAAAAACAGTGTGTAGATCAGCAGTGCTGCCTGGCTCACGGCCAGCGCACCAAAAATCACAATTCTCCAGACCGGCGCTCCGTACGCCCGGATCAGTGTGACGAAACAGGCGGCCGTAGACGCCAGCAGAATCACATTCCCGATCAGGAAAAAGGTGTGCAGAATGCGGTTTTTCCAGGTAAAGCTGTTCAGATCATAGAGTAAAAACATACCAAAAGCAATCACGCCTGCTGCAAGATAACTCATTCTCCCTGCCTTTCTTTTTTATGACGTCTGATAATTCCGATTCCCAGCGGATACGGCCCCGTGTGAACGGCAATCGTCGCACCAATCTGGTTGATCCAGGCATCTTCCATCTCATACCCCCCGGTTCTGAGCGCTGCAAGCACCTGTTCCTTAAATAAAACCGCCTCTTCACGGTCATAGCCAAAGCCTATGGTAAACCGGTAGCTGCTCATGGGCCGCCCGTTTTCCTTCAAATAATCAAGCAAAAGAGCGATCACCTTATCGATCGATTTTCTCCTGCTCCTCGATATTCCGCTTGGAAATATCTCTCCCTGCTTCAGGGTAATGATGGGCCTGATCCCCAGCACAGAAGCCGCGGCTCCGGCCACTTTCCCGATTCTTCCGCCGTGCTGCAGATAATCCATGCTTCCGATCGTAAAGAAAATCCGGCCGCTCTCCTTGATCTCGTCGAGTGCCGCCACGGCCTCCGAAAGGGTCATCCCTTCCTCCCTCATCGAGACGGCCTCCAGCACAAAAAGCCCCTGAAGTACGGTGTTCACGGTTGCGTCTATCACTTCAATCTGCGCATCCTCATACTGGCTCAGCACCATCTCCCTCGCATTCAGCGCGGACTGCATGGAACCGCTGAATTTCGTCGTGATGCAGATACACAGAACAGGAATGTGCGCCTGTGCAAACGGCTGAAATACGTCGACATAATCCTGGATCGACGGCATGGAAGATTTGGGATATACACCGGGCTGCTCCACCATCTCCCGGTAAAATTCGCGGATGCCGATTTCCGTGCCCTCTTTTTTATAGGTTTCTCCGTCAAAAGAAACATAGAACGGCACCACCGTGATCTCCTTCGCTGCAGTCAGCTCATCGGGTAAATCACAGGAGCTGTCACTGATCACTGCAAACCTGCTGTTTTCCATGTCTGATTCTCCTCTCCTCCGTATACAGCTGTCACGCATCTCACAAAAAGACTGAAAGTATTTACGCGACACTTCCATTATACTAAACCTATCACAACCTGTCCATTGTAATTTACTCGATATCTGACAAAATTTTAGTCACATTTCGCTATTTTTAGCCATTTTCTAAATAATTTTGTAACCTTAAAATTTTTCATATTTATTCCGTTTCACGCATCGCCGTCCCCTTTCATATGATAAATAGAAAGTGTATGCATAAGGAATATCACATGGCACAGTTTACACCGGTTTATGGAACCATCACCTCCATCACCCCCATGCAGACAGCAGACGGCACGCAGGACTGCACCCTTTTATTTTTCGTCATGACGCAGGATATCGGCCCTGTTACCTTTACTGTCACCCCCCTCACCTATGTGGAGGGCCAGGAGACGTTAAAGCCAGGAGACCCCATTGTCGCATTCTATGACAGTTCGGTCCCCACCCCACTCATTTATCCGCCCCGCTATCACGCAGTCCTGATTGCAGAGACGGATGACGGTCTCTTTGCCGCCTTCGACTATTTTGACGAAAATCTGGTTAATTCAGATGCGACGCTCAAATTAAACCTGTCGGAAAGAGGCGGGACCGAAGTACTTATGGCCAACGGACAGATCTACTACGGCACACCGGCGAATCACTACCTGCTGGTACTCTACAGTACCACCACGCGCAGCATCCCGGCCATGACCACGCCGGAAAAGATCATTGTATTCTGCAGCGAATAGCCTGAAGGCTGCCGCCGGCCGTCAAAAAGGGATATCCGGCCTAGACCAGATATCCCTTTCTTTGGAGCTCCATTTCTATCATATCCAGATTCTTTTCCGAATCCGCGGCTACCGTATGGTAATGGCAGGCGCCCGGCCGGGGCCTTTCCTGGCGGTGCTCATGTCCACCGCCGGTCAGGACCTTTAACGGCTGATCCCTGCTCATCGCCATCTGATTCACGAATTCCAGCGCATCCAGCCGGTTGTTGATAATTAAGTCCACACTGATCTGGCCGTAGAGTGCGTGTTCAATAGATACGTCCAGAATTCTTCCTCCGTAATCCACGATCGTCTGAAGCTCGTCCAGCATGTGCTCCGTATCGTGATTCACCCGGAAGACGCGGACACGCGCCTTCTCTGCCCCCTGCTGGGGTTTATAGAGAACATAGCCCTTATTTGTGGACATGATCTCCTTATTCTCGGCCCGCAGAAGGGCGATATCCTGAACCACGATCTGACGGCTCACTCCCGCCCGCTTCGCCAGCTCCGCTCCGGACACGGGAGACGTCTCCTGATTCAGTATCTCCATGATCTGCTGTCTTCTCTTATCTCCATCCACTCGATCCATCACTCCTGTTCCGCAGTCCCATCTTTTCTGTCGTTTATATCATTCACTGTCATAAATGCCCCCTCATACCCCAGTTTCCGGCAGAGGGCCGCCATGTGGGGCTGTTCCAGCTTTGCAGCCGCCAGGGCGTCTACCTCATAAAATACGGACTCCTTCGGTCCATCGGCCAGCACCTTTCCGTGTGCCATCACGATGACCCGCTCAAAATACTCCGCCACGAAATCCATATCATGGAGAATCGCCAGCACAAACTTTCCGGAATCACTCAGTTTTCTTACAATCGATCCTATGACTGCGCGTCCTCTTGCATCCTGGGCAATGGTCGGCTCATCCAGAATCAGAACCTTTGTATCCATGGCCACAACAGACGCGATTGCCACCATTTTCCTCTCCGATAAATCCAGATCATAGGGATTTTCTTCCGCCGCATCTAAGAGTCCTACCATGGAAAGGGCTTCTCTGGCCCGCTTTTCCGCCGCCTCCCGGCTCATGCCGATATTAAGGGGGCCCACCATGACTTCGTCCATCACACGGTTTTTAAAAATCTGGTCATCCGGATTCTGAAATACATACCCCACACTGCCGGCCAGCTGCGCCACCGTCCGCTCCGAGATATCCTCATTACCAAACAGGATTGACCCGGAAACCGGCTTCAAAAGCCCCTTTAACAGCTTGACCAGCGTCGTCTTGCCGGCACCGTTCTGGCCGATCACCGCAGTGGGTCTCGCATCCAGCTCCATGGCAAGGCCTTCCAAAACAGGCACATGCTCCAGATAGTGGAACGACAGGTCCTTTATACGGAAGATTTCCCCGGACATTCTGTCGGCGGCAGCTGGCAGCCCTTCTGCCCCCACTCTCTTTCCGCTTAACCCCGCCGGAAACTGATCCCGCAAGGCCATGGTCTGCTCCATCGTCACCGGATAGAGGCGCTTTCCCTCCTCTTTTCTGCACACGGAAAGCTTCCGGCAGACTCTTGTAAACACAGGCGCTTCCACGCCCAGTTCTTCTAAATCATCTCTGGAGAATATCTTCTCCGGCGTATCGTACGCAATCTGTTTCCCATCGTGGAGAAGCAGGATTTTATCGCAGTAGGAGGCCAGTTTTTCCATCTTATGCTCCACCATAATGATGGTAATTCCGGTTTTGGACAGCTTATCCACCACCCGGAACACCTCCTCACTTCCCTGAGGGTCCAGCTGGGAGGTCGGTTCGTCGAGCACGATAATCTCCGGCTGCATGGCCAGAATACTGGCGATAGCGACTCTCTGCGTCTGTCCTCCCGATAAATCGAAGGGGTTCCTGTCGCGGTACTGTTCGATGTCGAGCAGCCTTAAATTCTCTTCCACCCGGCGCACGATCTCCTCCCGCGGCACGCCTAAATTCTGCAGGCCAAAAGCAATTTCTCCAAATACCGTATCCTTCGCCCCGGAAAGCTGGTTAAATGGATTCTGAAAGATCAGTCCCACCTTCTGACAGAGCAGCGCCACCGGTGTTTTGGCCGCTTCCTGCCCGTCGATCACGATCTTTCCGCCATAAGCCCCCTTAAACATCGTGGGCACCAGGCCGACGAGAGCCTGACAGAGCGTGCTCTTTCCAGCCTTGTTTTCACCTACAATGCCGATAAAGCTGCCCTTTTCCACTAAAAAATTAAGGCCGTCCAGCGCCAGCTTTTCCGTATGGGGGTAACGGTATTTCAAATTTGTCACTTCAATCAGAGCCATCTTATCACCCTCCATACGATAGAACCTGCAATCAGGAGGACCATCAGAACCATAAATGCCCTGTCGCGCCCCTTGATCTTGTGATCGCTTAAAAACGTCTTCTTTGTCTTCGAATCAAAGCCCCGCACCTCCAGCGCGATGGCCCTCTCCCTGGTATTGATGAGGGAGCTGCTTACCACCGGAGAGATCAGCGGGATAAATGCCTTCGCCCTCACGAACAGGCTTCCTTCCGTCTCCATCCCTCTGCTCCGCTGTGCATCCATGATGGTATTCATCGTTCCCATCATCTGCGGAATAATCTGAAACACGGAACTGATCATATATCCGAAACGCGGGGAAAAGCCCGCCTGCTCTAAATCATCCACCAGGGTGGCCGGCTTCGTAGTCAGCACAAACATGGCGAACGCCAGAAGCATGTTTAAGATGTTAAGCCCGATCCTGGAAGCGTAGAGAAGCCCTTCCTTATAGAACTTAAGCGGCCCTAAGGCCGCCAGGACATTCTGATTCTCCCGGTTGAACAGACCGTGGATCAGAAAGACCGTGATGATGATGGTAAACGAAAAAGCGATCAGCGGAAAGACCTTTTTAATGATTTTTCCGCTGATGAGCAGTCCCAGGCTGACTGCGATAAACACGCCGAACATCCACAGTGTGCCCGTGATTAAGGGCACACTGATGGCCGCCACGATGTAAAGCATCTTGGCAAAGGGATGCAGCCTGGTCAAATACGTATCTTTGTCCACAAAAAGGCTGATACTTTTCATAAAACGCTCCATCCTTCATTTAAAATTTCATGATTAATCGAGGCTTTCCACCTCATCGCCCATCTCATAGAGGGAGGTCAGCTTCTTCGGCAGTCCCTTGATGATGGCAAACACAATTAACAGTGTGATCAGCTTATCCGGGACATCGACGATCACTTCGTCCAGGAAGGAGCCCAGCGCGACCGGAAGGCCGGAAGCCTGAGACCATGCGAATACCGCGTCGCCCCAGAGGTTGCCGGTAGTACCGCCCCAGAACAGGATGTTGAGCGGTGTGGAGATGAGAACTGCCACAAATCCGGCTACGCATGCCGTTAAAACAGCGCCGGAAAGCTTCTTCATGCGTCCGAGCCTTGCCATGATTCCGACTGCTACGCCGATACCGAGGCTGGTCAGCGCATAGACCAGGGTGATGGAATCGCCTGTGGTAAAGCCGTAGATTAAGTTGTTCGCCGCGCCGCAGATTCCTCCGATGATCGGACCGCCCAGCACCGCGCCGATACAGGTTCCGATGGAATCCAGCCATAACGGCAACTTAATCCGCCCCAAAACGGGTCCGGAGGCAACCCAGCCATAACGGCAGCTTCAGGACTGACGCGAACAGCTTCCCTAAATAGTTGATTCCGATACAGGCCGGAATCAGAACGATACATGCTGCATTCAATTTGGTTTTAAAAATATTACTCATACGAATTGCCTCCCTGTTTGTTTTTATCTATTCGTACAAACGCTTCAAGCGCTGTAAGAATCTCCATCCGTTCCCCCTGCATCATGGCGGACTCTCCGCCTGTATAGCTGTTAATGTTCTCCTCCAGAGAATCCTCCCACTCCACGACCGTGTTTAAGATCGAGGCCGTCCTCACGCCCCGCAGCCTTCCGACGACAAACAGCGCCGCCGTCTCCATATCGGAGCCGAGCACGCCCCTCTCTCCCCAGTAGGTGCTGACCGCCTCCTCGTCGTCGATATAGAAGCTGTCATGGCTCCTGGCGATTCCCACATGGGTTTTCGCCCCCAGCTCCTCTGCGCTCTCCATACATGCCACTAACAGTTCCGTGTCCGGTATGGCCGGGTAAATACTGTCCACATACGTGACCGAGGCACCGTCATCCCGCACGGCGCCGTTTACAAGAATTAAGTCCCCCAGCCGGATCCCCTTGTTTAAAGCGCCGCAGCTTCCGATCCGGATCATCGCTTTCGCACCGATTCTCGCCAGCTCCTCCACCGCTATGGTGGTGGACGCTCCGCCGATCCCCGTGGATACCGCCATGACCGAAACGCCCTTGTAGACGCCTCTCAGGCTCCGGTATTCCCTGTTATAAGCCAGTTCTTCCACCTCTTCAAGGCACTCCGCAATCCGGTTCAGCCTCTGCGGATCCCCGGGCAGAAGCACATAGTCCGCGGCCTGTTCCCTTGACAGCCTGATATGAGGCATGATCTCATCCATGTTCCCATCTCCCTTCTTATTTCTCATTTCTGTTTTCTGTTATCTGTTATCACGTTCAGAAAGGGCTGTACTTCCTTTATCTCTCTGACACTTTCGCCAAAAACAGTACTGCCCTTTTGTTTAAATTTACCATAATCCATCTGTCTTGTCAATCAAAACGGCAGCTGACAAGACAGTTCATTTTTTGAGATCCATTTACCTGCGTTCGGCGAAATGCCGCGAGGCAGAATAAAGAATCCGGGCCATCCGGACACGCCGACCGTCAGCGTGTCC
>OATU01001804.1_pt1 | contig 11911 bp, 11 predicted proteins | sample 1516711 | NCBI WGS metagenome assembly OATU01 (sample SAMEA2579971, study PRJEB22360) | human gut metagenome | biome: human gut; feature: human-associated habitat; material: faeces | place: Denmark | collected 2008/2010 | reverse complement strand
TCACATCCTTGTACCGCCTGCAATGAATTCTGGGTAAATTTATTAATGTTCATCTGGTTACCTCTCTTTCTTTTTGTTCTATAATAGATATAACATATGTTGTTATCCATGTCAAGACTCGAGTGCTAAATTATTTCTAAATAATTTTCACCGTTCGTTTGGTGTTTTGTAATTTTATCACAGAAGAGAGCTCTTTTTCTGTGTTGTTCTAATAGTATCATTTTTACCATTTTTAAGGAGGTTTATCATGAAAAGAAAGTATATCGTTTCTCTATTTTTTGCGTTTCTGCCTACACTGTTTTTATTTACCGGATGTAGTCAGAAGCAGGGCTCTTCTTCTCCATCTGGTTCTGGATCTGCAGATTACCGGCAGATTTCTTCCGGGGAAGCTGCTGCCATGATGGAAACGGAAGACAATTATATCATTTTAGATGTACGGACTTCTGAAGAATACCAGGAGGGGCACATTCCCAATGCGATCAATATTCCGAATGAGACGATCCAGTCAGAAAAACTCGCTGAGCTTCCGGATAAAGAGCAGCTCATTTTCGTCTATTGCCGCAGTGGAAACCGCAGTAAGCAGGCTTCCCAAAAGCTGGCAGATGCCGGATATACAAATATCGCAGAGTTTAGCGGGATCAATGAATGGCACGGAGACATCGTGAAATAATCCATCATTTTCAAACGACAGCAGAATTGATTTTCTTCTTTCAGAAATCAGGGAACTGTCCTCTGGGAAAAATGAATGCCGGAAGCTTACAAGATAGATATATCTGTACGCTTCCGGCACTTTTCATAGAATTTTTATTTTCTTTTAATAATTTTCTGCATGTACTTCAAAATAACTCTTTGGATGCGCACACACCGGGCAGATTTCCGGCGCAGCTGTTCCCACCAAAATATGTCCGCAGTTCCTGCATTCCCACACTTTTACTTCACTCTTCTCAAATACCTGCGCTGTCTCTACATTTTTTAACAATGCTCTGTATCTCTCTTCATGGTGCTTTTCAATTGCTGCAACCATACGGAATTTTGCTGCGAGTTCTGGAAACCCTTCTTCCTCTGCTGTTTTTGCAAATCCCTCATACATATCTGTCCATTCGTAGTTCTCACCTTCTGCTGCTGCCTTGAGATTATCTTCTGTGCTTCCAATTCCTTTCAGTTCTTTAAACCACATTTTTGCATGTTCTTTTTCATTGTCTGCAGTTTTCTGGAATAATGAAGCAATCTGCTCATACCCTTCCTTTTTTGCAACCGATGCAAAATAAGTGTACTTATTACGAGCCTCTGATTCCCCTGAAAAAGCTGCCTGCAAATTCTTCTCCGTCTCTGTTCCTGCATATTTGTTCTGTCCCATAAAAATATGTCTCCTTTCATTTTCACAATCCAGTGCCCCGCTTCATCCTCCATCGGAAAAATCAGTGTAAAATACAGCTTTTCCGTGAAAAGTCTACCTGCCCCATTGCTACTATCTGTTCTCAATTATAACAGTTTTACCTTCCCTTTTCAAGGAAATCTGTTTCCATACTTATTCAGAAAACCTTATCCGGTCAATCAGATTCTGCCGCCTGAAATTTTTATTTACCGCATAAGTAAGCACGATCTGTATCACCAGGATGATGATAACCAGAATCACCGTCTGCACAACCGGATAATGATAGACATTTCCGACATACAGCCCCTGCTCTTTCGCATACCGGAACACCGCATATCCGGCTCCTCCTCCGATCGTGACAGACAAGAGCAGTGTCCCTGCCGTATAGACCATACTCTCCATCTGAAGCATCCTGATCAGCTGTCTGTCCGACAGTCCGATCGCCTGAAGGATTCCCAGTTCTTTTCTGCGGACGTAGATACTGTTGATCATCGTGTTGATCAGATTCAGGATACCGATCACTGATAAAATACCGATCAGCATGTAGCAGACGGTTCCGATAAACTGCACCGTAGTTTCATTTTCTTTGAGCAGATCTCCATAACTTTTCATCTCAAAAAGTTCCCGGGACTCTATGATTCTCTGAAGTGCAGACTCCACCTCACTGTATTTCTCCGGATCTGCTTCGATCTCCATCGCATAGGAGAGATCCGATGTTACCAGCCCGTCAACGGTTTCTTTTGGCATAATAAACGTATCTTCGGTCACTCCGCGATCATATTCTCCGATACCTGCAACCTCAACTTTCTTTGTCACTTCTTTCTCTCCGTCAAAATAGACAAGCTCGAAAGTATCTCCCACCTGCACCGGATAATTCAGAGAAAAATAACTTGGCACCGCCGCGATGACTTTCGTTCCTTTCGCCTGCTTTAGTTCTTCCCATGTGACATCTCCTTCCGTCAGCCCCGCTTCCATTTCTCTGCTGTGGGAATCGTCCAGTCCTCCCACACTCAGAAAAACCTCCTCTCCTTCTATTTTCAGTTCTTTCTCCTTTGCTGCCAGATAAGATTTCATTTCTATTTTTTCGACTCCGTCAATCGCAAGGATTTCTTCTTTGAACGCTTCTGTGAACGGATTGCCCTTCTGGATCACCTTCCAGGAACGCTCCGGATGTTCCTTGTCATCCTCCCACGATTCGATCTGGATCTGGAAGGTCTCCTGAATATTTTCTTTTGCCATCTCTTTCGGATCTGCGCAGGCAAGTATCGTGGAAATCATCACATAGAAGATTCCCGTGAGACTCAGCGTAACGATTGTCAGAACTGTACGCTTTTTATTTCTCCCAAGATTGATGCAGGTAAGTTTTCCTACAGAAACTGCTTCATAACCTTTTCTTGTCTTCTTTCTCCGGTCTGTATTTCCAGCATAACGCATCGCCTCCACCGGTGAAATTTTAGCTGCCAGGTACATTGGACGAAGCAGTGACAGATACACGGTTGCAAAGCTCACTATGGCGGCAAGAAGGATCAGCCAGCCATTGATCATCTGCACACCGCCGCTCTTTAAACTCTCCCGGATAACAGCCGTTCTTATATTTCCGTTATCCACACGGCCATAGAGCATCCGGACACATACCGGGGCAAGCAGCGTTCCTAAAAGCAGTCCCGCCGGAATTGCGGTCCCCGCTGTACACATCCCTTCCAGAAGAACAATCCTGCGTATCTGTCGTTTCGTGGCTCCGATTGCCCGCAGCTGTCCGAATTCCTGCACTTTTGTGATCATCGATACATAGTAGATCCCATAGATGGTGATCATTCCTGCAAGGATAATGACCAGCATGATACATACGATCCCCATATAAAATTCCGGATCCACATAATTTGCCACGATATATTCTTTGTTCATCACAACGTTTGCCGGAAGGATCCCATACGCTCCTCCAAGTTCCTTTGCCTTCTGCTCAATCTGGTCTGCATTCATCTGATCTGCCTCTGCAATCCGCAGGACAACGCGGTATTCCCGCCCGGTTTCCGGCACATGCGCTTCATAAAATGCTTCTGACACAAGACAGCCAAACATTTCGTTTTGCACGCTGTATTCTGTCGTCGGCTCAAATCCGACAATCTGAAACGTGTCTGTATACTGCCAGGACAGACCACCATCTTCATAGATCTGGTACGGAAGGGTAACCATATCTCCGATTTCCGCCTCAACTCCCAGCTTTTTCAGCAGTCCCTCCTGCACAACGATCTCATTTTCTTTCTCCGGAAAATGTCCCTCCTCCAGTGTGATCTTCTGAAGCTTCCGCGCCTCTTCATCCATATATGTCAGCAATGCCGTTCCGTCCTGAAGGACAACCTCTCCCACATCTCCTCTGAGTCCGGCACATTCTGCCTCGCTGTGGCGTTTCAGCATCTGCGCTTCCTTTTCCCCCACTTCCCGGTACATCACATGGAAAGTTGGCAGGGTCTGGCTGACTCCCTCAAATTCCAGATTCATTGTCGCAAATCCGACATTTGGGACAAGTACCAGCAGAAACGCCGTCAGAAAGATTGCGATCCCGATTAAAATATTTCTGCTTTTATTCTGTTTCAGATTGGCAATTGCTGTCTTTGTGACCGTCCTCATGCGCTCACCACCTTACCGTCTTCGATGACAAGGATTCTGTCTGCCATCTGTGCGATCGTTTCATCGTGGGTAATCATAACCAGTGTCTGTCCAAATTCACGGCAGCAGGTTTTCAATGCAGTGATCACATCCATCTCTGTCCGGGAGTCAAGATTTCCGGTTGGCTCGTCTGCAAGGATGATCGCAGGTCTCGATGCAAGTGCGCGGGCAATCGCAACTCTCTGCTGCTGCCCGCCGGACAGTGTATTTGGCAGTGACTTTAACTTATCCACAAGCCCGATATTTTCTACAATCTCCATCACAAATTTCCGGTCTGCCTTCCTGCCGTCCAGTCCGGTCGGAAGTACGATATTCTCCCACACATTGAGCGCCGGAATCAGGTTATAGCTTTGAAAAATAAACCCAATCTTTCTTCTCCGGAATACTGCAAGCTGCTCCTCCTTCAGTGCAAAAATATCTTTTCCATCGATCAGTACCTTTCCGGAATCCGGACGGTCCAGACCTCCGAGCATATGCAGTAAAGTACTTTTTCCTGATCCCGACCGCCCGACAATTGCCACAAATTCTCCGTGCGCTACTTCCAGATCTGTGTGATCGATCGCTTTGACAAGGCTTTCTCCTTCCCCATAATATTTTACAAGATCCATTGTCTGTAATATTGTTTTCATCTGTTCGCTCCTCCCCGCTATTCTGATTTTGATAAAACAGCACCTCTTTTTCATCAGGTCCTTTTCTATAAAAACAGAATACCAGACGATTCTTACATCTTACTTTCATCTTTTCTTACAAAACTGTCATTTTTCTGTAAGATCACGCGAAAAATGGTTCCACCACCTGCTGCCGGGCGGATCATCACACTTCCCCCATGCAGTTCAACAATTTTCCGTACAAGATACAGACCGACTCCCGCCCCTTCCTGCTCCTGCACTTCTTTCCTTTCTCCCCGGTAAAACCGTTTAAATACTTCCGGATATTCTTTTTTTGGAATTCCGATCCCTGCATCCTCGATTTCTGTCACAACACTGTTTTGCAGTTCTTCCACGCGGATCCGGATGGTTGTTCTTTCTCCGGAATACTTGACCGCATTGTCAAGTATATTGATAAATACTTCTTGCATCCACTTCCGGTCATAGAACAGCTTCTTTTTGTAATCTTCCCGCAGTTCTATCTCAATCCCTTTCTCAAATGCCTTCATATACACCGCATTGACTGCACGGATCAGTGTCTCTTTCAGCTCACACCATTCTGGGCGAAGCTGTACCATCTCCGCCTCCATTTTAGAGACATTTTTCAGTCCCTCCGTCAGACTCTCCAGCCGTCTCACTTCTGCCTGCATCCGCTCCAGAAAATCCCCCGGTTCTCCCTTCTTCCACACCGCGTCCTTCTCCAGCGCAAGTTCCAGTTCTAGCTTCAAAGAGGCAAGTGGTGTCTTCAGCTGATGGGAAATATCTGTCACAAGACTTTTTACTCCTTCTTTCTCCCGCTGCATGCGTTCCATCAGAAGCTCTGTTTTTCGTCCCAGAAAAGCAATCTGTGCCTCGACTTTCGCGAAATTGTCTTCTTCCAGAATCTTCTCCTCACTTTCCCGGACTGCTTTTTCATATTTCCCTGCATTTAACAGCGCAAGTCTTTCTTCCAGCGATCCAAGAGCAGTTCTGACTTTTCCTCGGCGATACTGCCATCCACCCAGAAGAAAGATACCTCCGATCAGAAAAAATACACAGAAAAAGAATCCGCTCTCCCGCAGAAGTTCCCCGTTTTCCCACTCCGTATCTCTGTTCTCATATCCATATGCGGCAAGCAGTTCTTCTGCCCGTACCTGATACGCGCTTTTCTTCCTATGCAGTTCTTCTCTGTCTTTTCTGTCCGCTCCTGCATCTTCCGATTTTCCCTGCATCTGCCCATGCACCGCCTCCATCAGCTGCAGTTCCTGCCCTGGAAACTGTTCTGCCATTCTCCCGATCAGTTCGATGTTTTCCTTTTTCCATACGGTTTCATTCCTCCTGAAACTTTCTGCAAATACTGCCGTCATCAGCAGACTGAACAACAGAAAGAAAGCTGCTCCCGCTGCGATCTCCTTTTTCTTTATTCCTTTCCAGCCTCTTCCGTCCATATATATCCGATTCCTCTCACATTTCTGATCCATGTTCCGCTCTCTCCCAGTTTTGTCCGAAGTCTTCGGATGTTGACTGCAAGCGTATTGTCATCGACAAACTGGCCATCCATATCCCACACCATCTCAAGGATCTGCTCTTTTGATAAAACTTGTCTGGGATTTTTCAGAAAATACAACAGCAGCTGAAGTTCTTTTTTACTCATCAAAAGTTCCGCTCCTCCTAAGAACACCCGCATTTCCCTGATCTGAAATACAAGTTCTCCTGACCGCAACACGCCATCCTGCTCCTTTTTCCTTCTCCGCAGCAGTGCATGTACTTTGGAAAGCAGCACCATAAGACTGAATGGCTTCGTAAGATAGTCATCCGCCCCGATATCATACCCGTTTACTATATCGATTTCCTGATCCAGCGCTGTCAGAAACAGAAACATGACGCTGCTCCTTCCCCTTACCCATCTGCAAAATGTGATTCCATCCCCATCCTGCAGTGTGATATCACTGATCACCAGCTGAATCTCCTCTCTCTGAAAAATCTCCTTTGCCTCCGTCATTCCAAATGCCTGACAAACGCGGTAACCTTCTTTCTCAAGTCGCTGTGAAATCCCTCTGTTTAAATTTTTGTCATCTTCCAGCAGTAAAATTGTCGTCATCTTTTCTCCCCGTTTCCTTATTTCTTTTTATAGAATACCAATATTATACCATATCCTGATTTCTCTTTCATTTGATCATATCCTCTTTCGTAATATTTTCTGAAACAAATTTACCTCGATTTTTGAGTTCTCTTCTATTACCAATACGTATATTTTCTTAATAGACACATAACTCCTATCCACAGTTTGTATTCCCTGACTATATATTTTCCCCGCAAACATAAACTCTTTATTAAAGTATACTGAATGATAACGATTCATCGCAAATAGTAAAACCAAACAACAAAACAACAGTTAAATTTTCAGAAATTATCTTTTTTTCAAAAAATAAAGTATTTAAAAAAACACAACATAACTTATAATGTTAACAATATCATATACATACTCACTATTTTAACAAGAAAACAATTCAGGAATACGAAATAAAAACATAATTACATTAGTTTTAGCAACAATCTTGTTTTCTTTGAGTTCGATTACTGTATTTGCCGCTTCTTCGTTAAATGTTGTGTCGTTTGAAGAAGTCAATAATTTTTCAGAATAGAAAGTAACAGCTTTTTTTCAATCATTCGCTAATGAGTTCAGTTAACTTATACGATAAAATAGTGATTATGTTATTTCAGGAGGGATTTTATGCGGATTTATTCTAATTCCAGTCTTTACTACGCAAGAAACTGTTTTTCGGCTATTCCAAATAAAAATTCTAGAACGTTTACTTCAAACCCGAAAAATCATTCAGTCATTGATTCTTTATATGGAGGTAATAAAGAAATCACTAAAGAAGATGCTCTACTATATAAGTATTGGCAGGAAAATCCTATTTCTATTTTTGATAAGGACAGCAGTTCTAAAGTTATTCATGATGTCTCTAAAATTCCAAAGGAATTTATAGATAATCTGAACAATACGGAAATTACAGAGTGGGACAAAAACAGATTAAACTATGCCCTGGACTTCAGCATCAGAGGAAACGATATCAGTTCCAATTTAGACCGACTTGCAGCTACGTATGTTACGACTCTGGAATATCTAAAAACAAACTTTAATGGCGAAAAACTTGAAAACTACCAAAAGGATCTGGAATCAATTATATCTGAAATATCAGAAAAAATCGCCAGCCATTTTTCAAAAAAATAGGTAACTTTTTGGGAGAAAATGGAGTACAAAATGAAACCGGAAAAATATATGACAGCATTATGTCCGAATATCAAAAAAAGTATCTTTTTATATTGAATTTACAGAAGAAAATAAGGATTATGCTCATTTAAAAAATTCAGAAGATCAGTGGTTGTTAAATGATATTGCATATATGTCACAGCAACTACAAAAAGCTGCTGTCGGAAAAACGCAAAAACAAGAATCATCCGATACGTATTATTCTTTGGAAGAAATAGCACTTACCAGCCGAATGATTGACGAAATCAAACAGACAAATTTATTTCCATCTCTTGGAAATGAAGAAAGCGTTGGAATGAGTGTTGGAATGCTTCAAGGTATCTCTTATCATTTGTTCCAGAATTCGTTCTGACTATTTTCTCTGTTATTTTTTCTTTTCATCGCCTCTGCTCTCCCTTGTCTTCTCTTTGCTGCCTTGCTATACTATTGTCATGCGAAAACAGAGAGGTCCCCGGAATCATTCTTGTTCCCGGCATGCACCGCCTGAAACGGCATCTCTGTGATCAATCACGCACAGAAAGGATTTTTAACATGAGAGCATATGAACGTTTACTAAAGTATGTAGTTGTCCGTACCCCAAGTGATCACACAAGCGCGACGGTTCCAACTACCTCCTGCCAGTTTGACCTGGCCCATCTTCTCGTAACCGAATTAAAAGAACTGGGGCTGACAGATGCCTATGTCGATGAAAAGTGCTTTGTATACGCTTCTCTTCCTGCAACAAAGGGATATGAGGATAAGACAAAGCTTGGCTTCGTTGCCCACATGGACACAGTATCTGACTTCTGCGACCACGAGATCGTCCCGGTCGTGACAGAGGATTATAACGGGGAAGATCTCGTGCTCGGCACAAGCGGACGCACACTGTCTGTCAAAAATTTCCCGCATCTTCCATCCCTGAAGGGGCGCACACTGATCACGACAGACGGAACGACTGTACTCGGAGCAGATGACAAGGCAGGAATCGCTGAGATCATGACGATGTTAGAGCGCATCCAGAAAGAGGAGATCCCACATGGGAAAATTTCTGTCGCTTTCACCCCTGACGAGGAGGCAGGATCCGGTGTTAATCACTTCAATGTAAAAGATTTCGATGCAGAATTTGCCTACACTATGGACGGTGGTCCGGAAGGCGAGATCCAGTATGAAAATTTCAATGCCTGCGAAGCTATTTTTGAGATCAAAGGCTTTAATGTGCACCCGGGTTCCAGCAAAGACACGCTGATCAATGCAGCGCTTGTCGCAATGGAAGTAAATGCAATGCTTCCGTCCTGCGAGACACCGCGCGGTACCGAAGGCTATGAAGGCTTCTATCATCTCTGTGAAATGTCCGGCGACGTTGCAAGCGCCAGACTTGAATACATTATCCGCGACCATGATCCGCACTTTTTCGAGGCGCGCAAAAATACTCTCCGTCTGATCGAACAACAGCTCAACGCGAAGTGGGGAGAAGGCACTGTCACACTGACGATCAACGACCAGTACCGGAACATGTCCGAAGTGATCCAGGGCTGCATGCACCTGATCGACAATGCGGTGGAGGCAGCCAGACTTGCAGGTATCGTCCCGGATGTCGCACCGATCCGCGGCGGCACGGACGGATGCCGTCTGAGCTACATGAGACTTCCTTGTCCGAACCTCGGAACCGGAGGATACGGCTATCACGGACCTTACGAACACATCACTGCCGAGGGAATGGATCTTGCCACAGATATGATCGTAAAACTGATCCAGCGGTATGCTGAATAATATTTTACAATAGAGATGTGATAGCGATATAGAAAAGAACGCACTGCAAATAGATTTTTTCATTTGCAATGCGTTCTTTCTTTTTTCCGGACACGATTTCTGTCCAGATAAAAACTCTGCTTTTATTTTCACTCTAGTTCTCTTTAAATCCTTCCCCGACAACATCGTTGGATTCCATGATCACGATAAATGCCTTCGGATCGATCTCTTTTGCCATCTTTCGGATCGTATACATCTGCTTATTGTTGCAGGCGCACATGACAATCTCTTTTTCTTCCTTTGAGTAACTTCCGCAGCCCTTTAAAAATGTGGCTCCCCTGCCGTTATACTCATCGATCTTCGCCGCAATCTCATGCGGATAATCAGTCACGATCAGCGTCATCTTTCCGGCGTCAATTCCGTACATTACTTTATCGACTACCGCAGACAACAGATAAGTCACGATCAGTCCGTAAATAATTCCCTCCACATCCCGGAAAATGAAACTTCCCATCAGAACGATCAGCACATCCATCACAAACGCGATCTGTCCAATAGACACATGCGGCTTCAGCGCTTTCACAGACATGATCACAAAGTCTGCGCCTCCCGTAGAAGAATTCCTCATATAGATCAGCCCATATCCGAGTCCGGATAAGACGCCCGTACAGATTGCTGCCAGCATCCGGTCTCCCTCATAAACCGGAAGCATTGGCGCCACGACGTCCATCAAGATTGAGGAAATGATCATCGTCTTCAGTGAGCGCAGAAAAAATGTCCGCCCAAGCAACTTATAACAGAGAAACACGACGGGAATATTCAGAAGGATCGTCATCGCTCCGATCGGTATATGGAACAAATGATAAAAAATCAGTGCAACTCCCGAAAATCCGGTCATCGGGAACTGTGCTTTCACTGCAAAATTATAGATTCCGATTGCAATCAACATTCCTCCTACCATATCGGTCAAAAGATCAATTGCCAGTTCTTTCCCATTTATTTTCTTCATGTCTTTTCCTCCTGCTTTCTCTGTTCCTTCCTGACGTGCGGTTCTGTCTCCATCTCAGAAGCTTCCCCGATACCGGAAAAAGCATTTGCAAATCATAAAAGTATCATTCGCAAATGCTCTTCTGTTATCCAGTATAACGCTGTTGATTTTAAAAGTCAATTTACTTCTTTCGGAATATTTGTGCAACTATGACAAGAATGCTGCCTGCAAAAATAAACATATCCCCCAGATTAAACACAATGTTCTCAATCTTCTTCCACCTGCACCGGAAACTAAAATAATCCACTACATGATTTCTCCGGAAGCGGTCATACAGATTGCTGCATGCACCTGCGAGAACAAGCATCCATCCCGTCTTCTCCACCTTTCTTCCATTCTTTGACAGAAGATACAGATAATATCCGAGAAGGCACAGACCAAGACCTGCTGTCGACCACTTTACGATCCCCGGCCGGTTCTCCAGCAGATTCATCGCCATCCCGCTGTTATGGCTCTTTCGAAGCAGGATCTTTCCATTTGCGGACTGTCTTGTTTCTCCCTCATTCAAAGATTTCTCTGCATACCACTTGATCCCAAGATCAAGCACAAGTAAACTTCCTGCAATAATAAAATAGATCATCTTTTTTTCCTGTATCTTCCTTATCCACGAAGATCGTCTACACGATCCTGAATCTGCTCTTTCGCCTCATGCACAGACGTTCTGACATTCTCCGCAGTCTTGACTGCTACATCTTTGACTTGTTCTGCCGATTCTTTTGTGACATCTGCCGCTCTTTCCATGATATCCTCGATCACTTCTGCTGCGGTCTCTTTCTCTTCCGGGCAGCCAGTCTCATCGCTTTCTTCAAAAATATCTTCACACGCTTCCGCCGCTTCTTCTCTCTTCATCTCCGCTCCGCAATGCGGGCAGAATTTCATATCTTTCTCGATCAGCTCATGACAGCTTTCACATTCCTTAACCCCACGCATATCTGCAAGTTTCTTCTCAAAAGCAGAAACGATCATTCGTCTTTTCCGGATCTCTTCACAGATCACCTCAAGTTCTGCATCGATGCCTTCCTCTTTCTGGAAACGCTCGTAAATGATCTTTCCAAGATCTGTCAGATCCTTCTGGTTGCTGCGCTCCAGGCTGCGGATCTGGTTCTTTAATTTCTGTACTTCCATCACTTCTTCTGTCTTTTTCCCTACATTTCCTGCTGTCTCTGTAATAAATTTTCCTAAATCTTCAA
>OATU01001796.1_pt1 | contig 11925 bp, 9 predicted proteins | sample 1516711 | NCBI WGS metagenome assembly OATU01 (sample SAMEA2579971, study PRJEB22360) | human gut metagenome | biome: human gut; feature: human-associated habitat; material: faeces | place: Denmark | collected 2008/2010 | reverse complement strand
GCCGCAGCCGAGCGCGTCTTGGAGCGTATCGACGGGGCGCGTACCAGAAAGGCGAGCAAAAAGGCGGCGAGGAAAGCACAGGCAGAAGCCACAGCAAAAGAAAAATCTTCCCGCTTGCAGTTTACCGACGAGGAACGGGCAACGCCGGAGCTTGAAAGGTATATCCGAAAATCGGACAAAGCAGCCGACCGTCTGGACGCGGCAAAGGCGGCTATCCCCAAAGAAAAGAAACTTGTACGGGAGCGCACCTTTGATGAAGCCACCGGGAAAGGCAAGACCCGCCTACATTTTGAGGAACAGGAAAAGCCCATAGGAAGGAATAAGCCCCACAATAACCCGCTATCCCGCCCCGCACAGGAAGCGGGTATTTTCGTCCACAACAAGATACATTCCGTTGAAAAGGACAATTCCGGCGTTGAGGGGGCGCACAAATCCGAAGAACTGGCAGAGCGCGGCGCAAAGTACGGGACGCGGAAAGTCAAGGAGGGCTACCGCAGCCACAAGCTCAAACCCTACCGGGCGGCAGCAAAGGCAGAGAAAGCGGCGTTCAAGGCGAATGTGGATTTCCAGTACCACAAAGCCCTACATGACAATCCGCAGATTGGGGGCAACCCCCTTTCCCGCTTCATGCAGAAGCAGCAAATCAAGCGGCAGTATGCAAAGGCGGCAAGGAAAAACGGCGCAAAAACGGCACAGAAAGCCGCAGAGAACACCCGCAAGGCAGCGAAGAAAACAGCCGAGGAAACAAAGAAAGCGGCGGCGTTTGTGGCAAGGCACCCGGCGGGCGTTTGTATCGCCGTTGCCGCGCTGCTCTTATTCATTATGATTTCGGCGGGGCTTTCCTCTTGCGGCTCTATGTTCTCCGGCTTGATGAACGGCATTGTCGGGACTTCCTACACGTCGGAGGACAGCGACCTTGTGGCGACGGAGAACAATTACGCCGCAAAGGAAAACGAGCTTCAGCAGCGGATTGACAATATCGAGCGCGACAATCCGGGCTATGACGAATACCGCTATGACCTTGACAGTATCGGGCATAACCCCCATGAATTAGCGTCCTACCTCACCGCGCTTTTCCAGACCTACACCCCGCAGAGCGCACAGGCAGAAATAAACCGCGTCTTTGATATGCAGTACACTTTGACGCTGACGGAAGAAATCGAAGTGCGCCACAGGACGGAAACCCGCACAGGCACACGCACCGTCACCGACCCGGAAACGGGAGAAACCTCTACGGAAACCTACGAATACGAGGTTGACGTTGCCTATAACTATTACATTCTCAACGTGAAGCTGACAAACAAGCCTGTTTCCGAGATTGCGGAGGAACTTCTTACGCCGGAGCAGCTTGAAATGTACCGCGTCTATCTGGAAACAAGCGGCAACAAGCCGCTGATTTTCGGCGGCGGTTCTCCCGATACGGGCGCGTCCGAGGATTTAAGCGGCGTACAGCTTGTGAACGGCACACGCCCCGGCAACACCGCCATTGTAGAGCTTGCGAAGCGGCAGGCCGGAAACGTGGGCGGGCGGCCTTATTGGAGCTGGTACGGCTTCAACAGCCGCGTGGAATGGTGCGCCTGTTTCGTTTCGTGGTGCTACGGACAGGCGGGGCTATCGGAGCCGCGCTTTGCCGGGTGCCAGTCACAGGGCGTACCGTGGTTCCAGTCACGCGGGCAATGGGGTGCGAGGGGCTATGCGAATATCGCCCCCGGCGACGCTATCTTTTTCGACTGGGACGGGGACGGGAGCGCAGACCATGTAGGGCTTGTTATCGGGACTGACGGGGAGCGCGTCTATACCGTCGAGGGCAATTCCGGCGACGCTTGCAAGATAAAGAGCTATCCCGTTGACTATGGCTGTATCAAGGGCTACGGCTTAATGAATTGGAACTAAAAACTGAAAATCTGAAAGGAGAAATTGATTTATGGCTATGAATAAGATTGAACGTATCGACAAGGAGATTGCAAAGACCCGCGAGAAAATCACCGAGTACCAGAATAAATTAAGGGGGCTTGAAGCGCAGAAAACCGAAGCGGAAAATCTGCAAATCGTACAGCTTGTGCGCTCCATGCGCCTTTCCCCGCATGAGCTTTCCGCTATGCTGAAAGACGGCGGTATTCCGGGCATGGAATCCGCGCCGGGCTACCCCGCAGAACCCGCAGACCACGACACCGAAGAAATGGAGGACACCGAGAATGAATAAGAAAATCCTTAGAACCTTGACCGCACTCTGCGCCGCCCTCATGCTGACGGGCGGCTTTTCCGTCACCGCCTTTGCACAGACCCCGGAGGGCGAGGACGCCACCGACGACAGCGGCGTTGTCTATGAGGAACCCCAAAAGGAAGAACCCCTTACCCCGGACGGGAACGCGACCCTTGTAGACGATTTCGGCGGCAACAAGCAGCTTATCACAGTGACGACCAAAAACGGCAATTACTTCTATATCCTCATTGACCGGGACGACGAGGGCGAGAACACCGTACATTTCCTTAATCAAGTGGACGAAGCCGACCTTATGGCACTCATGGAGGACGGAAGCACCGAAACAGCAGCCCCGCCCGCTGTTTGCAGTTGCACCGATAAATGCGAGGCCGGGAAAGTGAATGTGAGCTGCCCCGTCTGCAAGGACAACATGACCGCTTGCAGCGGCAAGGAAGCGGAGCCGGAAACCGAGGAACCGCCGGAGCAGCCCAAAGAGAAAAGCAATACGGGCGGGCTTGTGCTTTTCCTTGTCGTGGCACTTCTTGGCGGCGGGGGCGCACTCTACTATTTTAAGTTTATGAAGCCGAAGCAGAGCGTCAAGGGCGGCACCGACCTTGAAGATTTCAACTTTGACGACTACGACGAGGACGAGCCGGAGCCGGACGACGGGGAGGGCTTGGACGTTCCCGAAGATGAAGAAGCGGAGGACAGGGACGCATGACGCTTTTCACCGAGAACCCTTTAGAAAGAATGATGATACAAAGACCCACCGGGCGGCGTGACAATGCGCCGCCCGTTCCAAAATCCCCGGCGTGTATGCGCTGCCCTTATAAGGCGCAATCCCCCTGTATCGGCTATTGTCTGAAACAGGCACAGGAGAAGAAGCATACCGCGCCGGAACGCTGAAAGGAGGATTTTTTCATGGCACTTAGACTTGTGATTGCAGAAAAGCCGAGCGTGGCGCAGACTATCGCCGCCGCGCTTGGCGTTAAGGAAAAGAAAGACGGATATATCGAGGGCGGCGGCTGCCTCATTTCATGGTGCGTCGGGCATTTGGTACAGCTTGCGGAAGCTGCCGCCTACGGGGAGCAATATAAAAAATGGAGTTTTGAGAGCTTACCCATTCTGCCGGAGGAATGGCAGTACGCCGTTGACCCGGACAAGGGGAAGCAGTTTGCGACCTTAAAGGAGCTTATGCACCGCACCGACGTTTCGGAAGTGGTGAACGCTTGCGACGCGGGGCGCGAGGGAGAATTGATATTCCGCTTTGTCTACGAAGTGGCGGGCTGCAAGAAGCCCATGCGCCGCTTGTGGATTTCCTCAATGGAGGACGGGGCAATCAAGGCGGGCTTTGCTTCCCTCAAAGACGGGCAGGAATACGACGCGCTCTTTGCGTCTGCCCTCTGCCGCGCAAAGGCTGACTGGCTTATCGGCATTAACGCCACCCGGCTTTTCTCATGCCTGTATGGAAAGACCTTGAACGTGGGGCGCGTCCAGACCCCGACCTTGAAAATGCTCACCGACCGGGACGCGGCTATCTCCCATTTCCAGAAAGAGAAATATTACCATGTGCGTCTTGACTTATCCGGCGCGGAAGCGGCAAGCGAGAGGATTTCCGACAAGGCAGAAGCCGACGCGCTGAAAGGGGCTTGCGAAGCGGGAAAGGCGGTATGCGTTTCCCTCACCAGAGAGAAGAAAACCGCAGCCCCGCCAAAGCTCTTTGACCTTACCTCTTTGCAGCGGGAAGCGAACCGCATTTTCGGCTACACCGCGAAGCAGACCCTTGACCTTGCACAAGCCCTTTATGAAAAGCAGCTGTTGACTTATCCGAGGACGGACAGCAGCTTCCTCACCGACGACATGGGCGATACCGCAGCGGGCATTATCACGCTGCTTTGTGAAAAGCTCCCCTTTATGGCGGGCGTGGGCTTCACACCGGGGATTGCAAAGGTATTAGACAGCAAGAAAGTATCAGACCACCACGCAATCATTCCCACTATGGAGCTTGCAAAGACAGAACTTGCCGCGCTGCCGGAAAGCGAGAGGAATATCCTCACCCTTGCGGGGGCGCGTCTGCTCTCTGCTACCGCCGAGCCACATATCTTTGAAGCGGTTACGGCGGTTTTCTCATGCGCCGGGACAGACTTCACCGCAAGGGGAAAGACCGTACTTTCGGACGGTTGGAAAGAGATTGAACGCAGATACCGGGCGACGCTGAAAAGCAAACCCGACCCGGAGGACGGGGAAAATGAGGGTGTGACGCTGCCGGAGCTTTCCGAGGGACAGAGCTTTGAAAAACCCGCCGCAAAAGTAACGGAGCATACCACAACGCCGCCGAAGCCCCACAGCGAAGCGTCGCTTCTCTCTGCTATGGAACGCGCCGGGAACGGGGACACCGACCCGGACGCGGAACGCCGGGGGCTTGGCACTCCCGCCACCCGCGCCGCAGTCATTGAAAAACTGGTAAAGGGCGGCTTTGCGGAGCGTAAGGGCAAGCAGCTTATCCCCACACAGAACGGAGCCGCCCTTATATCAATCTTGCCGGATATGCTCACTTCCCCGCAGCTTACCGCAGAATGGGAAAGCAATCTGACGCAGATAGCAAAGGGAGCCGCAGACCCCGGAGAATTTCTGTCCGGCATTGAAGCTATGGCGCGGGAGCTTGTGCAGACACACGCCGCAGCACTGGACGGGAAAAAGGATTTGTTCCGGGAGGAAAAGCCCTCTGTCGGCAAATGCCCCCGTTGCGGTTCCCCCGTCCATGAGGGGAAGAAAAACTATTATTGCAGCAACAAAGAATGTGCCTTTGTCATGTGGAAGAATGACCGCTTTTTCGAGGAACGCAAGACCGCTTTTTCCGCGAAGATTGCCGCCGCGCTCCTTAAATCCGGCAAGGCGAATGTGAAGAAGCTCTATTCCCCGAAAACAGGCAAGACCTACGACGGGACTATCGTTTTAGCTGACACTGGCGGGAAATACGTCAACTACCGTATCGAAGTGCAGAAGAACTAAAAACTTGAATAGCAAGCATAGGAAGCGGGTACCCACTTCCGTAAATCCCCGTTGCGACGCTGACGCGCCGGACGGGGATTTTGCTTGTTGGGAAGTTTCCCAAACCCTCTTTTGCGGAGGGCTTCACCCTCTAAAAATTTTCAAAAATATTTGGCAGAAATGCGGGCGTACCCGTAGTAGACCATGCAGCCAAAAAATGCAGCTTATGACGCTGCCGCAGAGAAAGGAGGTTTTTCACTATGGCAAGTTTACGGGACACCGTAAAGGACTATCAAGACGAGCTTAGGGACGGTATCGCATGGGTGGCGTTCTGGAAACAGGGGCGTTCATGGAACGCGGAATATTTTCATCTTGATATGGACGATACGCTCTACCCGGAGGACAGGAGCCGGTTAGAGGAAATAAAAAGCATTGACCCCGCCGCCGTTATCTTAAACGGCTACTATTGCGGGCATTTAGGCGAGGACATGAGCCTTGACGAGCTGACCGCCGGAGTGCGTTACCACTACGAAAACAGCATGAACGACATTGACGGTTTTATCGGAGCGCATGACGACAGGCTTCCCCCGGAGGTTATCGAGGAAGCGAGGGCAGCCGCCCATGAAGCGGGGCTTCCCTTTTCCGAAAAGCCCTACCGGGACGGGGAGGATTTTAACCCCTATGTATTTGACGGGAGCATGAGCATTGAGGATTTTGAGCTTATGCACCGCATGATTGAAAAAGAAAGGAGCGAACAAATGGCAGAACCGATTTTAAGCGGCTATCTTTCCAATCTTGGGAAGTACACCGAGGGCAGACCCGCGGGCGAATGGGTGACATTCCCCACGACTGCCGAACATCTGAAAGAAGTCTTTGACCGTATCGGGATTGACTTCAAGCACTATGAGGAATGGCATTTCACAGAATTTCAATCCACTATCCCCGGCTTGACGGAGCATTTAAGCGAGTATTCCCACCCCGACGAGCTGAACTATTTAGGGAAGCTCTTGGAAATGCAGTTTGACGACGACCGGGAGAAATTCATTGCAGCCATTGAATACGGCGACCATGCCGACAGCTTACAGGACATTATCAACCTTGCACAGAACCTTGACTGCTACTGGATTTATCCGTCCGTCCACAATGAAGAAGAATACGGGCGTTATCTGGTTGATGAACTGGAAGAACCGGAACTTCCCGAAGAAGCGAAAAAGTATTTCATGTATGAGGAATACGGGCGGGACGCTTCCATTAACGACGACGGTATGTTTACCGAAAAGGGCTATATCTACAACAACCGCAACACCTTTACAGAATGGTACGACGGGCGCGACGTGCCGGAGGAATACCGGGTAACGCCGCAGCCCCCGCAGCCGGAAAGACCCGACCCGTCAAAGGTAGAAATGGACGCAGCCGCGCCGGGGCAGAGAACGGCGCAGACCGCAGAGCAGCCACAGGAGCCGCGCCCGGTTATCCCTATCGTGCTGACGAGCGAGAAGCCCGCCGAAAAGCTCAAAGAGATTACCGACCGTCTGGAACAGGGCATTACGGAACTCTTTGACAGCGAGCGTTACAAGGAATATCTGCGCGTCATGTCAAAATTCCATAATTACAGCTTCAACAATACGCTGCTTATCGCCATGCAGAAGCCGGACGCTTCCCTTGTGGCGGGCTTTTCCGCTTGGAAGAACAACTTTGAACGAAACGTGATGAAAGGGCAAAAGGGAATTAAAATCATTGCTCCGTCACCCTATAAAATCAAACAGGAAATGCAGAAAATCGACCCGCACACGCAGAAGCCCGTTATCGGCAAGGACGGGAAGCCCGTCACCGAGGAAAAGGAAGTCACCATACCCGCCTACAAGGTGGTATCCGTCTTTGACGTTTCCCAGACCGAGGGAAAGGAGCTGCCGGACATTGCGGTTGACGAGCTGACAGGCGACGTTGACCGCTACAAGGATTTTTTCGCAGCCCTTGAAAAGACTTCCCCCGTTCCTATCGCCTTTGAGAATATCGAGGGCGGCTCTCATGGCTACTACCACTTGGAGGACAAGCGCATTGCTATCAACGAGGGCATGAGCGAATTGCAGACCTTAAAGACCACCATTCACGAAATCGCCCATGCGAAGCTGCACGACATTGACCTCAACGCGCCCAAAGATGAACAGCAGCCCCGCGTTGACCGCCGCACCCGCGAAGTCGAAGCGGAAAGCGTCGCCTATACTGTCTGCCAACATTACGGGCTTGACACGTCGGACTACTCTTTCGGCTATGTCGCCGGGTGGAGCAGCGGGCGGGAGCTGTCCGAGCTGAAAAGCTCCCTTGAAACGATACGCAGCGCAGCCGCCGAGATTATCAATTCCATAGACGAGAACTTAGCGGAGCTGCAAAAGGCACAGGACAAGGAGCAGACCGCCGGACAGGAGCAGCCCACCAGAGAGGGACAGGAAGCCGCGCCGGAGAAGCCGGATCCGGAAGCAGCCGCACCGGGAAAATCCGGCGCACAGGAAAAAGCGGGCGCAGCCCCGAAAGAAGCCTTTACCCCGGAAACGATTTACAGAGTGCGCCGGAACCCTTACGGCGACAGCCGGGAAAACAGCTACCTCTTGCAAGCCTATGTGACACAGGAGAACGGGCGGGCGAAAATGGGCGACGTTCTTTTCGCCGGAACGCCGGAGAAATGCCGCGAGCTTATGGGGCAGCTCAAAAGCGGGGAGCTGACCGAGGGCGACGTAAAGCAGCTCTACGCAAAGGCACAGGAAACGGCAAAGACCGCCGAGCCGGACAAGGACACCTTTTCCATTTACCAGATAAAAGGCGGGGACGAAACAAGGGACTTGCGCTTTGAGCCTTACGACCGCCTGCAGGCGGCGGGGAATGTGGTTGACAGGGCGAACTATGAGCTTGTCTATTCCGCGCCCCTTGCGCCGGGGACTTCCCTTGAAGATATTTATACCCGTTTCAATATCGACCACCCCAAAGACTTTAAGGGACACAGCCTTTCCGTTTCCGACGTGGTAGTGCTTCATCAGGACGGACAGGACGCGGCGCATTTCGTTGACAGTGTAGGTTTTCGGGAAGTGCCGGAGTTTTTACAGGAGCAAAAGCAGCTTACCCCGGACGACTTGGAAACGGGCGAAACTGTCAAGACACCGAGGGGGACTTTCCATGTGACCGCCATGAGCCGGGAGCAGATAGAAGCCGCCGGATATGGCTTTCACCACCAGTCGGACGACGGAAAGTATCTGATTATGGGGAATGGGACGCGGGCGTTTGCCGTTGCCGCAGAACAGGCGCAGCGGGACAATCCCTTGAAAACCGCCGAGCAGACCACAGAGCAGAACGGGAACATGATTGACGGTATCATCAACAACACCCCCACCGTTGACGAACTGGAAGCAAAGGTAAAGGCGGGCGAGCAGATTTCCCTTGTTGACCTGGCTAACGCTGTCAAAGCCGACAAGGAGCGCGGCAAGGGAGCGAAGCCGGAAAAGAAACCCTCTATCCGGGCGCAGCTTAGAGCCGACAAGGAAAAGGCACAGAAGAAAAACGCAAAGCAGAAGTCACAGGACTTGGAAAGGAGCTGACCCATGCCGGAACAGAGCAAATTTGAAAACATGGATTTGTTTGCTTCCCTTGAAGCGATTATGAAGCAGAACACAGGCTTTTACCAGAGCGACTTAGACATTGACAAAGAGATTATCGCAAAGGCGGCGGCAAGCCCCCACAGGGAGGACAAAACACTTTTGTGGTTCTGCCGCCCGTCCGGGACGCACTGTTTCCGGGAGCGCGACGTTTTCCTCAAAGACACCGCGCCCCACAACACATGGCGTTTCTACATGGAGCAGACAAGCGACCGCGTTCTTGCCTATGCAATCGAGCTGACGGGAAAGGAGCGCGGGAAAATCAAGGGCAATCTGTACGAACTGGACTACTCTAAACATTATGAGCGCGTCAAGGAAAAGGAGCTGCCCGCCGATACGGTGAAGCTGATTTATGAGCATGGGGAAAGGGTACAGGAAGCCGGGAGATATTTTGACGGAACCCCAGACCCGCAGCTTGGGAAATTTGAACGCTTTGAAGCCGTACCCAACGACCCGGACGCGCTGCAATCGCTCTTACAGGAAGAACGGCGCAGCCGGGAGCAGCTTCCGCCGGGAGATTTCAAGGCGCATATCGCCGCATTGCGGGACGGGCTGATTGAAACGGAAGCGCGGCGCATTGTGTGGGAAATGAAGCGGCACGACACGCCGAACAGCCCAAACAAGACCCATTTCATGGTAGAGCTTTCCCCGGCGTTCATGCAGCTTGCGGCTACAAAGGACACTGACCGTCTTTTCTCCATGCTGCCCTACAAGACCCTTTCCTTTTCCAAAATCGAGGGCAGACATGGGACGTATGCGCTGATTGACAAGGGGGAGAACCGGGACAGGGAGATAAGGAAGCCCCGCCCCTCTATCCGGGCGCAGCTTAAAGCAGACAAGGCAAAGACCGCCCCGAAAAAGGCGGCGGCAAAAACAAAAAATCACGATATGGAGGTATGAGCATGATTAGACTGACTGTTGAAGAAACAAACCTTTTGAGCATTTACAACGAGGGCGGCAAGCGGGCTTTGATTGAGAATGTCAACGCCGCGCTGCCCTACATGGACGCGGATATGCGGGAGCTTGCAAAGCGCACCCTTTCCAAAGTGGACGCTTTGACCGAAGCGGAATTTGCAGAGCTTCCCATTTACGCCGCTGATGAAGTATGAACGGGGTTAAGCGGCTGACGCCGCCCCAGAGCCGGAAAGTCAACGCCCTTGTGCGCCGGACGTGCTGCAACTGCGATAATGGAAACTGTATCTTACTGGACGACGGGGACGAGTGCGTATGTCCGCAGCTCATTTCCTATTCGCTTCTCTGCAAGTGGTTTAAGGTTGCGGTGCTTCCCGCTGATAAGCTGCTCTATGCGGAGCTTTACCAAACCGGGGACAGGAAGAAATGTACCGAGTGCGGCACGTCCTTTGCGTCAAGCTCTAACAGCGTCAAATACTGCCCCGACTGCCGGAAGCGTATCACCCGCAGACAGGCCGCCGAGCGCATGAGGAAAAGACGCGCCCCTGTTACGCAGTAGGCGCGGAAAATCCCTTGATTTACAGGGCTTTCCGGGCGTGAAAATCGGATAGGCGATACTTTATACCTTTACCCCCAAAAATGGCGTTCTACTGCGTAACATTCACGAAAACAGCACCCATAAAAAGACAGGGCGCGGAAGTCATATACTGGCTTCCGCGCCCTGTTCTTTTTTTGCCTATCTGACATTTCCCTTTTCCATTTCTTCAAGCGGGAACTGCGGGAGGGCTTCTATCAGCTTCTTTGTGATGGACTGGCGCATATCTTCGTTGATTTCCTGTTTCGTGCTTCCGTCCGGCTGTCTGACCGCTACCGTCGATAGCCTGTCGATTTCGTCCTTGTAGCACTCCACGACTTTCTCCACCGCCCATTTTTCCCCGGCAACGGCGGCGCGTATGGTTTCATATTCCGGCATTTTCTGGTTTTCCATGCTCAACGCTCCTCTGCTTTTTGATAGCCCTATCATAGCACAGCGGCGGGGATTTTGCTATCCTTATCCGCGCTCTGTTCCCTTTTCCCGTTCCGGCTGCCTGTCTGCCTGTAAAATGCTGTCAATGTTCTGCTTGATAATATCGTATTCCCGGACTTTCTTTTTCAGCTTCCCATAGTCGGCATAAAGGGCTTCTTTCTGCGCTTGGAGGGCTTCATATTCCGATTGCAGCGCGGCAAGGTTCGGGAGCTTTGCAATGCCCGCCGCTTTCAGCGACCTTGCGGCGGCTTCATGTAGGATAATCGCCTGTTCCTGTCCGGCGCGGTACTTCTCCCTGTTCCTTGCCTTGCGGTATGCGTCATAGACGGGCTTTGTCTTTTGGTAGGTGGAAACATTCTTGATAAGCACCGCCATGTCCGCAAGCCGCTTTTCCGCGTCCTTCAATGCGTCTGCCGCCTGTCCGCTTTCCGCTGCCATTTCCTCAATCCGGCTAACTAAATCCGCGTACTGTTCAATCTTGTTTTCGGTGAGAAAGTTCATAGTCTTTGCCGCCTGTTTCAGATTGTGGATTTTCGCCCACTGTTCATAGCCCTTACTCTGCGCCGCCTTGATACTGTTCTCAATGTCGATAAGCAGCGAAACGCCGCGCTGCTCTCTGGGGGCTTTCGCCGCCTTTGCCCGTCTGCCCGCTATCCGTTCCCTTATGGCTTCCTCTGTATAATCCGCGCCGAGGGTTTTAAGACGGGTGAAGCGTTCCTGTCCGGGGGCGCGGCATGACACATATTTCCCCGGCTTTATCTCATAGCCCGCCGCCTGTAACCGCTGCAACAATTCCTCAAAACTGGAAACTTGGGGGATAAGCGCGTCAACGGCAATCTTTAGCTTGCCTTTCCAACTTGTACCCGTCTTTTCTGCCTGGTACTCCGCATAGCTCTTTCCCTTGCTGCCCTTGCCGGGAACGACGACGGACAAGCCATTTTCCCGACACAGCTTGTCGCTCATGTTCCGTATGCCGTAATAGCTCCTTTTGTTGGAATTATATTTGCGGTGGTCTACGAAATTTACGGCGCAGAAAATAATGTGATTGTGGACGTGTCCTTTGTCAATGTGCGTCGTGAGTACATATTCATGCTGCCCCTTTGTTACCGCGTCGGCAAGCTGCTTTCCGATTTCATGGGCTTTCTGAT
>OATU01001795.1_pt1 | contig 11927 bp, 10 predicted proteins | sample 1516711 | NCBI WGS metagenome assembly OATU01 (sample SAMEA2579971, study PRJEB22360) | human gut metagenome | biome: human gut; feature: human-associated habitat; material: faeces | place: Denmark | collected 2008/2010 | reverse complement strand
ATTTCGAGCGGTAAGATTCATCGTAAAAATAGGCGTGTCAACAGCGCTCACTACATTTTGAACGGTATAGCCTGAGTAAGCAATCCATTCTCCTTCAGGTCCTTTAGACTGAGAAGACCCACTATTACTACTACAACCAGCTAATATCAACAAACTAACTAAGGCAATACAAAGTGAAAGGTATTGAAGTATTCTTTTTAGCATAGCAGTACCTCGCATACAAACTTATATTATATAAATACAAACCTAACTAATACTACACTAGACAAGAAAAGGCTAATCAATTACAGCTATAATTTTTTACTAATATATTAGTTGCTGAAATACGCTTGAGCCTTAGTGATTTCTGCACGAAGTTTTTCTTCGTCAATTGTAAGCAATTCTTTGTCTTTCATAAGGACTTTACCGCCTACAATTGTAGTATTAGCATCAGAACTGTTTGCGGAGTATACAAGTGCTGCTAAATCGTTGTAACGAGGCATCCAGTGCATACCAGATACGTCATATAATACGATATCTGCGCGATACCCTTCTGCTAAAACACCAAGGTCTGTATAGCCTAATGCTTTTGCACCTTCTACAGTGCCCATATTCCAAGCAGCTTGTGCAGGAATGGCTTTAGGATCGTAGAGACGCGCTTTGTGTAAGGTAGCAGCAAGGCGTACTTCTTCGAGCATATCCGCATTATTATTAGAAGCAGAACCATCTGTACCGAGACCAACAGTAATACCTTTACTGATCATTTCAGGAACTGGTGCAATACCACTTGCTAATTTAAGGTTAGATTGTGGATTATGAGCAACAGCTACATTGTTTTCTGCCATAATATCCATATCTTCGTCTGTTACATGAACACAGTGTGCAGCTAATGTAGTATTCCAGAATAACCCTAAATCATACATATGAGCAATTGGTGTCTTACCAGTAGCTTTTATAACATTCTCTACTTCCCCTTTTGTTTCGGATAAGTGCATATGAATGCCACAATTTAGTTCATGAGATAAAGCGATAACCTTTTCCATGTACGCATCTGGACAAGTATATGGTGCATGCGGTCCAAGTAATACCTTGATACGGTCATTATCAAAGCCATTCCATGTGCGGAATAAATCAGCATTTTCAACTAATGCTTGATCTGCTGTTGGAGATACACCTGCTAAGCCACGAGATAGTACGGCGCGAATACCAGTTTCTTTTACTACCTCAGCAGTAGTATTCATGAAGAAATACATATCGCTAAAGGTTGTTGTACCAGAACGCAACATTTCAGCGATGCCAAGTTGTGTGCCATACCGTACATATTCATCGTTAAGCTTTGCCTCAGTAGGCCAAATAGCCGTTTCTAGCCAGTCCATGAGCTCAAGATCATCTGCATAGTTTCTAAATAAACCCATTGCAATGTGCGTATGTGTATTAATAAGACCTGGAGCAGCCAATTGGCCTTTTCCATCTAATACATCCTTAGCAGACTCTTTAGCCTTTTCTACTTCACTATTCTTTACAATAGCTGTAATAAAGCCATTTTCAATTTCAATGGCATGATTCTTGAGAACGCCCTCATTAGTTAAGACGTCTACATTGGTAATCAATAAATCAGACATAAGCTTCCTCATAGGTATAACCGAGCTAAAATAGCTCGGTTATATTTGGTTAATTAATTTACTTTTGTTAGGTAATCGATTTGTTCTTGTGTTAAAGAATCTAAGTCGTAACCCATGGAGTTCAATTTAAGTTTTGCAATTTCTGCATCTAATTCATGAGGCAATACATATACCTTAGGGTCCATATCTTTACCATTATGTAAAATATGTTCTGCTGCAAGGGCTTGCATAGCAAAGGATAAGTCCATAATTTCTGCAGGATGACCATCACCAGCTGCAAGGTTAACAAGACGACCTTCAGCTAATACGTAAAGCTTGCGACCATCTGCCATAGTATAGCCTTCAATGTTTTGACGTACACGTTCATGACTTATCGCAAGTTCTGTAAGATCAGCTACATTAACTTCACAATCGAAGTGACCAGCATTACATAAGATAGCTTTATCTTTCATTACTTCATAATGTTCTTTTACAATAACATCTTTACAACCTGTTACAGTACAGAAAATATCCCCTACTTTAGCAGCTTCAATCATAGGCAATACTTTGAAACCATCGAATACAGCTTCAATAGCTTTGATTGGATCTACTTCTGTTACATATACATGAGCACCAAGGCCTTTTGCACGCATAGCAACGCCTTTACCGCACCAACCATAACCAGCAACAACTACGTTTTTACCTGTTACGGTTAAGTTTGTAGTACGCATAATACCATCCCAAACGGATTGGCCTGTACCATAACGGTTATCAAAGAGATATTTACAGTAGGAATCGTTTACTGCAATCATAGGGAATGTCAATTGTTTAGCATTCTCTAATGCATATAGACGATGTACACCTGTTGTAGTTTCTTCACTACCACCTAACAAACGTTCTTTTGCATCTTGGCGTGTTGTGTGCAACAAGTTTACCAAGTCACCACCATCATCGATAATAATGTGTGGTTTATGATCAAGAGCCTTGTTAAGGAAGTTGAAATATTCTTCTTCAGTACAATCATACCAAGCATATACAGTTAGGCCCATATCAACGAGACCAGCCGCAACATCATCTTGCGTAGATAATGGATTGGAGCCAGTTACAATAACATCAGCGCCACCGCGTTTTAAAACTGTAGCTAAATATGCTGTTTTTGCTTCCAAGTGAACACTTACAACAATAGTTTGACCTTTGAACGTTTGTTCTGCTTCAAAACGATCGCCTAATGTATTCAATGTAGGCATAAAGTTAGAAACCCAATCAATTTTTTTACGGCCTTCTGCAGCTAAATTAATATCTTTAATTAAAGATTGCATAATAACTCCTTTTACTAATATGAGTTGATATAGTTAGAATAAAGATTTGATAGTAAACCCAATTGGATTTGTTTGTTATTTAGATTCTACAATTTGACGTAGCTTATCAATAGACTCTTCATAATTTGGTTTTAAAACACCTTCTTCAGTAATGATAGCAGTCACTAGTTCATGTGGTGTAACATCGAAGGCTGGATTTAGTACATCAATACCATTAGGTGCTGTTTGAACACCATGTAACGATGTCACTTCATAATCATCGCGCATCTCAATAGGAATATCGCTACCATTTTCTAAGGTAAAGTCAAATGTACTATACGGTGCCGCCACATAGAATGGAATGTTATGGAATTTAGCTAACACAGCCACACCATAAGTACCAATTTTATTTGCTACATCACCTTTAGTAGTGATGCGGTCAGCACCAACGATAACTGCATCAATAAGGCCATGTTGCATCGCATAAGCAGCCATATTGTCTGTTTCCAATGTTACAGGAATGCCATCCTCATGTAGCTCAAATGCAGTAAGTCTAGCACCTTGTAATAATGGTCGTGTTTCATCCGCATAAACTCGTTCTAATTGACCATTTTCATGAAGCTTACGGACAACACCCAGTGCTGTACCTAGACCACCTGTAGCTAATGCACCAGCATTACAATGGGTTAGAATACGAATATTCTTTTGACCTTCAAATAAAGTTGCCCCTGCTTCTGCCATACGACGATTCAAAGATACGTCTTCTTCATGAATAATAATGGCTTCCTTCGTAATGAGGTCTACCACATCACTCATAGAGGACATGCTTTCAACTTGATCTTTTACTAAAGAAATCACCCGATCTACGGCCCAAGCTAAGTTAATTGCTGTAGGCCGAGTTTCTTTTAAAGTCTCGCTAAATTCATATAAGCTTGTAAGTTGTTCACTAAATGGAGCCCCTAAACGGCCTGCTTCCATAGCAGCTAAAATGAGACCATAACTAGCAGCTACACCAATGGCAGGTGCCCCACGAACGCGAAGCATTTTAATAGCCTCAGCTACTTGACGCCAATCCGTGCAGTGAACATAAGTAATTTCAGTAGGTAATTTAGTTTGATCTAATAGCACTAGCGTATCTTTACGCCATTCAATATTAATCATACATTCTCCTTCGATGAACTATTGCGTATCGTTATGAACGAATTATAGTTTAAAGCCACCATATTCATGCATGCGATTATGCGCATCATAACGAGCATCTACATCGATTACATCAATAGCACCTAAAATGAGAGCTTTTAGCTGAGCTGCCATATCGCCCATCATTTCTACCACTTCACTATGTGTTAGAGCAGATTCAGAGATACCTGCAGCATAGTTGGTAATCATAGAAATCGTAGCATATGCCATTTCAGCTTCATTAGCTAAATTTACTTCAGGTACATTTGTCATGCCTACTGTATCCCCACCAAGCATGTGGAACATTTTAATTTCCGCTGGTGTTTCAAAGCGCGGGCCTTCTGTACATACATAAGTACCACCATTATGAACAGACAAACCTTGTTCAGTACCAACCTTTTGAAGAATATCACGTAGTTCTGGACAATAAGGATTTGTTACGTCTAGATGTGCTACAGGTCGATCACCACCTTCATAGAAAGTTGTGATGCGGTTTTTAGTAAAATCTAAGAATTGATCAGTCAAAACAAAATGACCAGGCTTAAAGTTTTCATTTAAAGAACCTACAGCTGTCGTGGAGATAATAAATGTAACGCCTAATTTTTTGAGGCCCCAAATATTAGCACGATAGTTAATTTTGTGTGGAGGAATTGTATGATCTTTGCCGTGACGAGCAACAAAGATTACTGTTTTCCCATGGTATGTACCTTGTACATAATCTATTTCACCATATGGTGTCATTAAGGATTCTTCATGAATATTTTCAAAGATGGACGGATCATAAACACCAGTACCACCAATTACGCCAATTGCACTCATTGTGACCTCCTATTATTAATAACTCTTATCTTTTATTTTCTCATAGAATACAAAAACAGGCTATAGGAAAAACCATATAGCCTGTAATTTTTATAAAGGTTATTTAATTCTTAATAGTAATTATTGTAAGGGACCTTTTGGTTCGAACATATCTTGTAGTTCTTCACGACTAAAATGATACTTTTCATTACAGTAATGGCATACAAGTTCTGTTACTTCATCTTCCAAAATAGCCTGTTTATCTTCTTCTCTTAATGTCATAAGTACGGCACCAAAGCGATCGCGTCCACAACGACATTGGAAGTGAATTGGTTCATTATATACTTCATTCACAGTCAAGCCATCAAGAACGCGTTCCATTAGGCCCTTACCATCTGGATGAGCTTTTAAATATTCTGTAATAGGACCAAGTTCGTTAATATTCTTTTCTACTTGTGCTAATGCTTCATCTGTAGCATCTGGTAAAGCTTGTACGATGAAACCGCCTGCCACAACAGTATGATAATCTGGATCTACCAATACACCTAAGCTAATAGTAGAAGGTACTTGTTCAGAAGCATATAAATAGTAAGCCAAATCCTCCGCTACTTCACCACTTTGAATTGGACTTGTAGAGGTATAATCTTGTGCTAATTGTGTAAAACGAGTTACTTGCACTTCACCATTATGGCCTACAGCAGCACCTACATCGAGCTTACCAGCTCGTTTTAAAGGTACATCTACATGTGGCTCATCCACATAGCCACGAACCGTATTATCTGCAAAAGCATCTACATGAACAACGCCTAGAGGGCCATCACCTTTAATACGCAAACTTACATTTTCATGATTTTTAAAATCACCAGCTAATAAAATAGCCCCAGTCATAGCGCGACCTAAAGCAGCCGTTGCGACAGGCCATAAATCGTGACGTACGCGAGCTGTTTCAACAGTATCCGTTGTTACTGCTAAAGACATACGGACCCCTTCGCGGGTCGTAAAACGTTTTATATAATCCATTCTATCATTCCTTATTAGTAATTAAAGTTTAAAACGCACTTATAAGTGCTTATATAGTATATCATGTCATAGATTTACTTTTCAATAATAGAGAATATATGTTCGTCTAGATTCCTTTCAATGTAAAAGAACATATTTTCGATATTATAAAAACACCCAGTACCATAGGATACTGAGTGTTTTTAATAGTCTTCTTAGAATTGATCGATAAGATTAACCATTTCGATAGCGCCCATAGCACAATCGTAACCCTTATTGCCAGCCTTAGTACCAGCACGTTCGATAGCTTGTTCAATGTTTTCAGTAGTTACTACACCGAACATAACAGGAATACCAGTTTCCAAGGAAACATGAGCAATACCTTTTGCTACTTCATTACATACATAGTCATAATGAGTTGTAGCACCACGAATAACAGCACCAACGCAGATAACCGCATCGAAGCGACCAGATGAAGCAGCTTTTTTAGCGATCAATGGGATTTCATAAGCACCTGGTACCCAGATAACAGTGATATCCTCTTCTTTTACATCGTGACGCAATAAGCAATCTTCAGCACCACCAATTAATTTGGACGTAATGAACTCATTAAAACGAGAACCGATAATGGCAAATTTTTTACCGCTACCTAATAAATTACCTTCTTGAACCTTCATTATGTTGACCTCCTATATTCCTGTAAAGGAAATTCTTATGTGACGAGCAATTTGTTAAATAAAACTAAACGATTAGTCTTCTAACATATGACCCATTTTTTCTTCTTTTGTCTTTAAGTAACCAGCGTTAAATTTGTTTGCCGCAATAATGAGCGGTACACGGCTAGTTACATCAATCCCCCAATGCTCTAAGCCATGACGTTTTTCTGGATTGTTTGTCAACAATCGAATACTCTTAATACCTAAGAAACGAATAATTTGAGCTGCTAAGGAATATTCGCGCATATCTGCAGGGAATCCCAATTGTTCATTAGCTTCTACAGTATCTAATCCTTGTTCTTGTAATGCGTACGCTTTGATTTTATTAGTTAAACCAATGCCACGGCCTTCTTGGCGCATATAGACTACAACGCCTTTGCCTTCTTTTTCGATGGCACGTAACGCATGATCTAATTGTTCGCCACAATCGCAACGTTTAGAACCAAACACATCGCCTGTTAAACATTCAGAGTGAATACGTACAAGAACATCGTCACAGTTTTGTACATCACCTTTAACGATAGCTAAATGTTCTTTATGATCTAAATCATTTTTAAATACAAAAATATTAAAGTCACCAAATTTAGTAGGTAGTTTAGAACAAGCACCGAGTTCTACCATATCTTCATGTTGTTTACGATACTCAATAAGTTCTGCTACAGATGCAATTTTAAGATTATGTTCTTTTGCAAATTGTAAAAGATCTGGCAAACGAGCCATATCGCCATCGTCTTTTGTGATTTCACAAATAACAGCTGCCTCTTGTAAGCCTGCTAAGCGACAAAGGTCGATAGATGCTTCTGTATGGCCTTGGCGTACTAAAACGCCACCCTCTTTATATACTAGAGGGAATACGTGACCAGGACGACGGAAGTCTTCTGGTTTAGCATTAGGATCTAATAATTTTTGAATTGTATACGCACGTTCTGCTGGAGATACGCCTGTTGTAGTATCTACATGGTCAACAGTAACGGTGAAAGCAGTTTCATGGTTATCTGTATTTTTGGCAACCATTGCAGGAATGCCAAGCTTCTCTAAGGCTTCACGACGCATAGGTGTACATACGATACCTCGCGCGTATTTAACCATAAAGTTAATATTTTCTTGTGTAGCAAACTCTGCAGCAATGATAAGATCGCCTTCGTTTTCACGGCTTTCATCATCAACGATAATAACAGGTTTACCAGCTTTAAGGTCTTCTAAGACCTCTTCAATTGAATGTAATTGTTCGCTCATAGGAACGCTCCTTACTTTTATATAAATCCATTCTCTACTAAGAGGGATTGCATAGATTTCTTAGGTTTATCTTCGGTAGGTTCACTACCGAGATTCATAAAATGACGAATATATCGACCAGCTATATCCGTTTCTAAATTAACCTCCGTACCAATATGAGCAGAACCTAAAATAGTTTCGCCCAAGGTATGAGGAATGATAGATACGGAAAAACTGCTGTCCGTTCGTCGCATAATTGTGAGGCTAATACCATCGATGGTAATAGAGCCCTTATAAATAACGTAATCCATGACGGATTTCGGGGCCTCTACGGTAAAGATAATGGCATTATCCGTTTGTTCCCGATTAATGATGCGGCCCGTCCCATCTACGTGACCTGCCACAATGTGACCACCAAATCTACCGTTGGCGAGCATAGCACGCTCTAAGTTGACTGGTTGATGAACTTTCAAATTTGTAAAAGTAGTCATCTTGATTGACTCAGGCATAACATCAGCTGTAAATACGCCATTACCAATCGTTGTAGCCGTTAAACATACACCATTAACAGCTACGGAGTCACCTATTTTTAAATCACTAAATATTTTATTCCCCCGAATTGTTATGGCTAAGGATTTAGGGCCCTTTTTAATGCTCTCTACACGGCCGATTTCTTCAACGATTCCCGTGAACATAAGCGCCCCTCCTTCCTTGACGATACGCTTCGATGCGAATGTTATTATCTAATATTTCAGTTTTTGTAAAAGTTAACTGCGGAGAAGATTCTAAACTTTCAAAGCCACGACCACCTACAGCAGGTGTAGCCTCTGTTCCACCGATTATTGTATTACCAATATAAGTAACTACCTTATCAAAGTTCAATGTTTCTACAAATGAACTTATAATGGCAGAGCCACCTTCAACTAATACTGAAGTATAACCAAAATCGCCCAACTTCGTAAGAATATCATCAATAGATAGTTTTTTAATATCTATTACGATATCTGTACTTTTACTTTTACGAGTAGATACTGATTCAACAACAGTAACAAGAGCCCCTACTTGTTCCAGCGCCTGTATTCGTTCTTTAGGACAACCTTTAGATACAAATATATGTACCTTGCGAGTATCTACTTCAAATATATGACTTGTGGTAGGTGTTCTACCTAGACTATCTAAGATGATTACATCAGGCTGATGAACATGAATCGGTTCATCAAGTATGCTTGTATCTAATAAAGCCTCTGATAATTCAGTATCAGTTAAACGACAGTTTAATTGAGGATTATCGGCCAAAATTGTACCAATGCCAACGAGCATAGCATCATGAGTAGCACGCAGTATATGTCCATCTCGGCGGGAGGACTCATTCGTAATCCATTGGGATTGGCCGGTAAAAGTGGCAATCTTACCATCAAGGGACATAGCACTTTTAATAGTTACAAAAGGTTTACCTGTCTGTATATATGTAAAGAAATGCTCATTTAGTTCAGCACATTCCTCACTACATACGGGGCAAACAACCTCTATGCCTGCTTCACGGAGTAAATCCATACCCTTTCCCGATACTAGTGGATTAGGATCTGTACTTCCTACAACGACCTTAGCTATGCCAGCCTCAATAATACGCAGCGCACAAGGTGGAGTTTTACCATAATGAGAGCATGGCTCTAAGGTTACATATAAAGTAGCACCTTTAGCATTATCACCAGCTTGGTTTAAGGCATGAACCTCAGCATGAGCTGTACCAGCCTTATGATGATAACCTTCACCGATTATTGTATTGTCTTTAACCACTACGGCACCCACCAAAGGATTTGGCGAGGTGTGACCTGTGGCTAATTTTGCCAGTGCAATGGCGCGTTTCATATATGCTACGTCATCCACCATATCACCTCAATAAAAAAAGGACTATATACATAGTCCTTGGGTAATCATAAATACGCACGTCAAATGTGCTTCGTCTTTTCTCATCCAGACTGTACTGTCGGTATCGGAATTGCACCGATTCATACCTAAAAGGTTCGCGGACTATACCGCCGGTAAGGAATTTCACCTATCCCCAAAGACTCATCTATTTTGTTTCTGAATTAATAGTAACACTTTTATTAATGTTATGCAACAATAATAGTCTTTTATTGAGAAAAGATATTAAATATATAACCTGGAATAAAATAACTATTATTATATTTCTATTTTTATTAGATTGAAAATATATTATAATAACAATATAAACATGTATAAACTATGTATACATTAAATAGTAACTTTTATCACATAATTACACTACAAAGAGTTCTAATATAATATATATGGTTTTTACAATTATACTTAATTGATATTAGTTATTAAATATAGGTGATAATATGGCAAAAAAACGAATTTCTGATGTACTTATAGAAGTCTTAGCCAATGCAGGTATCGAACGCATTTATGGTATCACTGGCGATAGTTTAAATTCTGTAAACGACAGTTTACGTCGCAATGGTAAGATTGCTTTTGAACATGTTAGACATGAAGAAACAGCAGCCTTTGCTGCAGGTGCAGAAGCAGCTTTAACTCATAAATTGACTGTATGTGCTGGTAGTTCTGGTCCTGGTAATTTACACTTGATCAATGGTTTATTCGATTGTCATCGCAATCGTGTTCCAGTATTGGCTATTGCGTCTCATATTCCACAATCCGAAGTAGGACTAAATTACTTCCAAGAAACACATCCAGAAAACTTATTCAAAGAATGTTCTTGTTTCTGTGAGCTTGTATCTCACCCTAAACAAATGCCGGAAATTCTTTTCCGTGCTATGAATGCAGCAGTTGGTAATCAAGATGTTGCTGTTATCGTCCTTCCTGGCGATGTAGCAGTAATGGAAACGGAAATTGATGAATTACCAGTATGGCATCACCCTCGCTTACCTCATATCGTTCCACAACGTGAAGATATCGAAGAAATGGCTGCTCATTTAGAAAAAGGTGAACGCATTACCCTCTTCTGTGGTGCAGGTTGTGAAGGTGCACATGATGAGGTCGTAGAATTAGCAAAACGCTTACAAGCTCCTGTAGTACATGCGTTCAGAGGTAAAGAATGGGTTGAATGGGATAATCCATATGATGTAGGTATGACAGGCCTATTAGGCTATACATCTGGTTATCGTGCTATTGAACAATGCGACACACTCGTTATGCTTGGTACAGACTTCCCTTACCGTCCATTCTATCCGGAAAATGCAAAAGTAATTCAAGTTGATAGAGATCCTAGTGCGTTAGGTCGCCGTGTACCTCTTACACAAGGGATTATTGGTACAGTAAAAGATACATTAAAAGAGTTGTTACCTCTCGTAGTTCAACGTGAAAATACTGAATTTATTGATACAATACGTAAGGAATATACAAAATTCAGAGAGAATTTGGATAGCTATGCTGCGGCTGAACCAGATGGTGTAGCAATTCATCCACAATATTTCGTTAATCGTTTGAATAAGCTAGCAAGTGAAGATGCTATCTTTACCTTTGACGTAGGTACTCCAGTAATTTGGACTGCTCGTCACTTAAAAACAAATGGTAAACGCCGCATCTTAGGTTCCTATAACCATGGCTCCATGGCTAATGCTATGATGCATGCTATTGGAGCTCAAAATGCATGTCCAAACCGTCAAGTCATTTCCCTCTCCGGTGATGGTGGTTTCACAATGATGATGGGCGAAATGCTAACGTTAAAACAATTAAATCTACCAATTAAAATCTTCGTATTTAATAATGAAGAACTTAGCTTTATTGCAATGGAAATGAAAGCTTCTGGCTACCTAGACTATGCTACAGACTTTGTAAATCCAGACTTCGGTAAACTTGCAGAAGCGGCTGGTATTAAAGGTGTAAGTATTCAAAATTCTAGTGAAGTAGACGAAAAAATTATGGAGGCTCTTAACCATAATGGTCCTGTTATCGTCAATGTTCGCGTAGATAAACAAGAACTTGCTATGCCTCCAAAAATTGCTTACCAACAAGCTAAAGGCTTCAGTAAATACTTGATTAATGCAATCCTTGATGGACGTGGTACAGAACTTAAAGAAATGGCTAAAACTAACTGGATGAAATATAAATCTTTGTACTAAAATCTGCCAAAATAATTAAACTGCAAAACTTTC
>OATU01001790.1_pt1 | contig 11938 bp, 9 predicted proteins | sample 1516711 | NCBI WGS metagenome assembly OATU01 (sample SAMEA2579971, study PRJEB22360) | human gut metagenome | biome: human gut; feature: human-associated habitat; material: faeces | place: Denmark | collected 2008/2010 | reverse complement strand
TGTTGAAGTAAGCGATGCGGATCTTGAAGAGGAAATCACACGTCTGCAGGAGCGTTTTGCGGATCTCGTAGTAAAAGAAGAAGGCAAGGTTGAAAACGGCGATACTGCTGTGATTGACTTTGAAGGCTTCAAGGAAGGTGTTGCATTCGAAGGCGGTAAGGGAGAAGCATACCCGCTCGTAATTGGAAGCGGAAGCTTTATTCCGGGCTTTGAAGAACAGGTTCTGGGCATGGGAATTGAAGAAACAAAGGATATCAATGTAACCTTCCCGGAAGATTATCAGGCAGAGGAGCTTGCAGGTCAGCCGGTTGTCTTTAAGGTGACTGTTCACGAAATCAAATCCAAGGTACTTCCGGAAGCAGATGATGAACTGGTAAAACAGGCAGAAATCGAAAATGTGGAAACACTGGAAGCATTCAAGGAATATTCCCGTAAAAACCTTGAAGAAAGCAAGAAAAACCAGGCGGAGCAGAAATTTGAAAATGAAATTCTGACAGCCGTTACAGAAAATGCCGAGGTGGAAATTCCACAGGTTATGATCGAAGAGGAAACAGACAGCCTTGTGCGTGATTTCGAACAGCGTCTGCAGTCTCAGGGATTCGGTCTGGAGCAGTTCAAGCAGGTAACTGGGCAGACAGATGAAATGATTCGTGAGGAAATGGGCAAGGATGCCTTCAATAAAGTAAAAGTGCGTTTAGTTCTGGAAGCTATTGCAGCGGAAGAAAAGATTGAAATAAGTGAAGAGGATGTCAACAGTGAGCTGGAAAATATCGCCAATATGTACCAAATGCCGGTTGAGCAGGTAAAACAGTTGATTTCCAACGATGCGGTGTCGTATGATTTACGTATCCGCAAAGCATTAGAGCTTGTCAAAGAAGCAACGGGCAAGTAATCATGCTGCAAAAGACGCTGGAGCGCGTCTTTTTTGCCTATGGAAAGGAGTGTAGGAATCATGAATGAAAACGATGCAAATCCAATTGTACAGCTTCCTTTGGTCTGTACGCGCGGTGTTGTAGTGTTTCCGAATCAGGAAGTCATCATCGATGTCGGTAGAGAAAAGTCTACGCGTGCAGTAGAAGAAGCACAGGAAAAATACGAAAGTCAGGTCGTTCTGGTAGCACAGCGGGATCTGGCACTGGAAGAGCCTGATGTGAATGACGTATATTCCTATGGTACTCTTTGTCAGATCAAGCATATCCGCAGAATGGATGGTTATCTGCGTGTGAAGTTCAGAGGTATGCAGCGTGTGGAGCTGCATACGATCATCAACGATGATACACTGATGAGTGTAACGGCGGAAGTCAAAACCGATATTGCGCAGGATCCGATGGAAGAGGTTGCTCTGGTAAGAAAAATCGCCAAGCAGTTTGAGGAAATCGAGGCGGTTTCCCAGACCATTCCGAAAGAAATGATCAATGAACTGGCAAAGGGCGTTTCCGCACCAGTGCTTTCTGATCAGATAGCACAGCTGTTTCCTTTTACGCTTGAAAAGCGACAGGAGCTGCTGGAAACATTAGGTGTGAATGAGCGTCTGTACCTGATTCTTCAGGAAATCGAGAGTGAAAAGGAATTATCACAGATAGAGAATAAAATCAATGACAAGGTAAAAACAAGAATTGAGGAAAGTCAGAAGGAATACTACCTGCGGGAGAAGATGCGTGCCATCAAGGAAGAGCTTGGTGATGTGCCGGATACCGATAAGGATGTGGATGCGACTCGCAAGCGTCTGGAAGAAAATCCGTACCCTGACAGCATTAAGGATAAGATCAGAGATGAACTGTCCCGCTATGAAATGCTGCCAGCCGCAAGTGGAGAAACCGGTGTTATCAAAACGTATATCGACTGGATGATGGATCTGCCGTGGTGGCAGGAATCCAGGGACAACGAGGATCTGAATCTGGCAAGTGAGATTCTGGATGCGGATCATTACGGTCTGGAAAAAATCAAGGAGCGTATTCTGGAGTATCTGGCTGTCAAGCAGATGACGAATTCTCTTCGTGCACCGATCATCTGTCTGGTTGGTCCTCCCGGTGTCGGTAAAACATCCCTTGCGAAATCCGTCGCAAGAGCACTCGACCGCAAATTTGTGAAAATATCACTGGGTGGTGTGAAGGATGAATCTGAAATCAGAGGACACCGCAGAACCTATCTGGGAAGTATGCCGGGAAGATTTATTCAGGCAATGAAAAAAGCAGGGACGGTGAATCCTGTCTTCCTGATTGATGAAATCGACAAGATGGCAAGTGATTACAAGGGTGATCCTGCGAGTGCCATGCTGGAGGTATTGGATCCGGAACAGAACTCTCTTTTCTCCGATCACTATATCGAAGAGCCGTATGACTTAAGCAAGGTACTCTTTATCGCAACGGCAAATTATCTGGAGAATATACCAAATGCATTGCGTGACCGTCTGGAAATCATCGAGCTCAGCTCCTATACCGAGCTGGAGAAAATCGAGATTGCCAAGCGTCATCTGGTGCCGAAGCAGATCAAGGAAAACGGTTTGAAAACATCGCAGCTGAAAATCGATGATGAAATGATCAGCTTCCTGATTCGATATTATACAAGAGAAAGCGGTGTTCGACAGCTGGAGCGTGTGATTGCGACCGTCTGCCGTAAGAGTGTGCTGGCAATCCTGAAGGACAATAAGCGCAGTATCAAGGTAACCAAAAAGCTGGTGAAGGAATGGCTCGGTCATGAGAAATTCGAATACGGCAAGCGGGAAACAAAGGATCAGATCGGTACGGTTACCGGTCTGGCATATACCTCTTTCGGAGGCGATGTGCTGCAGGTTGAGGTAAATCATTTTGAAGGTAAGGGAAAACTGGTCATCACCGGTCAGCTAGGGGATGTCATGAAGGAATCCGCAACCATTGCCTATGATTATGTACGCGCCAATGCCAAAAAATACAAAATCCAGCCGGAGGTGTTCGAAAAGAACGATATTCATATCCACGTACCGGAAGGGGCCGTTCCAAAGGATGGACCAAGCGCCGGTGTAACGCTGACAACCGCTCTGGTATCCTCTTTGAGCGATACACCGGTCAAAGCCAATCTGGCAATGACCGGAGAGGTCACACTGCGTGGAAATGTCCTGCCAATCGGCGGTCTGAAGGAAAAATCCATGGCGGCACATCGTTGTGGAATTACGACAATCGTCATTCCAAAGGCCAATGTCAAGGATTTGGATGATGTACCGGCAACGGTAAAGGAAAGTGTCAACTTCGTACCTGTGGAACGTGTGTCTCAGGTGCTGGATGTTGCCCTGGTTAAATAGCATGATACAATTTCAGAAAGCGGAGCTGGTCATTTCCGCACCGGATAAGAAATCATGGCCGGATACGACACTGCCGGAAATTGTTCTGGCTGGCCGAAGCAATGTCGGCAAAAGCAGCTTCATCAATGCCATGTGCGGACGCAAAAAGCTGGCCTATGTCGGGAATACGCCCGGCAAGACCAGACTGCTGAATTTCTTCAATCTGGATGACAAGTATATGTTTGTAGATGTTCCCGGCTACGGCTATGCGAATATCTCGAAAACACAGCTAATAAAATTCGGACAGATGATGGAGGATTATTTCTCTGAGCGAACGCAGAAAAAAGGTGTTGTGATTCTTGTGGATGCCAGACATAAGCCGACGGATGATGATATGACGATGCTGGAATTTGCCCGTTATTATGAAATCCCTGTTGCAGTTGTGGCAACCAAGTGCGATAAGGTGCCGCCGACCAAGCGCGCCCATCATTTCGCAAACATCCGTAAGACACTGAAGCTGAATGCGGATGAGCCCCTGTTTCCTTTCTCAGCTGTTGAAAAGCAGGGAATGGAGGAAATCTGGAGCTATCTCATACCGCTGTTCACTTCCTGATAAGAAGCACCCGGAGTCTTCTCTAACTAGAGGAGGCTCTTTTTTTAACAGCGTAAAAAAGGAAAGTAAGCGTTGGATATCGATAGTCGCGTAAAATGTGCAAAATCCTATAAAAAGTTGTAACTGTAAAGGGAATGTCATAAAATGAAGTTAACCATAAATAGGAGCGACCCATGGAGGACTGCTTATGTATACAGACGATAGCAAAATCTGTCATACTGCCTTGTGATGTGTATGCGGATGGGGAATATGCTGCCCATCATAGAAGGTCCGGTATGCTCCTGCTATGCTATTTTGAACAGGATAGCATACGGGTTGAACATTTCCTGCAGCAGCATAGAAATGAAAGCAGTCTGTGTATACCCTATTGTGACAGTGATCATATTGATGTGCCAATTTCCCGAATACCTTACGGCAGTCTGTATGGAGTCCGATATCATATCACCCTGAATTTCATCCTATAGCAAACAGATGGGGGAAGCTGCGAGATAGAATCCACTGCATTTTCTTTAATCGACGATTTGCAAACGCTGCTGCGTGAGAAAGGAATACCTCTGTTCGATATCATTGCAATGACAGATATCCTACATGCTGTCTCTATTGAAGAACTTCAGGTATATCTGAATGAAAACTATGAACTGTATATGAAAAAGTATGGGATTGGCAATATGAGAATCACAACGAAGCGGAAAGCCTGATACATGCAGATGTACGGTAAAAATATGAAGAAGGAGGAGATGCCATGGAAACGCTACTGGAAATTATTATGGAAATCGTAATGGAAGGAACGTTGTATACTGCAGGAAACAAGAAAGTTTCTCTCTGGATTCGCATACCGCTGATCTTGGTATTGCTGCTGTTTTTCGGCTTTATCATTGCGGGCAGCTTTCTGACAGGCATAATCATTGTGAAGAAAGAGGGGTTTTTCAAGGGTCTGATCATGCTTGGTATCTCCGTTGTGATGCTGGGAGCCCTGATAAAACTGATTGTTGATCATAGAAAAAATTGGAAGTAGTCTTTAAAACACCCTAACAGGGGCAAGAAATGTTTTGAAGTGCAAAGGCATGTGACAGCACGCTTTGCGCCTTTTTTGCAGAGATAGTATTTAAAAAATCTGAATATATTTGTATATCCATGTAAGGGATATTTGCAGGCAGCTATGCTGCATGGACTTGATAGCCGAAGACAGGAAGCAGGATGTAAAGTGTTTGCATGTGTTCGGGACATCCTTTTGTTGCTGTTACAGTATTTCGGAAAAAAGAAATATCGCATTTGTTAGAAAGCCGGTTCTTTACTTTAGGGTGTATGCATAAGGGAGACTTCAACTTCTATTGATAACTACAATCGTATGAATGTCTCCCTATGTTAAGTTTACCCACAATCGAGAAAGAACCAGAAAGCGATACGATACGTTCTTTTACATTTGCATCGTAGTCTGATTGTTAACAGGCGAATCTTACAGGTATGCACTTGCCGTGAATTGTGAGGACTCTGTATTGATTTAGATTTGATTTAGATTTGTTCTGCCAGCTATTGACAGTTTATTGGAATCGTATTATTATATATTTAACTAATTGGTTAAATAAAGAAACAGGAGGAATTCTTATGGTGTTCTTGAAAAAATACGGTGCTTATGGAATTCCGGTGTGCTTACTGCTTATTTCCCTGCTGTTGTATCCACGCCTGCCAAATGAGCTTCCGATGCAGTTCAGCTTGAGCGGTGAGGTAAATCGAACCATGAATAAGGAATTCGCAATTTGGTGTATACCTGTACTGGAGGCTGTTATTCTTCTGTATACCGATTGCACGGATAACCGTATTGCAGGACTTGCGATTGCAATTCTGCTGACAATCATTCAGCTGGGCATTATGCTGCTGGTTATGAGGTAAGTATATGGATATGTTTAAAGCGATGGCAGATCCGACAAGACGGCGGATTCTGCAGCTGCTGAGTGAAAAAAATCTAAGTGCCGGAGAGATTGCTGAAGAATTCACAATGTCAAAGCCGGCCATATCCAAGCATCTGGATATATTGAAGACCAGTGAGCTGATCACCTGTGAAAAACAGGGACAGTATGTAATTTATGCGATCAACACATCTGCTGTGGAACAGATGTACTGCCGCTTTCTGGATGTGTTTGATGGAATGTCCTTTCATGGAAAGGCGCAGAAGCATGAAAAATGATCGCTGGATGATGCTTTGCTGTGGAGGTATTCTGCTCTGCGTATGTGTCTCACCATGGCTTCCCTATACGGAATGGGGAATTCTGCTGTTCTCTGTCCTCAGTGCTCTTCGGCTGTATTTTGCGAATGATGTGATAACCGGACTCGATCAGGCAAATCCGAAGAACCGTACCGTACGGGAAATGGCTGTGCTAAGCATGTTTTTTATTATGATGATGGCGGTAATCGCTGCTTTATATGCATGCGGTCAGCTACAGGAAGCTGTAAAAGATAAACTGCAGTTTTCCATGGTGCTGTTTCTGGTACTGGTATATGGAAACGCTGCACCAAAGCTTCCCTTTAATCGTCATCTTGGTCTTCGGCTGCCATGGACGACGGCAGATGAAAATACGTGGCGGTATGCACATCGCATCTGCGGCTATATGAGCTTTCCGACAGCTTTCTTCATGCTGTGCGGATATGCAATGCACCATACCGGTGTTCAGGCAGCTGCTTTCGGCTTTGGCTTTGTCGGGATTCCGGCATTCCTATCCTATCGTTATGATCAGAAACAGAAAAAAGACAGAATCTAAACGGTCTGCAGGTCGGCGAACTGTTTTAGGATTCTGTCATTTCTATATTATTTTTCTTCTACCGCAAGAATCAGCTCTTTCGCATAGGGCAGTGATGCGATCCAGTCGCATACGGTATGCCATTCATCCAGCTTGTGGTTTCTTCTTGCATAATAAATGTTCATCAGCGTTTCATAATTCAGCGTACAGGTACGCATCTGATGGTAGCTGCTCGGCAGCAGCTGAATCATACTGTACCAGGTTTCCTTATCCTTTGTTTCCAGATAGTCTTTCCGCAGATCCTCCAGGACGGAAACGGTATGTGCCAGCGCCTCCTGTGCCTGTGTATTCATACGCTCATGGGAAAAATCATCCAGCGTAAAGGGCTTGCTGGCAATCTTGTGCATGGTGGAGGTGGAGTTGGCCACGGTTGCCACCTTGTATGTATCGTATTCCTTCCACCAGTACAGCGGAGCAGTAAAATCGACAGAAACAAATATCTGACGGATGAATTTACGGTGATCACTGCCTGCACGTGCCAGACGCTGTGCCAGATTCAGATCGTTTGGTCCCATAATGAAGTTTCCCTGTTCATCATAAAAGCTATCCATGCGATTCCAGCTGTTCATCGGATTACGGGCACCGCGAATGGCATTTTCAAAATTCATTACACTTGTTCTTTCAATGGTAATCATGTTAACATCCTCATTTCTTTCCAATCCATTCTATCATATTTTGTCACTTGTGGACAGAAAAAGACCAAGAATTTAAAAACGGCAGTCAGGCTGGCGGAAGCAGTGCAGCCTGGCAAAGAGCAGACCTGCAGGGAATCTGTACAGGCAGGCATACTTTGTGTTTCTGCGGCATACATAATGATAGGAGGCTACGCTATGAAAACAATGAAAATAGAAAAAGAGCTGCAGTTCGCAGATCAGGTCAAGGAGCCGCGTTCCCTGCAGGTACGGGAATCACTGGAATACCATAAGGAAGCAGAGGGCATTCGTGCAGTAGGGCCCCTGCGTGTACAGGGAAGCTATGTGAATGATGAGGGTGAGCTGCAGGAATATGAGGAAGTATTGGATATGGATGTACTTGCACCGAATCACAAGCTGTCACAGGAGCATTTTTATCTTGATATACAGGAATATCAGAGTGTTCCTGCCAATGGCGGTTTGAATTTGACGATTCTTATGGGAATTCACGGATTGCAGGAGCAGCCGGCACCTGTTCAACAGACGGTTGTTGAACAAGACAATGTGCAGCCGGAGTATTCAGCATCCCGGCAGCCGGCACCTGCTCAGCCAGAGATGCAGGACAATACCCTGCATACACTTGAACAGCTGTCTGCTGCAGGTCCGCAGGAAAATGAGGCAGTGGCACAGAAGGAAGAGACACCACAGGAATCGGACACCACAGCGATGTCGGAATTTGAAGATTTGTTCGAAGACGATGAAACAACGTATACATCCTACCGTATGGTCGTCGCCAGAGGGAATGACTCCTATGGAACCATAGCACAGCGCTATGATGTGAAGGAAGATGCTTTGCGTCTGGCCAATAACAATAAGGAAGTAAACGAACGTACGCTGGTGATTCTTCCCTCTGTCTGAATTTGGCGGACGCATGAGTATATGAAAACGCAAGCAGTTTATGCGGACAAAAGCATCAACATAAATGGTGCTTTTGTTTTTTTTGTATATCTGCGGTTTTCACCAGATGTCTGCCTTCTTTCACGCTCAGGAATATGTGAGGGAAGGACTTTGTCACCGGAATCGTGTGCAGTTGGGATATATGGATAGCATAAGCAGCCCCTGTGTATAGGGCTTGACAGATTTTCTGTACAGGTTGTGAAAGTTTCATTATCGTTAACTCCAATCCCATTTTGCGCGCGGAAACACACGGCATGAATGCTGTCTTAGATTTCTTGTTTAATCATAAATTGGATGTTCTTTCACACTACCTGTCACGACATGCCGGTCAAGAGCCTTTACAGGAAGGAAACAGCTCCTTGATCCGATAATCAGCAAGAGATGCCTGTGTGCGGTGTTAAAAGCCTCAGCTGCCCGCAAAACTAAAAAAGAGGTTGAAAACCGCAGGACTTTTGTTTATAATAGAAAAGTAAAATGCGTTAGAAAAGAAGGAGTACCACAGATTTTCAGGTAGAGAGAGCTTTCGGCTGGTGGAAGAAAGTGCTGAAGCTGTGGGAAGGTAGTCTTGGAGCAGATATTCTGAAAGAGAAGTAGGAGTATTCGTAAAGCACGGCGTTAACGTGGTCAAGGCACAGCACAGCTGTGTAAAATAAGGTGGTACCACGTGAAAACGTCCTTTGCGGGACGCTTTTTTTATATTCGGAGGTGATGGTATGCGCTTGGATATGCCCTGTGTGGAAACTGCACATCTGTTGCTTCGTCCTGTAGAAGAAGGGGATGTATGTGATATGTTTGCCTATTACAGCGACCCTTTGGTCATGCGGTATTTATCTCTGCATCCTCATACGGATATAGAAGAGACACTGAACAGTATCCGCAGTTATTTTCTGACCTGGGAAAAGCGCGGTGTACCGCAGGCCTGGGTGATGGTACATAAGCATGATGACAAGGTGATCGGTAATCTGGATATCCATACCATTGATGGGGATATCGGCGAAATTGGTTATCTGATGCATCCGGATTACTTGAATCAGGGCTTGATGAGAGAAGCTGTCAGCGCGCTGGTGAAAGCTGGCTTTGCGCAAGTCGGGCTGCGCCGAATGGAAGCATATGTAGCTGTGGAGCATCCGGCGAGTGCAGCGGTTTTAAAGCATTGCGGCTTTGTACAGGAGGGAATCCTTCGCAAGCTGGCATTGCTGAGTGATGGACGATATCACGATATGGTGTTAATGAGCATTCTGAAAGAAGATATTCTTACAGAAAGCTTCCGTTTGGACAAGTAAAGGAGAAGTGTGTTATGAGAAAAACATTAGATACGAAATATGATCATCTTCACGTTGAGATGGATCACTACAAAAGCTGGATCGATCACGGCTATTTCACAGCAGGAGATAAGAGCAAGGACCCCTTCTGCATCGTGATACCTCCACCCAATGTAACCGGAAAGCTGCACTTGGGACATGCATGGGATACCACCCTGCAGGATATCGTTTCCCGCTACAAGCGTATGCAGGGCTATGACATGCTGTGGCTGCCGGGCATGGATCATGCCGGGATTGCGACCCAGGCCAAGGTTGACGAGCGTCTGAAATCCGAAGGTATTTCACGATATGATATCGGGCGTGAGAAGTTTCTTGAGCGTGCATGGGAATGGAAGGAGGAGTATGCCTCCACGATTCGCAAGCAGTGGGCAAAGATGGGACTGTCCCTTGACTATTCCAGAGAACGCTTTACGCTGGATGAGGGACTGAGTGATGCGGTACGCAGAGTATTTGTGGACTTATACAACGATGGTCTGATTTATCAGGGAGAGCGTATCATCAACTGGGATCCGCAGGCTAAAACAGCACTTTCCAATATTGAGGTTATTCACAAGGAAATTGAAGGTGCGATGTACTATTTCAAATATAAGGTAGTGGAAACCGGAAAAGAGCTGGTGATTGCGACCACCCGTCCGGAAACCATGTTTGCGGATCAGGCGATTTTTGTACATCCGGAGGATGAACGTTATAAGAATATCGTCGGAATGCACGTTATTAACCCTGCCAATGGGGAAGAACTGCCAATCATGGCGGATGATTATATCGACATGTCCTTTGGTACGGCGGTTATGAAATGTACACCGGCACATGATCCGAATGACTTTGCTTTGGCGAAAAAATATCATCTGGCAATGCCGATCTGTATGCATCCGGATGGTACGATGAATGAAATGGCACACAAGTATGCAGGAATGGACCGTTTTGCCTGCCGTAAGGCACTGGTTGCCGATTTTGAAAAGGATGGTGTTGTGGATCATATCGAACAGCACATGCATCAGGTTGGACATTCGGAAAGAACCGGTGTCATTGTGGAGCCTTATCTTTCCAAGCAGTGGTTTGTCCGTATGGAGCCGCTGGCTGAAGAGGTATTAAAACATCAGGAAATCGAGGAACAGAAAATTCACTTCTATCCGCAGCGCTTTGAAAAGACCTTCCATCAGTGGCTGGAAAATATCGAGGATTGGTGTATCTCCCGTCAGCTGTGGTGGGGACACCGCATTCCTGCCTGGTATCATAAGGAAACCGGTGAAATCTATGTAGGGATGGAGGATCCGCAGGATTTGGAAAACTGGATTCAGGATGAGGATGTTCTGGATACCTGGTTCTCCAGTGCACTGTGGCCGTTCTCTACGCTGGGCTGGCCGAAGGAGACGGATGATTTGAACCGTTACTTCCCGAATGACGTGCTTGTGACCGGCTATGATATCATTTTCTTCTGGGTTGCCCGTATGGCTTTCCAGACACGCTACTGCATGAAAAACCGTCCGTTTAAGGATGTATTGATTCACGGTCTGGTACGGGATGCGCAGGGACGTAAGATGAGTAAGTCGCTGGGCAACGGTATTGATCCGATGGATGTGATTGCGGATCACGGTGTCGATGCACTGCGCTTCTTTTTGACAACGAATTCCACACCGGGACAGGATTTGCGCTACATCGATGAAAAGGTCGAGGCAAGTGCGAACTTTATCAATAAAATATGGAATGCGAGCCGCTTTGTCCTCATGCAGATTCCAGAGGATATGGAGGTTTCCGACATTGATTTGAGCAATGCCTCCATGATCGACAAATGGATTTTGAAGCGCTTCAATGAGGTGCTGGAAAACGTGACGGCGAATATGGAAAAATATGAGTATGCGCTGGTTGGAAATGAGCTGTACAGCTTTATCTGGGATGATTTCTGCAGCTGGTATATCGAGCTGAGCAAGGCAGGTCTTTCCAGCGATGATGAAACACTGCGCAGGGCAGCACAGTCCACGCTGGTAACGGTGCTGAGCGGTATCGTACGTATGCTGCATCCGTTCATGCCGTTCGTGACAGAGGAAATCTATCTGGCAATTCCGCATACTCAGGAAAGCATCAATCTGGAGGCCTGGCCATGTGCAGTGGATGCGGCGATGAGCGAAGAGGAAATGACAGCGATTCGTCAGCTGATTACAATGATCGAGGCAGTGCGCAGTCTGAAGGTGGATTACAACCTGAAGCCGAGCATGGACATCGAGGTCATCATACGGGACGAAAACGGTAAGAATATGCCAAGTGTTTCCTATATCAATGCCATCCTGCAGAAGATGTGTCATGCGACATGGATCGATGAGGACAGCGCTGTGGAAATGGCAGTTCGTCCGATTCTGAACGGTACG
>OATU01001769.1_pt1 | contig 12074 bp, 9 predicted proteins | sample 1516711 | NCBI WGS metagenome assembly OATU01 (sample SAMEA2579971, study PRJEB22360) | human gut metagenome | biome: human gut; feature: human-associated habitat; material: faeces | place: Denmark | collected 2008/2010 | reverse complement strand
TGCACAGGCAGGCAATCAGCTGCAAGTACATTATACGGAGTAATGATTATCAAAGCCAATATGGCAAATATGTGTGCGAAAGTAACTTCGACCTATATGGAATTTACTCTTGCATTTGGTCCAAAACCAGAATTTAGTTTTTCATTTAAGTACGATAACAGTCTGCAGCAAAATAAGAATACCATGTTTGATGATAAAGAACAAGTGTTTTGCGAAGAAAAGAAGAATGGGTTATTGTTTACTGGCTGGTTTACTGGTTGCGTTACTGGGACGTTACCGAGAATGGAATAAACAGTAACGAGAATGGTTACTCTTTGCGGGAATTGTGTTATAATAGTCTTTGATTTATTGCTGCTGAAAAAAGTGGACAGTTTATAGCGAGCCTATTAAATGCACTATTTACGAGGATTGCTATAGTAATTATACAAAACCGTAAGAGGGGGAGGAACATTTGAAAAATTTTGAAGAAATTATGTCGGAACGAAAAAACCGTATAGAAGCCAGAAAGGACGAGCTGATCCGCAGGAGTCTGCTGTCTGAAGAATTTCTGGAAATGATCCAGAAAAATAAAAGGCCCTTTGATCTGCTGATGTCTTACTATCAGTGTGCTGTCATGGAGATTGAGACAAAATTCAGAGTGCTGAATCAGGAGTATTCCCTGGAATATGATAAAAATCCTATCGAGGGTATTAAAACCAGAATTAAATCTTATGACAGCATTGTGCGGAAAATACGCAGAAAAAATATTCCCATGTCTTTAACTGCTATAGAAGAAAATATCAAGGATATCGCAGGTGTCCGGGTAATCTGTTCTTTTCCGGAGGATATCTATGAGCTGGCAGACAGCTTTCTGCGTCAGGATGATATTGTACTGATCGAGAAAAAAGATTATATAAAAAATCCAAAACCCAGTGGTTACAGAAGCCTGCATCTGATCGTGCAGGTGCCTATCTTTCTGCAGAAAAACAAAAAAATGGTAAATGTGGAAGTCCAGTTTCGAACTATTGCCATGGATTTCTGGGCAAGTCTGGAACATAAGCTTCGCTATAAAAAAGATATCCCGGCAGATCAGGCACAGCAATTGCAGGAGGAGCTTCTGGCGTGTGCCACCCAGAGTGCTCAGTTGGATAACCGGATGCAGGAAATTCGTAATCAACTGGTCAGCAGAGCTGATAAGGGGAATCAATCCTGAGAAAGTTCCTTATTTCAGGAACTTCCTCAATAATTTTTCACAAATTTTTCTATATGGCTGGTATCTCATTGGCAGATCCAGCCATGTTTTTTTGTCTACAATACTCTTATAGTGGGAGAAGGTATGAAAACCGTCTTTGCCATGGTAGGAACCCATTCCGCTTTCGCCAAAGCCGCCAAATCCCATCTCACTGGTTGCCAGGTGGATGATGGTGTCATTGACACATCCGCCTCCGAATCCACAGTGGGAAGTAACTTTTTCCGCAGCTTCTTTGTCGGAGGTGAAGATATATAGTGCCAGAGGATGTGCCATGGAGTTGACCTTTTCGATGGCCTCATCCAGAGAATCATAGGCCAGCACAGGAAGAACAGGACCGAAGATTTCCTCCTGCATTACTGCATCCTCGAAGGTTACATTGTTCATAACAGTAGGAGCGATCTGAAGAGCTTCCGGATTGCTGTCACCGCCGCAGACTACCTTGCTGGGATCGATCAGATTGCAGATACGAGTAAAGTGTTTTTCATTAATAATTTTCCCATAATTTTTATTATTCAGAGGTGTGGAACCAAACTGTTTCCTGATCTGTTTCTGGATCTGTCGGATCAGTTCATCCTTGATTTCTCTGTCACAGTAAATATAATCAGGTGCTACACAGGTCTGACCACAGTTGAGATATTTTCCAAATACAATTCTTCTGGCTGCAAGTTTCAGGTTGGCACTTTTCTCTACAATGCAGGGGCTTTTACCGCCCAGTTCCAGGGTAACCGGGCTCAGATGTACAGATGCTTTTGCCATTACTTCCCTGCCAACATGCTGGCTTCCTGTAAAGAAAATATAGTCAAAATGTTCATTGAGAAGAGTGTTATTTTCCGCACGTCCGCCGTTTACCACAGCCACATACTGGGAATCAAAACATTCGGTGATAATGGTTTCAATCACCCGGCTGGTGTGAGGAGAGTAGGCACTTGGTTTCAGTACAACTGTATTTCCGGCTGCAATCGCATCGATCAGCGGATCAATGGTGAGCAGGAAAGGATAATTCCATGGGCTCATAACCAGGACAACACCATAAGGAGATGGCTTCTTATAGCTTCTGGAAGCGAACTGGGCAAGGGGAGTCAGTACTGTTTTTTCTTTTGCATAGGAAGGTGTATGGCGGATCATGTAGATGAGTTCTGAGAGCACAAGTCCCACTTCACACATATAGGATTCAAAGTTACTTTTTCCAAGGTCACGTTTCAATGCTTCGTTGATCAGTGGTTCATATTTCTGAATACAGGTCTTTAATTTTTTTAAGGCATCCAGCCTTTTTTCTACCGGTAAAGTGACACCTGTGTAAAAATAGCTGCGTTGTTTCTGAACGATTTCTTTAATTTCTGTTTCTGTCATAATACATTATTTCCTTATATAATATAGATATCAGGTAACTATTGAGAGTCTGCAGGTTCCTGTATTTTGATATTTTTATAAAAAACGCTTTGCAGGATAGAAGAATATTAACAGTTACTTCTCAGCTTCTGAGGTATTTTCCTTGGAAGTCAGAGACATCAGCATGTAATAAAATTTCTCCAGTTCGGAGGCATCCATAAGCTTCGGCACAGGATACAGAGGATTGGCCTCTTTATCTGCATAATGGGCAAGCTTGAGGATATCTGTTTCCTGAATTTCTTTTACAATATTTACGATTCCCAATCGCTCTTTCATCTCTTCAATTGCCCGGATAAAAAGCTCTGCTGCTTCATGGTCCGGCGTATTTTTGTCTGCAAGTCCTGCTGCAATGGCAAGTCTGTGGAGCTTTTTGTCAATGCAGGAGCCATATTCCCGAAGTACCAGCGGCAGCAGAATGGCATTGGCAAGTCCATGGGGAACGTTGTACTGTCCACCCAGAGAGTGAGCGACTGCATGAACATATCCTACATAGGATTTGGTAAAAGCACAGCCTGCGTAGAAGGAGGCGTGGAGCATATTTCGTCTTGCCTGAATATTATCGCCATGCTCATAGGCAATGTCTATATTTTCAAAAATCAGTTTTATCGCTTTTAATGCATCCCTGCGTGTATCAATGGTGGTGGAATTGCCAATGTATGCCTCCACTGCATGAGTCAGGGCATCCATACCTGTAGTTGCGGTGATAAATGGGGGCAGGCTTAAGGTAACCTTGGGATCCAGCACTGCATAGCGGGGAATCAGCGGGAAATCGTTGATGGCGTATTTATATCTGGTGTCTGCATCTGTGATCACAGCGGCGAGAGTGGTCTCACTTCCTGTTCCGGCAGTGGTTGGAACTGCCATGAGAAGGGGAAGTTTCTTATGCACCTTCAGGATTCCTTTCATCTGGGCCAGAGACTGATTGGGTTTAACCGCACAGGCACCGACTGCCTTGGCACAGTCCATGCTGGAACCGCCGCCAAAACCGATGATGGCATCACAGCCCTCTTTATGGTAAAGCTCCAACGCCTCGCGGACATTGACAGTAGTAGGGTTGGCAACTGTTTTGTCATAAATGGTATAGGGGATACCGGCCTCCTTTAAAGCTTTTTCCAGTCTTCTGGTAAGTCCAAGCGTCATGATACCGCCATCTGTAATGATCAGAACATGGGTGCATTTGTGGCGCATGATGATTTCGGGAAGTTCTCTGACACTTCCTGCGATTTTGGGTTTTCTGTAAGGTAAAAAGGGAATTGCAATGTGAAAAGCCTTTTGGAAAGCCCTGCAATATATTTTTCTGAGAGTGTTCATGGATAATTCCTTTCTTGACGGCAGCCTGCTGTTTTTCAGACTGCCGGACAGCAGTTACTTCAGAAAAAAATATAACAAGGTAAAAAAGAAAAGTCAATATATTTTGATATTCAAAACTATAAACAGGACAGGGCATACTAAAGGGAACTATCCAATCTTTTTCTGCGGTTCAGACTTGGTTTCATACAAATGAAAGAGTTAATCCCTGGCTATGCTGGGGCGAATAGTGTAGTAGTGATGAGTTACCCCAAATTTGTGGAAGCCAGATATTAAAAACAGATAAGAAAAAAGGTCATAAGGGATGCGCAGAAATATGGTTTATATCCATAAAATTTTACGAAACTACGAAAATCAGTTGACAATAAAGTAAGTTTATACTAACCTAAAGTTAGTGAAGTATAACACTGCTATGAAACAGCAGTGCTATATGAAAGAAATTTGCTCCACAGAAAGTGGATATGAGGGAGGAATGAAAAAATGTTTCTGCAGATACAGGGTATTAAGAAGTCTTTTGGTGCAGGGGACAGCCGGGTGGATGTGCTGAAGGGGCTGGATCTTGACATTGAGAGAGGGGAGTTTTGTGTGCTTCTGGGACCGTCCGGTTCCGGTAAGTCCACGCTTCTGAATATTATCGGTGGGATTGACAGTGCGGATGAGGGAAATCTGGTCATAGACGGGGAACGTCTGGCAGATATGTCGGAGAAGAAACTGTCTTTGTACAGACGTAAGCATCTGGGATATATTTTTCAGATGTATAATCTGATCCCAAATCTTACAGTGCGGGAGAATATAGAGGTGGGAGCCTATCTCAGTGATAAGCCGCTGGATGTAGATGAACTGCTCCATACGCTGGGAATCTATGAGCACCAGAGAAAGCTTCCCAACCAGCTTTCCGGCGGTCAGCAGCAGAGGACTGCTATCGGCCGTGCCATTGTAAAGAATCCGGACATTCTTCTCTGCGATGAGCCTACAGGAGCACTGGATTATAAGACCTCCAAGGAAATCCTGAAGCTGATCGAGACGGTAAACCAGAAATACGGCAACACCATCGTCATGGTAACGCATAACGATGCTATCAAAGATATGGCTGACCGGGTGGTGAAGCTCCGTGACGGCATGATCCGTAAAAATTATTTGAATGAACATAAGATTCCGGCAGCAGAGTTGGACTGGTAAGGAGGTATATGGTCAACTACCCATCACCTAAAGGTAATGGGCTTGTAACTGCCCAGTCGTAGTAACGGCTTACGCCTCCGACCTTTTATCCCCAATAGGTATTGCTACCTAAAGTGACGCTACATCATAGGGTGGTTGACAGCGCCCTTTACAGACAAGATATACTCATCTGTAACTGTATCAGGTACTAAACTTCCCATGCTATACAGCAAACATTCTTTTACGGGTAAGATTTTACGCAATACGCGAGTTTTGTATTGCAACCTCATATCTTGTCAATGCACAAAAGAGTGTCTTTGATGAGCAGCACATCTAACGGTTTTCTCTTTAAAAACTGCTACGGTTATTGTAGCATATTGGATAATAATTTACAAGGCTCCTCCCACCGCCTAAAGGCAGTGGGTTTTTGCCTATGACAAAGGAAAGGAGTTATTTATGAAAAATCCTTTACGCAAACGTCTGCCCAGAGAACTGAAGGGGGAACTGGGAAAATATCTGGTGGTCTTTATTTTGATGGTATTGACCATAGGAATGGTTTCCGGATTTCTGGTGGCTGACGGAAGTATGATTGTTGCTTATAATGATGGATTTGACAAATACAATATAGAAAACGGAAATTTCCGTACCAATCAGCAGATATATAAAAGCCAGAAAGAAGAAATCCAGAATCTGGGAATAAAGCTGTATGAAAATTTCTATATTGAAGAACTTCTGGATAATGGAAGTACCATGCGCTTTTTCAAAAACAGGACAGAAATCAATGGAGTATGTCTGATGCAGGGAGAATTTCCCAAAGCAACAGGGGAAATTGCAATTGACCGTATGTATGCAGACAATAATGAACTGAAGGTGGGAGACACCTTGAAGAGCCAGAGCGGTAAGCAGACCTGGAAGATTACAGGGCTTGTGGCTCTGTCTGATTACAGCTGTCTTTTTCAGAATAATAATGATTCCATGTTTGATTCTGTGAAATTCGGAGTTTCTGTGGTAACACCGGAGGAGTTTGATACCCTGGATCAGGATAAGCTCCAGTACAATTATTCCTGGATCTATGACAAACAGCCCAAAACAGAAAAAGAGGAAAAGGACGTTTCAGAAGAGCTGATGGAAAATATAGGGGAAATCGTTACCCTGGAAGCTTTTGTACCCAGATATCTGAATCAGGCCATCACCTTTACCGGAGATGATATGGGAAGTGACAAGGCTATGATGATTATATTGTTATACATTGTAATTGTCATTATGGCTTTCGTATTCGGAATTACCATCAGTAATACGATTCGCAGGGAATCAGGGGTGATCGGCACACTCAGAGCTTCCGGCTATACCAGGAGAGAACTGATCCGGCACTATATGGCACTGCCTGTCCTTGTTACACTGGTGGGAGCCCTGGTGGGAAATATTCTGGGATATACAGTATTTAAAAATGTATGTGCAGGAATGTATTATGGCAGCTATAGCCTGCCTACCTATGTGACCGTATGGAGCGCAGAAGCTTTTCTGCTTACAACAGTAGTTCCGGTGATCATTATGCTGGTGGTGAATTATGGAGTTCTCCGACACAAATTGCGTCTTTCCCCGCTGAAATTCCTGCGCAGGGATCTTTCAGGCAGAAAGAAGAAAAAAGCAATTTATTTAAGCCCTGTTATAAAAATCTTTTCCAGATTTCGACTTCGTGTGATCTTTCAGAATATGAGCAATTATCTGGTACTGTTTATCGGGATTATCTTTGCCAACCTGCTGTTGATGTTTGGATTACTCCTTCCTTCGGCCTTATCTCATTATCAGGTGGAAATCCAGAATAATATGCTGGCAAAATATCAGTATATGCTTCAGGTTCCGGTAAGTGCAGCCAGTGGAAACAAATTTGACAGTCTGTTTTCTATACTGGAATTCTATATGTCTGCGGAAACAAAGAATGAAGATGCAGAAGAGTTTTCAGCATATTCTTTAAATACTCTTCCCGGAAAGTATAAGAGCGAGGAGGTTCTTTTGTATGGAATCGAGCCGGACAGCAGATATGTAAAGGCTGATCTTGATAAAGGAATCTATATTTCCAGTGCTTATGCGGACAAATATGGGATTCATCCCGGAGATACCATTACCCTGAAGGAAAAGTATGAAAAGAAACAGTATTCTTTTAAGGTAACAGGAATTTATGATTATACGGTAGGCCTGTGTGTATTTATGACCAGAACTCAGCTGAACGAAACCTTTGATCTGGGAGAAGATTATTACAGCGGCTATTTTTCTGATACCAGGATTACAGATATCAAAGACAAATATATTGGGTCAGTGGTGGACCTGGATGCACTGACCAAGATTTCCAGACAGCTGGATGTATCTATGGGAAGTATGATGGGAATGGTAAATGGATTTGCTATTGTGATCTATATGGTACTGATCTATCTTCTTTCCAAGATCATTATCGAAAAAAATGCCCAGTCTATCTCAATGGTAAAAATCCTGGGCTATACAAATGGCGAGATCAGCAGGCTGTACATTCTGTCTACTTCAATGGTAGTAGTGCTCTGTCTGCTTGTCAGTCTTCCAATAGAAACGGCGGTTATGAAGGTTCTGTTCAGGGAGATGATGCTGTCAAGCATTTCCGGCTGGATTACGCTCTGGATCGACCCGATGATCTATGTGCAGATGTTTGCAGCAGGAATCATTACATACGGAATCGTGGCCTTGCTGGAATTTCGGAGAGTGAAGAAGGTTCCTATGGATGAAGCCTTAAAAAATGTTGAGTAGGACAAAATTTGATAAAAATTTGACATTGTCTGGAATTTGTGGTACGGTTACACAGGAAACTGTTAGAGCGACACGCTCTAGACCAATCAGTTGGAATAGGAGATTATTATGAGAAAAAGAACAACTTCAAGAGCAAAGGAAACTATTAAAGAAGCAACAACAAAGGCTACAGAAGCAGTCAAAGAGACAGTTGAGAAAACAACTGTAAAGGCTTCAGAAGTAATTGAAGAAGCAAAAGACGCTGCAGCTGATATTGCGAAGGCTCCGGTTGTAGAAGAAGCAAAAGAAACTGTAAAGAAAGCAGTAAAAGAAGTGGCTAAAAATATCGACATCAAAAAATTCGCAGAAACAACTATCGAATTACCTGGTTTTGCAGTTACAATGAGCTCCATCGAGGAAGCAATCAAAAAAGACATCAAAGACAAAGGCATCGAAGGAAAAGAAATCAGCGTTTATGTAAATGTTGAGCAGAAAGCCGCTTACTACACAGTAGACGGACAGGGCTCTGACGATTACAGAATCGACCTGAATACATTATAATCTGTAAGCGTTTTTTATAAACCGAAAATGGATGTCTGCAGGGATCTGGAAAGAAAATCTGCAGACATAAAAACAGCAGGATTGTTCATAGAATGAACAGACCTGCTGTTTTGCTTATTTATTATAGAACCACACTGCGGCGGATATGGATGATATCTCAGGAAGCTTTCTGCTCAAACAGATCATCCCTTGTAATATTCTGTGCCCATTTCCCTTGGCGGTAATGATGGAATACCCATGGCCATTTCACAAACTCATCTGTACAGAGCAGGAAGTAGACCCACAATACCGGAAGCTTCAGGACAAAGGCCGCAAAAAATCCCAGAGGTACCGCATATACCCACATATCAATGGTATCGCAGATCAGTCCGAACTTCGTATCACCGCCTGCGCGGAATACCCCGGCGATCAGGGCTGTGTTTACCGCAGAACCCATAATATAATAGGTATTGATAAGCAGCATGTACTTCAAATAATGCATTGCCCCGTCACTTAAGGATGCAAATCTCAGGACCAGAGGCGTGATGGCAAATACGATCACACCGCCAATGGCACCGGCTATAATGGTCATCTTCAGCATTCTGGAAGCATACACCTTCGATTTCTCCAGATCCCCTTTTCCCATTACATTTCCAAGAAGAATCGTTCCCGCACTGGCAATTGCAAAGCAGAACACAGAACCGATATTGCGGACAACCGTAACCAGAGAGTTGGCTGCAACGGCATCTGTTCCGAGATGTCCCAGGATCACAGAGTACATGGAGAAAGCAACACTCCAGGAAATGTCATTTCCAAGAGCGGGAAGTGACAGCCGGACGAAGTCGCCAAACAGCACCTTACTGCGGATAAACATAAAGGTCAGGTTCAATTTAACATCTTTGCTCAGGAAAGAAACGATCACGCATGCTGCCAGTTCGATCAGTCTGGAAGCAGCAGTTGCAATGGCAACACCTGTAGCACCCAGCTTCGGTGCGCCGAAAAGCCCGAAGATAAAAGTGGCATTCAGGATAATATTCAATATAAAAGCCAGCATATTTAATGCCATACTGATCGTTACACGTCCGATGCTGCGCAAAATCGCCAGATAAATCTCTGTAATTCCCCAGCAGAGATATGTAATTCCCATAATCCTAAGATAAGAAGAACCGATAGAGATCAGTTCCTGATCAGAAGTAAAAATCTTCATCATAAGCTGAGGAGCAGTAAATGCGATCAGTGCTACGATTCCCGAGATTATGATGGAAAAGCGGAGGGCAATTCCCTCGATCGCATGAATAGCCTGCATATTATTTTTTCCGAAATACTGCGCACACAGAAGAGATGCGCCTGTACCAAGTCCATAATATACCATAAACAGGATATTGGAGTAATTGGCAGCCAGAGACACCGCAGAAATCGCAGACTGTCCCACATAATTAAGCATAATTACATCTGCGGAGTTAACCGCTGCACTGAGCAGATTCTGGATAATGATCGGAATCGTCAGTTTAAGCATCTGCCGGTAAAAATTATCCTTACCGGCCGATAATGTGTTTATCATATTTACCCCCGTAATAAGTATTTGCCTGATCAGGCAGTTTTATAAGTCTGCTTTCAGCATAATCCTTCCGGCAGAAAAACGCTATCGGTATTTTGACTGATTTCTACGTTATTTTGACTTTTGAGTCCTTAAACAAATCATCTTTGCTTATAATATCTTGCACAAAAGAAGTCGGACTGATATAATTCGTATGTATTTTGAGAGGAATACATACTGTGACTGATAAAAAATATAATGGGAGAAGTTTATGGCGACATTACAGCAATTAGATATGAATATTTTACTGTGGATCCAGGAACATTTAAGGGTGGATGCCCTGACTCCGTTCTGGAGAGCAGTCACCTTCCTCGGAAACGGAGGATGGTTCTGGATCGTATTATGTGTGCTTCTGATCTGTTTCGGGAAAACACGCAAAACAGGAGTGACAGCGGCACTCTCGCTGCTGTCAGGGTTTCTGATCACAAATCTGCTGATAAAAAATGCAGTAGCCCGTCCAAGACCTTTTGATACTTATACACAGATCATTCCGCTGATCACCAGACCGAAAGACTATTCATTTCCATCCGGCCATACCTGCGCTTCCTTTGCCGTTGCACTGGTCTGTCTGCGGATGCTGCCCGGGAAATGGGGAATTTTGCCTGTTGTTCTGGCCGGAATGATTGCTTTTTCCAGACTCTATCTGGGCGTACATTATCCGGGGGATGTTCTGGCAGGATTTCTGGTGGCATTGCTCACAAGTACAGTGGCATGCAAGCTGATGCGGAGAACATTTTCACCTCAGAAAAGCTGACCGGTTCAGAAGAAAACTTCCGGGGGGAAATACAAAAAAGATATGCAAAAATCAGCAAAAAAATATTCGAATGTAAAGTGTAAAGGATAATCTTGTAATGAACAAAAATGAAATCTATATAAAGAGCGGAACCAATTACAAAGAAATGACAAAGGAACTGCTGGCACAGTGCGGCCTGGCATCTGTAATTTCAGATAAAAAGATGCAGATTGGTATCAAGCCTAATCTTGTATCACCTTCCGAGGCTTCATGGGGAGCTACCACACATCCGGAAATTGTGGCGGGAATTATTGAGTATCTGCAGGAAAACGGATATGGAAATATTGCCATTCTGGAAGGCTCCTGGGTGGGAGATAAGACCACAGAAGCATACGAAGTGTGCGGATATCGTGAACTAACGGAAAAATATCAGGTGCCTTTTTGGGATATGCAGAAAGACAAGGGGATTGAAAGAGATTGCAGGGGGATGAAACTGAATGTCTGTGAACGTGCGGCAAATATCGATTTTCTGATCAATGTTCCGGTATTGAAAGGCCATTGTCAGACAAAGATCACATGTGCATTGAAAAATATGAAAGGATTGATCCCCAATACAGAGAAGCGTCATTTTCATGCGATGGGACTGCATGAACCGATTGCACATCTGAATGCGGGGCTCCGTCAGGATTTTGTCGTGGTTGATAACATTTGTGGGGATCTGGATTTCGAGGATGGCGGAAATCCGGTAGTGATGAACCGTATCTGGGCGGGGACGGATCCGGTACTGATCGATTCTTATGTATGTCAGATCATGCATTATACAACGAAAGATGTACCGTATATTGAACTGGCAGAGAAGCTTGGGGTTGGAAGTACTGATCTGAAAAATTCCCACATCGTATACTGTGAGGAAAATGCCCGCAAAGAACTTCCGAAATCAAGAAAAGTGGTAGAACTTCAGGATGCAGTAGAAGAAGTAGAATCCTGCAGTGCCTGCTATGGTTATCTCATCCCGGCTCTGGAAATGCTTAAAAATGACGGCCTTTTCGAGAAACTGGACACGAAAATCTGCATCGGCCAAGGATACCGCGGAAAAACAGGAAAACTGGGTGTAGGTGCATGCACCTGTAAATTTGAACATAACGTAAAGGGATGTCCTCCAACAGAGAATCAGATTTATGATTTCCTGAAGCAGTATATTCTGGGAGAAAATAAATAATATGATATCAGGGTCCTAGAGCGTGTCTGAAAAAGGCTTTCTGCAAGATGTGCGTCACAATTTGTGGGATATTTTGCCCGGATGAGGGCGCCGTAGTGGGCTACGGCAACTGAATTCGGGTGAAATATCCCGCAAAGTGGGGCGT
>OATU01001760.1_pt1 | contig 12117 bp, 10 predicted proteins | sample 1516711 | NCBI WGS metagenome assembly OATU01 (sample SAMEA2579971, study PRJEB22360) | human gut metagenome | biome: human gut; feature: human-associated habitat; material: faeces | place: Denmark | collected 2008/2010 | reverse complement strand
AATGCAGCCAGCTTCTTGCCTGTACATAAGTCAGGCAGATATTTGTTTTTCTGTTCTTCTGTTCCGAAGTGTTCGATTGGCCATGTTCCAAGAGATGTGTGAGCAGACAATACAACACCTGTTGTACCGCATTTCTTGCTCAGCTCCTCGACTGCCAGAATATAGCTCAGGTAGTCAGCACCTGCTCCGCCGTATTCTCTGCTGAACGGAATCCCCATCATTTTGCAGGCTTTCATTTTTTCGACGTTTTCTCTAGGGAAACGTTCATCTTCGTCTACTTCTGCTGCAAGAGGTTTTACTTCTTTTTCAGCAAACTCAGCGAAAAGTTTCTTCATCATCTGTTGTTGTTCTGTTAACATGAAGTCCATAAGTGTTCTCCTCTCCTTGATTTACTTGAACTTAGGATTGCTTGCATGCGCCTATATAAATATAGTATAAGCAGCGTATTCATCGCGTTGTCGAGAATACATAATCCATCTACATTTTAGACCTCTTTTTTGTTCACGTCAATATGTTTGTTAAAGTTTTAACAAGTTTTTGTTACAAAATTAACAAGTTGACATTTGTTCAGAATATATTCCTACATTCTCATTTGTTAATTTATTAACAAGTTTCTTGACAAACGTTTTTTCTTCCGTTACCATAGCCTTGACAAAGGGTCCTCTTCCCCTTCCCCAAGGAAGACCAACATAGAAAGCGGAGGTTATTACATGAGAAAAGCATATGTTGTAGCAGCAAAGCGAAGCGCCATCGGAAGCTTCATGGGCGGGCTTACCAACATGCCCCTGGTAGATCTGGGAGCTGCTGTTTTAAGCAGAACCATCGAGGAGGCAGGCATTGATCCTGCCAATATCGACGAGGTGATTGTCGGAAACGTGATTGCGGCAGGTCTTGGTCAAAACATCGGACGTCAGGTCAGCATCAAGGCCGGTGTCCCTGTTGAGGTATGTGCACAGTCCCTGAATATGCTGTGCGGTTCCGGATTAAAGGCGGTTATGGAAGCCACCATGCACATCCAGTGCGGATTCGGCGATATCTTTGTAGCCGGTGGTGTGGAATCTATGACCAATGCACCGTATCTGGTGCCTAGTAAGGTGCGAAACGGTGTGAAGATGGGTGACATGAAGATGGTGGATTCCATGCTGCATGATGGATTAACAGATGGTATGTATGGGATACACATGGGTGTTACCGCAGATAATATAGCGAAAAAGTATTCCATTTCCCGTGAGGATCAGGACGCCTTTGCCTATGCATCCCAGCAGAAGGCAATCGCTGCCATCGATTCCGGGCGCTTTCAGGATGAAATCGTGCCGGTAGAAGTACCCGGCCGTAAGGGCAGTGTGACGGTATTTGACACCGATGAGCACCCGAACCGTGCCTCCACGCCGGAAAAGCTGGCAAAGCTGCGTCCCGCTTTCACAAAGGACGGTACCGTTACTGCCGGAAATGCTTCCGGTATCAATGACGGTGCCAGCTTTACAATCATCGCCAGTGAGGATGCCGTTAAGAAATATAATCTGACACCGCTTGCGGAAGTCATCGGCATCGGTCAGGGCGGTGTAGATCCACGCGTCATGGGTCTTGGTCCTACGCCTGCTATTCTGCATGCGCTGAAGTATGCTGACCTGTGCATCGAGGACATGGAGCTCGTAGAGCTGAATGAAGCGTTTGCTGCACAGTCTCTGGGTGTCATTCATGAACTGGAGGAAGCAACCGGCATGGATCGTAACGCCTTTATGGAAAAAACCAACGTCAATGGCGGAGCAATCGCACTGGGACATCCGGTCGGTGCATCCGGAAACCGAATTCTGGTGAGTCTGCTTCATGAAATGCAGAAGCGCGATTTGAAAATCGGACTGGCTTCCCTGTGCATCGGCGGCGGACAGGGTGCTGCAGTCATCATCAAACGCGTATAAACAAAAGAACAAGCTCACAAGGGCTTGTTTTTCCTGCTTTTGTGTTTCAAAATCGTAAAAAGAGAAATCCGACAGATGCATTCACTTATGAATTTTTTCACAAGTTATTGACAAATGCATGAATTTTCGTTAATATGTTGATGTATTGAGTGTCGTATGCGACACGTTACATTGAAAGAAAGACAGGTAGAGAAAAATGAGAAAAACTTATGTTGTTAGCGCTAAACGTAGTGCAATCGGTAGTTTCTTAGGATCTTTAACTACCGTAAAACCAGTTGATTTAGGGGCTACAGTAGTAAAGGCACTGCTGGAAGATGGAAAGGTTGCTCCTGAGCAGGTAGACGAGCTGCTGTGCGGGAACGTGCTGAGCGCTGGTCTGGGACAGAACATCGGACGTCAGGTTGCCCTTGCTGCAGGAATTCCGGAAAGTGTATGCTCACACTCCATGAACATGGTATGTGGTTCCGGACTTCGTACCGTTATGGAGGGTGTTATGTCCATTCAGACAGGATTTAATGACATTGTCGTTGCCGGTGGTGTGGAATCCATGTCCGGTGCTCCTTACCTGATTCCTGCAAATACACGTACAGGAAACAAAATGGGAGATTTCAAGTGTGTAGACCATATGATCTACGATGCCCTGACAGATGCTATGAACGGTATCCACATGGGTGTTACGGCAGAGAACATTGCCAAGAAATACAATATCACACGTGAAATGCAGGATGCATTCGGTTATGCTTCTCAGCAGAAGGCTATCGCTGCTGTTGATTCCGGACGTTTCAAGGACGAAATCGTTCCTGTTGAAGTGAAGCTGAGAAAAGAAACAATCGTATTTGATACAGACGAGCATCCAAACCGCAAATCCACTCCTGAAAAGATGGCAAAGCTGCGTCCGGCATTCGTTAAGGACGGTAGTGTAACGGCTGCCAACGCATCCGGCATCAACGATGGTGCTTCCTTCGTTCTGCTGGCAAGTGAAGAAGCTGTCGAAAAATACAACCTGACTCCGCTGTGCGAGGTAGTCGGCATCGGTCAGGGTGGTGTGGATCCGTTAACAATGGGTCTGGGACCTACTCCGGCAATCCGTAATGCATTGAAATATGCAGACATGAAGCTGGATGAGGTTGAACTGGTAGAGCTGAATGAAGCATTTGCCGCTCAGTCTTTAGGTGTTGTACACGAGCTGGTGGAGGAGCACGGAATCGATCGCGAAGCATTCCTGGAAAAAACGAATGTAAACGGTGGAGCAATCGCTCTGGGTCACCCGGTTGGTGCGTCCGGAAACCGTATTCTGGTTACACTGATTCACGAGATGATCAAGCGTGATGCGAAATCTGGTCTTGCATCTCTGTGCATCGGTGGTGGACAGGGTACCGCTGTTATCGTAAAGCGCCCATAATATATAAGAAAAGAGGAACTCACACGGCTCCTCTTTTTTTGTACCCGTTTATTTGAATTTATCTTTCTATAGCATACATGCGCTCTCTTTACAAAACATCAAGAATCGGCAGACATAGTTATACCAGCAGAAAGATATGCGCAAGCAGATTGATTCCCATACACAGCAGGATACCAAGTACGGTTGGCAACAGAAAGCTGACGGCAGTCCATTTCCAGCTTTGTGTTTCCTTGCGTATGGTGAGCAGTGTGGTAGCACATGGAAAGTGTACCAGAGAGAACATAAGGGTGCAGATGGCGGTTACCCATGTCCAGCCGTTGTTGACGAACAGCTCCTTTAATACGGCAAGATCACCGATATCCGTCATCGATCCATTTGCCAGATACGCCATGATCATGATCGGTACAACGATTTCATTTGCCGGGAAGCCCAGAAGAAAGGCCAGCAGAATGACACCGTCCAGCCCCATCAGATGAGCAAAGGGATCCAGAAACAGCGATATATGCTGCAGCAGGCTTGCATCCTGAACCTGAATATTGGCCAGCAGCCAGATAATTGCTCCGGCAGGTATAGCAACACTCACTGCCCTGCCCAGCACGAACAGCGTACGGTCAAAGATGGAACGCACGATCACCTTGCCAAACTGCGGCCGCCGATACGGAGGAAGCTCCAGTGTAAAGCTCGACGGCACTCCCTTCAGCAGCGTTTTCGACAAAAAGCGTGAGGTGAGAAAGGTCAGGATGACACCAAATACAATAACGCCCGTCAACAGCAGTGTTGACAGAAGACCATTCCACGGTGCCGCCACCACCCCTGCAAAGAACATCGTAATAATACTGATCAGCGTAGGAAAGCGGCCATTGCAGGGTACAAAGGTATTGGTGATAATTGCAATCAGACGCTCCCGCGGACTGTCGATAATACGGGCTCCACTGACCCCGACGGCATTGCAGCCAAATCCCATACACATCGTCAGCGCCTGTTTCCCGCAGGTGCAGGCCTTTTGGAAGAAGCCGTCCAGATTAAAAGCGATTCGCGGCAGATAACCAAAGTCCTCCAGCAGTGTGAACATCGGAAAGAAGATTGCCATCGGCGGCAGCATAACGGAAATTACCCAGCCGCAGGTTTTCACGACTCCATCCACAATAAAGCTGGTGATATATGGATTCATACTCCAGGAGGCAAATAGCTGATGCAGCCATACCTGCAGATCCTCGAACATTCCTGAAAGCATTTCGCTTGGAACATTGGCTCCGGAAATGGTAATCCAAAATATTACAGATAACAATACGACCATCCATACCAGTCCCCAGCCTTTGCTGGTAACAACATGATCAATACGCATATCCCGGTTCTGGTAGGATGCATTGTTAAATATAATACATTCTTCACTGATTTCCCTTGCTCTTTCATGCAGGGCGTGTACTACGATATCTTCAAAGCGTTCATACAAATCCTTATCCTTTAAGCGAGCAATCTGTTTTTCCACCTCTGCCCTTGTTTCCTCCTGGTTTTCGATATCCTCATAAAACAGCGTGCTGTCAACCTCCGGATCCAGCAGCTTCAAGGCCGTAAAGCGTGTATTGAGCCGCCGTGTTTTCATAATGTCAGCTACCGCAGCAATGGCCTGCTCCAGATCTTTGGCATAACGGACTGCAGCCCCTTGCGTATCGCTTACACGGTTTCCCACCTCTTCAATGGCTTCCTTGACATCCTCAAAGCCCTCATGATTGCGTGCGCTCATTTCTACGACACGAACCTTCAAAAGCTTGGCAAGCTTTTCCGTATCTATCGTAATGTTCTTCTTTTTGGCTTCATCCATTAGATTTAAAACAAGTACGACATGATCTGTGATTTCCATCGTTTGCAGAACCAGGTTCAGGTTACGTTCCAGAACAGTGGCATCACAGATAACCAGGCACACATCGCATGGCTCAAAGCACACATAATTTCGTGTAACCTCCTCCTCACTGGAGTGTGCAAGCAGGGAGTAGGTTCCAGGAAGATCTATCATCTGATTCTGGCGATACCTATGTGTATAGTGTCCCTTCGCAAGCTCCACCGTTTTCCCCGGCCAGTTACCGGTATGCTGATTCATGCCGGTAAGCTCATTGAATACCGTGCTTTTACCGACATTGGGATTTCCAAGCAAAGCAATGGTATATCCCTTGCGCTGCTTCAAGTACATTTCATTGATATTGTCGTTCGCCTGAACGAGCTTTTCAAACAGCATATGCAGCCTCCTTCCCTTTTACCAGAATCCGCTCACTGTCTTCACTGCGTAAAGCGATTTTACAGCCCTTGATCAGATAGGCACGCATATCCCTGCTGGGACTTTCCAAAACCGGTGTCACTCCAGTGCCCGGTACGAACCCAAGATCCATCAGCCTGCGTTTCATCAAAGCTGTATGCTCGATATCTACCACAAAAACCTCTTCGTTGAGAACAGCATCTTTTAAACAGTTCATTTCTACCCTCCTGCACCTATACTATCAACCTACGGGCAAATGCGCCTCCACAAATGCCTACAACCACCATCTCCCTTTCCGTAAGCAGGCAGAAGCAGCAGCGTCAAAAAGTGGAGTTTCTCAGGTATGCTGCTTACAGGAGACTGTGCAAATACTTAAAAAAATGATAGAGGCATCCCAGCACATACGCAATAAAAGCAGACAGCATAAGCGGCTCTTTTGCTCAGCTTGCTGTCAGTGCCACATAGCTGTAATATCTGCAATGTACATTGAAGACTGCATAGAAAGGTTCACTAAAAAAGGAATGCCGCCATGATATCACGGAAACACTCCTGTCTGTATTTATGAGTTGCTTTTCATGCTTACCCAGCTTTGCTCTTAAGAAGCTCCATATCGCTGCTCATATGTGCCAGATCCTCACGTATAGCGATATGCTGTGGACACAGTGCTTCACATTTCCCGCATTTCTTACACTGGCTGCTTCTTTCTTCCTCCTTCATTTCTTCAAAATAACGTTTTCTTGCCACTTCCGTATTTCCATATTTTGCATGCTCATTCCAGATGCGGAAATTCTTTGGAATATCCAGACCAAATGGACACGGCATACAGTATGCGCAGCCTGTACAGCCGTTCATCGTTCTCGCCTTGATTTCTTCTGCGATTTCCTTAATCAACCCCTGCTCCGCTACGCTCAGCGGTTTAAAATCTTCAAAGGTTGACAGGTTATCGAGCACCTGCTCCATGGTGGACATGCCACTGAGTACCACCTTAACATTTGGCTTACTGGCTACCCAGCGAAGCGCCCAGGAGGAGATGCTGCTGTTGGGTGCAGCCTCCTTTAAGCGTGAAGCAAGATCCTGTGGCAGCTTGGAAAGCGAACCGCCCTTCACCGGCTCCATGATGACCATCGGAATTCCCAGTTTCTCAGCCAGGGCATAGCCGCGATCTCCGGCCTGCTCTTGTGTATCCACATAATTATACTGTATCTGGCAAAAATCCCATTTGCGATAAGTCAGTATCTCTTCAAATACGTCGTATTCATCATGAAAGGAAAAGCCGAAATTCCGTATTTTTCCCTGCGCTTTTAATTCTTCACAATATGCAAGAATGCCCAGCTGCTTTGCTTTTTCCCATTTCGCCTTATCTACCGCATGGAGCAGATAAAAATCCACATACGTTACATCAAGGCGCTTCAGCTGATTTTCAAACATCGCTTTCGCATCCTCCAGCGTATTCAAATCCCAAAGCGGCAGCTTTGTTGTCAGATAGTAGCTGCTTCTATCGTATTTTTTCAGCACACGGCCTACAAACGGTTCACTATCTCCATGATGATACGGAAACGCTGTATCGATATACTTCACACCATGTGCGATTGCGGTATCCAGCATCCGTTCAGCTTCCGCCTCATCAATCTTCCCCTGTGCATCCAGCGGGAAACGCATACATCCAAATCCCAGCAGGGATGGCTGATACTCCTCATTCAGCTCTCTGTATTCCATACTTCAAACTCCTCCTTTAACCAGCATCTTATAATACCTATATTATAAACGCAGAGGAAGAAAAAGGAAACAGAACAGGCAAAAATATCTTACAAATATCTTACAAAAAGCTGTCCGACATTCCCAATGCCGTTTCAAAATGCAGGGTACAGTTCAGGGAAAGCTATTGTTTCCTTTGCAAGCTATCCTATCTGAACAATGAAAGCTGCAAATCATCAAAATAACTGGGGCACATCCCTTGCTTGCTATGCTGCCTATGGGGTCTGATTTGTCAATGCTGCGATCTCATAACGAGTATCTGAGAAATAAAAAAAGGATAGAAATCATCCAATCAAAGCTTGATTTCTACCCATTCGTAAACTACTCGGTAACTGCAGATAAATGTTTCGATTAACAGGCTGTTTAAACTCGTCGTTATTGACTTCCTGTATTTTTCAAGAAACGCAGTTCTCTGTGAAAACGGCCTGCACCTTAAGCCTGTTACAGCACACAAGGCACTGGATGTCCATGGCATGTATACCCTCTGTATCATATCAGGATATTATTTCTATTCATACAGACGCTGCAGCCACGTTATGTTCTTGTTTATAAGCACTTAATTCCTGCAGGTCATACGGTGTCATCTGATATACGTAATTCAGCCAGTTGCGATACAACAGATTTGCATGAGAACGCCATGTTAAAACAGGCTCCTGCTGTGGATCATCCTCAGGGAAATAATTAAAGGGAAGCTGAATTTCCTTACCCTGCGAAAGATCGCGGAAATATTCCTGTGCCAGTGTTTCCTTGCCATATTCCAGATGCCCCAGGATATAAATTTCCCGGAAGTCTCCGGTCGCAACAATATTGCTGCCGGTTACATCCGATCGGGATAAAATTTCAAGGGCTTCCTGCTTAGCCAGTGCATGTTCATCAATGGCAGTATGGCGGGAATGCGGCGTGTAATGTATTTCATCAAAGCCATTTGTCAGAAAATTGTATTCATCACATAACGTTTGCGGATAAATACCAAATACCTTCTGCTTCATCAAATGCTTCTGGATATGATAATGATAATACAATCCTGCCTGTGCACCCCAGCAGATATGCAGCGTGGAGTACACATGAGTCTTGCTCCATTCCATGATTTCACAAAGCTCGTCCCAGTAATCGACATCCTCAAATTCCAGATGCTCCACCGGTGCACCGGTTATGATCAAACAGTCATAACGGTTCTTTTTCAGCGTCGAAAAATCATCATAGAACTTCAACAGATGATCTGCACTCGTGTTTTTGGAAACATGATTGCTGACCATCATAAAATCGATATCCACCTGTAATGGGGATTTGGATATCAGACGCAGAATCTGTGTTTCCGTTTCAATTTTTTTGGGCATCAGATTGAGGATAACAATTCTCAGCGGGCGGATATCCTGCTTTCTTGCTACATCCTCTTCCAGTGCAAAGATTTTTTCACTTTCCAGAATCTGCTTGGCTGGCAGGCCATTCGGTATATTGATCGGCATGCTGTTTCATCTCCTATATCTGTGCGAACGCCTGTGTTAAATCTTCCAGGATATCATCAATATGCTCTATCCCGCAGGACAGTCGAATCAATCCCGGTGTGATACCGCAGTTTACCAGCTGTTCATCCGTAAGCTGCCGGTGTGTAGAGCTTGCCGGATGCAGAATACAGGTGCGAATATCCGCAACATGGACTTCCAGAGATACCATCTTCAAATGATCGATGAAAGCAGCTGCGCGCTCTCTTCCTCCCTTGATGGAGAAGGAAATAACGCCACAGCATCCCTTCGGCAGATATTTCTGTGCCAGAGCGTGATATTTATTCTGCTTGAGACCCGGATAGTTTACAAATTCCACCGCGTCCTGTGATTCCAGAAATTCAGCCGTTCTTTGTGCATTCGCACAATGACGTTCCATACGGACTGCCAGCGTTTCCAGCCCCAGATTCAACAGGAATGCAGAATGCGCAGCCGGATAACAGCCCAGATCACGCATCAGCTGAACTCTGGCCTTGGTGATATAAGCTGCTTCCTTGAAGGTATCCGTATACACGATACCATGATAGGAGGCATCTGGTGTGCTCAGACCCGGGAATTTACCGTTTGCCCAGTTGAAGGTTCCCCCATCAACGATAACACCGCCAACCTGCAGGGCATGTCCATCCATATATTTTGTTGTGCTGTGAATGACGATGTCCGCACCGAAACGAAACGGCTGACACAGGACAGGCGTCGCAAAGGTATTATCGACAAACAGCGGAATATCATGTGCATGTGCAACACTGGCAAATTTCTCAATATCCAGTACATTCATGGCAGGGTTTGCCATAATCTCTCCAAATACCGCTTTCGTATTCGGGCGAATCAGCTTTTCGATTTCCTCTGCAGCCGCATCCGGATCCACATAGGACACTTCGATGCCGAATTTTCGGAAGGTGATAGACAACAGATTGACTGAACCTCCGTAAATGGTAGAGGAAGCAACCAGATGGTCTCCGCTTTCCAGCACATTCATTAAAGCAAGGAAGGTTGCGGACTGTCCGGATGTTGTACAAAGTGCTCCGACACCACCCTCCAGTGCTGCGATTTTTTTCTCTACCGCATCCACCGTCGGATTGGAGATACGGGAATACATGTGTCCCTCCGCTGTCAGGTCAAACAGCTGTCCGACAAAGTCTGTAGAGTCATATTTATAGGTCGTACTCTGGTAAATCGGCAGAACACGAGGTTCTCCGTTTTTCGGTTCATAGCCTGCATGCAGACATTTCGATTCAATTTTCATTACAATTACCTCACCTTTCACTGCGTATTATTTTACTATTTTTATGAAAATTATTCAATCCGTAATGAAAAACTTTCAGAAATTTTAAAGAGATTTCACATATTCCAGAACTTTCATAATTTCCATGCTCTGCCGCTCTCCCAGAATCGGGCTCTCCAGCAGCCCCTGCTGTATGCATGCCGCCGCATGCTCCACCTCTCCGGTAAAGTCGGATTTCATGTCAACCTCGATGGGGGTACAGATACCATCCCTTTTTAGAATCGCTCGGGTATTCTTCCAGAAGTTTTCTGTCTCAATGCTTCCCTTACTGCCATACAACACTCCGCGATTATCCATCCACTGCTTCCAGCCGCTGCGCACACTGGCAATTACGCCGTTATCGTAGGTGAGCAACGCCTGTGTGAACATATCATAGCCCCCTGCTGCACAATCCTTGACCGCCTGAATGTCAGAGATACATCCATCGGAAAACCAGTTCGCATAACAGATTGGATACACACCGACATCATAGACGCTGCCGCCTGCTTCTTTAGAGAAGCACCAGTGATCCTCCTTCATTTCTGAAAGATCGATTGGATAGGAATAGCTGCCCTCCACATACCGCAGCTGTCCAATCACTCCTTCCTTCACCAGCTGCTTGAGTTTTCTGTTCAGCGGCGTAAATAATGTCTTTTCTGCTTCCATCAGAAACAGATTGCTGCTGCGTGCCAGCTGAAAGCACTCCTTTAGCTGCTCAGCATTCGCCACCAGCGGCTTTTCACATAAAACATGCTTTCCATGGCGCAAAGCGTTTTGAATATGCTCGAAATGCAAATGATTTGGTGTGCATATATATACCATCTCCACCTGCGGATCCTGCAGGAGTCTTTTATAGCTGTCATAATTTTTTTCAGCTCCATATAGTCTCTGAAACTCCCCTGCTTTTTCTAGGGAGCGTGAGCCAACCGCATACAGCTCTGCGTTTTCTGCATAGCAGATTCCCTTAGCTACTCGATGCGCAATCTGCCCCAGACCCATAATTCCTACATGTATCATCGTATGACCTCACTTTCTGCTCTAATTTTATCGCACTTTCGTACAATAGAAAAGGTAAATATTTTCCAAATATGATAGAATAAAGATATCATACGACAGGAGGAGATTCAATGAAATATGAAATTATCGGCGGACAGCTGCCGGCCGTTGTCTGCAAGCTGGATCGCGGCGAAAAAATGTTTACTGAATCCGGTGGAATGTGCTGGATGGAAGAAGGGTTCTCTATGGATTCCAATACCCGTGGAGGGCTGCTGAAGGGACTGGGACGTGCCATGTCCGGCGAGTCTATTTTTCTAACCACGTATACCAGCAGTCACGACCATGCGGAAATCGCCTTCGGCTCCAGCTTTCCAGGTAAGATTCTGCCGGTTACCCTGCATGATGGAAAGACGCTCATTGTTCAGAAAAACGCCTTTCTTGCTGCAGAGGACGGTGTGAATCTACAGGCACATTTCCGCAAAAAGCTGGGTACCGGATTTTTCGGCGGTGAGGGCTTTGTCTTACAGAAGCTGACAGGAAACGGTACAGCCTTCCTTGAGATAGATGGAGATATCATCGAAAAAACACTGGCTCCCGGTGAAACCTTGCAGGTGGATCAGGGGTATATCGCCGGATTCGAGGAATCTGTACACTTTGATATCACAACGGTAAAGGGATTGAAAAACAAGTTTTTCAGTGGTGAAGGGATGTTCCTTGCGACGTTAAGCGGTCCCGGCAAAATCTGGCTGCAGACAATGCCATTCAGTGTTTTGGCAGACCGTGTAATTTCTCTGGTGCCTAAAAATTAACCAAACACCTTCTCATATGCTGCATAAAAGTGTATGAGAAGGTGTTTTTATCAGGCAGTGGTTGATATCCAAATCTCTTGCAGTATAAACGATGGAAACAGCAAGATAAACAGCTTTTACAGATTTGAAAGGAATATGCGTATATTAGAGCTATCGTAACGAGGTTTCCTTCCGGTAAAAGTAATGCCTTGGTCAATATTCACCTTGACGTTTGGAGAAACT
>OATU01001757.1_pt1 | contig 12125 bp, 10 predicted proteins | sample 1516711 | NCBI WGS metagenome assembly OATU01 (sample SAMEA2579971, study PRJEB22360) | human gut metagenome | biome: human gut; feature: human-associated habitat; material: faeces | place: Denmark | collected 2008/2010 | reverse complement strand
CTGACGTACCCAGCCTGTTAAATGCCTTTACAGGCATGCTGGATCCTGCTGCAGTCCTTCTTGGCATGGATGGGGCCATATTGGCAGCCTTCATACTGTCCTTCCCGGCAGGTGAACTGTTTCTTCCAATCCTCATCATGGCCTACCTTGAGGGCGGGCCCCTTGGCGGGATATTGGGAGGGTCCCTGGACGCGGGCGGCAGCGCCTTTTCCCTGTATCAGCTGCTTGTCTCACAGGGATGGACCTGGATTACCGCCATCTGCACCCTTGTCTTTACCTTCCTGCATTGGCCCTGCCTGACCACCTGCCAGGCGGTTGCCCGGGAGACAGACAGCTTAAAATGGGCCGGGACAGCAATCTGTATCGCAACAATCCCCGGGATTCTCATATGTATGGGTATTGCGCTGTATGGACACATGGTTTTAGGTATCTAAGGCAGCATGTCCTCCAAAATCTGGGTATTATTTCTTGACTGCGGCATCCCCACTGCCTATAATAGAGGTAAGCAAACAAACAGGACGCTTGTCATATGGACCTCCAAAAACGCAGGACCTTTATTATCAGCTTTATATACTTTGCGATTATCGGTGTGATTTGCTATATTCTCTTTAAAAGGCTGATTCCCATGCTCATGCCCTTTATCATGGCGCTGGCAATTGCCGCGGCCCTGGACCCGGCTGTCTCCTATTTAGGAAGCCGCATGAAGGGCGGATACAGGTGTGCGGCAGCGGCAGTCCTCCTTCTGTTTTATGGCTGTCTCTTCAGTCTGGCCGCTGTCTCCGGGAACTGGCTGTTTTCCTGCATCCAGGAACAGGGCAGGAAGCTTCCTGCTTTATACGGCGAAGTCATGGAACCAGGGCTGTCCCGGTTTTTCACACTTCTGGAAGCCAGCTTCCCTGGTCACAGCATCCATATCTCCTCGCTTGGAACCAGTCTGGAGCATGCCATGGAAAATGCAGCAGGCGCCCTTTCTTCCAGCCTGATCCGTTATGGCGCCTCCGTCCTATCCTGGCTGCCGTAATCGCATCGTTCTTCCTTACAGGAAGCTACCGCCAGACCGCTTCATTCCTCATGCGCCAGATTCCGGATAAACAGCGGTCCATACTTACGGCTGCATGGGCCAGTATACGGCAGGTAACGGGACGTCTGGTCAAGGCATACGCCCTGCTTATGGCCCTCACCTTCGCAGAGCTCTTCGTGGGCTTCTGGGTCCTGGGCGTGCCCATGGGCTTCACGGCCGCATGTCTGATTACCCTTGTGGATATCCTGCCCGTGCTGGGCACGGGCACCGTCCTTTTGCCCTGGGCCTTCATTGCCTGGACCACAGGTTCAGGAAGCCTGGGTATCGGCCTTGTGTGCCTCTATCTGCTGATTACAGTGGTCCGCCAGACCCTGGAGCCTAAAGTGGTTGGCCTCCAGATGGGCCTCCCTCCTGCTGCTGCCCTGCTCTGCATGTTTGTGGGCGGCAAGGTACTTGGGCTTGCCGGTATCTTCCTGTTTCCCATTGGCGCCACCGTCCTTTTTGAACTCAGCGAGGACGGAACCATCCAATTATTCAAATAATATGCATAAACCGGACTACATTACATAAAGGCAGGTATGTTTATGAAGATTCCATCCATTTTCCCGTTCCCACCATCCAGTCATACCTCCGGCGCCCCGGACCGGGACCGTGGGCCCCAGGTCCGGCTTTTTGCCATCAGCCTGGTTCTGGCTGCCGCCTCCGCCGTCCTGGGCGCCTGTGCCAGGATGGTGCCTGGATTTGCACATACATATTCCATTACCGTCTATCCTGTGCTTGTGAATACCATTGGCCGTTTCAGCAGCATTTTCCCATTCTCCCTGTCAGAAGCAGGGTTATATCTGGCTGCTGTTTTCTGTATCCTGAACCTTCTTTTCCTCATCAAAAAACCGCTTGCCGCGCTGTCCCGTCTTTTTTTCCTTGCCTGTCTCCTCCTGTTCCTGTACACGGCCGGCTGCGGCATCAACTACTACCGCACGCCATTTTCCTATGAGGCCGGCATGGTCATGGAACAGTCGTCAGCCGGGGAGCTTTACAGTCTCTGCCTGTTCCTCACAGAACAGATCAACAGCACCCTTACGGAAACAGACCATTCAGGGGATGCGCTTAAGGGACTTTATCCAGGGCAGACAGAGGACACGCCCCTGCCGTCTGCCGCAATGCTCCGGGAACTTGGGATGGAAGGGGTTAAATCCATGAAGGGTCTGGGTACAGCCTACCCCCAGCTGTCCGGATACTACCCGTATCCCAAGCCGCTGATGAATCCGCGTCTGCTGTCCATCCAGCAGCTTTGCGGCATCTACTCCCCCTTTACCATTGAGGCAAACTACAACCGGGAAATGCCTTACTACAATATACCGCACACCATATGCCATGAACTGTCCCATCTGAAGGGGTTCATGCGCGAGGATGAGGCCAACTTCATCGGATACCTGGCCTGCATTGGCTCCGATTCCCCGGATTTCCGCTACAGCGGCTACCTGACCGGATGGGTCTACGCCGGCAATGCCCTGGCCAAGGCAGACCTGGAGGCATACTATGGGCTATATGGGCGGCTGGCCCCTGAGGCAGCCAGGGACCTGGCCTGGAACAACCAGTTCTGGGACAGGTTTGACGGTAAGGTGGCTGAAGCCTCCACCCAGCTCAATGACCGTTACCTGAAGGCCAATAACCAGGAGGATGGGGTGCGCAGTTATGGGAGGATGGTGGATCTGATGCTGGCTTATTATAGGGATTCCCAGTAGTGATAGGGGGGCGGGCGGTATTACAGCTTGCAATAGCCCCTGCACAAAAACTGGGCGCTTCTTTTAAAAAAATCAAACATCAGATTTACAAAGACCATCCCAAAGGCATCATTCAATGTAAGCAATGCCTGCATATGAAAAGGACAGCAGCCCGGATATCTGAATTTTCAGATTTCCGGAGCCTGCTGTCCTTTTATGGTCATGAGCCTTCCCTACCGCTTCTTCCTTACCTCCCACAAAATCACAAGACCAACACTGATAATCAGGACCTGAAGCACGATTACGGTGCCGATTCCTGCCAGAATGATGAACTGAACCGACCTGTTGTCCTGGGCCGCGGATGTTTCGTTTGCGCTAACCCCGGGCGCTTCCCCATCAGGCTGTGCGCTGTTTTCGGCCTCCTCGGCCTCCATGCTGCCGGTCCCTGCTATCCTTCCAAGTTCCAGGGACAGTTCCTTTATATCCGCCTCATCAAACACATCCTTCATGCCCCATCGGTCCATGGTCCCTCTGTAAGGCGCTTCCAGGCCCTCGTTCAGTATCCCAAGGTAGATATCCACCGCCCCATCCCAGTCCTCCCCGGAAAGTACCCAGAGATCCAGGGCTGACAGGGCTGACGTCCCATAGCCAATATAATACATGGGACTGTAGAACAGGTGGGGGATATCTACCCAGTCATAACACATATTCCCATAGACCCGGTAATACCAGCCATCGTAGGAATCCTGAATCTCCTTGAACCTGCGGTTCATATCATCCAGGGTCATGTCAGGGGTTGTGTATACGGCTTCCTCGAACTCCTGAATCATGCATGCAGTGATGGCCACGTACAGCATATCGCTCATCGTCTCATAGGTATAGGCAGAGTCCCCCTCCCCAAACAGACTGCCGGCATAACGTGTTGACAGCATCTCCAGTCCCTGGGACTGCAGCTCGCACACATCCACATGAAAGCCCTGATACATCTCAGGGACTGTATTATAATAATAACTGCAGAAATGTCCGAACTCATGAATCAGGGACTGGTAATCCCGGAAGGTATTGTCACGGTTTATGAAGATAAACGCATCCCTGTAACTGGGCAGTCCCACTGTGTAGCTCCCATCGGTACGCTCCACGCTGTCCTCCCCTGCCTGGATATCATACAGATGGTTATCCCTCATATAGCGGAATACTTCCCCCAGTTTTGGCACCATCTGGTCCATGCCGTCCCCTACCGTATCAAGAATCTCCTCTGCTGTGCTGTCCTCCAGCAGGTCCAGGCTGTCGTAGGAAGCATTGTCCACCGCCTCTGACCACAGGTACCAGATATTATCGCTGAGGACCACGATGTTATCCTTCACATTCTGGCAAAGCTGCCGCGTATCCTTAAGGGTATAATCCCGCCCGTATATTGTCTCATGGGCATATTCAGCATAATTATCATAACCCGCGGACCTGGCTATCTCCCCGCGGACCTTAACCAGTTCCAGGTATTTGTCCCCCAGGATACGGTTTCTTTCCCTGCCCAGCGCCTCGCTCACCTCACGGTAATCCGCGGTGTCCATATCCGGCTCTTTTTCCAGACGCCCATAATCCCACTGTTCCCCGTCATACTCCACGGATATACTGCCGGATGCCAGCTGGTCATATTCCCGGATCAGATCCTCTTCCTTTCTGTGAAGATCCAGCTCCTCCTGGGAATAATCCTCATAGTAGGCAATCTTGGGAACATAGGCTTCTCCGATTTTTTCCTCAAGAAGGGAGCGGTAAGAAGACTGAAGGCCCTTTTGCAGGCAGGCGGCCGCCTTATTCCCCATCTCCGAATACAGCTGCGTTGTATAAGCCTGCTCCCCAGCTGCTTCCTGGTCAGATATATCCCTGTCATACATGATCTGGGCCATATAAGCCATTGTAGCCAGCCGGTCAAACTCACTGATGATCAGGTCATACAGACGTTCCACTTCCTCTTCCTGCCCCTGTGTGTTTAAGGCCAGTTCAAACTCCTCCATGGCCTTGTCCATGACCGTTGTGGAGAAATGCTCATAGGGCCTCTGGGAAAAATCCCCCCCTTCAAAGAACCGGCCTGTCCGGGGTAGCGGCGGCCACGCCTGTGCTGCCGCCTGATACCCCGGTTCCGACCGCGCCCGAACCGCCGCCTGACGCCCCGGTTCCGCCTGCGCCTGTGCCGCCGCCTGAACCTGGGCCAGGCCCCAGGACGGTACGGAAGCCATCAGGATGGCTGCGGCCGCCAGCGCCCCCATGGGTCTTATGACAATCTTCCATGTGTTTTTATTCATGGCCGGTTCCTCCTTTGCATATTTCTTACATTTATTCTAACACACAAACAGGCCCCTCACAAGGCCGGGCCGGCAGCCATGCCAGCCCATATCCTGTAATGTTCCAGATGCCGGGTGTCCCCGGTTCATTCCCTGAGCCAGCCCTCTTCCTCCGGCAGCAGGAAGTAATTATTATCCCTGTCTGAATCCGTAATCATGGAATCCAGCTCACGGAGCAGGTAACTGTCCGGCATATTGCGCTGCCACCAGCGGTACCCCTTTGTGTTCCTGATTCCTTTTGCATCAATCTTCCTGCCGGCATAGTAATCAATATACACGCCCGCATAGGTGGCTGCCATGGAGCGCTCCACATCCTCCCCAAGATTCTGCACCACTCCCCGTATCTGGTCGCTGATAAGTTTCTGTATGTAGCGGTAAGACCAATCCTCAAAGTCCAGCAGATCCGGATTCCCGCTTCCCGTCTTCCTGGCCCATCCGGACACATCCACGGACCGTGTCTCATAGGAAATGCTGCCATCCTCATCCCAAACCACTTCGCCGTACTGACACGGAGGAATGCTCAGTGCATCTGTAATGATTTCCTGTATCCCATAAGCCCCATCATCCACTCCCGGCTCAGCCTTGTGCTTGCGCACCCTCTGTACGTGAAGGTGGCCGCTGAAAAACAGGGGCAGCCGGTATTTCTGGAGAAGGTCAATCACCTCACTGTTATTGTCCATGGCGCACTGGGTGGTATACATACGGCTCTGGGCCAGCAGGTTATGGTGGGCAATGGGCAGCACGAAAATCCCCTGTTCCCTGGCCTTTAAAAGCTGCTCATCCATCCATGCCAGGGTGCTCTCCTTAATCCTGCCCTCCACCTTATTCTCAGGTTCATACTGGCAGGAATCCAGCATGAGAAGCCAGTTCTTTTCATCCAGCGCATATACATAACTTAAGGAGCTGCTGTCCCTGCTGAGGGCCTGGTCATATCCATACCTGCGGTATATTTCATAAAAATCCTCCCCGTCAATGGAGTCCACAGACTCCTTCTCGGCTCCGTAATACACTGCGGCGTGCCCATTGTTGATATCGTGGTTGCCGGGAATGACCAGTACCTGTACCCCGGCATCCTGTACCCGGGCCAGGCGTCCTGCCAGCTCCTCATGGTTCATCCGCTCCCCGTTCATGGTAATGTCCCCGCTGAGCACAAGGGCGGAAGGCTTTTCTTCTATGACCTCATCCAGGAATGCCTCCAGCAGTTCCGGAAGGTACTGGATGACCTTTCCGTCGCTCCGCTCCACAAACAGCTGGAATGCAGGGCCTCCGTCACCTGCCTGGGCGCTCTGATAATGGAGGTCGGTGGCCAGGACAAGTTTTGGGGGGACATAGGGCTCTTGCGTGTCCTGGGGCGGGGTCCACAGGCCCGGGAACTGCTTCTTCCAGCCGGTATACCCTTCTTCCCTTATGACCTCCTCCGGCTTTTCGGCCTGGGAATCCGTGGCCGTCTTAGCCCGGCTGTCCTCTGTCCCGTCCTCCGGCCGCTTTCTATGATCATCGCCCGCAGATGCCGGCCCCGGCCCTTTGGTAGTTGCCTCTGTCTGCACCGGGCCAGCGGGTTCCATTAATTTTTTCATAAAATGCAAAACCCCGAAGCATGCCATGAATACCATGGCATACATCAGGGCACTTATTATCCAGGTCTTTTTCTTCATCCGGTCAGCTCTTTCTATATGATGCCTAACTCTTCCATCGCGTATGCGATACCGTCATCCTCCACGTCCTTTGTCTCAAAAGTGGCATAGGGCAGGAGTACATCGCTGTGCTGTCCCATAAGCACACAATTGGTGGCATATTTGAACATGGACAAATCATTGCTGCTGTCGCCAAATACATAGGCGTCATCCTTGGAAATGCCGTAATGCTTTAACACCAAATCCATGGCAGTTGCCTTTGAATGGCCTCTGGGAACACACTCATAATAGCCGTCCCCCCTGTCAATGGCCTCAATATCCTTAAGGCGCCCAAACAGTTCCCTGGGCCTGCTCTTCTCATCTGAAGCCAGATAAAACTTGGAAAAATCGTAGCAGTCATCCTCCCAGTCATACCTGGACGCGGTGCCCGACCGCCTCAATGCCGCCTTCAGTTCTTCCACCTGGGGAAACCTGGAAACCGTCCTGTGCAGATAACATCCTTCCACACCTTCCAGCGCACCGTCCAGGCCGCACTCGTCGATATCCTTTTTAATCTGCAGGCCCCTCTCATGGGGGATCTGGTAGCAGTAAAGTACCCTGCCCTCTGCAATCACATAGGTGCCGCAGCCGCACAGACAGCCATCTGTCTCAATCTCGGACCGTATGTCCCTGGTATGGGGATACACCCTGCCCGTATTAATGAACACCAGATGCCCTCTTTTGCGCGCCTCCTTAATTGCCTGTTTGGCGCTGTCAGGAACCAGCCCCGTCTTTTCAGACAGGAGGGTTCCGTCAATATCAAAAAACAAAGCTTTGTTCCTATTACTCATCATCTCTGAACACAATGGTCTGTGTCTCCTCATCCATACTCTCTACAATTGCAAGGGATTCCAGCCGGATGCCCTCGGAACGCAGCAGGTCGCCGCCTACCTGGAAGCCTTTCTCAATCACGATCCCGGCGCCCACCAGTTCTGCACCGGAGTCCCTGACGAGGGCGGCCAGTCCTTCCAGCGCCTTGCCGTTGGCAAGGAAATCATCAATCAGAAGCACCTTGTCCCCAGGCCCTAAAAATTCCTTGGACACGATAATATCGTATACACGGCCATGGGTAAAGGATTCCACCTTAGTGGTATAAACCTCACCTGCAATGTTCTTGGTCTGTGTCTTCTTGGCAAATACCACCGGCACATCAAAGTACTGGGCAACAATACATGCTATTCCGATACCGGAAGCCTCAATGGTCAAAATCTTCGTCACCGGCACATCGGCAAACCTGCGTTTAAACTCCCTGCCAATCTCCCCAAACAGCTTAATGTCCATCTGATGGTTCAGGAAGCTGTCCACTTTCAGTACGTTTCCGGCTTTAATCTTGCCGTCTTTACGTATCCTGTCTTTTAAAATCTGCATGCACGTACCCTCCTCATTCTTTTCTTATCCTATTACTGCGCCGCCGTGGTCTCCGCTGCTTCGGTTTCCGCCGCCGTGGTCTCCGCTTCCGATGCCTGTGCAACATTGGCTGCATTATCCGCCATGAATTTCATGACCTTATAATTCAGGGCCATCTCATCAAATGTCTCCTGGCCATAATAACCCACTGCAGCATCTACGGTCTGCCCGTTGGACTCTGCAAATGCCTCACGGTCAGCATCCTCAAGCACAAGTCCCTCCCGCTCAGCAATCGTATTAATGACCAGCTGGTTCTTTACATCATCCTTCACGCTGGCGTAGATTGCTTCCTGAAGCCCGGGCACGTCCATGCCATTGGCCTGGGCCATGCCTGCCAGGCTGCTTCCATACATCTTGGCCTGCTGCTCATACTGTTTGAGCCTTGTGTTATAGCGCTTGGAAACCGCGTTCTTATTCAGCTTGAACGTGGAATCCGCAACCACCTGCTGAAGCACGGACGTCTGTACCTGGCGGTCCGCTGCCTGCTGCTTCTGCTTTAACAGGTCGGCACGGATGCTTTCCTTGTACTCATCCACTGTCTTGTAGTCTGAAACCCTCTGGACAAATTCATCGTCCAGGACAGCGTCTTTTTTCTCTTTTACCGCGTTCACGGTAACTGTGAATACAACAGGCTGGCCTGCAAGGGATTTTTCCTGATAGGTCTCGGGGAATGTCAGGTCCAGTTCCTTCTTATCGCCCTTCTTAACCCCAATCAGGCCATCCTCAAACCCGTCAATAAAGCTGCCGGAGCCAAGCGTCAGGTCAAAGTCCTTGGCAGAACCACCCTCAAATTCCACACCGTCCTTTGTCCCCACATAATCGATGTTGACCACATCCCCCTCTGCTGCAGGGCGGTCAACCTCATCTTCCTTGGGATTCTGGCTTAATACCTGATTAATCCTGGAATCCACCTCTGCGTCCGTGACCAATACTTCCGGCATGTTTACCTTAACGCCTTTGTATTCACCCAGTTCCACAGTACCCAGGTTTTCCTTCCCTCCCTCAGTACTGCCTGAACATCCGGTCAGCAGTGACAGGGCTGTCATGGTGCATAAACATATCAATGCTATTTTTTTCATCTTACATATCCCTTTTCTTTTACTCATTTCACACATCCCCGGCAGGAAAACATCCGTTTCCTATATTTCCCCTAGGGCGTGCTTGAAAATTGCTTTCCGTCAGGTGTGCGTCCCACTTTGTGGGACGTGCAGATGGCGGGAATGAATTTTCAAACACGCCCTAGTCTGCCCTCCCCTGATCCGTGATGGGGAATTCCCGGGGATTCCTTTCGGAGCGTGCGCTGTACATAGTTATACCATACCTGTCCATGAAAAAAAAGTATTTCCATCAATTTCATGAAAATTTAAGAGGGCTTTCCTTTTATTTATAAAACGCCTTAAATGCCTTGTAGGTGTTATACACATCCAGCTTGGAAGACAGCTCAAAGGGGGAGTGCATGGACAGGATGGGTACGCCCAGGTCCACGGTATCCACGTTCATGTGTGCAACCAGCTTGGCAATGGTCCCGCCTCCGCCGGCATCCACTGCTCCCAGCTCCCCTGCCTGCCAGTACACGCCCTCTTCCTCCATGATGCCAATGACCTTTGCCATGGTTTCAGCGCTGGCATCATTGGAACCGGCCTTGCCCCTTGCACCTGTGTACTTGGTCAGGACACAGCCCTTGTTGATGTAGCTGGAATTGCGGCCCTCGTATACATCCGGGAATGTTGGGTCATAGGCCGCATTCACGTCCGAGGACAGGCACAGGGAATTCCTGAGCACATCCCGCACCGGCACGCCTGCCTGTTCTGCAAGGTCTTCTATGTAGTGAAGCACGTAGTCCGAATTCAGGCCGGTATTGCCGTCAGATCCAGTCTCCTCCTTGTCGGTCAGGATGGTCACGGTGGTATGGGCAGGCTTCTTTGCATCCATCTCGGCCGTAATGGCTGTGTAGGCGCACACCCGGTCATCCTGCCCGTAAGCGCCTATCATGCTGGCATCCAGCCCCACGTCCCTGGCCTTTGCCGCGGGCACCAATTCCAGCTCAGCCCGGAAGAAGTCCTTTTCCGTAATCTTATAGCGTTCATTGAGCAGGGACAATGCCATCAGCTTAACCGGTTCCTTTATGTCCTCCTCCTGGTAAGGAAGGGAGCCAATGACAATATTCAGTTCCTCCCCCTTAAGACCGTCCTTTAAGGGGCGCTCGTTCTGTTTGGCTGAAAGGTGGGGAAGCAGGTCGGTCACACAGAACACAGAATCTGCCTCATCCTCACCGATACAGATATCCACGGTCTCCCCGTTTTTCTTAACCACCACGCCATGGATGGCAAGGGGGATGGTTCCCCACTGATATTTGCGTATCCCGCCGTAATAATGGGTCTTAAAAAATGCAATCTCATCCTTTTCATACAGGGGATTGGGCTTTAAATCCAGCCTCGGCGAGTCAATATGAGCCCCGTTGATCCTGACCCCCTCTGAAAGCGGCTTCCTGCCAAAAGTGGTTGCTATCAGCGCCTTATCCCTATTAACATAATACACCTTATCCCCAGCCTCATAAGAAGCCTTCCTGTCATATGGCCTGTATCCTGCCTTCTTAAGCATTTTCACGGCAGCCTTTACACATTCACGCTCCGTCTTGCCTGCATTTAAAAATGCCTTGTAACCCTCGCAGTATTTGGACGCCTTTTCTATCTGTCCCGGCGAATCCTTCCCAATGTGCGGAAAGGTCCATGTAAGCTGTTCCTGTAATTCCTGTGCTTTTGTCTTTTTTGACATATTCTGTTTTATCCTCCTTTATAATTCAAATGTCCTGGCCCTCAAAGGCACATGACCGAATCTCTCGTGTTTTATATCCATGAGAAGGGCTGCATCCGCAGCATTCCCTCCCCGTGAAGCCGCATCCAGCATCTGTCCCAGTCCATCCCTGCCCATAAACCCGGAGCGGGCCATTAAGCCCAGGATATCCCGTTCCCCCCGCTTAAGGATTCCCTCAGCGGCATCCCCTGCATGGGCAGCAATATAATCCTGATACGCCTTTGCGGCCTCCTCCTTAAGCCCCCAGGGCCAATACAGGCGGTACAGGGCCAGGCGCGTCACAAGTTCCGGTTTCTCCTGCACGGTCACATGGGGGAACAGCCGGTCATACTCTCCCACATCAAACCGTGTGCCGTCAAAACAGTAACGGTACATATGGCCGCAGCCATGCATTTCCCTCATAATGATCCTGGCCGGTGTATTCTCCACCGACTCCTCAAAATATTCCGGGAACACCAGCTTGGCAAGGAGCGTTCCGTCCTCCCTCCTGTAATCCACATCCAGGGTCTGACGGAGCTCTGAAAGGATTTCCCTGAAACAGGACTTTCCTTCCTCCCTCACACAGATATCCAGGCTGGCAATCCCGGTACACCCGGTAAACACGCCCGCCCCCCAGTCATCCACCGTGCTCTGGCAGGAGAGCTTCCTCAGTCCGGAGCAGTTATAAAACGCATAGGCGCCTATCCGTTTTGCATACCTGGGCAGCACCAGCTCCTTAACCTGGCTGCCGCAAAGTTCCGGCTCGCCCTCCTATTCATGCGGCGGCACCCCGCGCCCTCTGACCGTCTCTGAAAAAAGGTATCCCTCCAGCCCGGTCACCGGCTTTCCGTCTATCCTGTCCGGAATCTGTACAATTCCGTCTAAACCATAACAACGCCGGACAGATATTCCGTCCAGCGTTTCTTCATATAATAACTTCATGGTATCAGTTTAACCACTTTATATGTTTTTTTCAAGAACATTTTACAATCTGCCGTAAAAAGGAAAATTACCTGTCACAAAAAGGATGACGCTTCTAATGGAATATGGTAAAATAAAACCAGCAGGAGGGAGGGGAGCCTTCCCACTCCCTGAACCGCAAAACATCACATATCAAGGGGGAAATGTTTATGAGACACATCAGCAGGAAAATCATTGCAATGAGCAT
>OATU01001743.1_pt1 | contig 12215 bp, 9 predicted proteins | sample 1516711 | NCBI WGS metagenome assembly OATU01 (sample SAMEA2579971, study PRJEB22360) | human gut metagenome | biome: human gut; feature: human-associated habitat; material: faeces | place: Denmark | collected 2008/2010 | reverse complement strand
ATGATATGGAAGAGATTGCAGAACATATGGAAGGTTTGGGAATTTAATGGAGGAATCAACATTTGTACATAAGTCCGTACTTTTATATGAGACAGTGGGAAGTCTGAATATCAAGCCTGGAGGCTTGTATGTGGACGGCACCCTGGGCGGCGGCGGACATGCCTATGAGGTGTGTAAGCGTTTGGGCAGCGGAAAACTGATTGGCATAGACCAGGATGCGGACGCCATCGAGGCGGCCGGGAAAAGGCTTCTGCCGTTTCAGGACAAGGTGACCATTGTCAGAAGCAATTATGCCAATATTAAGGAAGTACTGAAGGAGTTGGAAATTGAGGGAGTGGACGGGATTTATCTGGACCTGGGAGTATCCTCCTATCAGCTGGATACGGCTTCCAGAGGATTTCCCTACCGTGAGGACGCGCCTCTTGACATGAGAATGGACCAGAGGAACGATGTCACGGCCGCCCATATCATTAATACCTACAGCGAGATGGAGCTGTACAGGATTATCCGGGATTACGGGGAGGATAATTTTGCAAAGAATATAGCAAAGCACATTGTAAGGGCAAGAGGGGAACACCCCATAGAGACCACCGGGGAGCTGGCGGAGATCATAAAGGGGGCCATTCCGGCCAGGGTAAGGGCAACGGGAGGCCATCCGGCCAAACGGACCTTTCAGGCTATCCGCATTGAATGCAACCATGAGCTGGAGGTTTTGGAACAGTCCATTGATACCATGATAGACCTTCTGAATCCGGGAGGCCGCCTCAGTATCATTACCTTCCATTCACTGGAAGACAGGATTGTAAAGAGCCGTTTCCGGTTAAATGAGAATCCCTGCATCTGTCCTCATGATTTTCCTGTCTGCGTGTGCGGCCGGAAAAGCAAGGGGAAGGTGGTATCCAGAAAACCCATATTGCCGTCAGAAGAAGAACTGGAGGAAAACAGCCGTTCTAAAAGCGCAAAGCTGCGCGTCTTTGAGCGGGGACAGTCTTAGTAAGAGGACAAGACCTTTTTCCGGTTATGAAAATACGAAAGACAGCAGGCAGCAGAAAAGACCGGCCCATGCCGGTGTCCGCTGCCGGATTCAGATAGAAGGGAGGATAAGGTTATGGCTGCAAGGGCGCAGGCGTCGTCAGGACGCAGGAATACACATAGAAATACCAGACCCGTGTACGGCAATGATTATGTACAGGGTTCTGCCGCACCAAAGCTAAGGCCCCAGACTGCTCCAAAGCAGGAGACCAGGCCGGGGAAACCATCAGGCAGCCAGTCGGTCCGGAGTAATCACCGGATCCGCCGCAATCAGGAGCGTGCCATGTATATGGACCTTCCATATGTCATCATGCTTACCATTGCGTCTGTGTTTACCTTATACCTCTGTATCAACTACCTCCATGTGCAGTCCTCCATCACGGCCAGGATGCACCATATTGAGCAGATGGAGGCAGAGCTGGAACAGCTCAGGGCGGAGAACGACGCTCTGGAGACCAGCATCAATACCAGCATCGACCTCAACAAGATATATGAGATTGCCACCAAGGAGTTGGGAATGGTGTATGCCAAAAAGGACCAGGTGCTGTTATATGACAAGACAGAAAGTGAGTATGTAAGACAGTATGAAGACATCCCGGAACACTAAATCCGGGGGCCGTATGGGGAAAGGCAGCAGCGGCAGCGGGAACGGCCCCAGGGATCAGGAACAATACAGAAATGAACAACGGAACAATCAACGGGGAAAGTATTATTATCCCAAGTATATACAAGAGAAGCTGGCAATCACCGTCCTGGTGATTACGCTGGCTTTATTTGCATTAGTCATGATTTTGTACCGGATCATAAAGGACAACAACGAGCAGTACAATAAAATCGTGCTCTCCCAGCGCCAGCAGGAGTATGACAGCCGTGTCATCCCATACCGGAGGGGAGATATTGTGGACAGGAACGGCACCTATCTGGCTACCAGCGAGAAGGTGTATAACCTGATTATTGATCCGGGACAGATCATGTCGGATCCGGAAAATTATCTGGAGCCAACCATTCAGGCCCTGGTGACCAATTTTGGTTTTGATGCCGGGGAGCTGCGGACCCTGATTGAGGAGCGGAAGGAGTCAGCCTATCTCAGATATAATAAGGGACGCCAGCTCACCTATGACCAGAGGGTGGCATTTGAACAGATGGCCAAAGAGACAAATGAAGCCTACCGCAAGAGCGATAATGACGCGGAGGCCAAGAAGCGGGTTAAGGGCATCTGGTTTGAGGATGAGTATAAGCGTATATATCCCTACAATTCCCTGGCCTGCAATGTCATAGGCTTTACCAGCAGTGACGGAAGCGTGGGCACCGGAGGCATTGAGCAGTATTACAACAGCAGCCTGATCGGGGTCAACGGACGCGAATATGGATACCTGGACCAGGATTCCAATTTGGAGGGCGTGGTGAAACCGGCTTCCAACGGCAATACGGTGGTTTCAACCATTGATGTGAACATCCAGAACATTGTACAGAAATATATTGACGAGTGGCAGACCAATGTGGGAAGCAAGGTGACGGCGGCCATTGTCATGAATCCCAACAACGGGGAAATCCTGGCTATGGGAACCAGCAATAAATTCGACCTGAATAATCCCAGGGATGTATCCGGCTATACGGAGCAGGAGCTGTTTGACCTGGGGAAAAAGGAGGCAGCGGCTGTGTACCGGCGGGAAAATGACGGTGCAGTCATTACCGAGGACCAGGTGACGGAGCATTTTTCCAGGGAAGATGTGATCTCCTACGGACAGCAGGTGGCGTGGAACCAGATATGGAGGAATTTCTGCGTCAGCGATACCTATGAACCGGGATCGCCTTCCAAGATTTTTACCGTGGCCACCGGACTGGAGGAAGGGGTGCTTAAAGGAAATGAAAGCTTTGAGTGTACCGGTTACCTCCATGTGGGAGATTATAACATCAAATGTACGGCCTGGCGCAGGGGCGGCCACGGGTGGCTGAACCTCCAGGAATCACTGATGCAGTCCTGCAATGTGGCCATGATGCGCATTGGAGCCATGATAGGAAGAGAGCGATTTACCAAATATCAGGGCATCTTTGGGTTTGGCGACAAGACGGGGATTGACCTTCCCGGGGAGGCAGACACCAGCGGTCTGGTTTACAGCGCGGACGACATCGGGCCTACGGACCTGGCCACCAATGCCTTTGGACAGAACTACAACTGTACCATGGTGCAGCTGTCCGCGGCGTTCTGCTCTGTTCTGAACGGGGGTTCCTACTATGAACCCCATGTGGTGAAGCAGATTCTCAATGAGCAGGGGTCCGTGGTGGAGAAAAAGGAGCCTGTGCTGGTGCGGGAGACTGTATCCCAGTCCACCTCTGATTTCCTGAAGGAGGCCATGTTCCAGACCGTTGAGACAGGTACGGGAAAGGCGGCCCAGGTCATTGGCTATGATGTGGGCGGCAAGACGGGTACGGCTGAGAAGCAGCCCCGAAGCGCTAAGAATTATCTGGTGTCCTTTGCCGGATTTGCGCCCATTGAGGATCCGCAGGTATTTGTGTACGTGGTCATTGACACGCCCAATTATCCGCCGGGAGAGCAGCAGGCCCACAGCTCCTATGCAAGCGCTGTTTTCTCCAAAATCATGACAGAAATACTTCCTTATCTGAATATATTCCCCACCAAGGACCTTCCTGAAAGTGAGGCAATCCAGGAAAGCCTGCCATCCTCAGAGGGCATTAATGAGCCGGTATCTGAGACAGAGGGCGCAGAGGGAACAGAGGAGACTCCGGCTGAGACAGAGAAGCAGTATGAGACAGATGAATACATGCCGGGCGGAGAGGAAGGAGAAGGCGCGGGCAGCGGTGTGCCGGACGCAGTGCCCACTGTGGCTGGGGACGGAAACGGAGAAGGGACAGGCCCCTCGTCCCTTCCGGTGAAGGCGCCGCCCCGCCAATCCAATGAAAGCAGCACTCAGGCAGGTCCTGCCGGGGAAAGCACCCAGGCAACAGAACCCTCCTCAGCAGGGGAGACGGCCAAGCCATCTGAGTAATCAGGAGAAAGATTCATAAAATGTGACGGGCTCCAATATATTATTAACAATGATGGACACCGGAGCTGCTCATGTATTCTAATTTAACGAAACACAGAAAGAATATAGCCGTCCTGGCACTGCTCATAGCCATCGTCATGGTGAGCCTGTCAGGGCGGCTTGGTTATCTCATGCTGTTCTGTTCAGAGCATTACAGCGCCATGGCCGAGGACCTGCACCAGAGGGAGCGTACCATTAAGGCGGCCAGGGGGCGTATCATTGACGCCAACGGGGTCGTCATCGCTGATAACAGGACAGTTTGTACCATTTCCGTCATATACAATCAGGTAAAGGACCGGGAGCAGGTCATACGGGTACTGTGCGATGAACTGGATCTGGATGAGGAGCTGGTGAGAAAACGGGTGGAGAAGCGCAGTTCCAGGGAAATCATCAAGACCAATGTGGACAAAGAGCTGGGGGACCAGATACGTTCCTACCGGCTGGCAGGGGTCAAGGTGGATGAGGACTACAAACGGTATTATCCCTACGACAGCCTGGCATCCAAGGTCCTGGGATTTACCGGGGGAGACAACCAGGGCATCATCGGCCTGGAAGTAAAATACGAGAAATATCTGAAAGGAATGAACGGAAAGATACTCACCATGTCCGATGCAAAGGGCGTGGAGATAGAGAATGCCGCAGAGGACAGGATTGAACCCATACCGGGCAATGATCTTCACATCAGCCTGGATGTGAATATACAGAAATATGCGGAGCAGCTGGCTTACCAGGTGCTGGAGAAGAAAAATGCCAAGAAGGTATCCATCATTGTCATGAATCCCCAGAACGGGGAGCTGATGGCCATGGTCAATGTTCCTGAATTTAATCTGAACGACCCTTTCACCCTGAACCAGAACCTGCGAAGCCAGAGTCTCCAGGAGATGGCTGCCGCCAACCAGGGGGCCACAGGGGCGGGCAAACAGGAGTTGTTAAACCAGATGTGGAGGAATACCTGCATCAATGATACCTATGAGCCTGGTTCCACCTTCAAAATCATCACAGCGGCAGCCGGCCTGGAGTCAGGTGTGGTGAAGCTGACAGACCAGTTTTCCTGTCCCGGATTCAGGGTGGTGGAGGACCGGAAGATAAGGTGCCATAAAGTGGGGGGACACGGGGCCGAAACCTTTTTGCAGGGCGCCATGAATTCCTGCAACCCGGTGTTCATTGACGTGGGGCAGCGCCTGGGCGTGGATGGCTATTACAAGTATTTTACCCAGTTCGGACTGAAGGGAAAGACGGGGATCGACCTGCCCGGCGAGGCAGCCACCATCATGCACAAAAAAGAGAACATGGGACTGGTGGAGCTGGCCACGGTTTCCTTTGGCCAGTCCTTCCAGATTACACCGGTTCAGCTTATCACCACGGCAGCTTCCATTGTCAATGGAGGAAACCGGGTGACCCCTCATTTTGGCGTGGAGACCGTCAGCGCCGACGGTACATCGGTCCACAAGCTGGATTATCCTTCCGGGGGAAGAATTCTGTCGGAGGAGACCAGCGCCACCATGCGGTATGTGCTGGAGCAGGTGGTATCGGAGGGAAGCGGCAAAAAGGCAAAGTTAGAGGGATACCGCATCGGCGGCAAGACAGCCACGTCGGAGAAGCTTCCGCGAAGCCTTAAAAAATATATTTCATCGTTTATCGGCTTTGCACCGGCTGACAATCCGCAGGTTATGGCCCTCATTACCATTGATGAGCCGGAGGGGATTTATTACGGCGGAACCATAGCTGCCCCGGTGGTCGGAGATTTATTTAAGAATATACTTCCTTATCTGGGAATTGAGGCAGTACAGGAAGAAACTGCTGTACACCTTTCCAATCCATAGTTGATTATTCCCGGAAAAAGACGTATACTAATTACCAAATAAGACATACATATGAGATTGAGGTGCCTTTATGATTCATGAAACCATACTAGCTATTATCATTGCATTTGCCATCAGCGCATTGCTTTGCCCCATTATCATCCCTTTCCTGCACAAGCTTAAATTCGGGCAGCAGGTCAGGGACGACGGACCGGAGAGCCATCTGAAAAAGCAGGGAACGCCTACCATGGGCGGCCTGATTATACTCAGCAGCATCATCATTACATCTGTCTTTTATATTCCCAGCTATCCTAAAATCATTCCCGTGCTGTTTGTCACGGTAGGATTTGGCATTATTGGTTTTTTGGATGATTATATCAAGATTGTGATGAAGCGTTCCGAGGGGCTGAAGCCCATGCAGAAGTTAGTGGGCCAGTTCATCATCACAGGCATCTTCGCCTGGTACCTGCTTAACAGCGGGGAGGTGGGAACGGATATGCTGATTCCTTTTACGGGAGGTTTTGACGGAGGCAGTTTCCTGTCCCTGGGAATCTTCTTTGTACCCGCGCTGTTCTTCATTATGCTGGGAACGGATAACGGGGTGAATTTTACCGATGGTTTGGACGGTCTCTGTACAAGCGTTACCATACTGGTTGCCACCTTTCTTACCATTGTGGCCATCGGTGAGGACATGGGCATCAGCCCCATAACCGGAGCAGTGGTGGGAAGCCTGCTGGGATTTTTGCTGTTCAATGTATATCCGGCCAAGGTGTTCATGGGGGATACAGGCTCCCTGGCCCTGGGCGGTTTTGTGGCAGCCTCCTGTTATATGATGCGCATGCCCCTGTTTATTCCTGTCATAGGGCTTATCTATTTAGTTGAGGTACTGTCCGTCATTATCCAGGTAACCTATTTTAAGCGCACCGGCGGCAAGCGTATTTTTAAAATGGCGCCCATCCACCACCATTTTGAGCTGTGCGGATGGTCGGAGACAAGGGTGGTGGCTGTATTCGCCATCGTGACCGCCATCCTCTGCATGGTGGCTTATCTGGGGCTGTAGATATCAGTATCGCACGTAAGAGACCAAAGGACGGTCTCTAAGTGCTCATAACGAACCGCTGCACTAAGCTCGAAAAGACCTCGCTAAGTGCAGCGGAATGTATCGCACGTAAGAGACCAAAATACGGTCTCTAAATGCTCATAACGAGGAGGTTAGTTGACAAATGAACCAAAGTCAGAGAGTTTTAGTGGCTGGAACGGGAATCAGCGGTATTGCTGCTGCAAAGCTGGTTCTGGAACGGGGCGGAGATGTGGTGCTTTATGACGGCAATGCCGCCTTAAAGGAAGAAGATATCAAAGAGAAATTTGACAGGGATGCAAAGGTGACCGTGGTGCTGGGGGAAATCAAGCGTTCCGACCTGCTGGGAGTGGAGCTGTGCATTATCAGTCCCGGTATACCCCTTGACAGTCCTTTTGTGGCCGTTGTGGACGATGCCAAGATTCCTATTTTAGGAGAGATTGAGCTGGCCTACCAGTGCGGCCTGGGGAAGCTGGCCGCCATCACGGGAACCAATGGAAAGACTACCACCACAGCCCTCACAGGGGAGATATTAAAGGCCCGCTATGAGGAGGCATTTGTGGTGGGAAATATTGGGGATCCATATACCTCCAAGGTTCTGGAGATGACTGAGGATTCCGTGACCGTTGCAGAGGTGTCCAGCTTCCAGCTGGAGACCATCATGGATTTCAGGCCCAATGTCAGCGCTATTTTAAACATAACCCCGGACCATCTGAACCGCCACGGCACCATGGAAAACTATATCCGCATCAAGGAGTGCGTTACCCTGAACCAGACAAAGGAGGATGCGGTGGTGCTCAACTACGACGATCCTGTCCTCAGGGAGTTTGGCCAGAATCCGGAGCTTAAGCCCAGGGTTATCTGGTTCTCCAGCAGGGAAATGTTAAAGGACGGTTTCTGCATGGACGGGGATAACATCGTGTACTGCCAGAACGGCCGTCAGACCGTTGTGGTCAATGTTCATGACATGCAGCTTCTGGGTCGGCATAATTATGAGAACGCCATGGCGGCAGCAGCCATTGCCCTGGAGATGGGAGTTCCCATGTCTGATATTACAAGGGTCATTGAGGGGTTCCATCCGGTGGAGCACAGAATCGAGTTCGTAAGGGAACGCACCGGAGTCAGATATTATAACGATTCCAAGGGTACTAATCCGGATGCAGCCATCCAGGCTCTCAGAGCCATGCCGGGCCCCACCCTTCTCATTGCGGGCGGCTATGATAAAAACAGCGAATACGATGAGTGGGTATCCGAGTTTGAGGGCAAGGTGAGATATCTGGTGCTCATAGGACAGACCAGGGATAAGATTGCGGAGTGCGCAAAGAAGCATGGTTTTACTGAAATCATGTACGCAGAAGATATGCAGGAGGCAGTGCAGGTATGCGCCGTATATGCGGACATCGGAGATTATGTGCTGTTAAGCCCCGCCTGTGCCAGCTGGGGTATGTTTAAAAATTATGAAGAGCGGGGACGCGTCTTTAAGGAGTGCGTCATGGCTTTGTAGGAGGTAAATGCGTATGGCGGGAAAGGTGCAGACGGCAGCCGGACCCTCCGGCCAGATGAGACGTCCGGCCGGGAGCGGGGAGCGTATGGAGCAGCAGATGCCAAAGAAAAAGAAGAAGGCCAAGCGTTTTTATGATTACAGCCTTTTGTTCTGCATCATTTTCCTGACAGCTTTCGGGCTGGTAATGATTTACAGCGCCAGCTCCTATTCAGCGCAGCTGAGCAAGGCATATAACGGAAACGGTGCATATTTTATGCAGAGGCAGGCGGGAATCGCGGCAGTGGGACTGGTGGCCATGCTCATCATTTCCAAGATAGATTATCACATATTTGCCCGGTTCTCCGTGTTTGCCTATCTCATGTCATACATACTTATGATTGCGGTGAGCCTGGTTGGCCGCGAGGTCAACGGCAAGAAGCGCTGGCTGGGAGTGGGGCCTTTGAGCTTCCAGCCCACGGAGTTCGTCAAGATAGCCCTGATTGTGCTTCTGGCCGCGGTGATAACCACTATGGGCATGAAAATTAATAAATGGAAAAATATGGGATATGTTGTGGCCCTGACCCTTCCCATAGCGGGATTGGTGGCCATGAACAACTTAAGCTCCGGCATCATTGTCTGCGGAATCGCGTTTGTCATGCTGTTCGTGTCATGTAAGGTGAAGTGGCCCTTTTTCTCCATCGGGGCCCTGGGACTTACCACCCTGGCCTTTGCCGGGCCCATAGGCAAGTTCCTGACAACGGTGGGACTGCTCCAGCCTTATCAGTACCGGCGAATCGAGGCATGGCTGAATCCGGAGTCCGACCCTACGGACAAGGGATTCCAGGTTCTCCAGGGACTCTACGCCATTGGTTCCGGCGGACTGGTGGGCCAGGGGCTGGGAGAGAGCATACAGAAGCTGGGTTTTTTGCCCGAGTCCCAGAACGATATGATATTTGCCATAATATGTGAGGAGCTGGGGCTGTTTGGGGCCGTGTCCATTATCCTCATATTTCTGTTCATGATATACAGGTTCATGATTATAGCCAATAATGCCCCTGATTTGTTCGGGGCCCTGCTGGTGGTGGGCGTCATGGGACACATTGCCATTCAGGTTATCCTGAACATAGCGGTTGTGACCAATACCATTCCCAACACGGGAATCACCCTTCCCTTTATCAGTTACGGGGGAACGTCGGTGCTGTTCCTCTTGATGGAAATGGGAATCGTCCTAAGCGTGTCCAATCAGATAAAACTTGAAAAGTAACAGCAGGAATACCGCACAAGCGGGCACGTCCCGGCATATGCTTTAAGTAGAAGGTGTTTTCTACGGAAGGCATAGATACCAGGAGGTGCCCCATTGTCTGTCATTCAGGTTTGTGGTCTTACTCCCTTAAAGGGAGAGATATCCATACAAGGTTCTAAAAACGCCGTACTGCCCATGATGGCTGCGGCTTTACTTCACAGAGGGGTTACGGTGCTGACCAATGTCCCGGTCATACGGGACGTGGCCTGTATGCTGGACATACTGGAAAGCCTGGGCTGCCGGTGCTGCCACAAGGGGGACTGTCTTGTGATGGATGCCCGCAGCGTCACAGGGACATCCATCCCTGAGGAGTATGTCACGGCCATGCGTTCCTCCATCGTGGTGTTAAGCGCCCTGCTGGGCCGCATGGGAGAGGGCAGCTGCTGTTATCCGGGCGGATGTCTCATAGGAGCCAGGCCCATTGACCTGCACCTGATGGCGCTGAGGGCCCTGGGAGCCGATATCAGGGAACGGGATGGGACCATAGAGGCCAGCTGCAGGAAGAACGGCGGACTTAAGGGCACGGAAATCCATCTGTCCTATCCAAGCGTGGGGGCCACGGAACAGGCCATACTGGCATCTGTCCTGGCAGACGGGGTGACCATCATCCACCAGGCTGCCAGGGAACCGGAAATCAGCCAGATGTGCCGCTTCCTTAATAATATGGGGGCTGTTATCTGCGGCATGGGAACCGACCATCTGATGGTACAGGGAGTGGCCGGGCTTCATGACAGCAGCTTCCGGGTGGAGGGAGACCGGATAGTGGCCGGTACCTACGCTGCCGTTGTGGCGGCTGGAGGAGAGGCCCTTTTGCGTGGCATTTGCCCGTCTGACCTTAAGGTGCCTTTGGAGGAATTCCAAAAGGCCGGCGCGGCGGTGGATGCCGATGAAAAAAACCGCCAGATTCGGATATGCATGGGAAAACGTCCCCTTCCCCTTCTTATTAAAACAGAGCCGTATCCCGGTTTTCCCACGGATTTGCAGTCGCCCTTCATGGCATTTCTGGCAACTGCCCAGGGAACCAGTTATATCGAGGAACAGGTCTTTGAGGGAAGATTTGCAACGGCAAAAATCCTGGAGCAGATGGGTGCCGTCATACGCACGGAGGACCAGAGAGCTGTGATTGAGGGGCATTATCCCCTGAAGGGAGCTGCTGTCAATGCCTGCGACTTAAGAGGCGGGGCAGCCCTGATGGTGGCGGCCCTGGCCGCGGAGGGGGATACATTCATCGGGGAATGCCATCACATTGAGCGGGGGTACGAGGACATATGCAGGGACATGGCAGCTTTGGGCGCCCATATCCGCTGGGTGGGGAAGGACTCCTGACGGCCGGAAAAAGTTCCCGCAGACGGGAGCGGATTTATGGCAGGGAAGAATGATTTTACCAGGTGAGGTACAGTATGAGAAATTATGGCAGTAAACATCATATAGGGGCAGGTATTGCCGTGGCAGTGGTACTGCTGCTGGCAATCCTGCTTTTGTCTGTACAGATTCAGCATGTGACGGTGACGGGAAGCGACAGGTATTCCGCCAAACAGGTGGAAGAGCTTCTGTTCACCGGCAGATGGGGGAAGAATTCAGCCCACGCTTATTTTTCGGACAAGTTCCGTCCCCACATCCAGATTCCCTTTGTGGAGGATTATAAAGTGGTTTTCCACAATCCGCTTGACGTAGAAGTGATTATATATGAGAAGAGCATTGTGGGATATGTGTCCTACATGAGCAGCTTCATGTATTTTGACAAGGACGGCATTGTGGTGGAGAGTTCGGGAAGCCAGCTGCCCGGCGTCCCGTGGATTACAGGCATGGAATTCGGCAGAATCGTGCTGCACCGCCCCCTTCCCGTGGATGATAAGAACATTTTTGAGGAGATACTGAACCTGACACAGCAGCTGTCAGTCTATGATATTGCCGTGGACCGCATCCAGTATGATTCCCACGGACAGGCTACCCTGTTCATCGGAAAGATGGAGGTTACCATGGGAGATCACACGGATATTGACGGAAAGATTTCCACGCTCAACGATATTCTTAAGGCCCAGCCCCAGCTTACGGAAATTAGCGGGACCATGAAGCTGGACAACTATTCGGAGTCCAACAGCGGGGCCGGGATTACATTTAAAAAGAAGTAATAAAGAAGTGATTTGCTTCGGTTCAATCCGCTTATAAAAAAGCATTATTCATAATCTGAATAGTGCTTTTTTCTGTAAGGTACAAAATATAAGAGGTTCAAGGGGGTGCAGGGGGTGAAAATAAAATAAAAATTCAAAAAATAATATAATATATTGAAATTATATTTCAAATACGATATAATAATATCCAGGAGGTAGAAAATGGACAATCCAAATACGAGTTATCAGCTGAGAGTGCAATCAATATTGCCTTCCATCAACAAAAAGAATGAAATGAAGATTTATGAATTCATAGAGATAAACAGGAAGGAAATCATACATATGTCTGTGGCGGATGC
>OATU01001740.1_pt1 | contig 12233 bp, 14 predicted proteins | sample 1516711 | NCBI WGS metagenome assembly OATU01 (sample SAMEA2579971, study PRJEB22360) | human gut metagenome | biome: human gut; feature: human-associated habitat; material: faeces | place: Denmark | collected 2008/2010 | reverse complement strand
CATCCGCAGGAGATCCTGGAAAAGTAAGGCAGGCGATTGAAGAGTCAGATTACCGTGTTCTGAGCCAGAACAGTTCCGCGAGAGTGGATGGGAATAATGTGAATGCAGACTTTGAGTATACAGAGTTGTCCAGGACAGCGCTGCACTATCAGTATATGATACAGTCGGTAAGCAGTGATATTACAAGATACAGAAGCGCAATTAAAGGACAATAAGGAGGAGAAGACGGATGAGTGAGATGTTCATAACACCAATACAGCCGTTACAGATCGGCGAGGGAATTACCGGTACACAGCAGAGTAAAACACAGGCAGGCGTATCTGCATTCAAAGGGATTTTTGAGAACGCCGTTAATAATGTAAAAACGACAGAGGATGATTTGGTAAATAAGCAGTTCCTTCTGGCAACCGGGCAGATCGAAGATGCGCATTCAGTAATGATTGCGGCTTCAGAGGCGCAGATTGCTGTGGATATGCTTGTCTCTTTGCGTAATAAGGCTTTGGATGCTTACAATGAGATTATGAGAATTAACTTGTAGAGCGGGTAAGAAAAACTGCCGGCAGAATGACGATAGAAATGAGAGAATTTTGAAACAATGAAAGAAAAGATAAATCAGATAAAAGAATTTACAGGAAAGCTGAGCAGCAGAACAAAAAAGCTCATTATTGCAGGAGCGGCTGTGTTGCTCATCGGGGCGGTTGCGGCTGCGTTTATTTTGAATAATAAACCGTATGGCGTACTGTTCTCAGGACTTGGAACGGAGGAAGCGCAGGAAGTAGTTGCAAGACTTCAGGAAGACGGTGTAGAGTTTAAATATCAGGATGATTCCACAATTCTTGTCCAGGAAGACCAGCTGGATGTGACGAAGGCAAAGCTTGTGCAGGAGGGATATCCGAAAAGTGGATTTACCTATGATACATTTAAAGAAAATGCAGGAATGATGACAACAGATTCGGATAAAAACACGTATAAATTATACGAACTGCAGGACCGGATCGGATCGACCATCCGTCTGTTTGACGGTGTGAAAGATGCAAAGGTAACGATCGCGCTCGGAGAAGAAAGCAAATATGCGCTGAATGACGAAGCAAAAGAAAAATCAAGCGCAAGCGCTGTAGTTACGATGGAGGACGGAGGTTCTCCGACAAAGGAGCAGGCTGAGGCAATCCAGCGCCTCGTATCGAAGAGTATCCCGAACATGGCGATGGAAGACGTAGCTGTTTTTGATGGAAATGGGAATGACATCTCGGGGGAGACCGGAGCGGCAGCTACAAGTTCTGATGCGGAAGAAATTGCCAAAGTTGTGGAAGACCAGATCGCCCAGAGGGTTATGAAAATTCTGGGATCTGTGTATGGGGAAGAAAATGTAAGGGTTTCCGCAAGAGCAGAGATTAATATGGAAAGACTGATCCGGGAATCCACAACCTATTCGACACCGGAGAAGATTAACCAGAATGATAAAGCGGGAATCGTAGGGAAAGAAGAGACGTACAAAGAGGAGTCAAACTCCGGAAATGGAACGGCGGGAGTACCGGGAACAGAAACCAATGCAGACACACCTCAGTATAATACAGACAGCACCGCGGGGACGGCAAATGCAAACAGTGAGAGTGTATCCCGAGAATTTCTTGTAGACCAGATCAAAGAGCAGGGGCAGATTGATCCGGGAGCGCTTGATGATCTGACAATTTCGGTAGTCATCAATGGAAATGGATATGGAGATCTGAATGAACAGCAGGTACGTTCGCTGGTGGCAAATGCTTCGGGAATCGCGGCAGAAGACCAGGCGGCAAAGATCTCAATCGCAACAGCTCCGTTCTATAAAGGAGAGGAAGACGGAGAGGGAGATCAGGAAGTAAGCGGAAAGGCGGAAGACGGATTTGTAGGATCACCGTTATTCTGGGCGCTGATTGCAGCAGGAGTGCTGCTTGTGATTGCGGCAGTTGTAGTTATCCTGATAATCCGCAGAAAGAAGAAAAATGCGCTTGCAGCGGAAGAGGAAACGGAAGTTTCCAGTGATGAATATCCGCCAATGATGGATATGAATCAGGAGCTTCAGGAGATTCAGAACGACCGTGGAATGGAACTGAAGCGGAATATCCGTGAATTTGCAGAACAGAATGCGGAGATATCTGCACAGCTGTTGAAAAACTGGCTGAATGGAGGCGATGGAAATGGAGAATAAACTGACGCCGGAACAGAAAGCGGCAGCGGTCATCGTTTCGCTCGGCGCAGATAAGGCATCCAAGATTTATAAATATCTGAGTGAAAGCGACATTGAGAAGCTTACGATCGAGGTAGCAAAGCTTGGGCATGTTGCCCCGGAACAGACGGAAGAAGTGCTGGATGAATTTTACAAGACATGTCTGACACAGAAAGTTGTTACAGACGGTGGAATGGAATATGCGAGAGCGGTACTGGAAAAAGCATTTGGAGAAGCGACAGCCCATGCGCTTCTGGAGCGTTTGTCGAAATCGCTGAAGACAAGACCGTTTGAATTTATCAGAAAAAGCAGTGTGAAAAATCTCTTTTCCTTTCTGCAGCATGAAAGACCGCAGACAATCGCGCTTGTACTTTCCTATGCAGAGGCGGATCAGGCGGCAACTGTGATCAGTGAACTTCCGAAGGAGAAGCGGATCAAAGTTGTGGAGTGCGTGGCGAGGATGGAGAGCGCATCCCCGGACGCGATTAAGATCGTAGAGGAATCGCTGAAGAAGCGGTTTGAGAATATTCTTACGACAGATTACACGACGATTGGCGGTATTGATTATATTGCAGATGTCATGAATCATATGGACCGTGGAAATGAAAAATATATCTTTGATGAACTTGGAAAAGAAGATGTGGAACTTGCAGACACGATCCGCAAAAAGATGTTTGTCTTCGAAGATATTGTTTCTATGGACAACAGATCTATTCAGAGATTTATCCGTGAATGTGATATTAAAGATATCGTATACGCACTGAAAGGTTCTGATGACAGAATCAAAGAGCTTATCTTTGCGAATGTTTCCAGCCGTATGGCTGAGAGCATTCAGGCCGACCTTGAAATTACAGTCAATGTACGTCTGAGAGATGTTGAGGAAGCACAGCAGAGAATTGTTGCTGTGATCCGGAGACTGGAAGAGGCGGGCGAACTGATTATCGTTAAGAGCGGAAAGGATGAGATCATTGTCTAAGGTATTGAAAAGCGCCGGGCAGGAGCAGCAGGTTCTTCCATATGATTTCTTTGCGGGATTTCAGATAGAAGAGACGCAGACAGCGGAAGAAGAGGCGCTGGAAGAAGAAAGTTTTACAGCGGATGAGCGGACGGAGCAGGCAGAGACGCTGGCGAGGCAGATTCTGAATGATGCCAGAGAACAGGCGGAGCTGCTCCGGGAGGAAGCCTATGAGCAGGGCAAAAGAGAAGGCCAGGAAGAAGGACTCAGACAGGCGTATGAGGAACACCGTCAGATTTTAAATGAAGAGATCCGAAGATTTCAGACAAATATGGCGGATGTCATTCAGAGCGTCACAGTAGAAAAAGAGAAGATTCTGGAGAGGTATGTTGATAATCTGAAGGAAATCTCTCTGACGGTGGCAGAAAAGATCGTACAGACAAGTATCCGTTCCAGCGGAGACATTGTGAAGCGGATGATACTTGCAGCGACAGATAAGATGACGAAAAAGCAGTGGGCAAAGATTTATGTCACAAAATGCAATACGGGAATTTCCCTGAGTGTAGACGAGGAATTTCTGGAGGCGTTGTCGAAGCTGTCGGATAATGTGAAAGTGATCACGATGGATAATGGAGAGGAAGGGACATGCATTATAGAACTTCCGGATGAGATCATTGACGCAAGCGTCGGCACGCAGCTGGAGAATATTAAAGATATTCTGAATAATGCGAGAGTATAGCTAAGGAGAGGGATCATGTTTGAAAAATTGCCAGAACTGATCCGGAAGGCAGAAACGGTCAGTTACATAGGGAAAATTGAAAATGTTGTAGGGATGGCGATGGAATCATCGGGAAACAGAGCAAGTATCGGAGATATCGCGATGATCTATAACGAGGAGAAGCATAAACAGATCCCGGTAGAAGTTGTTGGATTCAGAAATGACAAGATGCAGCTGATGGCATACGATAATCTGAGCGGGGTGTCAGCGGGAAGTTTTGTGAGAAATACAAAACGGAGGCTGAAGATCCCGGTGGGAGAGTTCCTGCGGGGACGCATCATCGATGCGACCGGCGCTCCGATGGATGATCTGGGAGAGTTCCCATCCCCGAGATATTATTACGTGGAAAATTCTTACATCAACCCGATGAGCAGACCTCCGATCACAGATACACTGGAGTTCGGGATCAAGGCGATCGATGGGTTGAATACAGTTGGAAAAGGACAGCGTATTGGAATCTTTGCGGGAAGTGGTGTCGGAAAGAGTACTTTGCTTGGAATGATTGCAAGAAATGTAAAGGCGGACATCAATGTCATTGCGCTCGTTGGAGAGCGTGGACGTGAGGTTCGGGAATTTATCGAAAAGGATCTTGGACCTGAAGGGTTAAAGCGCAGTGTCCTTGTTGTCGCAACTTCTGACCAGCCTGCAATGCTCCGTATGAAATGCCCGCTTGTAGCGACGACAATCGCAGAATATTTCAAGGATCAGGGGAAGGACGTCCTTCTGATGATGGATTCGCTCACGCGATTCGCCATGGCACAGAGGGAGATCGGACTTGCAATCGGAGAGCCGCCGGTTGCAAGAGGATATACTCCTTCCATTTATGCAGAATTTCCGAAGCTGCTTGAGCGGAGCGGGAAGTTTGAAAAGGGATCTATCACGGGAGTATATACCGTGCTGGTAGAAGGAGATGATACCAATGAACCGGTTGCAGATACTGTCCGGGGTATTCTGGACGGACATATCGTACTGAGCAGAAAGCTTGCAAATGAAAATCACTTTCCGGCAATCGACATCAATGCGAGCATTTCGCGTCTGATGAGCAATATCGTTGCGGAAGAACACAAAGAAGCAGCGTCACAGCTGAGAGATATTCTGAGTGTTTACGCGAAAAATGAAGATTTGATTTCGATCGGCGCCTATAAAGCCGGCACGAATCCGAAGCTTGATTTTGCAATTTCAAAAATTGACAAAGTAAATGAATTCCTGATGCAGAAAGTGGGAGAAAGTTTTTCCTATGAGGAATCGTTCCGGAAAATGCAGGAAATTCTGAGGTGATTTTGCCGTAGAAAGGTGCAAAAATAAAGGAGAAGAGCAATGAAGAAATTCTTTTTTTCGTTGGATAATGTACTGAACTTCAAAAAACAGGTTTTGGAGAACCTGAAAGGAGAACATGCAAGAGTGCTTGCCAGCCTGCATCAGTGTGAGCGGGAAATAGAACTGCTTGAAGAGGAGCACAGAGCATGTACAGCAGAGTTTAACAGACAGAAGCTTCATGGAATGAAAATCGCGGACATTTATACATATGAACATTATCTGGATTCGCTTGGTCTGAAAATTCAGAGAAAGAGAGAGGAGCTCAGCGTCTGGAGAGAACGTGAAGAGAAAAAGCGCAGTGAAGTTGTGGAGGCAAAGCAGGAGACGTCCTCTATCGATAAGCTGAAAGAGAAAAAGCTGAAAGAATATGAAAAAGCAGTACAAAAGCAGGAAGAATTGTTTATTGAGGAATTTGTCTCTACCAAAAATGCAATGGAAAGACTGATCGGGTAATACTGCAATGCAGTTTACTATATAAAATATGGCAGAAAGGAGGAAAAAGAAATTGGGACACTTAGATATTAGCAGGATGATGCAGAGTATACGTGTGAGCGCCAGGGCAGACAGAATGGAGCATTCGGAGGAATCAAATGAAGATTTCCGAAAGCTTCTGGAAGAACAGAAAGAGCAGAATGCAGTTCAGGACAGCAGAAATGAAAAAGAAGAGACAGAGGTCTCGGAAAATAGTGAAACTGCCATTGAAAATGATTCTGATCCGAAGGAAAATACAGAAGTAACAGAAAAGCCGGTATTCTGTCAGTGGGATTCTGTGCTGCAAAGTCTGCTGGTGCAGGAAAGCCAGAGAATAACATCGCAGCCGGATGTGCAGAAAGTAGCAAATATAAGTCCGCAGGAAGGACAGCTTGTTCTTATTCAGGGAAATCAGAATATGACAGACCAGGCAGGAATTGTGGCGGGCGCTGAAATAACGGCGGGCACAGAGCCAAATGAAACTGCAGGGACACTGCATACAGAAACTTCCCAGAAGGAGCAGGGCCTGGCAGCAGAAGACTTTGGAAAGTCATTTGCGACAGAAACGCATGCCAGTGTGGCAGAACTGGAACAGAAAGACAGTCATGTGGCAGAAGGAGTACTTCAGGAAGGAAAGAAAGCAGAACATTCCGGGAATCAGGAACGTTCCCATACAGATCTGATTTCGGAGGGCAGTGTGCAGAAAAAGCCTGCAGTAAGGAATGAAGAAATGGTGGGAACAGCAGCAGGACAGCAGGAAAATCTGGAAGCAGGGCAGCCGGCAGTATCGTTTCCAGTAAAAGCAGAGTCGGGGAATGGCTCCGTGGAAAGTGCAAAGCAGCCGGTACAGATCCATGTCAGACAGCCGGAAGAAATTCCACAGAAGCTCACAGAGGAGCTGCTCGTCAGAACTTCGCAGGGCAGAAAGGAATTTGAAATTCAGATCACGCCGGAACATCTTGGCAAGATTGCAGTGAAGGTTCTCTATGAGAATGGACAGACAACAGTGTCAATTCTCTGCGCAGAGAAAGCGACGCATGACATGGTGGCAAAAAATGCGAGAGAGATCGGAACTGTTATGGAACAGAATCTGGGAGCGCCTACGACAGTTGTTGTAGAGAAGCAGGAAGCCGACTATCTGGAGCAGCATACAAATGAAAATGCCCATGCGGGAAGAGATTCTGAGCAGGAACGGCAGAGAGAACAGCAGCAGAAACAGAAAGCAGCAGATTCAGAACAGTTTTTACAGAAGCTGCGTCTCGGACTGCATATATAATTTACAAAGAGGAGGAAAATACAATGGCGGATGTAGGTGGAATTGGCCACAGCAGTCTGTATAATGAAATGTTATACACACAGACGGATGCGGTTGCCAACAACAGTGAGATGTCAATGGATGACTTCTGGCAGCTGATGGCAGCGCAGTTACAGTACCAGGATTTGTCAAATCCGATGAGCAACAGTGAGATGATGAATCAGATGACACAGATGGCGACAATGAATGCGATGACAGAAGTGTCGAATGCAGTTGCAAATTTCGCGGTCGTAACAAATAATCTTTCCCAGGTAACACTGACCGGATATTCTACCGGAATGATTGGTAAGGAAGTGACAGTTGCAACCCTTGATGAAAGTGGAAAGGTCAATGGAGAAAAGACTGGTGTTGTAACAGGGGTGGATCTCACAGGAGCACAGTATGTGTATATCGATGGTGAGAAATATGCGCTGACACAGATCATGTCTGTCGGAGATGTACCGAAGAAGGAAGATACAGAAGAAAAGCCGGACAGTGGCGATAAGCCGGAAGAAAAACCGGAAGTGACTCCGGAGGAAAAGGCATAGAGAGGTGAATGTGCAATGCTGAACAAATTAAATCAGATTACAAATGCACAGACGCTTCAGCTACAGCATGCGGCAGCGCAGAGTGCAGCGGGACAGAAGCCGGCGCAGGAAGAATTTGACAGTATTTTAAAGCGGGAACTGAAGAAAGACCAGGGAGTGCAGTTTTCAAAGCATGCAACGCTCCGAGTTCAGGAACGCGGCATTGCAGTGACCGAGAATGTCATGCATGATCTGAATCAGGCAGTTCAGAAAGCGAAAGAAAAAGGTGCGAAAGATGTTGTTGTCATTGGACAGAATGGCGCCTTTATCGTAAATATCCCACATAACATTGTGGTGACAACGATGTCGAAAGCAGAGATGCAGGAAAATATTTTTACAAACATTGACAGCGCTGTACTGATGTAGCCGGACCATTTTGGAGGCGGAGGCATCTGTGTGAATGGCAGATGCTGATACAGCGTGAATGCAAACGGTTTGATAACAGAGAAAGTCAGAAAAATATAGTAAGAGAAAAGGAGTAATCAAAATGGTTAGATCAATGATCGCAGGTGTTGCAGGACTGAAAACACACCAGTCTAAACTGGACGTAATCGGTAACAATATTGCCAACGTAAATACATGGGGATTTAAGTCATCCAGCTTCAACTTTCAGGATTCTATGTATTCTACATCCACCAACGGTTCCGCAGGAAGCGTGATGGGCGGCGGAGCAGGTGGACGAAATGCTTCCCAGGTCGGCTATGGTGTTACAGCGGGTTCCATCACTTCAGAATTCGAAGTGGGCGCTCCGGCTCCATCTTCCAATCCGCTGGACTGTATGATTGACGGAACGGGATTCTTCCTTGTGGGAAATATGATCAACGGAAGTTTTACAAACGTTGCAGAATCCGGTCTGAACTTATCAAGAGTCGGTATCTTCCGTGTAGATGGAAACGGATATCTCGTAGATGACCAGAGAAGTTATGTATATGGATACGCGCTGAAACCGGGAACCGGTATTCCGGAGAAACCAGCAAAGGCCAGCGAATATACAGTAAATAAGGCGGACGTTCAAGTGGCAACAGTGCAGGGTAAAACAACAATCACAATCGCAGGACAGCCAGTAAAAACAACAAGTACAGATTTTGTTGACCAGGTGCAGGACTGGATCAAAGAAGTCACAAAAGACAAAAGTCATTTTGCTGATTTTAATATCTCACTGGAGAATTATGATGAGGCAAATAAAACGGCAAACTTTAAAATTACAGCAAAGAAAGCCGGAGATACAAGTGCAAATGGTACTAATATTGACAATACCGTATTGCAGGCTAGGTGGGAAGCAGCCGGAGCTGCTGATGCAGAGGCAAAACAGACAGTCATCGGAAATAACCGTGTACCAGGTGTGGCAGCAGAATATTCCGAAGAATTATCTGCAATTCAGATTCCGATTGATCCGGATACCGGAAAGCAGTACGATATCCAGAGCTACAAGATCAACGAGGACGGAACGGTGATGGGAGTTGACAATCAGGGACGTTCCATCGCGATCGGACAGCTGGCGCTTGTGACGGTGGAGAACCCGAATGGTCTTGAGAAGACAGAAGGGTATTACTATACAATCGGACCAAACGCAGGAACAACAACAGCGATGAAGGCAAACGGAGGTCCGGCAGGATCTATTCGCGGAAATTATCTGGAAATGGCGAACGTAGACCTTGCAAATGAATTTTCCCAGATGATCACAACACAGAGAGGATATCAGGCAAACTCTAAGATTATTACAGTGACAGACCAGATGTTGGAAGAACTTGTAAACTTAAAACGTTAATTCAGATTTGTGTACCGGGATATTTTATATCATGCGGGTATAAAATATCCCGTACCTTTGCAAACAGAGGGGGAGTATGGTATGATAATTTTGACGAAATTTAACGATGAAAAAATTATAGTAAACAGTACGCAGATTGAATCGGTAGAACTGATACCGGAATCGAAAATCATTATGATGAATGGAAAGTTTCATATTGTAAGAGAAAGTGCAGAAGAAATAATAGAGAAAGCAATAGCATATAACAGAAAGTCTTGTTGTAGCTTGAAAATAGAAGAAAACTAAGGAGGGTGAAGAAACGTGGATTTGACAAGTATTATTGGAGTGATAGTAGGAGCCATACTCGTGATTATGGTTGGTATCGGACCAGATAAGATTGGGAATTTCTGGGATCCGGCCAGTGTTGCAATCGTTGTAGGCGGTACGCTGGCAGCGGTGATTGCAAGTTACCCGTTTGCAATCTTGAAGCAGGTTGTAAGTCATGCGAAGATTCTTGTGCAGGGAAAGCGCTATGATATGAAAGAACTGATCGATACACTTGTCGACATGGCGCAGGTTGCAAGAAAGAACGGGCTGCTTGCACTGGAAGAACGCGCAGGAGAACTGAACGATATGTTCTTCCGGCAGGGGATTATGCTGATCGTGGATGCGACAGAACCGGAAGAAGTCAGAAGCATGTTAGAAAATGAACTGGATATGCTGGACCAGAGGCATGAAGAGTCACTCAGCATTTATGAGAAGGCGGCAGGTTATGCGCCGGCGTTTGGTATGATCGGTACACTGGTAGGTCTTGTGAATATGCTGATGGGGATGGATTTAAATACGGGCGCTTCTACTGATATCGGACCAAACATGGGAACTGCGCTGATCACAACATTTTATGGATGTCTGATGGCGAATCTTATTTTTTCACCGATTGCAAAGAAATTAAGAATCAGAAATGAAGAAGAACTTTTATACAAGCAGATTATGATAGAAGGAATCCTGGCAATTCAGTCAGGAGATAATCCGAAATTTTTAAGAGAAAAATTAGTGACATATCTTGGACAGAAAGAGCGTGCGAGAATTTTAGATGAAGAGGGTACAGAAAAATCCGGGAAGTCTGAAAGAAAAGGAAAGAAAGCAAAGAAATCAAAAAAATAGTAAGGTGATAAGATGGGAAAGAGAAAGAAAAAATCAGAACCGGGCAATAACTGGATGGATACTTATGGCGACATGGTAACGTTGCTGCTGTGCTTTTTTGTTCTCTTGTATTCCATTTCTTCAGTAGACCAGGCAAAATGGGTTCAGGTCATTAAGAGTTTTAACCCGGATGCAGAGGAAGTATCACAGATCGTCACAGATCCTGTACCGAATGGGGATGAAGAGGTTCCGGGAGGAATTGATACTGACGGGGACGAGCAGATGTTTGATGAACTGTACCAGAAGCTGAAAGAGTCTGTGGAGAAAAATGGACTGAACGGCCAGGTAGAACTGTTTAAAGGAGATGGATATACATTTGTCACATTCAGAGACCAGGTCTTTTTTGACGGGGACAGTTCTGTGATCAAGCCGGAAGGAAAGGCGGTACTTGACCATTTTGCGCAGGCGCTTTCCAGTGCGAAAGATTCGATTCAGGAAATACAGGTACTTGGGCATACAACACAGGCAGATGTTTCCAGGCAGAATACAGTTGAATTTGACAGGGTGCTGTCTGCCGAACGTTCAGCGAGGGTTGCGGCATATCTTCAGGAGAAGAGTATGGTAGATCCACAGAAGCTTGTATCAGTCGGATATGGACAGTTCCGTCCAATCGCACCTTTCGATACAGAAGAGAACCGGGCAAAGAACCGGAGAGTAGAGCTTCTGATCACAAAGTCAGATTCGGTAGTGATGAGTCTGGAACAATATTATGAAGAAATGAACAAAAAGTAGTGAAAGTAGGAGTTTGGAATGGCAGACGTATTATCGCAAAGTCAGATCGATGCCTTGCTTCAGTCTATGCAGAGCGTAGAGGAGGAAAGCATAGCGGAGAAACCGAAAGAGCCTCAGCAGAAGTACAGAAAATATGATTTTTACAGTCCGAAGAAGTACACAAAAGACAAGCTGAAAATGCTGCGCAGTATTTATGACAACTATTGCAGGATTGCAACATCCCAGATCAATGGGCTGTTCCGTGTGGCGAGTGAAGTGGAAGTCGTAGGTGTTGAGGAACAGAGATATTACGAGTTTGGAAATGCGCTGAATGAATCAGATGTAATTTCGCTCGTCCGGGTGAATCTTTCAGATCACTCAAAAAATCCCCCGATGTTATTTCATATCGCACCAACGCTGATGGGAGCGATGATTGACCGTATGCTCGGGGGAACCGGAACCGACACATCCGTGGATATGTCATATACTTATACAGACATTGAACTGGCGCTCTATGAGCGGATCATCCAGTATCTTGTGGCAATCACCCCCGATGTATGGTCAAGCTATATTAAATTAAAAACAGAATTTGAGCGGGTGGAAGAAAACCCGAGCATGTTCCAGGGGATCAGCGTAGATGAGACGGTTGTGATCGTAATGATCAATATTTCCATCGGTGATGTGAAGGGTGCGATGAATATCTGCATTCCGGGAACGCTTTTAGGAAATATTTTTGATATTATTGAGAAGACAAAACACCTTGCAGACAAGGGTGGTGTAGAGGACACGACAGACAGCAGAGATGAGATCCTTGGAAGTATTAAGGAATCAAAGATTGACGTGATGGCACAGCTCGGAGTCATGCAGCTGAATCTGGATGACGTATACAACCTCCATGTAGGGGATGTTATCTAGGCGTTTGCGAAACGCCAAAGCCCACATAAAATCGGGCTTTTTTCTTTGCTAA
>OATU01001733.1_pt1 | contig 12279 bp, 10 predicted proteins | sample 1516711 | NCBI WGS metagenome assembly OATU01 (sample SAMEA2579971, study PRJEB22360) | human gut metagenome | biome: human gut; feature: human-associated habitat; material: faeces | place: Denmark | collected 2008/2010 | reverse complement strand
TCCGGTCCCCGGCAATCCAGCAGGATTTTGCGCCCCGCTGCCGCCAGTGCAGTACGGTTGGCGGACTGTTCGGGCAGCTGAAACAGATACAGTCCAGACTTCTGTCTGAGGCCAGGGACCTCCGCAGCAATGAGGCCGCCCGTCCTATCCGCATTGCCAAACAGTATGTGATGCAGCATTACCAGGAGCCCATTACCCTGGAAACCGTGTGCGAGGACATCGGTTTCAGCGTCAACTATTTCAGCACCCTGTTCAAACGGGAAACCGGGGAGGGATTTGCCAAATACCTTACCAGGGTCAGGATGGAGGAAGCCAAGACCCTTTTAAGGGAAACCAGCCTTCCTGTGGCTGAGATATGCGGGAGGGTGGGATACAGCGACAGGAAGCATTTTACCCATACCTTCCATAAGGACACGGGGCTTAACCCGGCGGAATACAGGAAGCTGTATGGATAGGTCTGGAAGACAGGGGCTGGGGCTGGCGGGATGGGCGGTGACGGAATGGGAAGTGGCAGGACAGTGGTGCCGGAATGGGGGGGGACGGAATGGGAAGTGACAGGACGGCGGTGCCGGAATGGATGGTGCCGGAATGGGGACTGGCGAAGGAAATGGTGCCGGAAGGAGGCATGGGATATGAAACGTTTTGAATATCTGTCAATCCGGGTCATGGCGCTGCTGGCGGCAGCGCTGTGTATCCATCTGTTTCTTATTGCCGTGCTTTTGTTTCTGGCCTTCATGGGCCATGCGCCCTTCTGGCCCGCCATCCTGTCCCTGGTCCTTCTGCTGGGGCTGCTATGGTGGTTTGGCGCCATGATCCTAAAGCCGTACCTTCACATGGAGCGGACCATGCGCCTGTTCCTGGACGGATATACCACGGCGGACCTGACCCATCTGTGCCAGACCGCGCCCACGCCCATGGTCTACCAGATGCTGGCCCATATGATGAAGATCATGGATTCCTCGGAACTGCTTAAGCTGAATAAACGTCAGGCCCAGTATCTGGCCCTGCAGAACCAGATTAACCCGCATTTCCTGTACAACACGCTGGAAAGCATCCGCAGTGAGGCGTTGATTGCCGGGCTTACCGGAGTGGCGGATATGACGGAAGCCCTTGCGGCATTTTTCCGCTATACCATCAGTAAGGTGGAAAACCTGGTGTCCGTGGAGGAAGAACTGGAGAACTGCCAGACCTATTTCAGGATCCAGCAGTACAGGTTCGGCTCACGGCTTGACCTGACCATTGAATGTGACCCGGAGGAGCGGGAAGAAATCTATGGCTGCCGCCTTCCCAAGCTGACCATGCAGCCTATCCTGGAAAACAGCATCATCCATGGAACGGAGTGCAAGATAGGCACAGGCCACCTGACCATCCACCTGGAGCGCAGCGGCAAACGCCTCCTGATCCGCATATCGGATGACGGCGTGGGCATGGATGAGGAGGTCCTGTCAAGGATGAATGAACGGCTGGGCAGGAGCGGACAGGCATTTGCCTCCCAGGGTTCGGAAACCAGGGGAGGAATCGCGCTTGTGAATGTGAACAACCGCATCCATCTGCTGTTTGGGGAGGAATACGGGCTTCATGTGTTCTCCATGCCGGGGGTGGGCACGGATGTGGAGATTAACCTGCCGGCCATTGCCAATGACAGGGAGCTTAAGAATAAAGAGGCTTTAAAATGAGGGAAGAAGTATACCGCATGGAGCGTGTGACGTACTGCGAACAGGGAGTGGCCCTGCTGGAGAATTTCAGCATGGCCATCTGGACAGGGGAGATACTGGGGCTTGTGCCGGCCAACCATTTTGGGTTATCCGCCCTGCTGCGGCTGCTGCGCCAGAACCTGCCCCTGCACTATGGATTTGTTTACTACAAGGAAAGGCTGGTCAATGACTGGCGTTTTCCGTGTACCGGCATGAACCGGGTCAGCACCAACCGGGTCAGCATCATCCAGAATCAGAGCTGCCTGGCAAAAGACCTGACGGTGGCGGATAACATTTTCGTGCTCAGGCCGGGCTTCCGCAAAAGGCTGATGCAGCCCGGGATCCTCCGGGAACAGATAAAGCCCTTCATGGAAGACATCGGTATGGAGATACCCGCAGATGCCTATATAGAAGACCTCAGTACATTTGAACGCTTTGTGGTGGAGCTTTTAAAGGCAGTGGTTGCGGGGAACCATCTGGTGGTGCTGGAGGATATCAGCACCTTCATCAGCGCGGCGGAGCTTGAAAAACTCAGCAGTATCCTGCGCCACTATGCAAAGCAGGGGATGTCGTTCCTTTATGTGGCAGCCCATTTTGAAGAGGCGCAGCAGATATGCGACCGCGCGGCCCTGATGCTCAACGGGCAGATCATAAAATGCTTCGGCGGGGCAGAGAAGCCCCCGGACCCATTTTTCCTGCGGTGCACCGAGGACTTTGACCGCCATGTGCGTGAGCGGATGGCCCGGCAGGACCGGACGGAGACGGGCCAGGACCATATAGTGTTCAGGATGGAAAACCTATGCAGCGGGCTGGTGGAAAACCTCAGCTTTTCAGCCTGCAAAGGGGAATGCCTGGTGGTGCAGGATCTGGACAACTGCATGATACAGGAACTGGTATCGGTGCTGTCTGGCGGGACCAGGCAAAAGAGCGGCAGTATATGGATTAACGGGACCCTGTCAGGTGGGCTGAATGACCGCCGGGTGGGCATCATCCAGGAGCTGCCCGTACATACCATGCTGTTTCCCAATATGAGCTATCTGGATAACCTGTGCTTTACGCTGGACCACCGGATGAAGGGTGTGTGGGGAAGGGGGAAGATAAAAAAAAGCCTGCGCAGGGAATACGCAGGTCTTTTAGGGGAAGATGTATTTGACACGCCCATCGAGCGGCTGACCGAACGGCAGAAATATGATTTGATTTACACCCGTATCTTTCTCCAGGACCCGGATATCGTATTCTGCGTCCAGCCTTTTAAAAGTGCGGAGGTATCCCTGCGCATCCATATCATGGAACTCCTGGAGCGTTTCCTGAACCGGGGAATCCCGGTGGTGATCATGGCCGTGAACCTGGCTGATTCCCTGGCCCTGGCCGACCGGCTGCTGCGGGTGGGACGGGGCGGGACCGTGCAGGAGTACTGCAGGGAAGAATTCGCAGCCCTGCCCGTGAATACCCCTTGGCTGTATCTGTATCAGGAGGGGCAGGGCGGGACGGAGTATTGAGGACAGGGATGGGTCATGCCTTTGTCATCATCCCGCTTAATTCGGCCAGGTATCCTGCCCATCTTCGATAGACCGGAAGAAGTGTTTCGTATAAGGCATTGGCGTTTGGATCGGGCATGGAGAGGTCTTCGGTCCGGTGTCCCTGCAGTATCCGCCCATATCCATCCCATAGGCCGCATCCGTTGGCTGCCAGGGCCGCGGCGCCAAGGGATGCGGCATTCTGGTCAATGTTGGTTTTCAGGACCGGAAGATTATAGATGTCCGCAAATATCTGGCGCCATATGGCGCTTTTGCTTCCGCCGCCGCAGATGAGCATTTCCCCGGTAATGGTGGTCTGGGTCATCAGGATATCCAGGGTGCAGCGCAGGGACATGGCGATGCCTTCCATGGATGCCCGCACCAGGTCCTCCCTGGTTGTGCTCAGGGATAATCCCATGAACCCGCCTTTCAGGCCTGGAGATGGCTCCTGGGCGCTGCCGCCGGCCAGGGTGGGGTTGAACATGACCCCGTTGCTGCCAGGTGGGACGTTTTCAGCCATACGGTTCATGGCATCATAGGTATCCGTACCATCCCCTAAATCCCGGCACAGGTTGTCACGGATCCAGCGGAAGGAATTGCCGGCGGAGAAGATGGAAACAGCGCATGTATAGTACCCCTTCCTGGCATGGGCAAATACAAAGGGTTTTGTATCCCTGTCCACAATGGGTTTTGTGGAAGTCACGGCAATCCAGCTGGAAGAACCAAGGGAGGTATAGGCAACACCTTCCTTTAACCCGCGTGCGCCCAGGGCCATGCATGTATTGTCAACCGCGCCGCAGGCAACCGGGGTGCCTTCTGCCAGTCCGGTCATACGGGCAGCCTCTGGGGTGACGGTTCCGATGATGGCGTCGCTGGGGCGGATTTCAGGGAACAGTTCCGGCCGGATTCCGGCCGCTTCCATGAATTCCGGCTCATAATCCCATTTTAAGAGGTTAAATACCCCAAATCCCGATGCGTAGGAAGGATCCGTGCACATGGTTCCGGTGAGCATGTAATTGATGAAGTCCTTGGACCCCAGGATTTTGTGGATCTGGCTGTACAGGCCGGGCCGATGCTTCTTCATCCACATCAGCTTTGTGATGGTGTAACACTCAGCCGGGTCCCCGTTGCCGGTGGTCAGGTACCATCTGTCATAATCCAGCTGCGAAAACAGTTCTCCTGCCTCTTCCTTTGCCCGCATGTCACACCAGATGGGCACCTGGTCTGCCAGAAGCCTGCCCATGCTGTCAAGAGGCACTGCCACCAGGCTGTGGCCGGAAAGGGCAACACAGGCAATGTCCGATGCAGATGAGCCGGATGTCAGGAGCAGCTTCTGGGTGGCGGCGCAGACATGGTCCCACCAGTCCATGGGACGCTGCTCCACAAAATGTTCCTGCGGAAAATACGTTTCATACTGGATGAACACGTCGGACAGGGAGGCCCCGTCTTCCGAAAACAGGGAGGCCTTGATGCCTCCGGTCCCCAAGTCATAAGCAATCAGCTTTTTCATATGAAAATCCCCCAATCTTACAGAACAGAATATAAAAAATCATTGGTTATTTTATCTGCCGGATACAGCCCAACCTGTTCCCCTGCCTTTAAAAGCAGGATGCGGTCGCACATGCCGATCAGCTCTGAAAAGTCAGATGAAATCAGTATGATGGAGGCGCCCCGGGCCAGCAGCGCGTTGTATATATTATAAAGCTCGCTTTTAGATGTCAGGTCCAGGTTGCTGGACGGCTCGTCAAATATGTAAAGCCTGGCATCCTGATACAGGGACCGGGCAATCAGCACCTTCTGCATCTCACCCTGGCTTAACTGGTCCACGGGAACACGGCAGGAAGGTTTGCGTATGCTCAGCCTGTCCATGTAATCCCGGGCATACAGGTCCAGGGTATGGTCGGAAATCATATAAAAACGGGCGGCCTTTTGCACGTTGGAAGAGGTGATGTTAAAGGTAAGGTCTTTTCCGGAGAACAGGGAGTGGCCCCCGCAGTCCCCGGGCAGGATGCTGATTGCGCCTGCCCGGTCCAGGGAAGGCGCATATACCAGGCAGCCGGAGGTGATGGGCCGTTCCCTTAAGATGGCATTGATGAGGGTGGTGCGGCCGGAGCCGACTACCCCGGCAATGCCCAGGATTTCCCCTTCCTGCAGGGTAAATGAGACATCCTTGATAATGCCGCTGGATAGGTGTCTGGCTGTCAGCAGCGGCTGTCCTGGCGTCCGTGCAAGCTTTGGATATGAAAAACTCTTCTTAAAGGTCAGGACCCGCCTGACAAAAGCCTCATCCCCCAGTTCTGCCCGGGAGTAGGACTCAGTGATCCGTCCCTGTTCCACCAGGGAAATACAGTCGCAATAGCGGATTACCGTGGAATACTCATGGGAAATAAGGATAATGCAGATGTTCTTCTGCTTCAGCCCCGTCAACAGATTCATGATCCGTTTTGTCTCTAATACGGTGAGGGATGCCGAGAATTCATCCATAATAAGGATCCTGGGCCTGCATAAAAGGATCCGTCCAATCTGAAGCAGGCATTGTTCTCCTTGGGACAGATGGTCCACGGATTGTTCCAGGTTAAGGTCCAGCCCCAGCTCCTTAAGGACCTGACGGCATACTGCTTCCTTCTTTTCCTTGGACGGGTTGAACAGCCGGTTGTGGAAAATAAGCTGCTCAATGCCCAGCAGAAGGTTGTCCATGATGCTTTTACCGGGAAAAAGCTGAAGGGATTCGGTCATGAGATAGATGCCGTTCCTGTGGGCAGAAGATATGCTGTGGATGTCCAGCTTCCTGTCATCCAGCCATATGTCCCCGGATATACGGGGAAGCATGCCCGCCAGGACCTTGGCCAAAGTGGTCTTGCCCTCGCCGTTGCTTCCGATAATGGCAGTAATCTCTCCGGAGGAAGCCTCAAAGTCCATATGGCTTTCCGGAAACGGGCCTGCACAAACATTTGTCATACGAACTACGAATTTATCCATAAACAGTCCTCATGAGGTTTATAAATTTAACGGCTTTAAATCATAGGAGGTAAATGTCCGTATTCCATGTTCAATGTAATACTGGTGGTATTCCTGCGGAATATGGTTGTTGGTCACCACAGTGGACGTATAAGTCAGATCCCCAAGACGGATAAAGGAACGCCGGTCAAATTTCTTGCTGTCAATGCACATGACAGTTTCATCACAGCGGCTTGATATGGCTTTGATGATGTCCAGGACGTTCATATCCGTCAGGGTATATCCTCCTTCTATGCTGGCTGCATCCACGGAAAAGAAGAATTTGCTCAGATAAATGTGTTCCAGTTCTTTGTTCAGGTCCTCAGGTACCGTATACATGCCGGAGTTCTGCATCCGCCCCCCTAAGAACAGCAGTTGGGCTGATGCATTGCCTCCGAAGATATTGGCAACATAAAAGTTATTGGTCATGATATTCAGGTTCGGGCGCCTGGAAAGCGCCTTTGCGATATAGCTGCTGGTGGTGCCGGGACCAAGGAAAATCCACTCCCGTTCCTTGACTAGCTGGGAGGCGGCCAGGCCCACCTCTTCCTTTTCTTTATCGTACGGGATATTCAGGCTGTCCGTGTGCCCGGACTGGAACTGCTGTTCTGGAAATACCTCTGTATTTAATGTGGCTCCGCCGTGGTAACGTGTGAGGAAGCCGCTTTTTTCTAATTGTTCTAAATCATTCCGGATGGTTACTTCAGTTACATTTAAAAGAGTGCTGAGAGTGGCGACATCTATCTGTTTACGCTCGAAGATGATTTCTTTAATACGGTGTAGACGTTCTGCCTTAAACATTCATGCCCCTCCTTTTCAAATCATTTTTCATTATAAAGATAACATAAGAAAAGAAAAAATTCAACAAAAAAAGAAAAATAAAAACAAAAGAAAACGAAAAATATAAAAAGAAAAAGAAAGAAAAACCCTTGAAAAACGAAAATACATATGCTATAATGACGAAAACGAAGGAAGAAAGAAGAATTTCTTTAACGATTTGGCCAAATCAGTATCGTTTTTGTTAAAAAATTAACTTACCGGGATGCGAGGGGGATATCCGCAGATGTCCGGGGATAATAAGAAAGAGAGGGTTATCATGAAAAAAACATTAGCAGTTCTTATGGCATTGGCAATGGCCGCTTCCATGGCCGGCTGCGGCGCGGGAAGCCAGCCGGCATCAGGAGATACGGGGGCAAAGACAAAGGCGGCATCATCTGACCAGGAGAAATCCGGGACAGGGGACAAGGAAAATCAGGGGACAGAAGGTCAGGATACCGCAGAAGCCGGAAGAAAGTATAGGATTGGTTTTGCCAATGCTTCCATATCAAACAGCTGGCGTGTAAAGATGCGCGACATGCTGGTGGATGAATGCGACCGCCTGGGAGTGGAACTGATAGAGACTGATGCCCACGACGATGCAAATACCCAGAACAGCAATATAGAAGCCATGCTCCAGCAGGACCTGGATGCAATCCTGATTACGCCGTGTGTGGAAGATGCGGCCAATCCCGGTATCGAGGCTGCGTTTGAGACCGGAATCCCGGTTATCATTTTTGACCGCACATGTACCACGGAGGATTACACGCATTTTGTAGGATATTCTGATAAGCAGAATGGGGCGGAGTGCGCAAGGATGCTGGTGGAAGCCCTGACCCAGCGCTATGAGGAACCAAAAGGGAATATCATCGCACTGGACACCATGGCCGGTTCCAGCACGGATAACTTCCAGAAAGAGGGACAGGATTCCGTATTTTCACAGTATCCGGATATTAAGATCATTGCAAGGCAGTATACGGATTTTGAGGTCAGCAAGGGCAAGAGCTTCATGGAAGACTGCCTGGCAAAATTTGGTCCTGGGGAAATCGATGGATTCATATCACAGGACGGCGGCGTGACCTTGGGCGCCGTGGATGCCATTAAGGAGGCTGGACGCGACCAGGAAGGCATCATTTTCACAAATGCAGATGGCATCAATGGTGTTGTGAAGATGATTAAGGATGGAAGCTGCGTGGGCCTGACCCAGTTCCCGTGTGCGGCCAGCGTGGACGCCCTTCATGTGGCCATTGACTGTATCGAAGGAAAAGGGCCTGAGGAAAAAGATGTGATGATGGATTCCATAGTGGTCACAAAGGACAACGTGGATGAATATCTGATGCCGGACGGGGATGATTATGACTGGACTTATTAGGTAATACGGGATATGACAGGAATATATGAATAATCGCATATACAGGGGGTACATAGATGCAGATTGGATTTTGTGTTGTAAATTATTCGGAAAAGCCGCTGGAGGAAGTCCTTAAGATAGCGGCGGACAATGGTTATGATTGTGTGGAACTGCCATCCTATGTGGGTAATGGACAGGTGGATGCCGAGGATATTTTAAAGAATCACAGGGCTGGGGAACTGAAGAAAATGGTGGAGGGTTATGGCCTGAGGATTGCTTCCCTGAGCAATCATGCGGATTCCCCGCTGATTATGGGACCTTACAGTGACGGGACTGTCTCTTCCTGCAAGGGAACAAGGGAGGAGAAAATCCGTTTCGGCACAGAAAGCATGATACGCTCCGCACAGCTGGCGGCAGAGCTGGGAGTTCCGGCGGTGGTTGCATTTTCAGGCATGGAAAACTACGGACATATCAATGACTGGCCAGAGCCCAATGGATGGAAGTATGAAGAGGAACAGTTTGCGTTAAAATGGGGCAGGGTCATGGATAAGTACAGGGAATATGGTATAAAGGTTGCATTTGAACCGCATCCCAACAACGTGGTTTACGATACCCAGTCAGCCCTGCGCCTTTTGGAGGTGGTGGATAACCACCCGGCATTTGCAATCAACCTGGATCCGGCCAATATCCTGTTCTCAGGGGTGAATATCCAGACATTTGTAGATGAGCTGAGAGGACGGATAGCCCTGGTGCATGCAAAGGACTGTGAGATAGTGTACCACAACCTGGCAAAAGGCGGGCTTAACATGTACATGCAGGACGGGTGGGGACGTCTGGACCGCTCCTTCCGTTTCCGTATACCGGGATGGGGCGATGTGGACTGGAAGCGCCTGATCAGCGAACTGTTCATCACAGGATATGATGGTGTGTTTAATTATGAGCATGAGGATGTTATCATGAGCCGCGGGGATGGCGTGAAGAAAACCATTGAATTCCTGCGTCCGCTGATGATTGACGCGCCCTACGAGGGACGCAGCGACGCGCTGTTCACAAAGTAAAGGAGAAGATTAGAATGAGGAAGATGAGGGCACAGGTTCTTACAAAACCATATCATTATGAATTTTCAGAAGTACCGGTACCGGAGATATCGGACGACGAAGTACTGATTAAGATTAAATACTGCGGGATCTGCGGTTCTGACTGGGGGTCCTATACAGGGAAATATGCGGACGAGGTGGCATGTCTGCCTTTGATAACAGGCCATGAATTTTATGGAACCATTGAGGAGGTGGGAACCAATGCGCAGGGATTAAAGCCCGGGGACAGGGTGACATGTGATATCTGTAAGCCCTGCGGCACCTGTTATCACTGCCGGATTGGGGAACCCCTTCTGTGTACGGATTTTAAGCAGATTGGAATCCATGTGGACGGCGGGTTCGCAGAATATGTAAAGGTTCCGTGGAAGAACGTATACGTGGTGCCGGATGAGGTGTCGGATGAAAAGGCTGCATTTGTAGAACCGCTTACGGCCTGTCTTAACGCATCCAGGAAAATGGACTGTGTCATGGGAAGAAGCGTGGTGGTCATCGGCGCAGGTCTCGGCATCATCCATGCATGCCTTGCAAAGCTGCGGGGCGCAGCGCCGGTGATTGTCATTGATGGCAATCCGGACCGTCTTTTGATGGCCAGGGAAATGGTGGCAGACCATGTCATTAACTTTAAGGAAACCCCGGATGTGGTGGAGGAAGTCATGAAGCTGACCAACGGCATGGGAGCTGACTTTGTGCTGGAAGCAGTGGGGAACTCCAAAACCTATGAGCAGGCTTTCCAGATGGTCAGGAGAGGCGGGAAGGTGGAGGCATTCGGCATCTGTGCGGATGACGATTATGCCAGCCTGCCCCCGGTGAAATTCGTGCTGGAGGAAAAGAAGGTCAGCGGAAGCTGTGCCGGAATCGGATATGACTGGGGCGATGCATTGACACTGCTTAAATATGACCGCGTGAATCCCATGCCCCTGATTTCCATGATTGTTCCGCTGGAGGAACTGGAGGATGCGGTCAATGAAATCCGCAAGAACCCGAAACTGGTCAAAGTTCTGGTAAGCCCTGAGGCGAAAGAACGGGTCATACTTTATAAATAAGCCTATAAGGGGGACAAAACGAACATGAAAGAAAAAAGTGGATCCGGAATGGTGAAAAGGATACTGAACAATCCGGTCAGTGGTCCGTACATAGCGCTGATTATCCTGTTGGTAATTGCAAGCATCATATCACCTATCTTTCCGACATTTAAAAATATTACCAATATACTGCGGCAGGCTTCCATTGTGGGTGTGGTCAGCATCGGCATGACCATGGTGCTGCTGGTAGGAGGGATTGACCTTTCCGTTACAAGTACCATGGCAATTGCGGCCTGCGTGATGGCAAGGATGATGGAACCGTATGTGGCGGCGGGGGGAACCGGCATCTACATAGGACCTATCCTGCTGGTGTTGTTCTTTGGGTTTGTCATTGGACTGGTTAACGGCAGCATCATTGTATGCAGGGGCGTGGAGGCATTCATCATCACCCTTGGCACGGGCCAGGTACTGAAAGGCCTGAATTACATTTATACCAACGGAGCGCCGGGAGGTTCGGTTTCCAAATTCTGGTCCACCTTTGGTTCCAAGTCCCTGGGGGGAGTCATTCCTTACGCGGTGGTCCTTTATGCAGTCATCATGGTCATATTCATGATCCTGCTTCACAAGACCGTGTTTGGACGTCATATCTATGCCATCGGCAGTAATTCCGAGGCTGCCAGGCTCTCCGGCGTAAAGGTGAAGTTCCATAAAATCATGGCATACGGGCTCTGCGGCCTGACCGCGGCCATTGCAGGCGTAATGCTGGCTGCCAGGGTCCGGGTAGGCGAGCCCAACGGCAGCACGGGGTATGACATGGACGCCATTGCCGCGGTTGTCATCGGAGGCACATCCATGGCAGGAGGGCGCGGTTCCCTGATCTGTACCCTGGCCGGTGTGCTGATCATGGCGGTGATGAATAATATCCTGAACCTGCTGGGAGTGAATCCTTATCTTCAGATAGTAATCAAGGGTCTCATTATTCTGGTGGCGGTTTTGATTCAGAAGAAAAACAAATAATTTGAGGTGAGCATATGAGCGAATACGCATTGGAAATGCTTGACGTTACCAAGACATTTTCCAAAGTGACCGCCTTAAATCATGTGGACCTGAAGGTAAAGGAAGGAGAGATACACGCTCTTATTGGAGAGAATGGCGCAGGAAAATCAACCCTTATGAAGGTTCTGGCTGGTGTTTACCAGGCAGATAGTGGAACTGTACGCATTTTTGGGAAGGATATGCATTTCCATAAGCCTCAGGATGCCATTGATAAGGGGATTGCCGTCATATACCAGGAGCTGAGCCTGATCCCGGATTTAAATGCGGTTGAGAATCTGATGCTTGGACATGAGATTCATAAAAACAAGTTTATTAAAAAGAAAGAGGAAGAAGCATTTGCAAGAAAATGGCTGGACTATGTAAGCGCGGGCACCATCCCGGATTACCATACGCCGGTAAGGAACTTAAGCGTTGCCCAGCAGCAGATGATAGATATTGCCAAAGCAGTCTCCTATCATGCAAAAATCATTGTCATGGACGAACCCACGGACAGCCTGACCCAGAAAGAGATTGACGTCCTGTTTGAAATTGTCCGGAAGCTGAAACAGGACAACATTACGGTGATTTACATCTCCCACAGGCTGGAAGAACTGTTTGAAATCTGCGACCGGATTACAGTGTTAAGGGACGGTGCATTTGTAGACTGCGCAAACATTGCGGATGTGGATAAGGACTGGCTTATCGGGAAGATGATTGGCCGGGACCTGAAAGACACGTTCCCGCCCCGCC
>OATU01001732.1_pt1 | contig 12279 bp, 9 predicted proteins | sample 1516711 | NCBI WGS metagenome assembly OATU01 (sample SAMEA2579971, study PRJEB22360) | human gut metagenome | biome: human gut; feature: human-associated habitat; material: faeces | place: Denmark | collected 2008/2010 | reverse complement strand
TTAGCCACTATCATGGCTGTCATGGAGTCGAAAGACTTGAAACACGGGCCCGTGGAAGGCCTTATCACGGCCGATGAGGAAACCAGCATGTATGGGGCTACCAACCTGCCCGAGGGCGAACTCAATGGTGACATCCTCATGAACCTCGACTCCGAGACTTGGGGCAAATTTGTAATCGGCTCGGCCGGCGGCATCGACTTCACCGCCACACTCGACTATCAGGAGGCTGAGACCGACAAGGCCGATGCTGCCATGAGAGTGACACTCAAGGGCCTGCGCGGCGGACACTCCGGACTGGAAATCAACGAAGGTCGTGCCAACGCCAACAAACTGATGGTGCGTTTCGTGCGCGAGGCCATCGAAGAGACCGATGCACGATTGGCCGAATGGCATGGCGGCAACATGCGCAACGCCATTCCCTTCAAGGCCGAGGTGGTGCTCACCCTGCCCAAAGAGAACGTGGAGGCTCTGAAAGAACTCGTGGCCGACTGGAAAGCCGTCTTTGAAGACGAATACAAAACCATCGAGCACAATATCGAGTTCTTCACCGAAGAGGTACCCACCCCCGAAAAGGAAGTGCCGGTGGAAATACAAGACAATCTCATTAATGCCATCTATGCCTGCCATAATGGCGTGGTGCGCATGATTCCGGTCTATCCCGACGTGGTAGAGACTTCTTCCAACCTCGCCATCATCGACATCGAGAGCGGAAAGGCTTTCATCAAGATACTTGTCCGCTCGTCGCGCGAAGACATGAAAGACTACATCGCTACCTCGCTGGAGAGCTGCTTCAACATGGCCGGCATGAAAGTAGAGATGAGCGGAAGCTACGGCGGTTGGGATCCCAATCCCGACAGCGAGGTTCTCAACCTGTTCAAAAAGATCTACAAAGAGCAGAATGGCGAGGAAGGAATCACGCAAGTGGATCACGCCGGACTGGAATGCTCCATCATCTTGGAAAAATATCCGCACCTTGATGTGGTGAGCCTGGGCCCGACCATCCGCAGTCCGCACACCACTGCAGAGCGTTGCCTCATTGCCACAGCCGCCCCGTTCTGGGCACTCATCAAGCAGGCTTTGCTCGAAGTCGGCGACAAATAGGCCTTAACAAGAAGAGATCGTAGGCTTCTGCGATGTAAGGATTGTTCCTTGCACATTTGCATTCAGCCCAAAAATGGATTATCTTTGCATAAGCAAGGGAAGCACGCGGGTGCTTCCCTTTTTTTAACAAAAGCCCTCCACTCCCCCTAAAGAGAGCCCCCCACCCCCCTAAAAGGGGCTTTCCAACCTTGCAAAAGGGGCTCTTTGAGGTTCTCATTCGGGCCGAATGAACTTCTAAGTGTGGCTCTTTTGCAAGGTCGGTTGGGCCAAGTGAGACAATGGATGGGACGAATAGGGCTGATAAGGCGAATGGGACGAGAGGGGAAAATGGGGATGGAAAAATTGCGTGTAAGCCTTTTTCAAAAGTTTTAATAGATCGTGCTATATGCCCGCCAATGCCGACAAGCTGACTCACGAAAGTCATAAAGTGGTCGAAAAAAACACGGGAAATCATCGAAAATCTTATCGTTTACTGCGCGAATTAAACTACCTTTGCAAAAGAAAATATTCAACTCTAACGCAACATGAAAAAGAAAACCGCCCTTTTCGCCCTCTCTTTGCTGATAACCACATCCGCATCTGCACAACACACCCTCATCACGGGCACACTGAAAGACTCTGTCAAGAATGAAACGGAACCATACGCCACCGTGCGCGTGTTCCGGCCGTCCAACCGGCAGAAGCCTGTAGCCATGTCGCTCACCGATGCCGAAGGCCGCATCAAGCAGGCACTCGACGGCAAAGGCACTTTCATCCTTACATTCTCCTCCGTGGGCAAGAAGCCCGTGATGCGCGAAGTCACACTCAATGGGCAGTCCATGCTTGCCCTTGGAGACGTATGCACGGCCGAAGATGCCACGGCACTGAAAAACGTGGAGGTGGTGGCACAGCGCCCCATCGTGAAAATGGAACCCGACAAGATGACCTATAACGTACAGGAAGACGGCGACTCGAAGTCGATGACGCTGCTCGACATGCTCCGCAAGGTGCCCATGGTGACAGTAGACGGACAGGACAACATCAGCGTGAACGGTTCGGCGAGCTTCAAGGTGTATGTAGACGGCAAGCCCAACCCGATGTTTCAGGCCAATGCCTCGCAGATATTCAAGTCGCTGCCGGCCTCGATGGTGAAAAACATTGAGGTGATCACCAATCCCGGAGCCAAATACGACGCGGAGGGGACGGGCGGTGTGCTCAACATCGTCCTCAACCACGCGGGCGGTCAAGGCACTGAAAGCCTCAACGGCTACAACGGAAACGTGAGTCTGGGCGCAGGCAACAGAGGATATAGCGGTTCGGCTTTCGTCAGCGGACAGCAGGGGAAATTCAGCTACAGCGCGAATGCCACGCACAATCTCAACCGCAACCGGAACATACGCATATCCATCGACCGCACCCAGACGGCCCCAGGCGGCAACTCACAGATGCACTACGAACAGCGCAGTGACAACAAGACTCCCTTCAACATGGGCAACATGAGTCTGGGTTACGCCCTCGACTCGATGAGCACCCTCAATGCCAACATCGGCATCACGCAGTACCGGACATCCACCGACGGACTGCCACGCACCTCCCTCTCGCGCAGCAGCTACGGCAGCGGCTTCACCTACTCCGCCCAAAGGGCCGACAAATACCACAACTTCGGCTTCAACGGCAGCATGGACTATCAGCGATTCTTCAACCGGGAACACACACGCAGCCTCACGGCAAGCTACCTGTTCACCGCCAACCCGTCGCGCTCGGAGAGTGAGAGCCGCTACGATGCCCCCTCGGGCATCACGGGACTCAACCTCACCGACCGCTACTCGGATGCCCATTTGCACAGCACGGAACACACCGTGCAGATAGACTATGCCACCCCGGTGGCCAAAGGCCACTCATTAGATGTCGGAGCCAAATTCATCTCTCACCGCAACACGTCGGACTCGCGTTTCTACAACATTGCGGGCAATGCCAAAAACTATGACGAGGCCAACAGCACCGATTACGAAAACACACAACGAATATTGGCCGGCTACGCCGAATACCGCGCCGCACTGGGCAAGCTCGGCGCCAAAGCGGGTCTGCGCTACGAGCACACCTGGGAAAACATCGACTTCCGCAAGGGGGCGGGCAGCGACTTCTCCAAGCACTACGGCAATCTCGTGCCTTCGGCCACACTGAGCTACAACCTTGCGCCCACAACCAATCTGGGACTCAACTACAACATGCGCATACTCCGCCCGGGCGTGACCTACCTCAACCCCTATCGTGACAACTCCAATCCCACCAACGTGAGCTATGGCAATCCGGCACTCGATGTGGAGAAATCACACTACATAAGCCTCGTGTTCAACTACTATTCACCCAAACTGATGGTCAACGCCACGCTCGGCCAAAACTTGTGCAACAACCAGATTGCCACCTACTCGTTCATGGAAGACAACCGGCTGCACACCACCTACGGCAACGTGGTGAAGAACCGGTGGACCAGCTTCAACACCTTCATGCGCTGGATGGCGGGCAAGAACACCACGCTGATGCTCAATGCCGCCCTGGACTACGGAGACATGCGCTCCTCAACCCTCAACCGGCGCAACCACGGATGGCAGACCATGGGCTACGCTTCCCTGCAACAGACCTTGCCGTGGCTGCTGAAATGGTCGCTCGGCGTGTATGCCAACTCCCGCCACTACGACCTTCTGGGCTATCAGAGCGGCAACAGCCTGCTGTTCACCTCGCTCAACAAAGACCTCTGCAAAGACCGGTTTACACTGAGCCTGCTCTACGTGGTGCCGCTTACGGGTAAGTATCGGGTGAACAGCTACAGCCACGGGGCCGACTTCGAGCAGCATACTAAAATCCTCGTACCCATACAGATGGTGCGGCTCACGGCCACATGGAAATTCGGCAACACCCAAAAACAATTCCGCCAACGGCAAAGCCGCATCAACAACGACTTCGGAGAACGGAAGTCGGAGAGCCAGCAACTGAACAATATCGGGTCTGGAACCGGTATAGGCATGTAAAAACACAGAGGCGGATCTCCTGCCGGAAGTCCGCCTCTCTAACAATGCAGCATGATGAAAAAACGACTCAAACACTCCGAAGTGGTCTTCTTCGGCCAACAGACATTCCTCTATCTCACCTTCATCGGGATATGGTCACTCGTGATTTTCAGCATCGAGAAAAATCTTGATGCCGCTTGGGAGTCGATAAGAATCACCAGTTCGCTGCTCCTGATACTCTGGATTGTTTTCGGATTAAACAACTACTTGCTCGTCCCGAAAATCTACGAATCGAAAAAGCATCCTAAAATCAAACGGTGGCTTTTCTGGTTGTTGAATCTTGGCATCATCCTCCTTTTAAACCGCGAGATATTACTCCACGGCCCCGACGGCTCGCAAGTGGTGTGGAACGAAGCCACCCGCATCGGCACTTATATATTCCACGTGGTGCTGATAGTCATCAACTATGCCATGATAGGACTGGCCATAGGCCGCCACTACTATCTGCACCAAAAACAACTGAAACGACAACTCGCCGAGGAACGACAGAGAAACACAGAGGCCGAACTGGCATGGCTGAAGAACCAGCTCAATCCCCACTTCCTTTTCAACACGCTCAACAACATCTCCAGCCTCACACAGATAGATGCCGACATGGCACAAGACAAGATAGGCCGGTTGAGCGATCTGTTGCGCTACGCACTCTACGAGACACGCTCGGAGCGCGTGGCACTGGGCAGCGAGGTGGAATTCATGCAAAACTACATCGACCTGATGAGTCTGCGCTGTGGCCCTAACGTGGTCATAACGACAGATTTCGAGACCGTTGACGGGGCACTCCCGATAGCCCCCATGCTCTTTCTATCGCCCATAGAAAACGCTTTCAAACATGGAGTGAGCAGCAGCAAGCCCTCTTTCATCCACATTTCGCTCTCCGTGCATGCCGGAAGCCTCGCCTTCTCATGCGAAAACAGCAACTATCCTAAAGGCGACAGCAACCGCAGCGGATCGGGCATAGGCACCGAGAACCTGCGCCGGCGACTGCAACTGCTCTATCCTGACCGCCACGACTTCGTATGCGGTCCCGATGGCGACACCTATTACGTAAACATCAGACTATGGAACAACTGACCTGCATCATCGTAGATGACGAACCGCTGGCTATCCGGCTGCTCGAACACTTCATCGGCCGCACGCCTTTTCTTACCCTCCGGGCAAGCTATGCCGACTCCGTAGAGGCACTCTCGGCCCTGAGGGAGAATCCCTCCGACCTCGTATTTCTCGACATCCAAATGCCCGACCTCGACGGCATGGAACTCTCGCGCATGGTGCCCGACGACACCCGCATCATCTTCACCACGGCATTCAAGCAATATGCTTTCGACAGTTACGAGGTGAACGCGCTCGACTTCTTGCTCAAGCCCATTCGCTACAACAAGTTTCTGGCCGCAGCCGAGAAGGCCAAACAATGGTTTGAACTGCGGGAGAAATCCGCAGCCGCACCAACCAAACAGCCCACGGAGACTGCGACCGACGACGCACTGTTTATCAAGGCCGACGGCGAACTGAAACGGGTGGAACTGAGCCGGCTGCTCTTTGTGATGGGCATGAAAGACTATGTGGTGTTTCAGCTCTTGCCCGACGACTCCCACCGAGAGCACGCTAAAGGGGAGACACTCATCACCCACCTGACTATGACGGCCGTAGAAGGCCTGCTACCCGCAGGCCGCTTCCTGCGCGTGCACCGCAGCTACATCGTCGCACTCGACAAAATAAGGTCGGTAGACAAAAACAACTGCATCTACATCGGCAACGAAATCATCCATGTGACGGAAGCCTTCAGAGAGAAATTCCAACGCTATCTTGCCGGAAAAACAGCCGGATAAAACCCCGTTTTATCTTTGCCGTTACGCTTTTTTGGTGTAACTTTGCATCGGTTAAAAGCATTCACACATGAACGCACTCGTCAGCTTCATCAAAAACTGGACGCTCCCCGTGGCTATGGGCACGGGGGGCATTGTCTATCTGCTTTTCCGGTTCGTCCCTGCTCTCCGCCCGATAGGCCAATGGTATGCGCCCCACAATGCAAATGTGCTGCCCGACTTCATGTTTCTCATACTCTTTGTCACTTTCTGCAAGGTCGATTTCAGGAAACTGCTGCCTGTAAAGTGGCATTTCTGGATAGGCATACAGCAAGTGGTCTTCGTCGCTGCGCAGTTGGGAATCATCATCGGTTTCAATCTCAGGGGCAACGCCCTCATCATGATGGAAGCCATACTGGTGTGCATCATCGGGCCATGCGCAGCCGCGGCGGCTGTGGTGACAGCCAAACTGGGGGGCAGTCTGGAAGAAATGACCACCTATACCTTTATCTCCAATTTCATCTCTGCCCTGCTCATCCCCCTTTGCTTCCCCCTACTTCCGGCAGCGGATGGTGAGGCAGCTGAAGTGGCGGCATTCTTTCCCTTGTTTCTCACCATATTATATAAGGTGAGCATCGTGCTGCTGCTCCCCATGCTGTGCGCCTACATCGTCAAGCACCGGTTCAAGCGTCTCCATCGCCGGATAGTCAGCGTCAAGGATTTGAGCTATTATCTATGGGGCTGCTCGCTTGTCGTGGTCACCGGCACCACCGCCATGAACATTGTCGAAGCATGGGAACACACCTCTGTCTTCTTTCTCTGTTCCATCGCTGCGATGGGCCTGCTGCTCTGCATCATCCAGTTTGCCACCGGTCGTTTCATAGGGCACTATTTCGATAAGACCATCGAAGCCGGCCAGTCGCTCGGCCAGAAGAACACGGCTTTCTCCATCTGGGTGGCCACGGCATTCCTCCATCCGCTCTCCTCCGTGGGCCCCGGTTGCTACATTCTGTGGCAGAATATCATCAATTCGGTGGAAATATGGATTTTCCGGAAACGGGGCATGGAACGGTCGTCGTAACCCGATGCTTGAAAGGAGATTAGAAAATAGAAGACAGATGGTCCGATGATAAAAACAAATGTTAGGAATGCCAGAGAATATTTCTCGAAAATAAACTGTAATTTTGAATCATCAACACTGCTTATCCAGAAAAGAAACTACAAAACAGAATGCAATGAACATTATTGTATCACAGGAGATAGAATCGGTATGCCCGGGATTTGTGGGAGCCTGCGTGGAGGCTGAGGTGAAGAATACGCCTTTCTGCCAACCGCTTTGGGAAGAAATCAAGGCATTGGGCGAGAAATTCAAGGCCGAACTGACCACAGAGACGCTGAAAGACATCAGCGGTATTGCCGCCACACGCCGCGTGTATCGTGCCTGTGGCAAAGATCCGTCGCGCTACAGGCCAGCCTCGGAAGCCCTCATCCGCCGTCTGTTGCAGGGCAAAGAACTCTACCAAATAGACACGCTTGTGGATCTCACCAACCTTGCCAGCATCGCATACGGCTACAGCATAGGCGGATTTGATGCCGACAAGTTTGAGGGCGACACGCTCACCCTGGGTGTGGGGCGCGAGGGAGAACCCTACGAAGGCATTGGCAGGGGCATCATCAACATAACCGGGCTGCCGGTCTATCGTGATGCTCGTGGCGGAGTGGGCACACCCACCAGCGACAATGAGCGCACGAAAATAGACATTGCCACCACCCACCTCATGGTGCTCATCAACGGCTATGACGGGTGCGAAGACAAGGTGAGGGCCAATGCCAAATTCATACAACGGTTGCTACGGCAATACGCGCATAGCGACGGAGGCTCCTACTTCACCTACAGATGAATGGCGGAAGCCATGCGAAAGTTCAGCCTGCAGGAGAAAGTACTGCAAAATAAACAACCATTTATTTTGTAGTTTACCTTTTTTACACTACCTTTGCAACGCAAAACAGAAACATTCATAAACAACATGGACGATTATCACGCGGAAAATTACAATTTCTAAGGCGTGAGGATTTTGCAAGCTGCTAATCCCCACACCTATTATTATTGTGGAGATAAGCAACGATGAGAACCTACTGGAACATTACCGATAAACTGACTGCACTCAAGGAGTGGCAGCCGGGCTGCTGGATACAAGTGACTTGCCCCACGGACGAAGACCGGGATATGCTGGAAGAGAAATTCAACATACCCGACTACTTCCTTTCCGACATTAGCGATACCGACGAGCGGGCCCGTTACGAATACGACGATGGATGGATGCTCACCATTCTGCGTATCCCTTACGTGAAAGAAATACGTTCGCGCACACCTTACACCACCGTGCCGCTGGGTATCATACACAAGCGTGACGTGACCATCACTGTGTGCTACTACGAGACGACGATGATGATGGACTTTGTGGGCTATCAGCAGAAAAGGGGCGAAGGGTTCACCGACTATGTAGATCTCACTTTCCGCCTGTTCCTCTCCTCGGCCGTGTGGTATCTGAAACGGTTGAAACAAATCAATGCCCTCATCGAAAAGGCCAAACGTAATCTTGATCAAGACGTGAACAACGAGAGCCTCATCGGCCTAAGCCGGCTGCAAGACTCACTCACTTACTTCATCACCTCTATCCGAGGAAATGAAAATCTGTTAGCTAAGTTGAAATTCAAACTGCAAGTGGACGAACTCGATGCCGACCTCATTGAGGATGTCAATATCGAGATGACTCAGGCCCGGGAAACAACCAGCATCTATTCCGATATTCTGGAATCGACGATGGACACCTATTCAAGCATCATCAACAACAACATGAATACCGTGATGCGTACACTCACCTCGGTGAGCATCATCATGATGTTTCCCACACTCATCGCTTCTCTTTTCGGCATGAACCTCGTCAACGGCATGGAGACGAGCCGTTTCGGCTTTGCCATTGCGCTCGTACTATCCGTCATAGTGTCGGGGGTGTCATGGTGGATTTTGCGTTTTAAAAGGCTTGTTTAAGCGATTTTTTATAAAAAAAAGACCTAAAATTAGGTAATTACGATATTTTTAACTAAGTTTGCACAACATAAGGGCTTCGCAAAACACCAAGGTCTTGAAAAACAAAACCTATCCGGTGGATTCAATGAGAAAAGCGAAGTGATGGAATATCATGTCATAAACTAAAAGCAGTTAAATGATGGACTCTCAAGAAAACATCCTCGAACAGGGAAATGCAGTAGAAGAGAAACAGGTGGAGCCTACGGCCTCACCAGTTGAAAACATGCCGGCTGAAGTTGTCGACCAGACGACTCCGGATACCGATGCCCCCCAAGCTGCGGAAGCGAAAGAGGCTGTCAAGACCGTCTATTCAACTAAACAAGAAGTACTGAAAAGGGTGAAAGAACTCGCCCACGGCGAAGAACAACCGCAGAAAGACGAGGTGGATCACCTCAAGACGACTTTCTACAAGCTACACATAGCTGAAAGAGAAGCCGAACAGAAGGCATATCTCGACAACGGAGGAGATCCGGACAAATATCAGGTGACTCCGGATGAGGACGAGGAGACCTTTAAGGCCGAAATGATACTCATCAAGGAAAAGCGTGCCAAACAGTTTCAGGAGCAGGAAAACGAAAAAAAGGAGAACCTGCAAAAGAAACTCGATATCATCGAAAAGATAAAAGGCATGGCCACTTCGCCCGAAGAGGCCAACAAATCATATCAGGAATTTAAGGCACTGCAACAACAGTGGAAGGAAATCAAGGCTGTGCCGGCCGAGAAAGCCAATGAGCTGTGGCGTAACTATCAGTTCTATGTGGAACAGTTCTACGACTTGCTGAAACTCAACAGTGAAGCCCGCGAGCTCGACTTCAAGAAGAACCTGGAGCTCAAGACCAAACTCTGTGAGGCTGCCGAGAAACTTGACGAGGTAGACGACATCATCAGTGCGTTCCACCAGTTGCAGGAGTTGCATCAACAATATCGCGAAATCGGTCCTGTGGCCAAGGAACAGCGAGAGGAGATATGGGCCCGCTTCAAGGCAGCCAGCACTGTGATCAACAAGAAACATCAGCAACACTTCGAGCAGTTGAGGGCACAGGAAGAAGACAATCTTGCCAAAAAGACAGCTCTCTGCGAACAGGTGGAGGCTATTGCCAAGGAAGAAAACAAAGGTACAGCCGACTGGGAGAAACATACCAAGCAGATTATCGACATCCAATCGGAATGGAAGAAGATAGGATTCGCCCCTCAGAAGATGAACGTAAAAATCTTCGAGCGTTTCCGCAAAACCTGTGACGACTTCTTTGGCCGTAAAGCCCTATTCTTTAAAGAACTGAAACAACGGTATGCCGAAAATGCCGAGAAAAAGAAAGTGCTTGTAGAAAAAGCTCAGTCTTTGGCCGACAGCACCGATTGGAAATCTACCAGTGACAAGCTCATCGCCCTGCAAAAGGAATGGAAGACCATCGGCACTGTTCCCAGACGGTTGGGCGACCAACTATGGAATGACTTCCTCGGTGCCTGCAACAAGTTTTTCGAAGCGCGCAATGCGGCAAATGCAGGTACCCGCAATGAGGAGCACAGCAACCTCTCAAAGAAAAAAGACATTATCACCCAACTGAAAGCACTTGCCGAGTCGGCTGGTGATAATTTACAGGAAAGTGTGCAGAAACTGGTTGAGGAGTATCAGGCTATCGGTCATGTACCTTTCAAGGAGAAGGACAAGATATACAAGGAATATCACGACGTACTTGACAAACTGTATAAAGACCTCAACATCTCGGTGGCTCGCCGCAAACTTGACAATTTCAAAAGCAACCTCAAGAATGTGGCCGAACGAGGAGTGGACGCACTGGATAACGAGCGAGGCCGGCTCATGCGACGCTACGAGGGACTCAAACAGGAGATCAACACCTACGAGAACAACCTCGGATTTCTCAATGCCAGCAGTAAAAAAGGCAACAGTCTCATTGACGAGATGAACCGAAAGGTGCAGAAACTGAAAGACGACATGGAACTTGTCAAACAGAAAATCAAGGCCATCGATGCCGAGAATAAAGAATAAAAGGACCACGTACCACACAATAAACAGCCGCCGTATGACAAAGGACACTTCCTTCCATACGGCGGTTTTTATGTCGAAGCCATTTGCATGCTTCAACTGAGAGAGAGATTTACTTTTATAGTTTAAGGGAGCATGCCTCTGTCGCAAACGAGGACAAAAACTCGGAGTTTACCGCTTCTTGAGTGCATCGGTATCTATTTTCGACATACCACTTCTCGAAATTTTGGTACGTGCAGCCACACCGGAAAGTTTGATTCGTGATACACCACTGTTTTCCACCTCAAGTAGATCACTATTAACCCGGAGATTGAGATAGCCGGCACCGCTGTTCTCCACTTTTGCCAGTCGGCCCTTAAAATTCACTTCCATCTTGGCAGCCCCCGACTGCTCCAATGAAAGCACATCAGCAGCGATGTCAAGTGTACCCTTGCACGTACCTGACACATCCAACTCTGCCTTACGGGCTGCAACACGACCGCTTATCTTCCCCACTCCACTCAGTTCTCCACTGAATGTACGACACTTGATGGTTGAGAATTCACAAACGGAAACTCCCGAGAGTTCCACTTCAAAGTCGTCTGCCACAATGTTGGCGGCATGGAATCCCGATACACCCGAAATCTCTACACCTTTCAGATGGGGTGCCGTGACATCTACCCTGATTTTCGCATTGTTGACACCTCGATTTATTTTAGTCTCCACAACGAGCACACCATCACTTACTTTCATCTTCAGGTATTTCAACAATTTTTCGTCAGCTGTGGCTTTTACCGAATAGCGGTCACCTTGTGTGAAGTAAATTTGGGCAACTCCACTACACTCTATCTCATTGAATCCTTCAAGCCGATAGGTCTGGCTCACCGTCTTGCCACCCCATCCCGATGTCGCCGATTCTGCAGCACGCAGGCTCCGTTGTCCGCTATTGCGTACAAGATCGGCTAGTCCAGACAAACCGGATATCACCGTTGCCTCCGAAAATCTTCCCGGCGCATCTTGCAACCCATTCAGCACTTTATCGGGTGCTTTTTCTCCACCGTCAGCCCTTTCAAAAAGATTGTCAATGTGGCAGGAAGTCCATATCCCCCACCCCAACAAGGCTACCAAACACAATAGAATATTCCTTTTCATACTACATTATTTTAATTTGTCCATTCTCATTTGCTTATTTGACGCACAGGGATGGCATAAAGTTGCAACCCAGCAAAAAAAATTGCCGCAACTCGTCAAAGT